>Ga0070741_10016963_pt1 | contig 12037 bp, 6 predicted proteins | sample Coa_R1_4_FD_66440 | JGI IMG/M metagenome (GOLD analysis project Ga0070741, IMG submission 66440) | Surface soil microbial communities from Centralia Pennsylvania, which are recovering from an underground coalmine fire - Coalmine... | ecosystem: Environmental > Terrestrial > Soil > Unclassified ...
CGTGGCGAAGCAATCCATCAGGCCGGAGACGGTGGAGCCCTCCTTGGCCATCGTAATGAAGATCTCCCCGGGCTGACCGTCGTCGTAGAGACCCACGGTGAGGTAACCTTCGTGCCCCCCCACCGAGAACTTATGCGTGACAGCGCGGCGTTCATCGGGCAGCTTGCGGCGGAACGGCTTCGCAGCCAGGGCTGAGGGGGTGGGGGTAGGGGCCGGCTCGGTTTCCGGCTTCGGATTCGCGACTTCCGATTCCTTCTCCTTTCGGAGCTTCGCATTCGAGGTATTCAGCGGCTGAGTCCGCTTTGAGCCGTCGCGATAAATGGCGATGGCCTTGAGGCCCAGGCGCCATGCCTCGATGTAAGCATTCGAAATGTCCTCCACGGTGGCTTCTTCCGGGAGGTTGACGGTCTTGGAAATGGCCCCGGAAAGGAACGGCTGCACGGCGGCCATCATCCGGACATGGCCCATGTAATGAATCGAGCGCCTTCCGTTGGCCGGCTTGAGTGAGCAATCGAAGACCGGCAGGTGTTCGGGTTTGAGGTGTGGCGCTCCTTCGATTGTCCCATGCTGATCGATGTAGTTCACGATTTCAGCAGCCTGCTGCTCGCTGTACCCCAGCCGCAGCAAAGCTGCCGGCACGACGTTATTGACGATTTTGATCAGCCCGCCGCCGACCATCTTCTTGTATTTGACCAGCGCCAAGTCCGGCTCGATGCCCGTCGTGTCGCAATCCATCATGAAGCCGATCGTGCCGGTCGGGGCGAGCACGGTGACCTGGGCATTGCGATAGCCGAATTTCATGCCGCTGGCCAGGCACTCATCCCAAGTTTTTTTCGCGCTTTCCCACAGGTTCCCCGGAACGTTTCGCGCATTGATGTTCTGGAGCGCCTGCCGGTGCATCGAGATGACTCCCAGGAAGGAATCGCGGTTGAGCGGATACCCCGGAAAGGCTCCGATTTCAGCCGCAATCCGCGAGGATTGCAGGTAGGCCTCGCCGTGCATCAAGGCGGTGATCGCTGCGGCGAAGTCACGGCCGGCGTCAGAGTCATATGGGAGGCCGTTGGCCATCAACAGCGCGCCAAGGTTGGCGTAGCCCAGCCCCAGGGGGCGAAAATCGTGCGAATTGATAGCGATCTTCTCGGTGGGATAACTCGCGTTGTCGACCAGGATTTCTTGCGCCGTAATCACGACGTCGACCGCATGGCGGAAGGCCTCGACATCGAACTTTCCGTCCGGCGTGAGGAACTTCATCAGGTTCAGCGAGGCCAGGTTGCAGGCTGAATCGTCCAGGAACATATACTCGCTGCATGGGTTGGAGGCGTTGATGGGTGCGGTAGCTTTGCAGGTGTGCCATTTGTTAATCGTCGTGTGAAACTGCATCCCCGGATCACCACATTGCCACGCTGCTTCCGCAATCTTGCGCATCAGATCGCGCGCCCGGTATGTTCTCGCGGGCTTTCCGTCAGTAACTCGCTTGGTCTGCCAGTCCCGGTCTTCAATGACGGCCTTCATAAAGTCATCGGTTACGCGGACGCTATTGTTGGCATTCTGAAAGAAAATTGAGCTGTAGGCATCGCCGTCGAGCGAGGAGTCGTAGCCCGCGTCAATCAGCGTCCAGGCTTTACGTTCTTCCTTGGCCTTGCACTCGATGAATTCCTCGATGTCTGGATGGTCGATGTTCAGGATCACCATTTTGGCGGCGCGCCGCGTCTTGCCTCCGGATTTGATAACCCCTGCGAAAGCGTCATAGCCTTTCATGAACGAGAGGGGGCCCGAGGCTACTCCGCCGCCGGACAGCGTCTCGGTGGAGGAGCGGAGCGGCGACAGATTTGTTCCCGTGCCCGAACCCCACTTGAAGAGCATCCCCTCTGTTTTGGCGAGGGTCAGGATGCTTTCCAGATTGTCTTGAACGGAGTTGATGAAACAAGCGGAGCACTGTGGGTGCCGGTAGGCTTCCGTCTCCTTCTTGATGCTGCTTGTGGCGGGGTCCCAGTACCAGCCTCCGCCCTCGGATTTCCGGTGATATTTGTGCCACAGGCCGCAATTAAACCAGACGGGAGAATTAAAGGATGCCTTCTGGCGAACCAGGATATGGACGAGCTCGTCGTGGAAACTCTGCGCGTCGTCTTCCGACCGGAAATACCCCCCCTCGATGCCCCACTGCGCAATCGTATCCGCCACGCGGCTGACGAGCTGCCGCACACTCGACTCACGCTCCGGGGTCCCGAGCTTTCCGTGAAAATACTTGGAGGCCACGATGTTCGTGGCCGTCTGGGACCAGTCCTTGGGAACTTCCACATTCCGCTGCTCAAAAATAGTCCGGCCCTTTTCGTTCTGGATCGAAGCGGTCCGCGACTCCCATTCGATCTCGTCAAACGGATGAACGCCCGGCTTGGTAAAAAGACGCCGGAAGGTGAGACCTTTTGTTGCATTCGCCTCTGCGGCGCGCTTCGCATCTTTCGCAGCCGTGGAGATGGAATCCCGGTCAGCCATGATTGCCTCCCAAATGTTATTCTAGCGCAGTGTGATTGAGTCTTGCGGCGCGTGCCCAAGTCAGCCTTCGCTGATCGAATGGCCCGGCCGGCGAATCTCCCCCACTCCCCAGACCGCCGGTCCCGCAATCGCTGCCCGATCCCCTCTCAGGCAGGCGCCGTGACCCGGTCAATTGCATGGGTCAACAGCGGAAGAGAATTTAGCGCCGCAAACATCGCATGTCAAGCAAAAACTACAACCATTGGTGGGTTTTTTACGTGATACCCCAAGATGTTGTATAAATCAACTAGTAATCATATGGAGTCTGTTATCAAGCGGTAAATATGTCACAATTGGCCGTACTGGGCGTGCTCAGGAGCCAAGTCTTGATGCGCTTCATGCGCGGGAAGGCTTCGGCCGGGATTGAGTTCTGAGGAGCTAGGGCCTGGGAGACTCTAACTTGGAAGGGGAACCTTCAGGTTTGATTTCCCGAGCGCTTTCACGAGTTGTTCTTCGACAGCTTGTCGGGCCACGCCGCGCGCGACCGAGATCTCGTCCACAAGAAGTTGCCAGGCCCGGTCGAGCATTCGCTTTTCGCGGAACGAAAGCGGTTTCGCCTGGTTGAGAACGAGCAGGGTCTTCAGCACTTCCGCCACGTCCTTAAGGGTGCCCGTCCGCATTTTTTCTGAATTTTCTTTGAACCGCGACTTCCAATCAGAATGGGTCTTGATGGGGACGCGATGGAGGTATTCCAGCACAAGCCCGACTTCCTGGCTCTTGGATACTCTGCGAAGTCCGACATTTGCAACGTTTGTCATGGGGACCATGACACGCATGCCGTTTGTACCCAGCTTGAGCAAATAAAAAGTTTCCGGTTGACCCGTGAGATTCCTGGAAGAGACCTGTTCAATAATTCCGACTCCTTGATTCGGATAAACGATTTTATCTCCTACCTGAAATCCCATGGGTACCCCCGCCAGTACTTGATTGGCAAGTCTCGGAAGGCAAACACTTAATAATATCTTGCAACGTTCCCAATGTCAAATCCCAGTGTTTCCTGCCTTTTCGGCACGGAGTCGGAAACACGAACGTCATGTTGTCGTCTATAGCTTCGCCCGTCTCTATGATATTTTGGCGGTATGAGCCAGCAGTCTCTCAACCTCAAATCACGCGGTACAATAAAGTGGCTGGAATCTCCCTTGCTCAGCGAGTTGCCATGGCTTGTGCATGCATTCAGCGTGAGGACGCAGGGTGCAAGGCTATCGATGGCCGGCTCCAAGCTGGGCGTGGCTGCGCAGGAATCCGGAACTCTGGCTCCGGCGTACCGTCGTAAGTTCATGCACGCCATTGGAGCAAGCCGCTTCGATCTCGCCTCACTCCGTCAGGTTCACTCCGCGCAGGTTTTCCACGTCAGGAGAGGGATTCCAGGAGGCCTCGCGTTCTTGCCCTGCGGGCTCCCTCCGAGGTCTCAGGACGTTCACAATCCCGCCGGAGACGCTCTGCTGACGGATCAAGCGGCAATTCTCCTGTCGGTGAGGGTGGCAGACTGCCTGCCGGTTCTGATTGCCGATAAAGCTCGCCGCGCGGTGGCAGCGGTTCATGCTGGCTGGCGGGGAGGGGTCCAGCGGATTATTGAGAAAAGCGTAGGCGAGATGCGGCGGACGTTCGGTTGCGAACCTCGAGACCTCGTTGCGGCCTTGGGGCCTTCCATTCGCGCATGTTGTTATGAGGTCGGTGAGGAAGTTGTGGATATGTATCGCGGCCGGTTTGTGAACTCAGAAAGCTTCTTCCACGAGGCCTTGCCCTCCGATTCCTGCGCTGCGATTCGGGAGAAGTATCCGTTGCTCTTTCTCTCCTCTGCGCCTCCGGGTCACGTGCACCAATCCGGGCCCAAGCGAAATCTCGATCTAATTGCCGTTGCCCGTGATCAACTCCTTACCGCTGGCCTGGACCCAGCGAAGATCTGCGTCATTGAGGCTTGCACTGCCTGCCGGACCGACCTCTTCTATTCTTACCGGAAGGAGGGGAGCCAAGCCGGTCGATCGCTGGCTGTAATCGGGATACGGTCGGCCGTCAAGCCATAGGGGAATGCAGGTCCGGCACCTGATCCAACAAACTCGAGCCCGTGGCATCGGCGAGCCGGAGCTGGCCGCAGGCTGCACTGACGTCCTGCCCGCGGGAAATGCGGATGAAGGCTGGAATGTGCCGCCTAGTGAGGATCTGTTGGAAGGCCAGCACTCGAGCCAGTGGCGAGGGCCGGTAAGGCAAGCCCGGACCGGGATTGTAAGGAATCAGGTTGATTTTGCAGCGAATGCCACGGACGAGCTCGACGACGCGCCTCGCGTCGGAGTCGGAATCGTTGATCCCGTCCAGCAAGACATATTCAAAGGTCAGACGCTCCCAGGGACGCAGAGGGTAGCTCCGGCAGGCAGCCAGGAGTTCGCCCAGGGGGTATTTCCGATTAAGAGGCATGAGGGCGGTCCGCTCCTGATCCCTTGAAGCGTTGAGCGAGACCGCGAGCTTGGGGCGAACCGGCTCTCGGCCCAGCTTGACGATGCCAGGCACGATCCCTGCCGTGGAAATGGTTATCCGCCGCAGCGGGATTCCAAGGCCTTCCGGATCGCCAAGCACCTGTACCGCCTTCATCACGCTCCGAAAATTCAGCAGGGGTTCTCCCATGCCCATGAATACTACATTAAGCCGTGCTTTCGGAAGCTCTCTTCCCGCCTCAAGCAGAATGTAAAGCTGGCCCAGGATCTCTCCCGGCGAGAGGTTTCGTTCCAGCCCCCGAAGCGCCGTGAAGCAGAACTGGCAATCCACGGCGCAACCTGCCTGGCTCGAAACGCAAACCGTCGTCCGGTTCTTGTCGGGCATGTACACGGTCTCAACCCTTCGCCCGTCTTCAAGCCCCAGCAGGTATCGCACCGCGCCATCGCTCGACTCGTAGGTTCTTTCCACGGAGGGATAATCGATCCGGTAACGCCCCGCGAGCGACTCGCGGAAATCCTTGCCTAGTTCGGTAATCGAGTCAAAGTTGCGAACTCGGCGCGAATATAGGGCTCGAAAAAGCTGCCTGCCCCGATAGCCAGGGTGGGCCTGGGCCACGGCGATGGCCTCGAGCTCTTTCCGGTCCAGGCCGAAAATGTTGCCTGCTTGGATGGACCGTTTTTCCATGACTTGGCCTTTCGAGAAAATGCTAACACGCTCAGCGGATGGCATCAACGAATAGCGCGGAGTTCTGATTGACTTCATGAAGTCGTCAATGGTAGTGTGCCTGTGCGATCTTGATCTTTGAAAATCTTCTGTTCCTGCGGTGCCTCGAACGTATTGAGGAAAAGGGAAGGCCGTTTCATTCGGCCGCGGTCCCGCCACTGTAATCGGTGAGCGGCATTCCGACAGGCGTTGAGCCCAGCCACTGAGCCTCATTAAGGCTAGGGAAGGCTGAGAATGCCGTGATGACCCGAGAGCCAGGAAACCTGCCCGGGAACTGAGACTCAGTCCAACTCTTCGACGGAAAGAGCTTTGGGAAAATGCAAAGGCCTCCTAACCTCTTGTTGTTCGGGGATTTGGGAGGCTTTATTTTTTACCCTCCTTTCCCCCTGGCTCCTTCCGGCGACCGGCCGCCGTCGTGCGAACGGCGAAAGGAGTCGAGAACAGTGAAGTCGAAAGTGCATCGTCAACCGTCCCGGATCCCCTCAGCGGGAGATCCGAAATGCTTTCAAGCCGTCAGCCTCCGGGCTGTTCTGTGCGGATTCTTCTTACTAATCCTCAGTTTGCCATGCGCGGCTTCTGCGGCAACGATCGAGGGATCGGTTTTTGATCCCAGCGGGCGTGCCATCCCTGGCGCACGGGTCAGCTTGCTGGAGTCGCAGCGCCCCCTCGATGAGCGCCGGACGGACGCGAAAGGCGCCTATCAATTTGCGGGCCTGCGAGCCGGGAACTACGAAGTGGTTGCGACCTCACCCGGCTTCACCACCCTGACGGTAAAGGTTGTCGCGCAGGAAGGCCAGATTTCTACTCAGGACCTGCATCTGCAACTCAGCGCTGTTTCACAGCAGGTCGTTGTCTCCGCCTCGCTCGGCGGGGCACTTGTGCCTCAAATCGGTTCGTCCGTAAGCGTGGTAACCGGACAGGATATGAAGGACCGGGGAGCGCAGAGCGTGCTCGAAGTGCTGCGTGGCGTGCCGGGGGTGGAAGTGAACCAGACCGGCCGGCGCGGCGGGGTTACAGGAGTGTTTGTGCGCGGAGGCAACTCGAACTACAACGAGGTCATGATCGACGGGATTCCTTTGAACCAGTTCGGTGGTGACTTTGATTTCGCGCCGCTGCCGGTCGATGGGGTGGAACGCATTGAGGTCACACGAGGACCGGAAAGTGCCCTTTACGGCACGAATGCCGTTACCAGCGTCATCAACATTGTTACGCATCGAGGTGACGGGCCGCCTCGATTCACGTTTCTGGCGGAGGGCGGAAGTTACACGACTCGACGCTTTTCGACCGGCGGGAGTGGTCTTACACACGGCCTGAGCTGGAGTTACAACCTCTCGCGTCTCGACACGGGCGGTGTGGTTCAGAATGACCAATATCGCGACCAGACTGCATTCTTGAGTCTGGGCTACCATCGAAACCCCCGTCGCCAGTTGGATTTCCATTTCCTCGGGAACGCCAATGACGCCGGAGCGCCTGGCCCCTTCGGCTCCGATCCGCTCCACCTCTACGATGCGCCCATGTACCCGGGAGGGCCCACGCCAAGACAGGTGGGACTGTTAACCCGTGACAAGCAGAATATGTTCGGTTACCAGGGAAGCTACTCGGAGCAGCTTTCTTCACGCTTCCGCCAGGTGACCACCGCGAGCGTCGCCACCAACGACTACTATTTCCGATCGCCCTTCGGCGATTCCTATTCGAACAATCTGCGGGCTGTCTTCAACACCCGCAGCGAGGTAGCCGTATCGACAAAGGATTTCCTGGTCGGGGGATTTGAGTACAATCGCGAGCAAACAGAGAACACTTACATCGCGGACGCGAACAACAACCCTTTCCTATTGCCGCGGACGAGCCTGGCCTACTTCGTGGAAAATCGCTGGAGCCCCACCCGGAGGTTGTACGTCATGGCCGGCTTGCGAGCAGACAATCTGCGGACCGGCAGCCTGCCCCCGGATGCCTTCGGGACCCGGCCGTTTCTGCCAGCCACTTCGATTGTGAAATTGAACCCGCGTGTGTCCGTCGCCTACCTGGTTCACGAAGGCAGCTCGGGGGGCCGGTTCGGACTTACACGGCTGCATGGGAGTTTCGGGACTGGAATTCGCGCACCCAGCGGATTCGAACTGGCCTTCACCAATAATCCCGATCTTAAGCCGGAACGAACGGTCAGTTACGACGCCGGAATCGAGCAGCAGTTGCTGGGGTCCAAGCTCGTCGCGGACATTACTTATTTCCAGAATCGCTTTCATGACCAGATTGTGGTTCTTGGAAGTTCACTGACAAATCTCAGCAGCTTCATATCTGCAAACCTGGCGAACTCGCGAGCCGAAGGCCTTGAAATGTCCTTCCGGGCCCACCCCACACGCTCGCTCGATTTTTCAGCGGAGTACACCCTCCTCGCAGCCTCCATTCTGGCCCTTGATGGAGCCACCATGGCGCAATATCCGTTTCGCGTAGGCCAGCCGCTGCTGCGTCGGCCTCGCAATTCGGCGGCATACAACGTGACTTGGCATCACGGCAAGCTCATGCTCAACACCAACGCCTACATCCGGGGAGAAGTGCTGGACATCGAACCCAACATCGGAACTTCGGCCTGCACGCTGGGCCTGCAATGTTTCTTTACGAATCCCGGGTATATCAGGGCTGACGCTGGCTTCTCTTACCGGCTGGCCAGGAGCGTGGAGATCTACGGGAGGTTGAACAATTTCCTCAACCAGAAGTACGAAGAATCCTTCGGCTATCCGGCCCTGCACCTGAATTTTCTTACCGGGATCAGGCTCAGTTTTCCGGCCGAGTGAGCTGACGATAGGCCCCTTGAAGGATTCAGTTCCAGGCCCGAAGGGGCTTGGTGTGTGGACCGTCCTCACATCAGCTCGGCCATAACCTCATCCAGGACCTTCTTCGGCGGTCGGACCTGCGATTCGGATAGCGTGGCCAGTGGCTCATCCACGATATTCAGCAAATCGAGGAAGTTTTCGCGCTGAGTATCGACATAAAAGAGGCCGGTGATAATTTCACCTTTGTCGTGTGATTCGGTGAGTACCCTCAGGGCCTCGGTCTTGCTGGTGGGATCGTAGTCTTCGGCGAGCTTCCGCAGCAGGATGCGCGAACCATCCTGGAGCGTAATGTCTTGAGTCGTGCCCGGGTCATAATCCACCGAGATGTCCTCGAAAAAGGGAATAAAGCTCACGTCGGCCAGGGGTTCGTCGTGGTCCTTCACGTAACTGTAGCTCTTCGTGGAGCCCTCATGGTCGTTGAAAGTTACGCAAGGAGAGATGACGTCCAGCATGGCGGTCCCGTGGTGAGCCAAGGCACCTTTGAGAAGCGCCGAGAGCTGCTTCTTGTCTCCCGAGAACGATCGCGCCACATAGGTTGCGCCGAGCTGGATGGCCAGCGCGCAAGTGTCGATAGGCGGGAGGTCGTTCACCACGCCGGTCTTCAGTTTGGAGCCGATATCGGCGGTGGCGGAAAACTGCCCCTTGGTGAGCCCGTACACGCCGTTGTCTTCGATGATGTAAATGACAGGCAGGTTGCGCCTCATCAGGTGGACGAACTGACCGATGCCGATTGAGGCCGTATCACCGTCACCGCTTACCCCCAGGGCGATCAGCGTGCGGTTGGCGAGCAAGGCGCCCGTGGCCACAGACGGCATGCGCCCGTGGACTGCGTTGAGCCCATAAGCGTTCCTGAGAAAATATGCCGGACTCTTCGATGAGCACCCAATCCCGGATAGCTTTGCCACGCGATGCGGCTCGATTCCCATTTCGAAGCAAGCCTCAATGATCCGCTCCGAGATGGCGTTATGCCCGCAACCGGCGCAAAGCGTACTCTTGTTGCCCTTGTAATCCCCGATTTCGAGCCCGATGCGGTTTACCTTGGCCGGCGGGGCCGGGGGAACAGTAGTCGTTGCCATTTCAGTTCTCTGCCTCCTGGGAAACTATTTCGTCGGTAATGCTGCGCGCATCGATCGGCAGCCCATCGTAATGACGAACGCTCCGCAACTTTTTGACCTCTTCCGCATCGAGGTCGAGTTTCAACAGGGCCAGCATCTGGGCGTCGCGGTTCTGGTCCACCACGTAGACGCGTTTGTGCCGGTGAACAAAGTCCTTCACCTGCGCACTGAACGGGAAGGCTCGCACGCGGCAGTAACTGGCCTCGATTTGCTGTTCGCGCTTCAACTGATCCAGGGTTTCGACCACAGCCCAATGGCTCGTCCCGTAAGCGATGATTCCGACCTCCCGGGCTTCACTCTCCTGAATGACCGGAGCGGGTGCCTTCTCCCGGGCTCCCTCAATTTTGCGGGCCAGCCGATCCATGTTGTTGACGTAATCCGTCGGACGCTCGCTGTAAATGGCTTTTTCGTTATGTCCGCTGCCGCGCGTGAAGTACCCGGCCAGAGGGTGATTCGTTCCAGGAAGGGTTCGGTACCCGATCCCGTCCCCATCCACGTCCTTATATCGTGCGAAACCGCCGAGCCGCTTCACGTCTTCAGCGCTCAGTACCTTCCCCCTGGCCATGGGCTTCTCGGGATACACGAAGGGATCGGCCATCCAGTTGTTCATCCCGAGGTCCAGGTCGCTCATCACGAAAACGGGTGTCTGGAAGCCTTCGGCCAGGTCAAAGGCATCAATGGACATGGAGAAACACTCTTCCACCGAAGAGGGGAAGAGCAGGATGTGTTTGGTGTCGCCATGGGAGAGGAAGGCCGTGAAAAGAATGTCTCCCTGTTCGGTTCGCGTGGGCAGTCCAGTGGAGGGTCCTACGCGCTGGATATCGTAGATGACGCCGGGGATCTCCGCGTAATAGCCGAAACCGACAAACTCGCTCATCAGGGAAATGCCCGGCCCTGATGTGGCGGTCATGGAGCGCGCCCCGGCCCAGCCCGCGCCCAGCACCATGCCTACTGCCGCCAGTTCATCTTCTGCCTGCACAATGGCGAATGTCGCCTTGCCTGTCTCGGGGTCAATCCGGTAGCGCTTCATATATTCGATCAGTGTCTCACAAAGGGTGGAAGAAGGCGTGATCGGGTACCACGTGACCACCGTGACGCCTGCAAACATGGCGCCCAGCGCGCAAGCGGAGTTCCCATCAATGATGATCTTGCCGCGCGTAGCATCCATGCGTTCGAGGTAGTAGGAATCTGCTTTGGGGAGGTTCTTTTCGGCGTATTCGTAGCCGGCTTGCGCAGCCCTGAAATTAAGATCCACCGCCTTGGCTTTCTTCTTGAACTGCTTCTTCAAAGCTGTGTGGATTTCTTCCATTTCGATCCCGATGAGCTTGGCGAGCACACCATCGTAGATCATGTTTCGGACCAGCTTGCGCAGGCGTGCGTCGGGACAGACCGGCGCCACGAGGGCGTCAAAGGGCACAGGGTAGAACACCACGTCATTTCGAAGGCGCTTCAGGTTGAGCCGCTCGTCGTAGACGCAGGCGGCTCCGGGTTTGAGCCCCATCACATCCTCTTCGGCGGTCTCCGGGTTCATCGCCACAAGGATTTCGCTGTCTCTGCGACGGGCGATGTAGCCGCGCTTCGAGGCCCGGATTGTAAACCAGGTCGGCAGCCCGGCGATATTTGAGGGAAACAGGTTTTTGCCCGAAACCGGAATTCCCATCTGGAATATCGCTCGAAGCAACACCATGTTCGCCGTCTGGCTTCCCGAGCCATTGACGGTTGCGACCTGGATGCTTAAATCGTTGGTGACTCTGGATTGCCCGGCAGTCAGTTCCGCCTCTTTAATCTCAACGTGGGTTGTTGCCATAAATCTCCTCAAGTTAGGCGCTGCAAGTCGGAGGGGAAAATGGGACCACAGCTTCCTGTCGAAGCCTGAATTGATGACCGGCGGCTCGGGCGTTGAGAGCCGGCTCGGTCGGCCTGCGGACAACAAGGACTGGGAAGAATCGGCCGGAGTTCTGGACCGCTGTCGCTCGGCGTTTGGACCCAGGGCCGTGGCGTGGGTTCAGGCAGATCGCTCGCCGTAAAGGCCAATAACCATTTCCCCCAAGAACCGTATTATACCAAACAAGAAGCTCAGGGCAATTTACAACATGACTCGGTCGTTTCCTCCTGTGATTTTTCAGTTGACGCTGGGCTGCCTGGTCGATAGATTTACCCTCTCCCGAGGAGGGATTCTCGGGCCGAGCGGCCCGTGATACATCAACTAGCCCGGTCCAAGACCAAAGGGCGCAGGTCGAAATTCACACTCTGCGAACGGAGAGAATGCTATGAAGGTAGGACTGTTCACCGCACTGTTTGCCCGGCTCAGCCTGGATGAAGTTCTCAAACGTGTCAAGCCCTTGGGAATCCGCACACTCGAATTAGGCACTGGAAACTACCCGGGCGACCCGCATCTCAAGCTCGAAT
>Ga0070741_10016964_pt1 | contig 12036 bp, 8 predicted proteins | sample Coa_R1_4_FD_66440 | JGI IMG/M metagenome (GOLD analysis project Ga0070741, IMG submission 66440) | Surface soil microbial communities from Centralia Pennsylvania, which are recovering from an underground coalmine fire - Coalmine... | ecosystem: Environmental > Terrestrial > Soil > Unclassified ...
CCCGACGACACCATCCACCAGCCGACCGCGCCCTGAAACGCTCCGAGCGCAAAAATGCCCCATAGCCGCCTCTGCCAGCGCGGCTCGATCCATCCGCGCCACAGGAAAATCAGGAACGGGACGAGGAATGCCGCGCCGACCGCGCGGCCGAGCAAACGATGGGCCCATTCCCACCAATAGATCGTCTTGAACTCGTCGAGGCTCATGCCGCGATTGAGCTGGGTGTATTGCGGGATGGTCTGGTATTTGGAGAATTCCGCCTGCCAGTCGGCTTCCGATAACGGCGGCAGCGTGCCGGTGACCGGCTTCCATTCGACGATCGAAAGGCCGGACTCGGTGAGCCGTGTCGCACCGCCGATGAGCACCATCGCGAACACGAGCGCAGCCACGGCATAGAGCCAGAAGCGGACAATGCCGACATGGGCTTTGAATTCGGGCTTGAGCATGAAGCGGCGGTATTCCGCACTTGCGAAGGACAATCAAGCCCTTATAGATCACGCCGTTTGCTGCGCAACGCCCGCAACGCCCTGCCCGCCATGTCACCGCGCACACGAAAGCTGATCGGCACCATCGCCATGCTGACGCTGGTCATCGTCTGGGTGTTGCTTGCGATGGCAGCCGCCCAATTCGTGTTCAACTCGCCGAATTCTCTGGCCGCGTGGATCTTCTATGTGGTCGCGGGCATGGGCTGGATTTTGCCCGCAATGCCTCTCATCCGCTGGATGTCGAGAAGTTAAGCCGCCTCGACGCGGCGGAACCCATTCCACAGCGCGGTCGGCGCGCCGGACATCAAAACCTTCAGATAGCGCATCTGCTGGAATTCGCCGTTCACCGAAATGCGCGGCAGCGAAGTCAGGTGGTCTCTGTGCTCCGGAAAGAGCACGCCCGGCCGCGTTGTCACGGCTGTCTTGAACCCGAGTTCGGATGCGATACGGAATTCGCGTGCTCCGGCAGAATTCTTGTCTCCGACCGGATAGGCCAGATGCTGCGGCCGCACCCCGATTGCCGCCTCAAGCACGGAGCGCCCCATCTCCATTTCCGCACGCACGACCTTGTCGGACGTCTTGGTCAGAATGAAATGGTTGACCGTGTGCGCGCCGATGGTGGCGAGCGGATCGCGCGCCAGTTCGCCGATCTCGCCCCAGGTCATGCACAGGTTCTCGCAGAATGATTTGATGTCGACGCCGTAGCGCACGCACAAATCGCGCACGACATTTCGCAGCTCCTCCTCGGTTTCCCGGCCGCGCAGCCACCAGTAAAGCTGTTCGTAGAGTTCGCGCTTTTCCCAAGGATTGCGGCAATCGAAGCGCCGCTCCTGCCCGTTGATCAGCAAGCCGATGCGGACGTTCTTGGCGATAACAGCTTCGAGTGCCAGCCACCACAATTCTCCGATACGATCCGGAAAGCTCGTCGGCACGTACATCGCAAAAGGCACTTCATATTTCCGCAGCACCGGATAGGCGTGCTCGAGAAAATCGCGATAGCCGTCGTCGAAGGTGAGGCAGGCGAAGCGGCGGCGACCGTCCCCCTCGACCAACCGGCGGTGCATCTCGTCGAGCGAAACGAGATCGAGCCGCGACCGTCGCAGGCGTTTCACCATGCGCGCGAAGAAATCCGGCGAAATCTCCAGAAGCTTGTTCGGCTGGAACAGCCCTGGCCGGGAGGGGCGGACATGGTGAAGCGTAAGGATTACGCCGAGCCCGCCGACGAAAGGCCGCATCATCAGGTGGGCGCCGCTGAAAAACAGCGTTTCGAGCCCCGCCCGGATTACCAACTTGTTGCGCCCCTTCACGAATTCCCTCCAAAAGCCCTTAAGCTTACCAACGGTTTATTGAGAATTATTTGCCATTCTGCCCCGTTTCCAAGGCAAAACGGGGCCTTATGAACTTCGCGTTTCGGCAGGACACGCATGGGATCTTGGCGCCCGCATCGCGCCTGGCGCCGCAGCTCGCGCGCATCGATATCGCGCGTCGCCTTGAGGATGTCGAGCAAGTCTGGCGGCGATTTGAAAATCAAGGTGCAATTCAATCGCCCTATCAGCGGAGCGAATGGGCAACGCTGTGGCGCCGCCACGTCAGTCCGCATTACGCGACCACGCCCCTTCTCGTCATCGGCTACGACGCGGACAACAAACCGCTGTTCCTGTGGCCGCTTTCCATTAGACGCACGAGCGGCATCACGATCGCCATGTTCATCGGCGGCAAACATGCCACGCTCAACCTGCCGGCCTGGCGCCCGGATTATGCCGAACGCTTGTCCGCGAGCGAACTCAATTACATTCTCGATCAGGTCGCCTATCGCGCGCCGGAACTCGATCTGCTTCTGTTGCTCAATCAGCCTGCAATCTGGAACGGGATGTCGAATCCCTTCGCGCTCTTGCCGCACCAGCGCGCAGCCGAGGACAATTACCGGCTCACGTTGACGGCGTCAGCCGACAGCCACGCCAATATCAGTCACGGCATGCGTCGCAGGCTGCGCAAAAAAGAGAACCATCTCGTCAGGCTCCCCGGCTATCGTTATCTGCGCGCAGCCACCGCCGAGGATGTCGACCGCTGCCTCGATGCGTTCTTCGTGCAGAAGGCCGCGCAGCTGTCGGCGCGCGGCTTCCGCAACGTGTTCAACCAGCCCGGCATCAAGTCCTTCGTCCGCGCCGCCTGTCATCAGGGCCTCGCCGAGGGCCGCCCGGTGATCGAATTGCACGTGCTCGAAGCGGACGGAGAGCTGCTCGCGCTGTTTGCCGGCGTGCACGATAGCCGGCGCTACACGCTCGCCTTCAATTCGCTGACCCGCAGCGCCAATGCGCGCCACAGCCCCGGACTCGTGCTGCTGCAGCACATCATCCACGATTGCGCCGTGCGCGGCTTCGAGGCCTTCGACATTGGCCCGGGCGACGTCCGCTACAAGAAGTACTTCTGCAGGGAATACGAACCGGTCTTCGACAGCATCGTGCCGATGTCCGCACGCGGCCGCATGGTGGCGCCGATCTTCCGCACCCTCCTGTTTGCCAAGAGCCAAATCAAGCGTTCACCGGTCCTGTGGAACTTCTTGGCAAACGCCAAGCGCCGGCTGCACGGCAGCGGCGATTAGCCTTCAGGCCGCTTCCGGCGCGGTATCGCCCGGCTGGCGCGGGTCGCCGACGAACACCGTCACGTCCGTGAACCCGGCCCCGATCAGGCGCTGGCGCGCGGCAAGCGTGTCCGGGTGCTTCGCATCGGTTGCGACCACGACCGCACGCGGAGCCAATCGCGCAAATGTCTCGACCGAGAGATCGGAAATCCGGCCGGCGTCGATGACGACATGGTCGTAGCTGCGCGCAAGCGCCTCGAGCGTAGTCGCGAGCCGCGGTGAAGAAAGAATGGAAGCCTCTTCCCCCCCGATCTTGCCTACGGCGACGAGATGAGCGCGCGAGAAACGGTCGCGCGTGATAATTTCGCCGAATGACGCCGTTCCCTGCACCAGGTCGGCAATGCCGGGCGCGCCGGGATTGGTCGACATCACCGAGATGTTCGGTGCGTTCAAGGCGAGGTCGACAAGGACCACGCGGGCCTGTCCGGCCAGTTTCCGCGAAAGACCGAGCGCCGTGTAGGTTGTCCCGACATTCCGCGCAGTCCCGATCACAGTGATCCGCCGCGCGGCGTCGCCCAACGCTCCGAGGGCCCGTGCCAGTTCGTCGAGCGGGACCGGCGCCGCGACGCTGCCCGACCCCGCGGCCGCCTTGCCGCGGCCGAAAAGACCAAACCGAGATTTTGCGGCGGACGCAGAAACAGTTGCCGGTCTGACGGCCGCGATGCGGGTCGCACCGCCGCCAAGGAACTCGCCGGTTACGATGAACGTCGCCGCGAGCAGGATCGTCGCGAGCGTCGCAATCAAAACGATCGGCGTCTTTTTCGGGAAGACCGGAATATTCGAGACCGAGGCACGCGAGATGATGCGCGCGTCGGCCGGCGCGGCGTCAAGCGAGTCGCGCGCCGTCGCCTCACGGTATTTCGCAAGATAGGATTCAAGCAGATCGCGCTGCGCCTTCGCTTCGCGTTCGAGCGCGCGCAGATCCACGTCCTGGCCGCTGGACGCGGCGATCTGGCGCTTGAGCTGATCGATGGCCGTCGTCGTCTGGTCCACTCGCGCTCCCGCAATCCTCGCGTCGTTCTCGATGCTGCGAACGAGTTTTTCGAGTTCCCCGCGAATTTGCGTATCGAGCGCATTGATCTGCGCGTTCAATTCCTGGATGCGCGGGTGCAGGCTCAGCAAGGTCGAGGACTGCTCAGCGAGTTGCGACCGCAGCGTCACGCGCTGCTCGATCAGGCGGCGCAGCAATTCCGAATTGGTGATGTCGGCGGACTCGACCGGCTTGCCGCTTTTGAGCATGTCGCGAATAAGCCGGGATTTGGCTTCGAGATCGGCCTTCTGCGCCTTCGCCGCGGCGAGCTGCGTCGTCAGATCCGAGAGCTGCTGGTTTCCAAGATTGGTGTTGTTCGAACCGACATAGATATTGGACTTCGAACGAAACTCCTCGACCTTGCGGTCGGCGGTCTCAACCTTGCCGCGCATCTTCTCGATCTCGGCCGCAAGCCATTGGCTCGCATTGCGCGTTTGCTGCTGCTTGGCCGCCTGCTGGAACGACATGTAGGTGTCGGCAATCGTATCGACGACTTGCGCGGCGAGCAGTGGATCGGAGGATTGGAACTCGATGGAGATGACGCGCGATTTTTCCACCGGGACGACGCTCAATCGGTCGAAATAGGATTGAAGCACGCGCTCCTCGGGCGACATGCGGAACGGGTCCTTGGCAAGCCCGACGAGAGAGAGAAGCACCTGGCTGAGCGAGGCACCATTGACCACCGGATCGAACTCCGGCCTGTCGCCAAGCTTGAGCTTGCGAATGACCTGCTGGGCGAGATCGCGCGAGGTCAGGATCTGCACCTGGCTGGTGACCGCCTCTGGATCGACGATCGTGCGATCCTGCTGCGACTTCTCCGCCTCGGGGCGAAGGAACGCATTTTCTCGCCCCTCGATCAGAATCCGGCCTTCGGACCGGTAGCGCGGCGTGACAAGATTCACCGCAACGATCGTGAGCAAGGCAACGATGACCGCGGGAATGAAAATCCAGCGCCGCTTGAGCCACAGCGACCGGCCCAGCGCGGCAAAATCGATGTCGCTTTGAACGGCCCCGTTCCGGCGTTCAACCAAACCATTACCCCGCATCACGAACTCCGGACGGCCTACGGACAGACTCGAAAAGGAAGCGCGAGCCGATCTTTGACGATCATGGTTTCCGGGGCGTTAATTCGCCGCGTGCCAAATATTTGACGCGAGGGCGCTCACGGTAAAAAAGTTGTTAACCACGTGTCTTCCAAATGGCGCCTGATGCCGGACTTGATGGACGATTCCCGCCCGCTAAAAATCCTGCACGTCCTTCGAGCGCCGCTCGGCGGCCTTTTTCGCCATGTTGCGGACCTCGTGCGCGCACAGATCGAACGCGGCCACCATGTCGGTGTCATCGCCGACAGCACGCGGCTCGGGCCTCACCCGGAAGGCACGCTTGAGACGTTGCGACCAAAGCTCGCACTCGGTGTGACGCGCATCCCGATCGGACGGCATCTCGGTCCAGGCGACGTGTCGGCTGCCATGCAGATCGGACGACTAATCCGCGCGAGCGGGGCAGAAATCGTGCATGGCCATGGCGCCAAAGGGGGCGCCTTCGCCCGGCTCTGTGCGCCGGCCGCCGGCGTGGTCCGAGCCTACACGCCGCATGGTGGGAGCCTTCTTTACAAGCCGGGTACGCTCTCAAGTGGCTTTTACATCACGCTGGAGAAGTTCCTGCGCCCGCTCAGCGACCTGCTGCTGTTCGAGAGCGCTTATGTCGCGGGTCTCTATCGCGCAAAGGTCGGCCGCACAAACGCGCTCGAACGCGTCGTCTCGAACGGCGTTGGACCCACCGAATTTGCCGATGTCACCTTGCGCCCGGACGCGGCGGACATTCTGTTCATCGGCGAATTGCGACATATCAAGGGAGTCGATGTGCTGCTCGACGCGGTCGCGAACATCCGCCGCGACGGCAAGCCGCTCACCGCGGCGATCGTCGGCAGCGGTCCTTCGCGTCCGCAACTCGAGGCGCAGGCCGAACGTCTCGGACTGTCCGGCGCGGTCACTTTCCACGGGCCCGTGCCGGCGCGCGACGCGTTCAAGCTTGGCCGCCTGATGGTCATCCCGTCCCGCGCTGAATCGATGCCCTATATCGTCCTGGAGACTGCCGCCGCGGGCGTTCCGATGATCACCACCGCGGTTGGCGGCGTTCCCGACATTTTCGGCAGGGAGGCGCATCGCCTTCTGCAGCCCGACGATCTGCCCTCGCTGACAGCCGCCATCGACCGGGCCGTTAACGATCCGGAAACCATGCGCGCCTCGACCGCTGCCGTGCGCGAGCGTGTCCGCGCGGAATTCTCGATCGAACACATGGTTGACGGCGTTATCGCCGGCTATCGCGAGGCGCTGCGCCGGAAATCGTCTCGATCCCACTAAGCTTTTGTTGAAAGTTTTCCGATAAGAACGGCTCCAAGGGAACGGCAAGGCTCAGGAAAGCACGGTCAACGTGCATGCGCCTTGGGGTCGTCAAATGACTGATCGGGAAGATCCGAAGCGCGTTGTCGCGGCGCCGGTCTCGGCAGCCGCGTTGATCGGTGGTGCGGCCTCGCCCGGCGCGCCGCGGGAATTGTCGCGCGCGGCCCTCGCCGCCGCCGCCGAGCCGACACGCTCTGCCTATTCGCCGATCGTCGTGGCAGGCTTCGTCCGGGCGGCCGAATGCGCGGTGGTCGCGATTGCCGGCCTGATCGCCTATTGCCTCTATCTTCTGCCGACGATCCCGCTCGACTGGCATTACGCGACGGCGATTGCCGGAACCGCCTTGCTGTCGGTCTTCGTATTCCAGGCAGCCGACGTCTATCAGATTCACGCGTTCCAGCGTCCGCTGAGCCAATTGCCGCGGCTATTTTCGGCGTGGTCGGTCGTATTCCTGATCGCGACCACGGTGACTTTCTTTGCCAAGCTCGACGTTGCGCTCTCGCGCGTCTGGCTGGTGAGTTTCTACGCGCTCGGCTTCGTCGCGCTCTTCGCTTTCCGCATCGGCGTGTCCGCCGTGGTGCGGCGCTGGATGCGCGATGGCCGCCTCACCCGCCGCACCGCGATTGTCGGCGGCGGCGAAGCCGGAGACAGCCTCGTTGCGGCGATCGACCGGCAGGACGACAGCGACGTGCGCATTGTCGGCATTTTCGACGACCGCGGCGACGAGCGAGCCCCTAACAATGCGCCCGGCTACCAGAAGCTCGGCACGGTCGACGACCTGATCCAGTTTGCCCGCCGCACGCGCATCGATCTCGTGATCTTCTCGCTGCCGATCTCGGCGGAAAACCGCATCCTGCAGATGCTGAAGAAGCTGTGGGTGCTGCCGGTCGACATCCGGCTCTCCGCCCACTCCAACAAGCTGCGCTTCCGCCCGCGCTCCTATTCGTATATCGGCGACGTGCCGGTGATCGACGTCGCCGACCGCCCGATTGCCGACTGGGACGTCGTGATGAAATGGCTGTTCGACAAGATCGTCGGCGGCCTCGCGCTGATCGCCGCCGCGCCCGTGATGGCGCTGATCGCGCTTGCGATCAAGCTCGATAGCCGCGGCCCGGTCCTGTTCAAGCAGAAGCGCTATGGTTTCAACAACGACCTGATCGAGGTCTACAAGTTCCGCTCGATGTATGTCGATCAAGCCGATGCGACTGCCTCGAGGCTCGTCACAAAGAATGACCCGCGCGTCACCCGCATCGGCCGCTTCATTCGCAAGGCGAGCCTCGACGAGCTGCCGCAGCTTTTCAACGTCGTGCTCAAGGGCGATCTCTCCCTCGTCGGACCGCGCCCGCACGCGGTCAACGCCAAGGCCGAAGCGCGCCGCTACGACGAGGCGGTGGACGGCTATTTCGCCCGCCACCGCGTCAAGCCGGGCGTGACCGGCTGGGCGCAGATCAACGGCTGGCGCGGCGAAACCGACACCGAGGAAAAGATCCAGAAGCGTGTGGAATTCGATCTTTACTATATCGAAAACTGGTCGGTGCTATTCGATCTCTACATCGTGGCGATGACGCCCTACGCGCTGTTGAAGACCGAGAACGCTTATTGATCACGCTTGAGGAATGCGAGGCGCAATTCGTAGCGCCGGCCGCCGGGGCGATCCCCTCGTCGGCGGCACGGACGCTTTTGCATGCGGTGCTCCTCTTCACCATCCTGATCAGCCCGCTCGTCTTCATCGAGCCCGCGCCTTACGAATTCGCCGCCGCGATCCTCGGCCTGATCTGCCTGATGGCCCGGGTGCCGCTCGACGCGCGGGTGCTGCCGCTCGTGGTCATGCTGATCGTGTGGAACCTCGGCGGCGTCATCGCGATGGCCGGCGTGCTGGGCGAGGAGCTTACCGTCCGCTATGTCGCAATTTCGCTGTTCATGGCGTTCAGCGGCGTCGTTTTCGCCTGCCTGTTCGCGCAGGACGATATGACGCCGCTCGCGATCATGCGCCGCACTTATATCGTGGCAGGCGTGGCGGCCGCGGCGCTCGGCATCGCCGGTTATTTCAGCATGTTTCCTGGCGCCACCGACCTCTTCTCCCTGTCCGGCCGCGCCCGCGGCGCGTTCAAGGACCCCAACGTCTTCGGCCCGTTCCTGATCCTGCCGCTTTTGATGCTCGCCTATTCGCTCCTGGTCGAACGGATCAAGCTGCGCCAAATCGGTGCCTTTCTGATCATCCTGGCGGCCCTATTCCTGAGTTTTTCGCGCGGCGCCTGGTTTCATTTCGGCATGTCGGCCTCGGTCCTGATTGTCCTGATGTTTGTCACCGCGCCGGACGCTCGCACGCGCGCGCGTCTCACGCTGCTGACCGCGGCTGCCATCGGCCTGCTGGTCGCGATCTTTGTATTCTCGCTGTCGTTCGATGCCATCGGCGACATGTTCAAGGAACGCGCGAAGCTCATTCAATCCTATGACGCCGGCAGCTCGCTTGGCCGGTTTCACCTCCAGCAGCTTGCGATCGGCCAGCTTCTGGACAATCCGTTCGGACTTGGCCCCTATGGCATGCAGCGCCTCTACGGTCTGCAGCAGCACAACACCTATCTGCAGGCCTTTCTAGTCTATGGATGGATCGGCGGCCTGGCCTATATCGCCCTGATCCTGACCACGCTGGCGGTGGGGCTGCGCGCGACATTCCGCGCGACGCCGTGGCGGCCCTATGCGATCACGGCGCTCGCCGCGTTCATCGGCGTCATCGCCGAAGGCTTCGTGATCGACACCGATCACTGGCGCCACTTTTTTCTTTATCTCGGCATTCTTTGGGGCACGTTCGCCGCGAGTTCTCGCTACGCGTCGCGCTAAACGAAAAGCCCGCCATTCGGCGGGCTTCGATGCACTTTTGTCGCCGGGCGGCTATTTCTTGCAGAGCAGAATCGGCTGGTGCTGCGCGCCGCCGGGCATATGCACGATCTCGCAGGAGGTGAACCCCGCATCGCCGCACACCTTGAACAGATAATCCGTCCGGTAGGCCACCGCCGCTTCAGGTTGCGCCTTCGACTCGACGTGGGCATTGCCCATGACGTGCTTGAAGGTGTGGCGCGTGCCGTAGGTGGCGGGCGGATAATCGAGATTAAAGTGCGAATGCATCATCGTACCGCCCTTCTTGAGCAGCCGATAGCTTTCGCGGACGTAGTTTTCGAGCTGCTCGTCGAGCACGTGCGTCAGCAGCGAGTTCGAGAAGATCAAGTCGAACGTGCCGTCGGCTTCCGGAATACGATAGTGCTCTTTGACTCCGTCCTGATTGTAGGACACCGACGCATCGGTCGAGTGATGGAAACGGAAGCGTTCGCCGTCGAAATTCTTGCGGCACCATTCGACCTGCTCAGGATCGATATCGATGCCAACATACGTGCCGGTGAAACGCCGCCCGCGGAAATTGTAGTCGCGCAGCCAATGCGCCCAGCGGCCGCAGCCGACGCCGATGTCGAGCATGTTCGACGTCATGCTCGCGTAGCCTTCGCTGAACACGAACATCCAGAAGTCGCGCGCGTGCGTCAGGTAATGCGCCTGGTTGTTGAAGATGCGATTGCCGACGCCGATGCGCACGCGCAGATAATTCGGCGGCAGGTCCTTGAACTCGGTCCAGATGAGGCGCGGAAACACGTCGATCGCGGCCGACGCCGCCTTGAACATCGGATTGAACGACAACAGCGAGGTGGACGGGAAAATCTTGCGCAACCATCCGTCAAGACGCGTGTACGAATGGTCGGCCTGGCGGTCAGGCACACCCTGCATGGAGCGGTGAAGTTCGGTGGCGTGTTTCATGGCCAGAGCACTAGCTCCTTGCGATTAAGGTCACGTTAAGCGTTGGCGCGGCCCGCCCATGCCGGGTCCGAGCAAACGGCGGCGTCGCAGAACACCGATCACGCCGCTGAACCAGGCGTCAGGCAGCAAGGTTGCTGCGGCATACTGGGCAAGCCCGCGGATGAGCGGCACGCGGCCGCTGCCGTCGCGGGTGCGACACCACAGCGCAATCATCGCCGGCAGCCGGTAGGCGGCCCGGTGCTTCAGCCGCATGCGGCGCCAGAGTTCGCTGTGGCGCTCGGACGATTTGCTGAACAGCATCCCGCCCGCGGCCACGCGATAATTGTAGAGCGGCTTGTCGACGCCGCGGCCGGAGAAAACCGCGAGCGCGAGGCGCAGATAGAATTCCCAATCCTCGTAGCCGTCACGCATGCTTTCGTCGTAGCCGCCGACCGCTTTCCACGCCGCCTTGCGGACCATCAGACAGGACGGCAGCGTGTTCGAGAACAGAAGATCGAAGGCGTTGAAATTGCGCGGGATGATCGCGTCGGAAGCGCCGGCAAGACGAAGATCGGAAAACGCGACGGCAACGTGCGCGGGGGCGTTCGCCAATAACCCCTTCAGCAGTTCGACCGTATCCGGCTCGATCGTGTCGTCGCAATCGAGTGTCAGGATCAAATCCGACCGTGCCTCGCGAAAGCCGGTGTTGCGCGCGCCGGAAAGCCCCCGGTTGTCCTGCCGGATCACGCGGATAGCGGGATCGAGCGAGGCGAGCTTGTCGTGTGTCGCCTGTTCGGTCGAACCGTCGTCGACTATCACGATTTCAAAATCGCGATCCGTTTGTCGCGCGAGACACTCAAGCAACGCGTCGATGTAGCGGCCGCCGTTGAAGCACGGCACGACGACGCTCACGGCTGGATTATGGCTGGTGGAGACCATTCGTTTTTCGGCCAAACGTGTTGTTGATTCCACAGACAGGTAACGCGAGACCAGTAAATGTTCAGTGTGGCCGATCGCCGAAAAGAACCGATATTTCGAGAAAATCCGATTGCACGGCGACAGACTTTATTAACCATGCGCCGAGGCTGGCCGGCGAGTTTGGAGTCTGGTGAGGGCGATCCTGTAAACCGGGCAGCGGGACGCTCCGCACATGGCCTTTTTCCGGACCGACTATTTCTCGTTTCGCTATCTCGTACTGCGCACGACCACGTCGGGCGGTGCCGTCGTCGCAGGCCTCGTGCAGACGTTCGTGTTTGCGCGTGTGCTGACGCCTGATCTTTTCTCGATCTTCATTCTTGTCGGAACGCTCGGCCTCGCGCTCTGGTTGTTCGATCTCGGCATCGCCAAAATCCTCTTCGTTCGGATGCGCGAAGAACATCTCAAGCCGGGCTCCCGTCCCGATGTCGCGCAACATGCTTCCGGTGTTGTCTGGCTCTACGGGGCGATAGTCGCGCTCGGCGGACTGATCTGTTTCGCGGTGATGGGCGCGCGGCCGCACTTCACTCTCCTTCAGGCAACCGAATTCGGCCTGTTTTTCGTTTTCTCCGCGCTCAACCTTGTCTGGTTCGCGCTGCGCAATATCAGCATCGCGGTCGATGAATTCGTGTTCTTCGAAAGCCTCGAGGCGACACGCCGGATCGGCCATGTCGCCGTTCTTCTCGCAATGCTGATTGGATTGCCGCTGCTCGCCTTTGT
>Ga0070741_10016965_pt1 | contig 12036 bp, 10 predicted proteins | sample Coa_R1_4_FD_66440 | JGI IMG/M metagenome (GOLD analysis project Ga0070741, IMG submission 66440) | Surface soil microbial communities from Centralia Pennsylvania, which are recovering from an underground coalmine fire - Coalmine... | ecosystem: Environmental > Terrestrial > Soil > Unclassified ...
GCCGACCTCCCTTGCGGCGAGCGGCCCAGGCGCCGCAGCAGTCCACGCCAGCCGCCTGGTGGCCTGGCCGCTGCGGCGGCGCGTTGGTCGGCGGAATGCTGCTCGGCAGCGGTGAGTGGCAGGTGCGAGCCGACGAGATTGTGAGCGAAGACGAAGCCGACGTTGCCCGCGACCAATCGCAGGCGGTAGAAGTCGCCCTCGGCGCCCTCGACGGTGAAGTGATCCTCTGGTCCAAGCTGGGCTATTTCATTACTGGAAGTATCAGCATGCTCGAACACGCTGACCAGTTGGTACCGCAGATGCACGTTCTTGGGGGTGGGGGAATCGGTCGCCATCGGGAGTCTGCCTTTCACTACGCGCACTGTCATCGCCGCGCGCCCACGGCCGTAATCACTGAACGCCGAGAGCCGCCACTCGCCTGAATTCCCCTTTCAAATGGCAAGGGCCCCTCAAGCATCGAAGCTTGAGGGGCCCTCGGCTCGCGCCGCTGGTTCGACAAGTTTGGATGGATTATGCGCACTATACACGGCGGCCTGAGGAAGTGCAATCTGCATTATGGCCCTAACCGCCGCTGCCGGCGGCGGTCGCGGGCCGCGACAAGCCGCCGCAGCAGAGCATCAAGCAGTACTGGGTCTCCACCAATTGCGTCAGCGAGCCGGCTAATGTCCGCAGTCCAAGATGCCGAGCGAGGATACATGGACAGGCGGAGCCGCCACACCTTGTCCGCGTCTGCATCAAGTTCGAGAGCAAGCTCTAGATCAGGGAACTCACCTAGCGCCGCGGCGAGGAATGTCGCGGGGAACGCCATGGCGCGGCGGATGAGCCGGCCGCGCGGCACGTCGTGGGGACCGATGATTCACGTCCTCTCGAGTGCCGCGCTCGACGAATGGAGCTTGCCTGAGGAAGCCGATTTCATCCTACCACGATCGGGAAGGTCTGCAGCAAACCTAGCCAGAACATCCTAGACACATACCCGTCGCGTCGATGACCAATGGCGAGTCCTGAAGGTCCTAATGGCAACGTTGACAGCGGCCGAGCCTCACGGGATAGTAGCGGCGCATGGTAGTGCTGGGCGAGCTTCTGATGGGCTCGCCGCCAGCGGGACCAGGCGCGGATCGCGTCCGGCGCGCGCGTGGCGATCCAGACGAGCCGGACGAGGAGCCGCCGGATTTCCGGGACCGTGATCGGGATGTGGTTGGGACAGGGCGGCCCCCTGTTTTCCGTGCGCCGATCGTCAACGCCGCCAACGCCACCAGGGCGAGGGTGATATGGCGGTACCAGCCCTGTCAGCTCCGGACTTCGTAGTGGTCGAGTCCGACCTGGCCTTTGGCGAGCTTGAACCAGTCGTCGATCGTCCAGCGCGCCCCGGCGGCGCGGACGAGCTCGGGCAGCGCCGTCGGGGCCGGGGCATAGACCAGAGAGGAGGCGAGCTCGTCGCCCCGCTCGGGATGGCGGCGCAGCAGCACGGCGTGGGCCCAGCCGGCGCGGAGCGCGGGCCGCACCGGCACGAGGGCCCAGGCATACCACCGCGGCCCTTGGGCGCCCTCGCCGCCGCTCAGCCGCTGCCAGGCGGCGGGCACGGCGGCGGCAGCCTCCGCGGCGATCCGCACCTCGGGGAGACACGAGCAGGCTGCCGACATGGCGCTCACCTCCGCGAGCCCACCGGCAAGAACCGTGCGAAGGGGAACTGTAATACTAGTTTGCGGTGCGAAATGAGGCTCCGGGCGTAGGATAGAGTGTCCGCCCCACCTCCGCCCGGAGGCCTCGTGGCCATGATAGTCGATCGCTACCCGCCCGAGAACCTGTTCGCCGTGGTGCCCAAGCTGGCTGCCGACTTCGAGCCCGAGCTGCGGGTGCTGGACCGGCTGCTCGATGATGACATGCTCTTCCAACAGGTCAAGGCCGACCTCAGCCGGCGCCGGCGCCACAGTCGGACCCGCGGGCGGCACAGCACCCCGGTGGAGGTCATCCTGCGGCTGTTGGTCGTCAAGCGGCTGTACCAGTGGAGCTACGAGCAGACGGAGCGGTTCGTGGCCGACAGCCTGGTGCTGCGCCAGTTCTGCCGCCTGTACTGGCAGCCGGTCCCGGACGACACCACCCTGCTCCGCTGGGCGCAGCTCGTCGGACCGACGACCCTGGAGCAGCTCAACACCCGGGTGGTGGAGCTGGCCCGCGCGCTGAAGGTCACCCGCGGGCGCAAGCTGCGGGTCGATAGCATGGTGGTCGAGACGACGATCCATCACCCGACCGATAGTCGGCTGCTGGGCGATGGAGTCCGGGTGCTCAGCCGGCTGCTGCGGCGGGCGAAGGAGGTGCTGAGGGAAGGCGCAGCCCTGGGCCCCGCGGCGTTCCGCTCCCGCACGCGCAGTATCCGGCGGCTGGCGCAACAGGTGCATCGGTGCGCGCGGCGCAAGGGCGAGGCCGCTGCCGAGGAAATGAAAGCGCTCTATGCGCGGCTGATTGGGATCGCCCAGCAGAGCTATCAGCAAGCGGACCAGGTCCGCGCCGTGCTGGCGGAGCGGGCGGAGGCCGCGGCCCAGCGGCTGGCGCAGCAGTTCACCCACTTCCTGCCGCTGGTGGACCAAGCGATTGCCCAAGCGACCCGGCGGGTGCTCCAGGGGGAAAGCGTGCCGGCGGCCGAGAAGCTGCTGAGCTTATTCGAGCCCCAGACCCAGGTGATTCAGCGACACAAGCCGGGCCAGCCGGTGGAGTTCGGGCGTAAAGTGTGGCTGGACGAGGTGGATGGCGGGATTGTCAGCCGCTACGCCGTCCTCGAGCAGCCCGGGCAGGATCAGCCCTATCTGGCCGACAGCCTGGCGGGCCACCAGGAGCGCTTCGGCCACCCGCCCTGGCTCCTGGCCGGCGACCGCGGCGTGTACTCGGCCGCGAACGAGCGGCTCGCCGAGCAGGGCGGCGTGCAGCGGATTGTGCTGCCCGCGACCGGGAAGCCATCGGCCGAACGTCAACGACGAGAGCGGACCGGCTGGTGGCGCCGCGGCTTTCGGTTTCGAGCCGGGATCGAAGGGCGCATCAGCGTGCTGCGCCGCCGCTTTGAGCTGGACCGCTGTCGCGATCACGGCGAAGGAGGGCTGGGCCGCTGGGTCGGCTGGGGCATCCTGACTCACAACCTGGCCAAGATCGCCCAGACGGTGGCCCGCCGCGCGGCTCCGGGCCTCCCCTGAGCGAGGGGCGGGCTCCGGCCGGGCTGAGCACGCTCCCCACTCCCGGGATTCTGGTGGGGCGCTGCCCGGTGCAAAATAGCGATTCGCCGTGGCCCAACGCCGATTTTCCGCTATTTCGCACCGCAAACTAAATACTAGGGAGCAGCGCCCGCACCTGAGCAAGGACACGATCTACCTCATCGAGGGCTTCCTGGGCATCGAGGAGTACGTCGGCGACTTCGTGCGCGGCGGACTGGGCGGCTTCCAGCACTCCCGCACCCACCGCAACCTGCACCTGCAGTGGGGCGCCGAGGAGATGCGCCACAGCGTCGCGCTGGAGCAGGTGCTGCTGCACACCGGCGCGCGCACCCAGGAGCAGCTCGACGCCTACCACGCGCAAGCCACGGAGGGCCAGTGGACCCATACCGACCACGGCGGCGTGGACGGGCGCTGGGCGGGGCCAGCTATGGGATGCTGCAGGAGCGGTCCACTTACGTGAACTACGAGCAGCGCTGGGCGCGCATCCGCTTGGAGTGCGGGCTGCCGGCGCGCGGCCTGCAGGGCGAGGCCCAGCGCAGCCGGCAGCCCGGGGTCGCCGAGGCGATCCGCCTGATCGCGCAGGATGAGATCGCCCACCATGGGATGTACCTGAGATTCGTCTTGGAAAACGGACGGCAGCTAGTCCCTGATAGGGTCGGGAGCGATACGGGCGGCCACTGAGTGTGCTATAGTGCCCCAGGCGCAAGCGGTCACGGGACATCCGAACTTGCAGTACCGGCGGCACCTGCCGCGGGCCCTTCAAGCTCTTGGTGGCTTGAAGGGCCCTTGCTTTTAGAGAGAAGCCAACCATGGAGCGTGGCGCCATCTCGCGGGTGCAGCTAGATCGCGGCTACGGTCGCCTCGTGCGTCTCCAGTTCGGTGGAGCCGAGATCAGCTTCAATGCCGAGGACCTCGTTGGGTGCAGCTTTGACCAGCTCCGAGTAGGATACCCCGTCGACTTCGAGCTGTCCGTAGACCTGCGGAGAGGTCCGCGCGCCCGGTACGTGCGCGTGGTCGAGGAGTGAAAATCCTGTATGTATCATCTGCCGACCTGGTCGACGCCGACGCGGGTTTGCTTCGCAGCTTCCTGCAGGTACTCCACGTGCGGCCATGAGCGTGCAGCCGCTTCAGCAGACATCCGCTCGGAGCCTCGCGGCTCGGTCCGCCAGCGTGCTGCACAAGCCGTTCGACCTGGATGCGTTGATCAGCGTGGCATGGAGATCAGTCGAGACAGCGGAGGCCTCTGATCGGTCGCCCACCGCTGACGCGGTACGGACAGCCTCCCACGGGCCACATGCGGGCCGGTGGCGTGACGGAGTTGCAGGCGAGCGCGCGACGCGAATGGGTGACGGGGAGGACGCCCAGTGGGATTCGGGTGCAACTGAGCGCCGCTCGCAGTGCTACGATCGGGCGCACGATCACTCACTGACGAGGCAGCGGACAGGATGAGGAGGCCGAGCATGGCGGACGGCAGGCGCCTGTTGACGATCGATGAGCTCGCGCGGATCATACACCGACCACCGGCTCAGGTCAACGTGCTGATCAGGAAGGGCTGCCCGGTACACTACGTCCAGGGGCGACCACTCTTCGACGCGCTGGAGATCGTCAACTGGACGCGAGCCACAGGGCAGACCGCGGCCCAATTGTGCGACGAATCGTAGCAGCTCGTAACAGGAGCAACCGGATGACTAGTATGACTTCCTGCGGTGGCACTCACGCGGGATTCTGCTCAGGCTTGATCTGTCCTGCCTGCGGCAACTGTGAGTGGGGCTGCACGACAAACCGCCGCACCCAGCCAGTCGTGTGGGCCAAGGTACACGCCCCACAACCGGCGAAGGCCTGATCCGCAGCCACCTCTCACCGAGCAAGAGCTGGCCAAGGTGGAGGCGTCGTAGCAAGCAGCTCGTCGCATCGACCAGGACTCAGCCGCCCGCCGTTGGGATCAGTGGCCGGTGCGCCACGCGTTCCAGGGAGCCTCGTGGACGGACAGCGTGTGGCTGTTCGCTCCGGTCCGCGACCCGCGTACTCTACTCGAGGAGCACGTGGATCGGCCAGGCGAACGACGTACGGACGGGGTGCTGAGTCAACGGCCCGTCCGATTTGTAGCCGGTGGATGGACACTGGCACGCCTACTGCTACCCCTCCCGGATTCCTGGTGTGACCCCAGCGCGGATGGAGCAGGCGTGGTGCCTGCCCCTCAATGATCGTGAGAGAAGGACTCCATGAAAGGCCTCCTGATCAGTTTCGGCATAGTCTACTCGGTCCTCGCCCTGCCTCCCGGGGCGGCGGAGGCTCAGTGTGATGGAGGCGGCAGCACGGCCGGCTACTATCTCCCAAACGGCAGTTACGTCCCGGGGGGCGGCTGTGGATACACCAACGCCACGACATTGGGTCAACTCTATCCGTCGGGGGCGCGACCAGGGCCGAACACGACCTTGGCTACGGGTACCCGCGCGCGGCCGGGCTTGCTGCCTAATACCGGGCCCGTCGTGATGACGCGTGCCGTCGTGTCCGACTCGAGCGGCGCGAGTACCGAGGTCTCGCCCACACAAGGAGCGCCAGTATCCACGAATACGAGTACCATCAGCGGTATCGGCGGCGGCCCGAATGCTGTGGCAGTGACCAGGCCGGGCCAGGTGCCCTCGCAGTGGCTAGGGGGCAACCACGCCTACGGCTACTCGCTGACCGCGGCACCGCCCGCCGGAGAGGCGGGGATTCATGTACTCGGAGAGTCCCTAGCTCCACCAGCACCAGGACGCGGGGGCCAGACCTACGTCGGCCAGGAATCTGGGGATGTCACGCCGGCCGTGGGCTTGCAGCCATAGTGCCCTACAGACAATGCCATCGACCTGACCGAGGCCGCAACTCCGTGACTCGGTTCCACCTCGTGTTGGTGAATGTTGGTGAGCAGGTCGGTTTGGCAGCAGGCCCGCTGGTGGTCCAGGGAGGCTGCGGGACAGCCGCGGCCTCCCCTGGCAGTCACACCGCCAAAGCGTCAAGATAACTGACTTCCCCGCCTGATACTTGCGCCGATGGACCAGCGCCGCGGCCACGTGCTCCCGCAACGCCACCGCGAGCCCGCTCCCGCGCGGGTGCGCGGCCAGGTGAAGTTCCCCCGTTTCCGTGGCTCTGGCACACGCTTGGTGCACGGGTTCAGATCGGAGCCAGGAATCCCTGAGGGAGGAGATCGAAGTTCGCTGGCCCGTACATTGAGCAGCTTGAGCCGGGGGCCTGTCCCTCGGTATGCGTCCCGTTCTCCTCGACAGGAAGTTGGCTGCCGAGTCTTTAGCAGCTCTCCGGGACCACTAGCGAGGCCCCAGCCGATCCTGCACCAAGTGCGTGCCAGAGCCACCGAAACGGGGGAAGTCCAGACGACGCTTGGCGCGGGCCTCCTCCGCTTGCCTTAGGGTCGGATAGTTGACCCACTCCCGCTTCATCTAGCCGTCCGCCTGCGGGACGTAGATTACGGTCTGCCAGTACACGCTAACTGTGCGTCCCGGCGCGTCTAGGTCTTCTTTCGAATGCCCGGCAACTTCCGTCCTTCGGTCTTGCGTGGCGATAGAGTCCCTGGGAGGGTGTAGAAACCCTAATCCGTGGATTCCGATGGAATCCAGCGAGTGACAGGCCTTGGAGGGGAGGCCGTGGCCAACCGAAGCTCCTGGAGTGGCGGCAGCCGCGCGTAGGCCGCGTCCACCCACGCCTCGATCCGCGGCCCGCCCGGGACGGGCCCGTCCCGGAACGGAGCGGCCAGCACCAACCCGGTCTCTGCCCAGGCCACCAGCAAGGGCTGCTAGCCCCGATAGCCTTCGTCGGTGGGCCGCGCGCTGCTTCGACGCTTCCACCAGCGGCGCACCCCCATCCCGAGGCCCCGTCGGCCCGGGCCCGACCGCGGTACAGTAGGCGTGGACGGTGCGCGGCACCCGCACCGGCACCCCGGCGAGATACGCCGATTCGTCGGCATACAGCTCCCTTGCCCGGGGCGCCCCGCCAGCCGCGGCTCGGCATCAAAGCGCGCCAGCCACTGGCGGGCGATCGCAGCCGCCGGCAGATCGGAGCCGAGCAGGGCGGCGCGCCCGCGCTCCCGGCGCAACGGGTCGAAGTCATCCAGGCACTGCCCGCCCCAGGCACTCAGCACGACGAACGCTTCGACGAACGGACTGTGCCCGAGCCCTTTGGCCGATCTCTTCGGCGGCAGGGGCCGGTCGGCGGCCGGGATCGCGCCACTACGGCGCCCCAACTCGATCAGCAGCGCCACCCCCGCGTGCGGGGTCACGAGGGCCGAAAGCCCACCACGGCGGGCGATGTCGAGGGCGTTTGGCAAGGGGCGGCGGCTCATCCGCTTCACCGCCGGGGTGCAGCCTACACGATCCCACTCACGGATCGGGGTTCCTTGGGGCGTGGCGACGCACGGACGCGGGGCTCGCACTGGTTTGACAGGTTCGGACGGACCTCCCTATAAACTCGCACCGCGCTCGTCGGGGCCTGCCTCGGCCCAACTCCGGCCGCGCCAAGGTGGCCTGCGCGGCAGCCAGACGGAGCGATCCTTTGCGCAGTTGCTACCTGCTCGCCCTGGTCGCGCTGGCCCTGCCCGCCACGGCGGCGTGCCGGGCCATGGAATCACCGTCGGTCGCCTCGTCTGCCGCCCCACCGCCCGCCGCTCCCGCCAGCGGCTCCGCCACGCTAACGGCCGCGCCGACCGCCCCGGAGGCGCTGCGCTTGCGCCTCGGGCTCGCCTACACGCCGGTGTCGGCCCTCCCGCTCTCGGTGCTCTGGCTGGCCAAGGACCTCGGCTACTACGAGCGCGAGGGGCTCGACGTCGAGCTGCTGGAGATGCCCGGCACGCCAACCGTCGTCTCGGCCTTGCTCGCCGATGACGCCGACGTGGGCAACATCGCTACCGAGGACGTGATCCGCCTGGCGGCGAGCGGGACGCTCGACCTGCGCGCGCTCCACTCGCCGGACCCGCGGCTCTACTTTCTGATCGCGGCGCGCGACGACCTGGCCGCGGCGGCCGACCTGCGGGGGCGGGTCTTCGGCATCGCCCGCCCCGGCAGCCTGGACCAGACGATGACGGCGCTGGTGCTCCAGACGAACGGCGTCGATCCGGCCGACGTGCGCTTCGTGTCGATCGGGGCGCCGTCCGGGCGAGCGCAGGCGCTCGTCGCCGGCCAGATCGACGCGACCGCCTTCTCCGTCGCCACCTTTAAGGCTATCGAGCGCGAGCCGGGCGTGAAGGTGCTCGTCGGCGTCGACGACTACTTCGCCGCCGCGCCGGTCGTGACCAAGGTCGACGCCGCGCCTAGCCGGACGCTGCGCGACAAGCCCGAGCACCTGCGCCGCTTCACGGCCGCGCTGCTGAAGGCCAGCCGGCACTTCGCGGGGGATCGCTCGTCCTGGGTCGAGGCGATGGGCCGCCGCCGGCCCGATGTCGAGCGGCAGGACCTCGACGCCCTGTGGGACCAGTTCCAGACCTCCTGGGCTGTGAACGGCGCGCTGAACCTGGCGGCCTACCGCCAGACGACCGAGTTCGTCTACCAGTCCGAGGGCTTCAAGGACGTGCCGCGCATCGGCGTGCAGGACTGGGTCGACCCGCGGATCCTCGATGGGGTGCTCGGGGAGATCGGCGTGGACGGCCGGTTCGATGCCCCCGGCCGACCGATTCCCTGAGGCGGCCTGGCCCAACAGAGGGGCGGCCTGGGGCGATCACCGCGGTAGCCTCGGCCACGATCGATAGCGCAGCACCGACATCGTCGCGGAGGGAAGGGTCGCATGCCGCGGATCAGGATCCGGAGCGGGATCGAGCTGTACTACGAGCTACACGGCGAGGGGTACCCGTTCGTGCTCATCGCCGGCACCGGCTCGCACTGCCACAAGTGGACCACGTTCCAGACGCCGTTCTTCAGCCAGCATTACCAGACGCTGATCTACGATCACCGCGGCGCCGGCCGTTCGGACCATCCGGACCACGACTACACGATCGAGATGTTCGCCCAGGACCTGGCCGAGCTGACCGATGCGCTCGGCATCCGCCAGGCCCACGTCCTGGGGCACTCGATGGGCGGCCGGGTGGCGCTGCAGTTCGCCCTCGACTACCCGGACAAGGTCCGCAAGCTGATCCTGGCCAGCACCGGCTGCGGCGAGTACGAGGGCCACCACCACCCCCGCGGCATTCCCCTGGGCCAGGTGCTGGAGTTCGTCGCCGTCGGCGGCGACGTGGCCGAGCGCGAGCGGCGCTCCCACCTGGGCGAGTTCTGGTACACGCCGCGCTTCCGCCAGGAGCACCCCGAGGTCGTGGAGCGGAACATCCAGCTCGCCGCTACCGACGCGCCGCCGCTGAAGTCCTACCTGCGGCACATCCAGGCCCGCCAGAACCACCAGGCCTGCAGCGAGCTGCACCGCGTGCGGCCGCCCACGCTGATCCTGGTCGGCGAGGAGGACTACTACGCCCCGGGGACCGGCGGCTTCGTCCCGCAGTGCCGCTACCTGGCCACGCGCATCCCCGACGCCAAACTGGTGTTGATCCCCGGCGCGCGGCACGGCATCTTCTGGGAGAAGGCCGACGAGGTGAACCACCTCATCCTCGATTGGCTGCAGCACGACACCGGAAAATAGCGTTCCCCAGCAGCGCTCGCTACAATGGAGAACCGCCGAGCGCTCGCGACGGCTGGGCGCTGGGCGTCATCTCCGCCTGGCCCCACTGGGCGCCGGGCTTCGCTGAGGTGTGTCACGTGGCGACGGAGATCACGGTCGGTCCGCCCGTCCTGACGATCAATCACGGCAGCACGTTCATGGTCACCGACCGCCAGGGCGAGATCCACCCCGACCAGGAGCTGGGGGTGTTCGCCCAGGACACGCGCTTCGTCGGCTACTACCGCTGCACCATCGAGCGCCAGCCCTGGGTGCTGCTCACCTCCAGCACCACCAGCTACTGCGAGATGCGGCTGGTCTACACCAACCCCGCCCTGCCGGCGCTGGACGACCCGCTCGCGAACTGGCCGGAGGGGCGCAACCGCACCTTGCCGGGCGTACGCGGCAACGTCGCCGCGCAGCAAATCGGGCTGATCCTCACCCGCAGCGTCGACGGCACGATCCAGGAGCACTTCGCCCTCAGCAATTACAGCGGCCGGGCCGTGCGCTTTCACCTCGACCTGAGCATCCGCTCCGACTTCGTCGACCTGTTCGACGTGAAGGCCCATCGCTTCTTCTCGCGCGGGGACTCGGTGAGTAGCTGGCTGGTCGCCGACGATTGCTGGGACCTGATGGTCGTCTACCAGAACGGCGACTTCCGGCGGCGCTTCACCTACCGGGTACTGCAGAGCGACAGCCCACCGCGCTACGACAATGGCCGGATCGAGTGGACGATCGACCTGCCGCCGGCCGGGCGCTGGGAGGCCCACGCGACGATGCTCCTCGACGTTGGGCAGGGCGACGCTCCCGTGCCGGGCACCAGCAGCCGTGGCGAGGACGCCCTGGCGGCCTGGGACTCGCGGACCACCCGGTTCAGCACGAGCAACTGCGACGCCGACACGACCTACCGCCAGGCGATCGAGGACATGGCCGCGCTGCGCATCCACCGCCTCGACATGCCGGCGCAGGAGTGGGTGCCGGCGGCCGGCGTGCCCTGGTTCGTCACGCTGTTCGGCCGCGACAGCCTGGTCGTCAGCTACCAGGCCATGAGCGTCTACTCGCCCTTCGCTCGCGGCGCGCTCGAGCGCCTGGCCCGGTACCAGGCCACGGAGCGCGACGACTGGCGCGACGCCCAGCCGGGCAAGATCCTCCACGAGCTGCGCACCGGCGAGCTGGCCTACTTCCAGTTGATCCCGCAGACGCGCTACTACGGTACCTGGGACGCCACGCCGCTGTACCTGATCGTGCTGCACGAGGCCTGGAAGTGGACCGGCGACCACGGGCTACTGGAGACGTACCTGCCCAACGCCGAGCGCTGCCTGGCCTGGATTGACCAGTACGGCGACCTCGACGGCGACGGCTTCCAGGAGTACAAGACGTTCTCGTCCCAGGGCTACGAGAACCAGAGCTGGAAGGACTCCGGCGTGGCCGTCGTCTATCCCGACGGCCGCCAGGTGAGGCAGCCCAAGGCGCTGTGCGAGCTACAGGGCTACGTCTACGACGCCAAGTGCCGCATGGCGGAGATCTACACGGCCCTCGGCGAGACCGCCCGCGCGGCCGAGCTGCGCGAGCAGGCCGCGGCCCTGCGCCAGGCGTTCAACGACCGCTTCTGGCTCGACGACGAGGGAACGTACGCGTTCGGCCTCGATCCGAACAAGCAGCCAATCGCCACGATCGCGTCGAACGCCGGCCACTGCCTGTGGAGCGGTATCGCCGACCCACCCAAGGCCGCCCGCGTCGTTCAACGGCTGCTCCAGCCCGACATGTGGAGCGGCTGGGGCATCCGCACGCTCAACACGGGCAACCCCGCCTACAATCCCTTCTCCTACCAGAACGGCTCGGTGTGGCCGCACGACAACGCCTTCATCGCCGCCGGCTTCAAGCGCTACAGCTTCGTGGAGCAGGCCAACCGCGTGGCCCAGGCCATCTTCGACGCGGCGGCCCGCTTCGAGTCCTACCGCCTGCCGGAGCTCTACTCCGGACTCGATCGCGCCGAGACGGTGTTTCCGGTGCAGTACCTCGGTGCCAACATCCCGCAGGCCTGGGCGGCAGGCAGCATCTTCCTGCTCGTGCAGATGATGCTCGGTCTGCGGGCCGACGCCCCCAACGGGCGCCTCTACGTGAACCCGGTCCTGCCCCAGTGGCTGCCCGACGTCACGCTGTCGAACCTGGCCGTCGGCGGCGCACGCCTGCAGTTGAACTTCTGGCG
>Ga0070741_10016966_pt1 | contig 12035 bp, 7 predicted proteins | sample Coa_R1_4_FD_66440 | JGI IMG/M metagenome (GOLD analysis project Ga0070741, IMG submission 66440) | Surface soil microbial communities from Centralia Pennsylvania, which are recovering from an underground coalmine fire - Coalmine... | ecosystem: Environmental > Terrestrial > Soil > Unclassified ...
CCCTATCATCTGTTCTGGCTGGAAGATGCGGTAGCCGCGGAGTTGCAGGAAGGGTTCCGGCTGATCCGGAAGCATACCACTACCCCCTTGGCCGTGGGCGAGGTTTTCAATGCCGTGTGGGACGCGCACATCCTGATTACGGAACAGTTGATCGATTATCTCCGCATGACGGTCGTTCACAGCGGGGGGTTGACACACTTGAAGAAGATCGCGGCCCTGGCTGAGATGTATCACGTGCGGACCGGATCTCACGGGGCAACCGACCTTTCGCCGGTGGCGATGGCGGCCGCTTTACACTTCGATATTTCCGTGAACAACTTCGGGATTCAGGAATACATGCGGCACACCGCGCAGACGGATGAAGTTTTCCCGCATGATTATTGGTTCAAAAGCGGGTATCTGCATCCGGGAGATGCGCCGGGACTGGGCGTCGATTATGACGAGAAACTGGCGGACCGTTGTCCATACGAGCGCGCTTACCTGCCGGTGAACCGGAAACTCGACGGGACGATGTTCAACTGGTAATTTTTTCCAGAGCGCGCGCTTTAGTTTCCGGTAGCGCAGAGGGAGTGAATCAATAGCATTCGACTCGCTGATGCTGATGAGGAGCCATGTACAAGCAGCTTGATTTGGAAGGCAAAGTCGCGGTGATTGTAGGCGGAAGTTCGGGGATCGGGAAGATGCTCGCTCTCGGCCTGGCGCGAGGCGGAGCCGATGTGGTGTCGAGCGCCCGTCGCAAGGAACTGGTGGATGAACTGGCGGGCGAGATCGAGGCCCTCGGGAGACGCACGCTGCGGGTGACGTGCGATGTCGGCGATCGAGGTTCCCTTGAGAGGCTGCTGCAAGCCTGCATTGATGCCTTCGGCAAGGTGGACATCCTGGTCAACGCTGCCGGGGTCACCAAGCGCGCGCCGACCCTCGACTACAAAGAAGAGGACTGGCACCGGATCCTGGAGACGAATCTGACCGGGACTCTACGGGCCTGCCAGGTGTTCGGACGGCACATGATCGAGCGGCGCTACGGCCGCATTATCAATATTGCCTCGATGGGATCGTTCCTGGCGTTATTTGAAGTCGCGGCCTACAGTGCCAGCAAGTCGGCGGTGGCTTCGCTGACCAAGTCCCTGGCGATCGAGTGGGCCAAGGAAGGCATCTGCGTGAACGCGATCGCTCCGGGATATTTCCGCACTCCGCTCAGCGAGAAATTACTGGTGGGCACCGGGCGCGGAAACGAAGTGCTGATGCGCACGCCCATGGCGCGCTTTGGCGAGCTCGAGGAACTGGTCGGCGCGGCCATTTTCCTGGCTTCCGACGCGGCCAGCTTTGTTACCGGAACTATTTTGCCGGTGGATGGCGGGGTTCTGGCTAGCGGCGTCAATCAGTAGGCCGGAGCCTCAAGACCTAACCTCACTTTTTCGCTTTGAGCGCCGCCCGGGCGGATGCGACCGCGTTCACCAACTCCCGCGCCGCATCGGTGATCTTCTGCAGATTTCCCTCCCGTAAAGCGGTTGCGTCCACCAGGTCTGCGCCCACTCCCAGGGCGAATGCGCCTGCGGCAATGAAATCCGCGGCATTGGATGCATTCACGCCTCCGGTGGGGATCAGCTGGGCCTGAGGAAAAGGACCTCGCAGGGACTTCAGGTATTTTGGCCCGCCCACGTTTCCGCAAGGGAAAATTTTCAGCAGCCCCGCGCCGTGCTCTTGCGCGGTCATCAACTCGGTCGGCGTCAGTACTCCGGGAATCGCCAATATGGAGTGGTTGCCGGCCTCAGCCAGCACGGCCATCGACAAGCCGGGACTCACCAGGAACTGGGCGCCGGCAAGGATGCAGGACTCAGCTTGCGCGGCATTGGTGACGGTTCCGGCGCCAATGAGAACGTCATTGCTGCGGTGCTGCGCGAGTTCGCGAATCACCGACACGGCGTTGGGCACGGTCATCGTGATTTCGACCGCCGGAATTCCTCCGGCGCAGATCGCTTCCACGGCACGGTTCGCTTCTTGGACCGACGAAGCCCGGACAACAGGAATGATTCCGATCTCGCCAATGCGGCGGATCACGTCATCGCGATTCATTTTGCTGACAGGCATAAGTGTATTTTCGAATCAGCGTTCGATTCTGGCTGTGCGCGAAGTCATGGCCTGCTGCACTTCCGCCAAAGTGGCCATCGTTGTATCGCCGGGAGTAGTCATGGCCAGCGCGCCATGAGCGGCGCCGCATTCAACCGACCATTGCGGATCTTTTCCCGACAGGAAACCGTAGATCAATCCGGAAGCAAAGGAATCCCCGCCGCCGACGCGGTCGTAAATTTCCAGATTCTCGCGGACGGCAGCCTCGTAGAACTGTCCATCGTGGTAGCAGAGCGCGCCCCAATCGTTGCGGGACGCGGTCTTGGCCGTGCGCAGCGTCGTCGCAATCACCGCCATCGAGGGATATTCTTTCACGACTGCCTCGATCATCCTCTTGAAACCGGCACTTTCCAGCTTGGAATGATGCTCGTCAAGACCCGCAACCGAGAAGCCCAGCGCGGCGGTAAAGTCTTCTTCGTTGCCCAGCATGACATCGACGTAGGGGGCGAGGCGGCGGTTGACTTCCTGCGCCTTGCCTTTTCCGCCAATCGATTTCCAAAGAGAAGCGCGGTAATTCAGATCGTAAGAGACGATCGCACCGGCTTTCTTGGCTGCCTCCATGGCCTCCTGGGCGAGCAAGGGCGTGGTTTCTGACAACGCGCAGAAGATTCCTCCGGTGTGAAACCAGCGCGCGCGGTCTTTTGAGAAGATCTCCTGCCAGTCGATTTCGCCGGGCTTGAGTTGCGCCACCGCGGTATGGCCGCGATCGGAACAGCCCACCGCCGCGCGGATTCCGAAGCCGCGTTCGGTAAAGTTCAGCCCGTTCCGCACCGTGCGGCCGACGCCATCGTAGGGAACCCAGCGCACGTATTTCTGCGAGACCCCGCCCTGCAGCATGAGGTCTTCCACCAGGCGTCCCACGGGATTGTCCGCCAGCGCAGTGACGACCGCCGTATCCATTCCGAAACAGCGCCGCAGGCCCCGGGCTACGTTGTATTCGCCGCCGCCTTCCCAGGCGCGGAACTGGCGGGTGGTGGAGATGCGCTCATCGCCGGGATCGAGCCGCAACATCACTTCCCCCAGGCTGACCAGGTCCCACCTGCAGTCTGCTTTCGGTTTAATAACAAGTTTTGACATGATCGGGTTACGGTCGAGGAAGCCGCCAGCGCTTCCGAACCGGAGTGATTCTAAATGATCCCGTAACAACTCGCGCGCAATACACTGTGCGCGCCGTTCCTACCCCTGATCCGGCGCTGTGCGAGGCGGCCTGCGGCCGATCACCAGCCACAGGCCTGCGCATGCGACAGCCACCGCTGCACCGGAGCCGAGAGCCGGCAGCCATCCGAAATACTTCACGATCACCGGAGTCACCGAGGTGGACACGATGCCGCCGAGGATTCCGGCGGTGTTCATGATTCCGGAAACCGCTCCGGCATTTTCTTTCGAGAGATGAACGGCAGTGGCCCAGAACGCGGGTTCGGCGAAATACAGGGCCGCGACACTCACGCACAAGGCCGCGATCACCGCGAAGCGCCCGTGGAACTTCGCCGCCGCGAACAGCAGGCATCCTGATAAACCGTAGCCCAGGATGATGACCATCCGGGCGCCGGCGAATCGGCCCCGGCTTTCACTGAGGCGGTCGCAAACAAAACCGCCGATGGGGGCGGAAGCCAGTGCCGCCAGCCAGGGAAGACTGGCGGCCAGCCCTCCATGCAGCAGGCTGAAACCGCGCACCTCGACCAGGTAGATGTAGAGCCAGAAGACAAAAATGAAGAGAACATATCCTTCGCAAGTGTAACTAAGCGAAAGAAAAAGAATGTCCCGATTACCCAGAATCTGGGACAGGGAAGCAGGATGGGTATGGCGCTCCGCCTGGCCGGGATGGATGCGCCGGAGTTCCTGCTGACTCACCCACTTGTGCTGTCGGGGATCATCTCGCACCGCGATATACCAGACGGCGGCGATGGCGAAGGCAAACAGCGATGTGATGTAAAAAGCCGGGCGCCAGCCAAACCGCACCATCAGCCATGACACCAGGGGCGCAGAGGCCGCGGCGGCCGAGGCGCTGCCCGCCATCATAAAGGAGTTGGCAAATGCGCGTTCGCCGGGCGGAGTCCAGTTGCGAATGGCGCGGCTTCCCACCGGGAACGTGGCTGCCTCGGTGGCTCCGAGCACGAAGCGCACGGCCATCAGGCCGATCAGCAGGGCGGCGCTTCCGGCGGCAAACATCCGAGGAAGAAGTCCGGTAAGAACCGTTGTCAGTCCCCAGAAGAGAGCCGCCAGGGCGAGCGTAATACGTGGCCCGATTGCGTCTCCGAGCCGCCCGACAGGAAGCTGGAAAATTGCATAGCCCCAGAGAAAGCTGCTGAATACTTGGCCCATTTCGTTCTTGCTGATACCCAGATCGGGCATCATCAACTCGGCAGCCACCGAAATATTCATTCTCTGGACGTAACTTACGAAGGCGAACGCACCGGCCATGGAGGCGATGAACCAGCGCACGGAACTGGTTCGTTGTACGGCAATGGGAACTCCAGCCTCGGGTTTATCCATGCGGAAGTTCCCAACTGTACCACGCGGCATGCAGGCGCACGCGAAGGCCAGGGCATACGCTATGCCAGCGAAGGCGTTGGTTGTGTGATGGCGAATCTCTTCTTCATGTATTGTCCTGCATGCCGGCCGGTTCGCTCGTCGCCACTGCCAATCTCAGGAAATCGAAAGGATTCGCAAGATTCGTCTTGACCATGGCTATGCGCCGGAAGCACAATTTCTGTCATCCCGAAAGTGTGTGTGATTGTGTCTCTACCAGCTTTTCAAACCAGCCCGGCTTCGTCCGGCAACAAGGAAATGTCATGAAACGCAATGTTTTGCACATAATCCTCGCTCTACTTTCATGCGCTCTAGTGTGCCAATTCGCCGCGGGACAGGCGGTCTACGGCAATATTATCGGGACCGTAACTGACAAAAGCGGCGCCGCGGTGCCCAACGTCGATGTAAAGATCACCGATCTGGACCGCGGCACAACTTCCCAGGTCAAGACCAACGAGAGCGGAAATTACGAGCAGACTCACCTGCTCGCGGGACGCTACAAGGTGAGCGTGACCGCGTCCGGATTTGCCCCGTTTGAAGCCAACGCCGAGGTCCAGATCGACTCCTCCACTCGACTCGATATCCCCCTCGGAGTGCAGGGTGAAAGCACGCAAGTGACTGTGACCGGCGAGACCCCGCTGCTGAAAGTGGACCGCGCCGATGTGAGCACCACCCTCACCACAACGGAACTGGGTAGCCTTCCCATCCTGAACCGAAACTTGACCCAGATGCTCCTGGTCACCCCCGGCACGCAGGTCAATGATTGGCAACACGCGTCCTCGGAAAATCCCCAGGGCGGTTACCAGATCGACGCCAACGGCCAGCAGTTTACCTCCAACGGGTTTCTGCTCGACGGAACCGAGAACAACAGTTCGATTCTCGGCATAGCGGTGATTAACCCCAATATCGATTCCTTGCAGGAATTCAAGATTACGACCAGCAACTACGACGCGGAGTTCGGATCGGTAGCAGGCGCGCTGATGCAGGCGACCACGAAATCGGGAACAAACAATTTTCATGGTTCCGTCTTCGAGTATCTTCGTAACGACTATTTCAATGCCAAGGATTGGACCTCGGGACAATCTCTGCCGCTGCGCTGGAATCAGTTCGGAGCATCAATCGGCGGCCCCATCATAAAAAATAAGGTCTTTTTCTTCGCCGACTACCAGGGCATGCGTCGCCGGCGCTCCGCATCGGTTCAGACCACCGTTCCAACTTCTGCGGAACGCGCTGGCGATTTCCGCGCTCTGCTTGGCGACTACATCTGCAGCGATAAGAGCAGCCAATCGACGCCATGCGCCAGTCCCTACATCGTCGACACGACAGAGGGTGGCACCACCCCGGCCCGCGTAGGATTGGTGTTCGATCCCACGACCGGCAATTCGGATGGGACCGGCCGCAAGGCAATTTCTAGTGGCGGGCAGGTCAATGTCATGCAAGCCGTTCCCGCTCCCATCACGCAACTGCTGGGGTTCCTGCCGATGCCACAGGATGACACGTCAATCTCGGGCAACTACGTCGCGACCGGCAGCGAGAAGTTCGACAGCAATCAGTTTGATACTCGCGTGGACTACACATTTTCCGACCGCATGCACTTCTTCGGACGATATACACTCGCTGACTTCAGTCATTTCGCTCCGGGCGCTTACGGGGTTGAAGCCGGCGGGCCGGGATTAAATGGCGTGTTCTTTGCCGGCAATGCTCCGGCCCGCAACCAGAGCATTGCGCTAGGAACTACCTACACCGTCAGTCCGACCATCGTGACCGACTTTCGCTTCGGCTTTTACCGCTACCGCATCCGCGTCTATCCCAATGGGGTCGGGACCACCCCAGCCACCGACGCCGGCATACCCGGGTTGAACTTGGGCACTACCGAGACCAGTGGAATGCCAGCGTTCTACGTCAACGGCAATGGAGGCTTCAGCTTCGGCTATGCGCTGAACATCAACCAATGCAACTGTCCTTTGAAGGAAACTGAGAATCACTTCCAATTCGTCAACAACTGGACGATGACAAAGGCGAATCACACCTTCTCGTGGGGCGTCGATATCCGTCGCGCGCAACAACAGCGCATCCCGAGCGATGCGCACCGATCGGGCGAGATCAACTTTTCTGAAGGCACCACCGGAAGCCCCGAGGTCGATGCAGCCGATCCTGTCACGGGCAATACCCCCGGCGGCCAGACCGGTGCTGGGATCGCATCTCTGTTCTTTGGCGTCCCCGGAGGTTTCAGCCGCTACTTCACTGGCGGCGGATATCACCCGGGGCTGCGCCAGACCCGGCTCTTTTTCTATGGCCAGGATTCCTGGCGGGCCACCCGTAAGCTGACGCTGAATATCGGGCTGCGCTACGAAAACTATCTTCCACAAACGGCCGCCAGCCGCGGCGGAGCCGGCAGTTTCGACCCCAACACCGGAGAAGTCCTTGCGGCAGGCATCGGCTCCGTCCCAGCGAACATGGGGGTGAAGCCCTATAACCTGGGGTTTGCGCCGCGGGTTGGACTCGCTTACCAGATAATGGAACACACGGTTCTGCGCGCCGGGTATGGACGCAGCTTTACTCCCGCCGGTTTGGGAGCGGTGTTCGGCCAAGCGCCGGACTACGATCCCCCGGTGACCATTCCCCAACAGCTGAACCAGAATAACCAGTATGAATCCGTATTCGACCTTTTCACAGGTCCGCCTCTTCCATCGAATCCTCCGGTTGGCGTGAACGGCCGCTATCCGTTGCCGGGTGATTTGAACGTGTATTACTTCTTCAATCCCCCGAGCGCTTATCGCGTTCCTCTGGCCGATTCCTGGAACCTCACAGTTCAGCATGAGTTCACGCCTACATTGGTTGCGGAGATTGGTTATGTAGGGAACGTGGGAAGGCATTTGTTTATCAACCCAAACGTCAACCAAGCGGCGCCGCCAGATCCGAACAGCGATCCCGCTACGTGGAACGACTACGACTCCCGCCGTCTCTTCTTCCAGAAATTCGGCCTGTCGCAGGGAATCTACGAGACCTGCAACTGTGACAATTCCAGCTACCACGCTTTGCAGGCCAAGTTGCAGAAACGCATGTCGGCGGGTTTGGATTTCCTGATTAGCTATACCTACGGAAAAGCGATGGCCAACAGCGAAACCGGCGGCGCTTTCTCAAACAACCTGAATTGGTGGCAGGATCACGGGCCGGCGAACTACGATCGCACCCACACGCTCACCATTTCTCACACCTGGCAGTTGCCCTTCGGGCGCGGCCGCCACTGGGGAACGGATTTGGGTCGCGGTTTGGATGCCCTGCTTGGTGGCTGGAACTTTAGCGGAATCAGCCGCTTCGAATCCGGCTTGCCGTTCACGGTGTTCAGCGACGCTCCAAATCTTTACGCCGATTTCAACTCAACGCGCCCGGATCAGATCGGAAATCCCAGCGTCCCCAATCCCAGTGCGGCTCTGTGGTTTAACCCTGATGCCTTCGTCGTGCCCCAAGGCATCGGCCGCCAGGGTGACGTGCGTCACAACTCGCTCCGAGGTCCTCGCTTTAACCAGCTGGACCTTTCGCTCGGCAAGATTTTCCGCATCACCGAAACCAAGACCCTGGAGTTCAAGTGGGAGAACTACAACGCTCTAAACCATGTGAATCTGGCGAATCCAAACAGCTACATTGGCGATCCGCAAAACGTGGGAAAGATCTACGCGGCTGCTGATATGCGCCAGATGCAGTTCGGTCTGCACTTCCGCTTCTAGTGCTAGCGCCAGCCGAGCCATCCGGCCCGGCTGGCTTGTCTTTTTCTGTTGCTGTTCATAGAAATTCGGAAAGGACTCATACCCCTGATGAAACTGCACGTGTGTCTCGTTCTCGCAACCCTGATCGCTGCCGGCTCCCATTTGCAGGCGCAGCAGGCGCCCCCCTATCCCGCGCCAGATGACCGCTACAAAGTAGACATCCTCGAAGTGAATGGGCATCCCGACGACGATATCCAGTTCGCCGCTTACGTCGCCAAACTGGTGGAGCAGCAGCACAAGAAAGTGGCGGTAATTTACGCCACGCGCGGCAATTCCGGCGGAAATGCTGCCGGGCCCGAGCAATCCAGGGCTCTGGCGGATGTTCGCGAGATGGAAGCTCGGCACTCGCTGGCGTCTTATGGGATCACGCACGCCTGGTTTCTGCACGGATCCGACACTCCCGGCGCCGATGTGCTGCATTCGCTGGAAGCCTGGGGGCACGGACAGGCGCTCGAAGAAGTCGTGCGCCTGGTTCGCATTACCCGCCCGGAAGTGATTTTGACCTGGATGCCGAACTATGTGGTTGGTGAAAATCATGAGGACCACCAGGGCGCTGGAGTGCTGGCAACGGAAGCTTTTGATCTTGCCGGCAATCCGCTGGCCTTTCCCGAACAGGTTGAGGCTCCGCGCGACCGGCTCACCATCAGCAATTACGGCGAGGGCCTGCGCCCGTGGCAGCCGAAGAAAATCTATTACGTTTCGGACGCCACTCATTTCGACTTTTTTAAAGGCAACGGTCCCGAGTACGCGACCAGCGAGACGTCTGCTGCGCGAAAAGAGCCCTATTCCCGCGTCGCCGCCGAAGCGTGGGGATTTTACAAGACGCAAAATGATTTCACCGATGCGCAACTGAAAGAGTTCACGGAGATGCCGGTACGCTTCATCTTCGGCAAATCGTTAGTCGGAGGGAATGCAAGCAGCGACATCTTCGAAGGAATCACTTCTGCGCCCATTCCCTATTCCCGGCCGCGGGGCTACGAGCCACGCGCTTCTGGACTCACGCTCGAACTCGGCGGGCCTTGGGCGTTCTATCACACGTTCTGGCCGGCGCATGGAATTGAGCATCTCGCCAAGCTATTCTCGCCCGAGGCGCAGGTTACTCCGGGAGAATCGCTCTGGGTGCCACTCATCATCCGAAACGATACCGACAGTGAAAAGCAGGTCACGCTGCATGCAACCCTGCCGGCAGGCTGGAGTCAAAAGCCACAAGCCACGGTGTACCCGGTGGCCGCGCACGATTCCTATGCCATCCAGCTCACGATCAGCAGTTCGGCCACGCAGAAGGGAACTTGGCAGACCCTGACCTGGACTGCCGATAGCGGAGGCCAAAGCCTTGGGACGGTGACGCTCAGAGTAGACGTGGCATCCAATGGATTGCCGCAGTAGAGCCGTTTGTGTAGCCCCGGACGCCTCGTCCGGGGTTGCGTTCGAAGCACGGAATGGCGTGGGAAATGCATTCGGACTCAATTGCCGACAGCTAGCTCCCCGCCTGGTTCCTGCTTAAGGCCCGGGCAGCGTCTTCTTAAGCCAATCGACTAGCGCCTTCTTGTACCACAGCCATTCAGGATGGGGTTCCCAGTGATCCATCCCGTGCGGCGCGCCTTCGATCGTAACCAGATCGCAATCAGCGCCCGCCTCCTTCATCTTGTTACACATCTCGACCGACTGCTCGTACGGAACGTCCTCATCTTTTGAGCCGTGCATCAGCAGAAATGGCGGCATGTCCTTTGAAATGTAAACCACGGGCGAAGCCTTGATCAGGAGCGGCACCGTGGCAGCATTGACCGCATCGATCCCGAAGAGATCAAGCAGTTCGTGAGGCAGCGGTTTCCATGCCACGGCCGCGGCCACAAAGTCATGGATGCCGTACATGGAAACGACGGCAGCAACCCGGGAATCAGGTCGATTGCGCGCGCCCAAGTAAGAAACCAGGTGACCGCCGGCGGATTCTCCGATGAGTGCGATTCGCTTGACGTCGACCTTATATTTTGCGGCGTTCGCCAGAACGAAGCGGATCGCGGACTCCACGTCCTCCGCATCATCAGGAAACTTGAATTGTGGAGCCAGGCGGTAATTGATGCTGAACCAGGCGAACCCCGCATCGCTCAGCGGCTGAAAAATATAAGTAATGTATTGCTGCTTGTCGCCCGCCACCCATCCTCCGCCATGCACCAGGATGGCGGCCGGAAATGGGCCCGGGCCGTCAGGAACATGGGCGTCCAGCGTTAGGCGAACACCGCCGGGTTCAGCAAACTGCACGTCCTTGAGATCAGCGGAGGCAGCCAATCGGGAACTTGCCAGGAGGAAGAAAACGCCTGCCAGGGCATGCGCAATAACTTTCATAACGTGTGTATGCAAGTGTAATTCATGGATTGCTTCCCGATATAACTCCTCATATCATCTTGCGGGCGCCCGAAAATAACCCTTGTCCATTTCAATCAGTTCGCTTTCAGCGTTAACCGTGCAGGAAATCGATTTTAGGGCAGACCCGCGCTGGAACCAGTTTGTTTCCTCTCACCCGGATGCGCTCATCTACCATCACGCGAACTACTTGTCGGCCCTGGAGAGTGAGTATGGGCAGAAGTGTCGCGCACTGGCATGCGAGCACCGCAACGGCCGTTTGCATGCGATCCTCCCGCTCTTCTACGTAAAGGGATTGCCCATCAAGTTAGGACGGAGCGCCACCCGCAACCGTCTGTCTTCTCTACCGCGGACGCCCGTGGCCGGCCCGTTGGCGATTGATGAGGCGGGCATGAAGGCCGTTCTACAGCATGCAATCGAATTGGTACGGGAGGAACCCGGACTCCAGCTTGAAATTAAAACCCGGCAAGCGGGCTTGAGCGATATCGTGCCTGAACTCCGTTCCGTCGCCTGGAATTCCACTTATATTCAAGAATTGCCGGCGCGAGTGGAAGGTTCTCCCTGGGAAGAGTTCTGTGAAGACTTGCGCTTGCCGCGGGAATGCGGCCCATGCCAGGAGTGCCGCAGGCTGCGCTTTGGAAATGCGAGGAAACAACATCGCGTCAGCTGGGCTGTCAACAAAGCCCTGCGGCTCGGCCTGGAGGTGCGCGAAGCGCAAGACGAGACAGATCTGGCTGCCTGGTACCGCCTTTACCTCGACTCTATGCGGTACCATTCCTTCCCTCCCCGTCCCTATCGCTTTTTTGCGGCGCTCTGGTCGACCCTGCGCCCCCTCGGCCAGATGAAGCTGCTCCTCGCCGAATCAAACGGGACATCGACCAGGAGGATGGTCGCTGGTTCGGTTGTTCTGCGATTTGGCGAAACAGTTTTCTACGCGTTCACGGGCTGTGCGCACAAGGATTTTTCGCTCCATCCTCATGACATCCTGCAATTGGAATTGATCCGGGACTCCTGCAGGAGCGGCTTCCGATGGTATGACTTTGGCGAAGTGAGTGAACGCGATGCCGGACTGGCGCAATTTAAAGGAAAGTGGGGAACCGAAGCCAGGCGGCTCTATCGATATTACTATCCGGCTCCAGAGCCTGGACATGAAAAAAGAGCATCCCTTCTGGTTTCCTGCATGCGGCGCGCCTGGCGACTGCTTCCCTTGCGCCTGAGCGAAACCTTGGGCGAACGAATTCATCGCTACAC
>Ga0070741_10016967_pt1 | contig 12035 bp, 9 predicted proteins | sample Coa_R1_4_FD_66440 | JGI IMG/M metagenome (GOLD analysis project Ga0070741, IMG submission 66440) | Surface soil microbial communities from Centralia Pennsylvania, which are recovering from an underground coalmine fire - Coalmine... | ecosystem: Environmental > Terrestrial > Soil > Unclassified ...
GAGGGGCAGGCGGCGCTGACGGCGGAGCAGTATGTGCCGAATCCGTGGAGTGAGCGGGGGGGAGAGCGATTGTACAGGACGGGGGATATGGTGCGTTACAGGGAGGATGGGAGCCTGGAGTATGTGGGACGCAGGGATCAGCAGGTCAAGTTGCGTGGTTTTCGCATTGAGCTCAAGGAAATCGAGGCCGCCCTGCGCGAACTGCCTCAGGTTGCTCAGGCTGTGGTCCTCTTGCGCCACGACCTGGGGGAAGAGCCACGTCTGGTCGCTTATCTGGTCGAACAGGCGGATCAGTCCTTACAGGTGGCTGCGATACGGGAGCATCTAAGGGAGCGCTTACCGAACTACATGGTTCCCACCAGCTTCCTACTCTTGCCTGCATTGCCGCTCACCCCCAATGGCAAGCTTGATCGCCGCGCCTTACCCGCGCCAGAAAAGACCCGCGCTGCACTGCCCACTCCTTTCCAGGAGCCACGTACAGCCACGGAACAGATCATCGCCAGGGCCTGGGTCTTGGTGCTGGGTCTGGATCGCATCGGCATTCACGATAACTTTTTTGACCTTGGTGGCGACTCGCTCACGAGTTTACGTGTGATCTCCCTGGCGAGCGAGTCAGGGGTCCGCATCACTCCCCGGCAGATGATTGAACACCAGACGATTGCCCAACTGGCAGAACATGCTACCTTAATCACATCTGCTTCCGAAGGCAAGAACATCACCGGCCCTCTACCCATGCTCCCATCACAAGCCTATTACCTGCTGAGTGCGCCAGACGAAGACCCTCATATCTTTAATAGCCTGGTGCTGCTAGAAACACATCGACCACTCGAACTGCATTTGCTGAAAGAAGCCACGCGTGTGCTACTGGACTATCACGAGGCTTTGCGCTCTCGTTTCACCCAAACAGCCACTGGCTGGCAGGCGAGCATTGCAGAGGTCGAGGAAACGGTTCCCTTCTCGCACCTCGATCTTTCGCACCTCGATCCTGCTGAGCAGAAGAGAGCCATACCTGCTAAGATTGAAAGGCTGCATACAACATTCAACCTTTCTGAGGGTCCTCTGCTGCGGATCGTGTACTTCACCCTGGGTGAACAACGAACAGGTCGCTTACTTTTGCTCGTCCATCATTTTGTCACAGACGGTATTTCCCTACCCATTCTCGTAACAGATTTCTTGACCGCCTATGAGCACCTGAGCCAGGGTGAGCCAGTACGGCTCCCACCGAAAACAGCTTCTATCAGGGACTTTGCCGAGCGCGTTTTGCGCTATGCACAAACAGAAGCGATGCAGGAGATCGACTACTGGGTGACACCAGAGCGTCAGCATGCTCCCGCTCTCCCGCTCGATTATGCCGATGGCAGGCAGGCGATTCTGGCCGAAGATAGTGTTATACAGCTGATTACAGAAGAAAAGCTCCAGGTAGCGCTTTCCCTGCCAAAGGTGAGAAGCAGGTTCGGCAGCGTCGCCCTGGCCGCCCTCTACAGGACTTACCAACGGTGGACAGGCCAGGATATTATGCTCGTGAACTACTACCACCATGGCAGAACAACTGATTTTGCAGAGATCAACGTGTCACGTACGGTCGGATATTTCAATTATCTTGCGCCACTACTGGTCCAGGTTGATGCAACTGCACATGGGGAAGCCGTGGTCGCGGCAGTTGAACAGCTCATCCAGCAGATGCCGAACCAGGGCATGGGATATAACGCTCTGCGCTATCTCGGCACGCCTGAGATGAGGCAGACGTTCGACGAGCTTCCCTGGCCTGAGCTCCATTTCAACTACATTAGCACGCAAGCAGCAAGCAATCAGCCAACGTTTTCGTGGATCAAGCTGGCAGATGCAGCCGAATCTACTGCGCCAGGCTGGCGTGGCGCACGCAGGAGAGAGCCTTTAGGCATTGCTTTAAGGGTGGTCATGTCTGGCGAAAACCTGGATCTTGAATGGCGCTATCATAAGGGAATGTTCAGGAGGGAGACGATCGAGAAGATAACAGAGCTCTATTTGAGCGAACTTCTGTCTCTCATAGAAGACTATCTCCAAACTTCTTAAAATCAACAGTGTCTAGCAATGGAAACAGTATCAAGAAGGAGGAACAACACACCATGTTCAGAGAAGAAGAGGATCAAACCATTTATAAGGTAGTAGTCAACCATGAAGAACAATACTCTATCTGGCCAGCAGACCGGGAGAATCCCCTGGGATGGCGAGATGGTGGTCACAGTGGCCTCAAGCCTGAATGCCTGGCCTACATCAAAGAAGTATGGACAGATTTACGGCCACTCAGTTTACGCAAGCATATGGAAGAGGCGGAAAGGCAACAGAAACAATAAGGTTCGTATTGCCCTTATATATGTATTCCTTATATTAAGAAACAGAATATCAAGGAACAGATTGCAGAGAGATATACAGAAGGAGTTTTTTCATGGATGAATTGGTACAACGCCTCGCACAAGGAAACCATTTCGTCACCGTTGGTGGACCACAACCCTCGCTCGAAGAGTTGAAAAAACGCGTGGAGGAGATGGGCTACGTCTTTCTCAAATTTACCGACACCAGAGGTGGCACCGATTTAGGCGTGCGAGTCGATAAGCATGCAACTGATCTGAGTCAAGCAGATTTCGCCAACATGCGTGGTACAGCACACATTGAGGGAACGTTGACCCTCAACTATGTCAAAGTGCGTTGTCTCGCCGACATCGATCTGGCAACGCTCAATGGAACGGGGCATCTCGTGGTACTCGAAGAGGTTCATCCATAGATCCTTATTACTTCTCATTTTTGTACCATCCAATCTTGCAGTGTTCGATATGAGAGAGGAATAGATGAGCACATTTTTCAAGCTCTATGGGCCTTTTTTGTGGGCCTACCTGAAGCCGCAAAAATGGCGCGTGACACTCCTGATGCTTTTGCTGGTGAGTAGTGTGATACCACTTCTCATCAATCCTCAGTTATTAGGCGATTTTATTGACAGCGCTCAGGCTGGGAGCTCGCTCGCGGTCCTGACGCGCATTACGCTGCTCTTCCTCGGCGTCGTTCTGGTCGGGCAGGTACTCTCAGCCCTCACGGCCTATGTATCCGAGGATGTTGGCTGGCGATTCATCAATAAGCTCAGAATCGATCTCATCGAACATTGTTTGCACCTGGATCTCTCGTTCCACCATGCCCATACGCCCGGTGAGCTGATCTCACGCATCGATGGGGATATCACCGATCTGGTCAACTTTTTCTCGCAGTTTGTGACTCGTGTGCTCGGCACCTTCCTCCTGCTCATCGGCGTCCAGGTGTTCCTCTTCCACGAGGATTGGCGCGTCGGATTGGCCCTGCTCTGCTACGTTGTGCTCTTCTTACTGATCATAAACCGAGTGCAGGGAATTAGCGTGCCTTACTTCAAAGCGGCTCGTCAGGCGACAGCGGAGCTTAGTAGCTTTTTTGAGGAAAAGCTGGTGAGCCGAGAAGATATCCACTCCAACGACGCTCGGGCCTATGTGATGCGCTGTCTCTATCCCCTGATGCGCACGCTTTTGCGCAATGGCCGTCTCAGCGAACTGCTTGGACTCTGCGTGTATAATGCGACCAGTTTTTTAGCCACGGTTGGCATGACCATCGTGTTTGTGCTGAGTGCGTATCTGCTTACCGGCCACCTGATCACTCTGGGGGTGGTCTACATCACGGTACGCTACACTGAGATGCTGATCGACAAACTGCGCGTGGTCACCCTGGAGATGGATTCTCTTCAGCGCGCAACAGCCAACTTGAAACGTATCCATGAGCTGTACTCTACCACTGCAAGGGTGCGCCACGAGGAGGGGAACACGGAGGTGCCATCTGGTGCCCTGGAAGTTGCGTTCCAGGACGTGACGTTCGGGTATAACAGCGAGCATCCCGTGTTGCATCATCTCTCCTTTCAAGTGGCACCAGGCAAAGTTCTTGGTATTGTCGGACGCACAGGCCATGGCAAAAGTAGCATTGCCCGTTTATTGGTCCGTTTCTATGATCCCGATCAGGGGATCGTTACGCTCAATGGCGTCGATCTGCGCACGGCCAACCTGACGAAAACACGCCTGCGTATCGGGATGGTCACCCAGGAGGTACAGCTCTTTGCCGCTTCCATCAGGGAGAATCTCACGTTTTTTGATCGCCAGATCAGCGACCAGCGCATCTTGCAGGCGATCGCTATCCTGGGTCTCCAGAACTGGTATCAGGCCTTGCCCAACGGATTAGATACGCAGATCGTGGCAGATGGTGGACTCTCAGCCGGAGAGATGCAATTGCTGGCCCTCATCCGTGTTTTCCTGAAAGATCCTGATCTCGTCATTCTCGATGAGGCCTCGGCTCGCCTGGACCCGGCAACAGAACGTCTCGTTGAACAAGCAATGAGTCACCTGCTCCATCAGCGTACCGGCATCATCATCGCACACCGCCTGACTACGATTGAACGAGCCGATGAGATCATCGTTCTGGAAGAAGGACGCATCGTCGAACAGGGCAAACGCAGCGATTTGCTGGCTGACCCCACCTCGCATTTCTTCACCTTATGGCAAACCGAGGCGTCACAGGTTGTCTTTCCCATGGGAAACACTTCCCCATCAGATGAACAGTTGCCTGCACCACCACCTACTGAGACTTCCCTGCCACAAAACGATGCGCAGCAGACTCCCCGCCCGCAAAAATCAGGAGAAAACCAGCAGCAAGAGCAGCTCTCTCTCAGAGCAGGGATGACGATGTGGCAGGTGGTCTGGCAATTGATCCGTTTTAGGCCCGGGTTCTATCCCATCAGTATCTTGCTGCGTATCCCCGGCTTCGCGCTCTTTCTGGCTCCCGGACTGGTCACACGCAGCTACTTTGATCTCTTGACGACGGGTGCCAGAAGTGCAGATACCATCGGTAAGATCTACGCCCTGGTCGGGCTCTTACTGGCCGCAGTTTTCGTCCAGATGCTGATTATGCTGACCGATGTGGGCATCGATCAGACCTTTTTTCATAGTTCTTCCTCGCTGTTACGCAGGAATCTGTTGGCCCATATCCTGCAGCGCCCCGGTGCCTTACCCCTGCCCTTTTCGCCAGGAGAAGTGATCAGCCGCCTGGATAAAGACGTGCACGAGGTGGCGATCTTCACCACGACGTTGCTGTACGGAATTGGCAGGGTGACCCTGGCATTACTCATCTTCGCCATACTCACAGTAATCAATCCCTTGATTACGCTGGCCGTCTGCTTTCCTCTCCTCCTCTTAGGGGGCATCATCCATGGTATCAGTCAACGTATTCAACGCTATCGTCGTATGAATCGTGAGGCCAGTGGGAAGGTGAGTAGCATGATAGGAGAGGTGTTTGGTGCGGTGCAAGCCATCCAACTGGCCGTTGCCCAAACGCCGCTGCTGGCCCATTTTCGCCAGCTCAATGAGGCCCGTCGGGTAGCTGCGCTCAAAGACCGTTTCGCTACGGAAGGAGTACGCTCACTGACGGAGAACATGGCTAATCTGGGAACAGGGTTGATCCTTTTGCTGGTCGGACAATCCATGCGGGTGGGAATTTTTAGTGTGGGCGATTTTGCCCTGTTCGTTTTCTGCTTGCCGTGGATCGCCGATGCCATCTCCCAGTTTGGTACGACGCTCGCGGGATATAAGCAAGCTGCTGTTTCCCTGGAACGTCTGCGGGAACTACTCCAGGGAGCATCGCCCGATCTACTCGTAGAGCACCACCCGATCTATTTCCGTGGAGAACTCCCCAAGCTGCCATATCAGCCAAAAACGATCGAGCATCACCTGGAGCAAATAGAGGCAATGGGATTGACCTATCGACATGAGAACACTGGACGCGGCATCGAAGATATTACCTTACGCTTAGATCACGGTTCTCTGACGGTGATCACAGGGCGCGTTGGTTCAGGCAAAACCACCCTGTTGCGCACCTTCCTGGGTCTTTTGCCCATGCAGCGAGGAGAGATCCGCTGGAACGGGACGATCGTGAGCGATCCTGCCACCTTTTTCGTACCACCACGCAGCGCCTACACACCCCAGGTTCCCCACCTCTTCAGCGCTTCTTTGCAAGAAAACGTGCTGATGGGATTGCCTGCCGAGCGAGTAGATCTGCCTGGGGCCCTCTCTCTCTCCATGATACAGCAAGATCTGTCCTACTTAGAACAGGGGCTAGAGACCAGGATCGGCCCGCGAGGCGCGAAACTTTCAGGTGGACAGGTCCAACGCAGTGCTGCCGCTCGTATGTTTGTACGAGCAAGCCAGTTGCTGGTCATTGATGACCTTTCGAGCTCATTAGATGGTGCAACAGAGCACGCCCTCTATCAGGGCCTTTTTGCTTTACCGGATGTGACCTGTCTGGCGGTCTCTCATCGTCGAGCGGTCCTACAGCAGGCTGATCATATTCTGGTGCTCAAAGATGGGCGGGTGGAGGCTGAAGGAACCCTGGAACACCTGCTGGTAACCAGCGAAGAGATGCGACAGCTTTGGGGAGGAAATGGGCTCTCATCAGAGTTGCTGACCACAAAAGAGCATTTATGAGTCATCCACCCATGGGAGCATCTGAACGGTGCAACAGAAGCGTACGTTGGATAATTGGCTTTGGAGTAACGCTGCGGCGATCCTCTCCAACTTCCTCTCAACGCTCGTGATTGTCATCGGCGTACTCATTGGTCTGTGGCGCTGGGGCAGAAATCAGCATACCGAAGAAGGCTGCTAGGTCGGTCGCTTCTCTAGCTGACACACAGGGAGAGTCGAATGGCAGCGCGCCATCCACGCCGACTGATCCTGAACCTGAGAGACTTGACACCATCCCGCGTTATGGATGGCGTCGAGGGAGCATCGGGCAGGAAGTCCGTCCTGATCAGGGCCACGCGTGTTGCTTTTGCCTCTCGCTGTGAGGAACCAAACGAGAAGGCATCCGATTGGCGTAGGATACGGCCCTCCAGGGGTAGGCATGAGCACTAGTGGGTCACCTGTTGAAAGAATGAGCTCGACAAGCCGATCGCAATACGCAACGAGTGTGCATTAGCGATGGGATAGTGGCGAAAAAGAGAATAAGGGTGTGCCCTCAAAATGGGCAAAAAAGTTGGCGCCATCGCCGAGGTTGATAGAGAGAAGGTCTCTCACCTTTTCTGGGAATGGGTGCTGGCTGTAGGTGGAGAAGAGCAAGATAGAAGAAGTTTTGTCCTTGTTGAAGAAGTTGTCTCTCTAAAGACGCGTCACGACTGGGACTGGGAGTCGTATACTTTCTGCGGCAAGGTTTGGGCCAGTTCTCGTCACTCATGATGAAACTTGCTGCCGCTGCTGGTAAATAACTTGAAAAGTGGTCACTTTTCAAGTTATTTACCAGCAGCCTTTGGGATGTTCTCATGCAATCCAGAGCAAGTTTGCTCCTGTGGTGGTGGCTTAAACTTGATTGGACTAAAGAGATGGATCGGTGTCACGCGTTAGGTCTGTTGTTGCAAAAAGCTTTCCCAGGTGATGCGACCTATAGCACGATCAGGCACGAGTTTGTCATCAGAACGGCAAGCATCATAATACTCCCCTGACAACACTTCTGCCGTTTCTGATCGGACAGCGTTGTGTTTGTGAAAGATTCCCTGGTAGATCTGCGTCATCTCTTCAAGCGTCAGTACCTCTGGCCCTCCGATGTCTGGGACACGACCAGCGGCCCCTTGTTCGACTAGCGTCACCAGGGTCTGCGCCACTTCGCTGATATCGATGGATTGAAAACGCGATCCGGCTGGAATGGTGATGGTCGAGGTCTTCTCGTCTTCCCCAGCAGTGATCAGGCTCAACACAAAGTAATGAAATTGTGTCGCGCGTAAGATGCTCCAGGGCAAGCCCGATTGCTCAATCATGTGTTCGATGGCAAGCTTGGCCTGAAAGAGCGAAAACGGACTATGATCAATCCCAGCAATGGAGATATACACGAGATGAGGCGAACCATTGGCTTTGGCTGCATCGATCAAATGGCGTGATCCTTCGAGATCGGTGGTGAATCCCGGCTCGAAGAGCGTGGCGCAGTGAATGATCGCGTCCACTCCCTTCGTTGCCTCATCGAGGCCGCTCCCCTCGCGGATATCTCCTTGATAGACCTGCACACCAGCAGGAACCGAAGGGTGAGACTGCCGCGTATACACACGCACCGAGTGCCGGCGATCAAGCAACTGTCGGACCACTTCGCTCCCTAAATGTCCTGTTGCTCCCGTTACCAGTATTGTTGACATTTTTCTTTTCCTTTCTCATGTATTGCAAGATGATTCCTCATCTCGAAAGGCTTAATGGGCAATCTTCAACCGACTGTGTACCTTCCACAGCCGGTCTCTCAGCCAGGTTCCCTTGCAGCGTTGGCCCTGATGCTGCAAGGGAGGGAGGATAAATCCTCTGATGTGCCTTTACTTGACCACCTCTTCAGTTTCTGCGACATGGGCTAGCTGGACTTTGGTGCGGACCATCAAAATGTTCATCGGGAAATGTCCTTTCATTCGTGCAATTGGTTGTTCTTGGGTAAGTCCTCCGCCTTTGGCGTGTCGACCAGGGTTGGAGTCACCTTTTCTGTTCTTCAACAGGCATTCCACCCTATCTCATCGGTCGAGTCTCACCCCCGCACTACACCGACGCAACACGACGAATGAATGTGACCAACTTGCCACCTTTGTGGAAAGCTGTACTATTTTAGACTTCCTGCTGTGGGGTAATGGCTTCCCAGATGGCTGGTACGCTGTCACATCAGCCCCGTTTCACTCGTCGTTCTTATGACGAAGGAGAATGAGTAAAGGAAAAATATGAATGGATGAACATAATCAGCAGCTTGAGCGATTCGAGGCGGAGCGTCCCCAACTCCAGGCCATGGCCTACCGGATGCTCGGCTCCCTTTCGGAGGCGGATGATGCGATACAAGAAGCTTGGCTTCACCTGAGTCGTTCCGATATCAGTAGCGTCAAGAACCTGGGTGGATGGCTGACAACAGTCGTTGCGCGCATCTGCCTGGATATGCTGCGCGCGCGCGAGTCGCGGCGCGAGGTATCCCTGGAAGCCTCCGCCTCTGAGATGACGATACATGCAGAGGGTAGGATTAATCCCGAACAAGAAGCTCTCCTGGCCGACTCAGTTGGTCTGGCACTGCTGGTGGTCCTCGACATGCTTTCTCCCGCTGAGCGCTTGGCTTTCGTGCTGCACGATATCTTCGCCGTGCCTTTCGACGAGATTGCTCCGATTGTGGAGCGTACGCCAGCCGCAGCAAGACAACTCGCCAGCCGTGCGCGTCGCCGAGTACGAGCGGGAGCGTGGGAGGCCTCCGCCGATCTTCGCTCCCAGCGAGAAGTGGTTGAAGCCTTCCTCAGCGCCTCGCGTGCAGGCAACTTCGATGCGCTGATCTCAGTACTCGATCCGAATGTCGTGTTCAGAGACAACCAGAGAGCTGTAGCAGCGAGTGCACCAAGTGAAGTTCGTGGCGCACAGGCTATCGCCAAGCAGTTCATGGGAGGTGCTCAGGTTGCGCGGCCAGTTCTGGTCAACGGCTCCGTAGGAATCGTCGTAGCTCCGCATGGACGGTTGCTCCTGGTTGGCACGTTTGTCATCAGACACGGTAAGATTGCTGAGATCGAAGCCATCTCTGACCTTGCGCGCTTGCGCCAACTCGATCTAGCGCTCCTGCCAGACTGACGAACCGGTGGAACAAACGCTCATGTGAGTTGAGTCTCTTTGGCGCTGCAAGAGGAGTTGCAAAGTTGGCCACTTTGGTAATTGACACGGAATCTCGAACATATTTGAGCGTGAAGCTGAGATTTGACCTGTCCCAAAAATGTGTCAAAATCAAAGTCTCACTTTTTTGGCTTGAGAGAAGGGCCAGCGATGGCACTGCGCCAATTGGCAAGTTGTTCGGGTGGACACTCTTCCTGCTATGAGTGCGGCTGCAGCCGCAGCTAGGCGGGAGCGTCCGCCACTTGTGGCCTGGGTACCGATAGCCTTCACAAAGGATCGAGCGACTGCATTACAGGTTGGGAGACATTTACCCGACACGCTCGGTCTATCGCAATATGTTCGTTGCCGCGGGCTTTTCGCAACAAGAGATTGACACCGTTTCCGATACCTTCATCGAAGCTTATTAGTCTTTGGCGATGAAAGCAAGATACGAGATCACCTGCTGGAACTGCTCTCGATGAGTTGATGAGTTGACAATCGCTCTTTTCCCGATCTCCGACGCGGCTGCGGAGGGAACTTGCCTGGCACGGCTCATCGGCCAATTGTGAGTATAAAGCCTTACGTGTGGTAAGGCTGCCCATATCGTCTACGAGATGGACTATCTCTTGAGATGCAGAACTGCTTTGCCAGTGAATTGTCTTTGCACCAAGCGTTGTGCGACCTCACCAATGTCGTGCCAGGAAGCCTCCACCTCGATGGGTATCCTTAATTGCTGTTCTGCTACCAGTTGTGCGAGCCAGGTCAGGTCAGGAGATGCCGCACGATGCTCTAGTTCTGCAAACATCACCAGTTTGTAGAGGGTAACTCCACCAGCGGCCATAAAATTTCTGACATCAAGGATGACTTCTGACGATGCCGACCAGCCCAGCGTGACGCAGGTTCCCCCTGGTGAAAGCTGTGAGAGTGCGCTCGTCAGTGCTTTCCCTCCGAGCGACTCGATAATCAAATCGTAGGGGCCATAGGCACGCGCAGGCTCAAGATCATCCCCCACGATCACCTGATCAGCTCCCGCTGCTCGTACTACCGCTTCGTTGCGTGCATGTCGAGCCAGGCCGACGACAAAGGCACCGCCGAGCTTCGCGAGCTGATGCGCGAAGAGTCCCACTCCACCAGTGGAACCGGTAATCAACACGCGCCTGTTCAGGAGAAATCCTCCTTTCTCAAGAGCACGAAGCGCGGTGAGTCCAGCAGTAGGTAATGCAGCTGCTTGATCAAACGTCACGCTGTCAGGAATTACGGCCAGCCTGTTGGTAGGAACTGCCACTAGCTCTGCCCATGCGCCTGCATTTACCAGGCCCATCACTCGGCTCCCGACCTGCGGCCCCGTCCCATCAGCAGCTTGCTTGATGACGGTTCCGGCCAGATCCCAACCGGGTCGCTCGCCTGCTTTGATCCAGCCCTCTTTGACCAGGATAATCGCATCTCCTCGATTCAAAGAAAAGGCTTCAACCTGAACAAGCGCTTCCGAGGGGCCGGGCTGGGGCGCTTCGACCTCTTTGATGGCAAACTGTCCTGCAACATCAGGATCAACGACGATCGCACGTATAGAACTCATGTATCTCTTTCCTTTCGTTTTCGAGCCATTTCGCCTTGTGAGGAGACATGGCTTGTGCCAAATGGCCTCTTGCACAAGCATAGTGAATCATGGTAGATTTGTAAAGTAGTTTCAAAAAAGTGCAATAGTTTCCCAAAGTGAACTGAAAGGACCCATTCATGAGCAAACCTGTCTGTCCCATAGAGAGCCTCCTGGAGATCTTAGAGGGCAAGTGGACTCTTCTGCTCCTGCATCATCTGTTCAATGGCGTCAAACGTTTTGGAGAATTGCGTCGGACGCTGCACCCGATTAGCCCGAAAACTCTCACTGATCGATTACGTCTCTTAGAAGAGCGAGGCATCGTGACGCGAACGATGTACTCGGAAGTGCCTCTCCACGTGGAATATCAATTGACCGAACGGGGACGACGTCTTGAGCCTGTTTTTATTGCCATGAGGGTATGGGTTCAGTCGGAAGATTCCGGTCAAAAAAACGAATTGGTGAGTAAGTCTCTTTCATCGTAAAATGCCCTACCCGGCTTTGGAGTTGGGACTCCACAGGTTGATAATGTGTCTGTAGATGTAAAACCTAAATTGCACGGCCAAACTGTCAGGTTTTCAACTTTCTCTTGCCAGAGACCTTTTCAGGAAATACAATGGGCAGAGAAACATAGGGGCTTCTTTGCTCACCTTCAACCCAAAGAGGAGCTTCTGAGAGATGAGACCGTCGCCAGTCCATCCAGGAGGAAGGAACAACATGTCCACCAGACGCAATGAAGCGACGCCGTTAGAACTGTACGGACATAATTTGACGAG
>Ga0070741_10016969_pt1 | contig 12034 bp, 10 predicted proteins | sample Coa_R1_4_FD_66440 | JGI IMG/M metagenome (GOLD analysis project Ga0070741, IMG submission 66440) | Surface soil microbial communities from Centralia Pennsylvania, which are recovering from an underground coalmine fire - Coalmine... | ecosystem: Environmental > Terrestrial > Soil > Unclassified ...
CAAATCCGAATGCGCCGCCGCTCAGCTTAGAGGAGATTGCTGCCTACCACCTGGAAACCATGCGGTCCCTGCACCCGCAGGGGCCCTACGCCCTAGCCGGATATTGCGTCTGTGCGCCTATCGTGTTCGAGATGGCTTCCCAGCTACGGAAGCAGGGCGAGGCCGTTTCCGCGCTGATTCTCATCGATCCGATGGACGTCGCATTCACCCGCGCTCGCCTCATTCAGGAGCCTCGGCTATTTCGGTTGGGCTTCCAGGTCAATCGAATATGGTTTCACCTGAAGAAGATCAGCCGTTACAGCATGCGGGAGAAACTGGCCTACTGCATGACGAGTATCCGGGCGATGAAGAAAAGGCGGGCGAGAGTGGTTCACAGCGCCGAGCGCACCCTGCCGCAACATGTTTTGCTGGATGTCCACGACTCGGACGTGTACGCTTTCGGGAACTATGTCCCGCAGGCCTATGATGGTCCGGCGACAATTCTCCGGCCCAGTGTCAGCGTTCCACGCATTCACGAGTATCCGAACCGCCGATGGGCGCAATTGGTTCGCGGCGGCCTGGAGATCCGCAAAGTGCCAGGCGACAGCGAGAGTATGTGGCTCCTGCCTCAAGCCAGCGGGGTGGCCCAGAGCATTAGTGCCTGTCTGCACAACCCGCACCCCGGCCTTCAGAGGGACGTTCAGGAAACGGAGTCAGGCGTCAGGGGCTAAGTCCCCCTGCTACCGCACTGGGTAGCCGGCCTCAAAGCCCCTGATGACGGGCGAGGACCTCCTGCAGGCGCGCCACTGACGTTACCTGCGGGATTTCCTCGGAAGAGAGGCGCACACCAAAAGCGTCTTCGATTTCGAAGACCAGATTCAGATGGGCAATCGAGTCCCAGGCGGGAGTGTTTGCCTGACTGGTCTCCAATGTGATCCCGGAGGGATCCAGATTGAATGCGCGACTCAGCGTGTCACGCAGGCGTGGGTCCAACATGAATAGTATCCTCTGAAGCGGTTAACTGAAACCATTCCGGAACGGGCGCGATCGGCTGCCCCAGATCCAAATCCCAGATCTGGCCGCTGGAACTCTCTTCGACCAGGCGGAAGCCGCTTTCGCGGTAAAACGCGGCCACGGGGCCGTTCTTCGCGGTTGGCTTATACTCGCCGATGAGCTTACGGCCGCGCTGTGCGCGAACCGCTTCCGCGATATAAGCCAGAAAGGCGTTCTCCACGGTACGCCCCATCACCCGGCAGCTTAACAGAAACGTGTCAATAATCCAGTCTTCATTTTTCCGGCGCACGATAGCGACACCGACAATCCCATTGCTGCCAAAGCGATCGTCCAACTCCAGTGAGTACACCGCGGAATCGGCGCTCGCGGCGAGCACGGCGATCTCGGCTTCACTGTAGCGGCGTGTCGTCAGATTGAACTGGTTCGTCTTCTGAGTAAGCTGGGCGATGCGCGGGACAGTCGTGGGCCTGGCCGCCGCGATCGTAATGCGCATTTCGAGCGAGCGGTAAAAATCTTCCAGCGAGGCCGTACCAACCGCGGGCGGACGCCGCAGCGCTTGCTGGCGGTATTGCTCGCCGCGTTGGAGATCCTCCGCTGTGATGGTGAACTTCACAAAGTGCTCGGCGGCCATTTCCAGCAGGGCGTGCTTGTAATTGCTCGGGTCGGCGGGCCATTCGGGAACGTAGACCTCCGGAAGAGCCTCCTTAACCCAGCAGCGCTCCACTGGATTGTCGTCGACAAATACGATGCTATCGAGACCGATATTCAATTCCGCGGACAGAGCGCGCAAATTGGAAGCCTTGTCATCCCAGTTGATGCGCACGGCGGCGAAATGGTGCTCCCGCAGGCGCATCGCGGGATGGTTGCGGATAACCTGTAACGCGTCTTCGGGATTGTTCTTGCTGCATATGGCCAGCAGGAATCCCTGCCGCTGCAAGGCCAACAACTCGGTTTGGAACTCACGGAAGGCCAAACCAATGCCTTCTTCACCGAGGCGCAAGCCTTCGACACCGTCCTCGCCGACGATGCCGCCCCACAGAGTGTTGTCGAGATCGAGCGCGATACACTTGCGGGCTCCGCGACGAGAAGCTGCGATGGCCGCGGCGTACCGCCGTGCCAGCAGGTTCGTCGCCTGATGCGTCCAGCGAGAACGGGCCAAGTGCCAGAGGCGCGAATCGTGCCAGTTGGCATAACCCATCCAGGCCGCCAGCGCGGCTGTGTCCACTATGAGAACGCCCGGGTTCTGGCGAACCACGCCCGCCAGCGCGCCATTGTAGATCCCAGCGACGTCATGGACCGAGAAGTCGGAGTTGTGCTCCAACGACCCCAGGCTGTTGAGCGGCGGCAAGGCAATCGTATTGAGCAGCAGCACGACACGCGGCAGCCTGGCTCTAAGATACCCGACCAGTTCCGCCACCTCGGCGGCGCGCTCTCGGGCCAAAGATTCCCTTTCCGCGCGGTCGAAATCGAGGGGAGCCTCGAGAAGCGGCGCGAAAAGATCCTCGCCATCAAGGTGGAGGATCACTACATCCGGGTTGAAGCGATAGCAACCCGACTCCTGGTCGATCAGGGCCTGGCGGTACTGATTGAAGCCCGCCGTCCAGAATTCCGCAGCCAATCCCCGCTCCGAGAGCGCTTCCGCTAGAGGTCTCTGGAGCAACTCGATGGTGCAACTGGAGAGCAGGGCAATGCGCAGTCGCGCCGAATCACTCATTGGCACGGCTCTTCCACGAATTCTACTAATCCTAAGCCTCGGTAAAACACGAACGCGATAGGGCGCTGATCGAAGGCAACGGCCGGCACCGGCGGGCAAACCACGATGGCGCCCCGGCTTTCGGCGTCCCGGACTGCAGCCTGGATTTCGGGCACCTCGAAGCACAGGTGAGCCAGCCCGCCGCCGTTTTTCAGCGCACTACGAACCGGCGAGTCTTCGCCGCTCGGCTGGATGAACTCGAAGCTCACTGCGCCCCCATCGGTCCAGAACTGAACGTCCGCGCGCTGGATCGGGTCATGAATAATGGCGGAGGCGGGACGCCAGCCGAACTGCGTCGCGCAACGCGGCGCCTGCCGCTCGATATTTCCCACTTCGATGCCGACGTGATGCAGTTTCACGCTACGCCCCTAAAAGACGTCGGAAATTCACGGGAAAACACAGCGGAATTCGGCAGCATCAGAATCCTTATCATCGAGCCAACCGTTGCAATCGAACAGCCACGCCGCTCCCCCGGGGACCTGGCGAGCATGTCCTTGACGATCAGGGGATAAGACTCTCAAAACACAGGCATGTCCCACGGATTAGCCTAAATGGAAAAACCTGGGGAATGCCGCTGTGTGGCCCCCGCCCGCGGTGGCGCCGGACCATTAGACCCAATAGGCATTGTTCAGCGCTTGGACCGCCTTCCGCAGCGCGGATCGGGCGAACGGGAGATACACGACGGTCCGAGCAGAGGACGGTGATTCGAAGGTTTCAAGGCGGCTGGCGAGCGCCCCCAGGGTGCTCACCTGGAAAGAACTCCTGTTCTCGGAGAGGTACACAAATAGCTTCTCAAGCCGGCGGATTACAATACGGTTGGGACGCATCTGCGCGAACGAACCGTCTTTCGGTTTTACGGCGCTGAAGCTATGGAAGACGATTACGAAATGTTCCTGGCCAGCTCTCGCCGCCGCTTCTAGCATCGTCCGTAACTCGGGAAACGAAAGCGAAGTGCAGTCCGCAAACCGATACCCGTGCAACCCCTCCGGAAGGCGTGAACGGGCTACCGTAACCGGGATCTCCCAAACTCCGTCAACGAGCTGCGCAACGTTAGGTTCCAATTCGCCATCGGGAAACGAAAGATCCGGGTGATAGCAGGGATTGAAGCTGGAGTCCAGTCGTATCCCAAGCTCATTCAGGCATTGCAACATAGATCGCGATCCGGCAAAGCAACCGGCGCGAAAGGCCGAGGGGCGGTATCCGGCAAAGCGTTCGAAATACTCGATCGCCTCGCTTAAGAGGCGCATCTGCATGGGCTTGTCGTAGTGTCCAATCAGGTCGGGAGTCTTGGGGAGCTGATAGGGAGCTCCGGCACCGCGCGCTTTCTGCAAATGGGAGAGGTGCCAGAAGGCGGGATGAATGTGCAACTGCACGTCCTGCTTGTGGCCGAGGAGAAAGTCGAAAACAGACCGCGTGTCACCGTCGCCCAGACAGCGCGTAGCAAGCGTCTCTACGAAGAATGTGCCGCGGAAACCATATCGGTCCATGATGCGGACCAGCAGCGGAATGCCGAAATCGTCGCTGCCAATCCGGCAGAATACATGCCGTGATGCCGGTAGGGGTTGCTGGCCGGGTCGCTCCAAGGCCCCTCCGATCGACGACTCGGCATCAACGGTGAAATAGACATTCATTGAGTGCGACCCTTTGAGCCGCTATCTTGCACGCCGGGTACCAGCAGAGTTCCGGTGGCTGCGCGCAGAACCAGGCGTGCCACCTGGGGTTCAGCGTGCGGCCGAGCCTCAGTAGGGCGCGAAAGGCCGCCAGAACGACTCTTCGGTTCGAGAGAGGCCTTCGGCGAGACTAACTTTGGGAGTAAACCCGAAATAAATTCCGCATCTCACGGGTGGAACCGCAAAGGGAAACGTTTTGGCCCGCATTCCGACAACTCGGGACGGAAGGTCAGAGGAGGCAGGGATGAGCGCCAAACGGGTGCACCGGCCAGCCTGGGCGCTAGTTGTAACACTTAGCGCACATAGGACTTGGCTGCGGTAGTGACCTGCAGCCGGCAGACGCTTCCCAAAAGGCATGAGACGTGCACCATGGGGAAGTCACAATTCACGCTAGGAGTTCATCGGTTTCGACATAAATACTGTTGAACTGGTGTACCGCCATCGACGAAGTAACGCGCAATCTCCGGACGTTCAAGCGGCGGCTGGGGGTCTCGGGGGATGTCGACTCCCTGAAGTTTGTCAACCTCGCGGTCGCGCTCGAAGAGCAAGACTTTAAATAAGCTTGGAAAACCCGCCGTTCACGTCGATGAAGACAATATGGCCGACTGTGCGGGGCGGATGTTCCGGCGGTTAAACTAGAGAAATTGACGCATGCAAGCACCAACTTTGAATTCAGCGACTCACGAGAGCGCCGGGCCGGCGCAGACTCGGGCGATACGTATCCCTCTCTTTAAAGTCCATCTCCCTCCGCGCGAGATTCTCTTGCCGCGCCTCGAAAACGTGCTCTATAGCGGCCAAATTGGCGAGGGCGAAATTGTCAAAGACTTCGAGTCGCAGTTTGGCGCATTCGTGGGCAATCCAAACACGCTGTCATTTTCCTCGGGAACGGCGGCCCTCCACACGGCGCTCATCCTAGCTGGCGTTCGTCCCGGCGATGAAGTGATCTCCACCCCGATGACGGCGGAACCCACAAATATGGCCGTCCTGCATGCCGGCGCAAAACCGGTCTGGGCGGACGTTGATCCTCGCAACGGGAACCTCGCTCCCGAATCCATTGCCGAAAAAATCACGCCTCGGACGAGGGCCATCCTGGTGGTTCATTATGCCGGGGTGCCGGCCTCGCTCGACCGTATTCGGAAGATTGCGACCACGCACGGAATCCCGGTGGTCGAAGATGCGGCTCACGCACTGGGCGCCTCATACGGAGGCCAGAAGATCGGCACCCATTCGGAATACGTGATGTTCTCGTTTCAAGCGATCAAGCACCTGACCACGGTAGATGGTGGAATGGTCACTTGCAAGAACCCGGCAGATCTTCCGGTCGGACGCCGCGTACGCTGGTTCGGGATTGACCGCAGCCAGCCGAGAATCTCGGTGGACGTTCGCGAAGTGGGATACAAGTACCACATGAACAACGTGACCGCGGCGATCGGGCTTGCGCAGTTGCAGGTCATTCAGGAGGTCATCGACCGGCACATTGCCAATGGCTCTTTTTACAATGGCGCCCTCAAGAATATCCGCGGCCTCGAACTGTGCACGCATGACGAGAAGGCGCAGCCCGCTCACTGGCTATATACCGTGTTGGCGGACCGTCGGGACGACGTGGCGCGATACTTGGCCGAATGCGGCGTCGAGTGTTCCCAGGCGCATCGCAGAAACGATGCGCATTCCGTCTTTGCGGCTTCGAAAGCGGAACTGCCCGGCTTGGATTCCTTCTTCAGCCGGATGCTCCACATTCCTTGCGGCTGGTGGGTGACTGACGAACAACGCGAATACGTAGCGGACTGCCTGCGGCGAGGATGGTAGCGTGAACCGTCCGATGATTCCGTTGTACAAGCCGCACATGCCTTCCGGCGCGGGGGCGGCGGTTTCCGCCGTTTTGGAATCGGGGCAAATCGCCGGCGATGGCAATTTGCCCGAGTTCGAAAGCAAGCTCCGCGAATTCCTGGGGACGCGTTATTTAGTCGCAACCGCAGAGTTTTCCCGATCGTTGGAGATGGCGTTGCGCATGGCGGGACTCGGTCCTGGCGATACGATTTTGCTCTCCCCGCTGGCGTGCCTCGCGACAACCATGCCGATTGTTCAGACGGGCGCGCGTCCGGTCTGGTGTGATATCGAGCCAGACACGGGCAACCTCGACCCCCGCGAGATCCTCCGGAAAGAGGCAACGGGCGCGAAGGCCGTTCTTCTGTACCACTGGGTGGGCACGCCCGCGGACATCGAACGGATCCGGAGAGCCGCCAGGGACGGTGGTCTGAAGGTGATCGAAGACGCCGGGGAAGCGTTAGGCGCGGAATATGGCGGGTCCCGGGTGGGCGCGCACGGGTTCGATTACAGTGTATTCTCGTTCAGCCCCGTCCGGCACATTACGACCGGTGAAGGCGCCGCCATCACTTTTCACGACGAGCAGCAGTACGAGATCGCCCGGTTGTGGCGGCGCTACGGCATCCCGCCCGCGGAATTTCGGGACGAACTGGGCGAGATCCGCCCGCAATGCGATATCCGAATTCCCGGATTCCATAATTACATGAACCGCATCGCAGGCGCGATCGGTACGCTGCAAATGGCCTGTTTGCCCACGATAGTCGAGACGCAGCGGAACAACGGGAGCTTTTTTGACGAGATGCTTTCGAAAATAGCCGGCATCCGCCTGCTACGCCGGCCCGCCCATTGCATCCCTTCATATTGGGTATACTGCTTCACCTGCGAGCGCCGGGATGACCTGCTGCGGAAGCTCCGCGAGGCACGCATCTACGCGTCGAAAGTGCACATGCGCAACGACTCGTATTCCTGTTTCGGAACGGGCCCGGCCGATTTGCCCGGAGTTGCCGAATTCGAGCGAACGCAACTCTCGATTCCCAGCGGATGGTGGGTCACCGACACGGACCGCGAGTACATAGTGGAAACCATCAAAGCCGGCTGGTAGGAGTTGAAAGAGACCGTCAACATATGTGGATAACTGGAAAGCGCGTATTAGTGACCGGTGGCACCGGATCGTTCGGGCAATTCATCGTCCGCAGATTACTCGACCTGGACGTTGCTGAAATCCGCATCCTGAGCCGAGACGAGAAGAAGCATTACGATATGCGCCATCATTACGGTACCGAGAGGCGCATCAAGTTCATCACCGGGGATATTCGCGACGAGCACCGGGTGCGCGACAGTATGTATGGCTGCCATGCGGTCTTTCAGGCGGCCGCTCTGAAGCACGTTTACAACTGCGAAGAGCACCCGTATGAAGCCGTGATGACCAACATCATCGGGACGCAGAATGTCGTCAGAGCGGCCCTGGATCTCGGAGTCGAACGGCTCGTAGACGTCAGCACCGATAAAGCCGTGAAACCGGTGAATGTCATGGGGATGACCAAGGCGATCCAGGAGCGGCTCGTCATTGCCTCCAATCGGGTTGCGGGGGATCGCGGCATGTCCGCCTGCTGTGTCCGGTACGGCAACGTCATGAGCTCGCGTGGTTCCGCCATTCCGTTTTTCCGCGAGCTGGCCGCGCGGCGGAAACCAATCACGATCACGCACGCGGAAATGACACGCTTCCTGCTGACCCTCAACGATGCCATTGACCTGGTCATGTTCGCGGTTGAGCACATGAAGGGGGGAGAGACCTTCATCAAGAAGGCGCCGTCTGTCCGGATCATGGATCTGGCGCGAGTCATTGCGGAGGAGGCGAAGGCCCCGTTCAACCCAGTGATCATCGGGATGATTCCCGGCGAGAAGATTCATGAAATTCTGATCACGGAAGAGGAACTTCCGCGCGCAGCCGATCTGGGGTCCTACTATGTTGTGCAGCCAAATTGGGTCAAGTGCCAAGGCCCGGCCGTAGAACGGGAATACAGCTCCGACCAGAACCTGGTCCGTTGTGACAAGGAGATCGTCGATCTCCTGGCCAAATCGGACGCCGAGTTCTCGCGCCTCGGCATTGAAGGCATCTTCCTGAAATGATCGCCACGCGGCGGAGTTCTATCGACCCGCTTTTGGCGCAAATGAGTGTTGAAAGATGGCCCACTGAAGTCCTCCCGAAGGGAAGTTCGAATGCCTCCTGTTTATTCACTGCGAAACGTGCTGGATAACGATCACGAGTGGCTTGTGGGTCTGCACAACGACGAGGAAGTGCTCCACAACCTAACCGACCCTAGACCGATTACTTTGGAGTCGCACCTCCAGTGGTGGCGCTCCCTCGACAGTAACAAGCAAATCCGCAAGGTTTTTTGTTTTGACGGAACCAGAGCGGGTTTCACCAAGTTTTACGCGATCGACCAACCGAATAAGAATTGCGTGCTCGGAGCTGACCTGCATCGCGATTTTCGAGGCAAGGGCTTGGCAAAACATATGTGGACGCTCATGTGCCGATTTTGCTTCGAGGACTTAGGGCTTCACCGTGTATCGCTTACAACCGCCTCGTACAACCAACGCGCCCAACACGTGTATCGCGCGTTAGGTTTTTCCGAAGAAGGCCGGCTCATCGAATCGCTTTATCGCAATGGTGAGTACCACGATCAGATTTGCATGTATCTTCTGAAGGACTCGTGGCATATCAGTTGACAGGCGGTTTCGAATAAGCGCAACGTGCCGTGAGGAGAATCCTGTTGGCCTGTCACCTTCATTTGGATCTTAGCTCCTCGGTTTGAAATGGTGGTCCAGTACGTGGTACATCGAGCGCGTGTTTAGCGCGCTCGGATGGCATCGCGAGATCGGTGTAAAGCTGGTCATATTTCTGCACCATCGCATCGATGGAGAATTCTCCACAGACACGCTTCAATGCCGCGCGCCCCAGTTGTGAGCGAAGGTCCCGCCGATTGTAGAAGAGCAACAGTTCCTCGGCGAGTTGGTTCGCGCCGCCCGGAAGGAACAGCCTGCCGGATTCTCCATCCACGACTACTTCCGGATTTCCACCGGCCGCCGTCGCTAGAACTGGCAACTGGGTCGCCATAGCTTCCAACAGTGAATTGCAGATGCCTTCCGACAAAGAGGGTAACACGTAGAGATCGAAGGCATTCAGTAAGGCGGAAACCTGGCCACACAAGCCCAAGAACGAGATGCGACTCGACCAGTGGCCGGACCGCGCGAATTCTTCCAGTCGTGACCGCTCGGGTCCATCCCCGATGATGAGGAGTCGCCAATTTCGAGTTGAACTCGCGAAGGCGTCAACCGCCTTCAAAAGGGTCATGTGGTCCTTTACGGGGGTCAGGTTTCCGACACAACCGATACAGAAATCGTCGGGAGAAATACCGTGTTCAGTCCGAATCCGCTCTCGCGCTTGAGGATCTGGCGCGAACCGGACCGTGTCTACACCGTTGTGAATGACGGCAATTCGATTGGAATTGAAGCGCGTGCGAGACGCATGCAATACTTTCAGCTCCTCCGATACGCACAGCACTTGATCAGCGGACTCGAACGCCAGTCTGCGAATGCAGGTACGCCGCACAGGCTCCCGGAGGCGAGAACTCCAATCGAGCCCATGTTCACTGTGAACGATGGCGCACGCACGCAGCAACTGCGCCGCAAAAACGGATTCGATAGCGGGCCAGTTCCGTGAGTGCAGCACGTGCGGACGGAGTTCGCGGATGATCCGCATGAATCTCACAAGTTGAACTGGAAAACTGGCGCTCTCTTTTTCAAGGCAGAACACCTTAACACCATGTTGCGAGAGGCGGTCGGCATTCGCCCCCAAGCGCCGGATCGCACAGACTGTGTGCCGGAAACGGCGGGCATCCAGACGAGTGATCAGATTCGCGAGACCGTTTTCGAGCCCGCCTTTACCCAGGTTGTCGACAACGTGAAGGACATGGAGCGGCATCTCCGGGGATAATGCTGCGGAGGTCATCGTACAAAGATTCTCCACCACGTCCGGCCGGCTTCGCGCACCCGCTGGAACACCAGAAGCTGGAATAAGATCCAGTCATGTAATCTTCTGTGCAGCTTAAACCCAGCCGCCGTTGCACCCTTCATGGAAGCCGTGTTCTCGCCCATGGTATAGAGAACGGCACGTTGGTACCCGAGCGAGGCCAGGAACCGGAGTTGCTCATTCAATACTCTCCGATAGAGTCCTTTGCCCCTTGCCTTCGGAACCGTCTCGCAGGAGCGAATCTCTGGCAATGTCTCCAGGTCGCCAAAGAAGACCGTCTTGCGGTCGCTGCCGGCAGCATCCCGCACGCGAACATAACCTCGATGCAGGCACTCCACGCCGTCCATTACTAAAAACAGCGTGTTACCCTCGCGGATACCGAGTAGGTCTGGTTGTTGGTCCTCGGTTTGCAGGAACTCCCAGACGCGAGCAGGCAGACTGTTCAAATTCGTGGCATTTACTATGAGAAGGCGTTCATCGGCTTCCCAAACGCTGGGCGCGCGATGTTCATCCAGACGGGCCACGAACACACAGCGCCGCCGCAGCCGAAAAACAGGCCGAAAGGCCGTTTCCACGATCGCCAGAGCGGTCGCAAGCCAGCCGTGGTCATGCCAGGATTGCTTTACCTTCCCAATGGCATTGAGGGACATGACGCCGTTACTGGCACTAGGCAACACGAGCTACCTCGGGGTTCCGAGTGCCACTCTCCGACTTTGGGGCGCCGCCTTCGGATTTGGGGGCGGTACTTTGTGGTTTTGGGGCTCTGTTCCTGAAGGCAGCTATTGAGCGTTTGAACGACCGCAGGAGAGGCAAGGTCGATATGACAAGGCCGGATACACCTTTTCCAACGGGCACGAGTACAGTTTGTATCGTACGTCGATCCAGGAATAAACGGTTGTACATTTCATTATCGGCCGAAGTGCACGTGTCCATCCAGCGGATGTCTGGCCTGCTGTGGAGATATCGGATGGTTTCGCATTCCAAGTAAAATCCGGGAGCGAATTTGGAGTAGTTCTCATCAAAGCCCGTTTTGAAGTAAAACGCGGCGCCGCCGCTCAGAAAGAAACAGTGCTGTGCGATCGGGACGTCATTGAGAGTGAGGGCAGGCATGAGCAATTTGCCCTTCTGGAATGCCGCGGCCGCGGTCTCCAGGAAGAAGGCCCGGTCACCCGGTTGGCTGGCAAGCGACGATCCCGCATGACCCTTCCACCCGGCGCCTTCTAGTTCCAGGAACGACTCACTCCAACGGGCGAGATTGTCCTCCGTCTCAAGCACTTTGTACTCGAAGCGGCCCGATTCCGAAAGAAGCCGCGCGCGCCGACGCATCTCGCTGCGCTGTTTTGTAGTCAACGATTGTCCCAGATAGGCGTCGGCGGTCTCTCTGGGTTGAAAAAAAGCTCGAGTAAAGCATTCCCACATCAGTGGAATCGTGGCGAGCCGAGTGAATTGGTCGACCAAGAGTTGGCTGAAGCGGCCTTCTCCGGGGACATGCCGAAATTCCATCAGCTGACAATCCTGAGATGATTTCAGCCAGTCGAAAAAGGCCGCCAGGCACTCTCGCGCGGAGGCGGCGCGAAGGAGCGGCGTGGTGAGAAAACAATGACGATGTTTCCACATGGCCCAGCCGGTGATGGGCGTCCCCATATAACGGCGGTGGCGCTCCAAAGGAAAAAAGCCGCAGAGAATGTCTTCCTCAGGCGGGCGACCCGGCTTGCGATCAAAGATGAGGACAAACGTTAATTCGCGGTCTCCTTGCAGGTT
>Ga0070741_10016970_pt1 | contig 12033 bp, 12 predicted proteins | sample Coa_R1_4_FD_66440 | JGI IMG/M metagenome (GOLD analysis project Ga0070741, IMG submission 66440) | Surface soil microbial communities from Centralia Pennsylvania, which are recovering from an underground coalmine fire - Coalmine... | ecosystem: Environmental > Terrestrial > Soil > Unclassified ...
CATCGTCGGCCTCGGCCGCTGGGCCAAGGTGCTCGCCCGCGCCGCCGCGCAGTCCGGCAAGATCAAGATCGTCTGCGCGACGAGCCGCTCGGAGGAGAAACGCGCCGCGTTCGCCGCCGAGTTCGGCGTCTCCGCCGTTGCCGACCTGAAGATGCTGCTCGCCGATGGCCGGATCCAGGGCGTGATCCTGACCGTCCCCAACGAGCAGCACTGGCCGCTCGCGCGCCAGGTCGCCGCCGCCGGCAAGCACGTGTATACGGAAAAGCCGATCGCCAATACGCTCGAGGACGGGCTGCAGATGGCCGACCTCGAGCGCGAGCACGGCGTCACGGTCACCGTCGGCCACAGCGCGCGCCTCATGGCCGGAATCCGCGCGATCCGCGCGAGGATCGACTCGGGCGAGCTGGGCCGCGTCGCCTTCATCGAGGCGAACTTCTCCAACGAGCGCGCGCTCGAGCTCACGCCCAAGACCTGGCGCTGGTACAAGGACAAGGCGCCGGGCGGCCCGCTGTCGCAGCTCGCGATCCACCATTTCGACGTGCTGCACTATCTCGGCGGCGAGATGGCCGAGGTGAGCTCGACCGCGTCGAAGCTCTCGCCCGTGGGCGCCGAGGTGGACGACCAGTCGATGACGACGGTGCGCTTCGCCGACGGCAAGCTGGGCTACGTCGGTTCGTGCTGGACCTCGCCCGGCGTGTTCGCGCTGCGCGTGTTCGGCTCCAAGGGCCTCATGCACTACGAGATCGACTTCGGCACCTGGGACACGCCGCATCTTCTCCACAAGAGCGCGACGCTCTACATCCAGCGCGGCAAGGACGGCCACGCCAAGCGCGAGGTCCTGCCGGTGCCCGAGAGCGACATGTTCCGCGCCGAGCTCGAGATGTTCGCCGAGAGCTGCCGCACCGGACGCTCGGGCGAGCTCACCGCCCACAACGGCAACGTCGCGCTCGCCGCGGTCTACGCGGCCCTGCGCTCGATCGAGCGCAGGGGCCAGGCCGTGACGCTCGCCGAAGTGATCGACGAGACGCGCGAGAAGATCGCCGCGCGCGCGCAGCGCGCCGCCTGAGAGGAGCACGCATGAGCGCCCCGAGCCGCTATTTCTGGGAGCTGACGCAGCCCGAGATCGCCGCGCAGTTCCGGCGCAACCCCCTCGTGATCCTCCCCGCGGGGAGCGTCGAGCAGCACGGACCGCACCTGCCGACGGGCACCGACATCTTCGCCTCCAACGTGATCGGCCACGCGGTGGCCGAGCGCATGGACGGCGTGGTGCTCCCCGGGGGCCCGCTCGGCGTCACGCCGATGCACATGCCGTTCGAGGGAACGATCACGCTCACGCCCGAGACGTACATGCGCGTCGTGGTCGAGACCTGCGCGGCCACCGCCAAGCACGGCGCGAAATATCTGCTGGTCCTCAACTGGCACGAGGGCAACATCCCGTCGCTCGCGATCGCGGCCGAGTCGCTGCACCGCGAGCACGGCATGACGGTGCTCACCGTGCAGGCCTGCTACGTCGCGGCCGATCTCTACGGCAAGGACTGCGGCGGGCTCACGCACGGCGGCGAGATCGAGGCGCTCGCGGTGCTCGCCTACCGGCCCGACCTCGTGCACCTCGACCGCATCGACGACTCGTCGGATCATTCGCACGGCCGCAAGTGGGACAAGCTGCGCCGCACGCGCAGCTTCCAGCCGGTACTGCGCGACATCCGCACCATCGCCCCGACGGGCTGGTACGGCGCGCCCGAGCACGCCACCGTGGACAAGGGGGTGAAGATGCTGGCCGACATCGCCGATGCCATCGCGAAGGAAGCCAAGGAGCTCTTCCGCATGCTCGACGAGGCGCAGGGCGGAACCGCCGAGGTGAAGCACCTCAAGGTCGCGCTCTGATGGCGCGCGTCGTCAAACCCGCTCAGGCGCGCGAGCTCGGGCTCCCCGGGCGGCGCTCGCTCGAGATCGTGTCGGGCGCGAGCGGGTCGCACGCCGTGACGCTGCGGCGCGTCGAGATCGCCGTGCCGAATCCGGGCGACGCGCTCCGCGGGCGTCATTTTCATGCCGACACCGAGGAGTGCATCTACGTGCTGTCGGGACAGGGGCGCACCGAGTCCGACAGCGGCGACCACGAGCTGCGCGCCGGCGACACGATCCTGATTCCCGCGGGCGAGACGCACGTGACCCGCAACACGGGCAGCGAGCCGCTGGTGCTGCTGTGCTTCTTTCCGACGGCGCGCGTCGTCAACCGCGACCTCGGGAAGTGACGCACGCCGTCCTCTGTCTCCGTCCGCGCGCCGACTTCGAGCGCGTCGACGCGCTTCCGCCCGGGTCGCTCGAGGTCTCGTACGGCAAGCCCGACGATCCGCAGCTCTCCGCGATGGTCGCGCGCTCGCGCGCGCTGGTGATCCCCGCGGTCGGCGGAAAGCTCGCGGCGCCGCTGTTCGAGGGCGCTCGCCTCGCGCTGGTGCAGGTCACGGGCGCCGGCGTCGACCGCCTCGACGCCGGCGCGATGAAGCGCCTCGGCATCCCGGTCGCCAACGTCCCGGGCGGCAGCAATGCGGCGGTGGCCGAGTACGTGGTCACCACCGCCTCGCTGCTGCTGCGGCGCTTCGCGTGGGCCGACGCCGAGATCCGGGCCGGCAACTACGCGGCTTTCCGCGCGCGCATGCTCGCCGACAACCTCGCGGGCCTCGACGGCCTCACCGTCGGGCTGGTCGGCCTCGGCGCGATCGGGCTGGCGGTCGCGGCGGCTTTCGAGCGCGCCGGGTGCCGCGTCGTCTATCACGATCCGGCACCGCGCGAGGCGCCGGGCGCGCGCCGCGTCGGCCTCGACGAGCTGCTCGCGGTCTCGGACGTCGTCAGCGTGCACGTGCCGCTCGCGCCCGAGACCACCGGCCTCGTCGGAGAGCGGCAGCTCGCCGCGATGAAGCCGGGCGCCGTGCTCGTCCAGGCATCGCGCGGCGGCGTGGTGGACGAGGCCGCGCTCGCGCGCGCGCTCGAGTCGGGGCGCCTCGGCGGCGCCGCGGTCGACGTCTACTCGAGCGAGCCGCCCGCTTCGGACCATCCGCTGCTCGCGCTGCGGGGCGACGCGGCGAGAAGGCTGCTGCTGACGCCGCACGTCGCGGGCGTCACGCGTCAATCCTCGGCGCTCCTCTTCCGGAGCGCCTGGGCCAACGTCGAGCGGGTGCTCGTCAAGGGCGAACCGCCGCATCATCGCGTCTACTGAGGCGTCTTTTTGAGAGGAGAACCGAAATGAGACTCGCATCGAAGTGCGTCCCGCTCCTGCTGCTCGCGCTCCTCGCGCAGACGGCGCTCGCGCAGAGCGACTACCCGCGCCGCCCGATCAAGATGATCCTGCCCAACGCGCCGGGCAGCTCGAACGACACGCTCTCGCGCGTGCTCGGCGCGCGCATGGGCGACGTCATCGGCCAGCAGATCGTGATCGAGAACCAGGCGGGCGCGAGCGGCCTGATCGGCATGGAGTCGACCAAAAACTCTGCGCCCGACGGCTACACCATCGCCTCGGCGTCGCCCTCGGGCATGACCATCGCGCCGAACCTCAGGAAGAGCCTGCCGTACGATCCGCTCAAGGACTTCGAGTTCGTCTCGATGTTCGCGGTGCTGCCGAACATGCTCGTGGTGACGCCGTCGCTGCCGGTGAAGAGCACGAAGGAGCTGATCGACTGGTGCAAGTCGCATCCCGGCCAGATCAACATGGCCTCCGCGGGCCCCGGCTCGCAGAGCCACCTCGCCGGCGCGATGATGCAGGTGATGGGCCACTTCGAGTCGGTGCACGTGCCGTACAAGGGCGGCGGCGCCTCGGTGCTCTCGGTGATGACGGGCGAGTCGCAGTGGACGATCACACCGGCATCCGCGGCCATCGGCCACGTGAGGAGCGGCAAGCTGCGCGCGCTCGCGCAGAGCCTGCCGCAGCGCACGCCGCTGCTCCCGGGCCTGCCGCCGGTGGCCGAGACGATCCCCGGCTTCAGCTACAGCGCCTGGAACGGGCTGGTCACGCCGAAGGACACGCCGCGTCCGGTCATCGAGAAGCTGCGCGCCGCGCTCGTGAAGACGCTCGCGCTGCCGGAGGTCAAGGCCGCGATCGAGAAGCAGGGTGCCGAGATCGTGACCGACACGCCCGAGGAGTTCAGGAAGCTGGTCGAGGACGAGATCCGCGAGACCGGCAAGGTCGTGAAGGCGGCCGGCCTCAAGATCCAGTGACGCCCGGCGTTACTGGGGCGTGAACCCGATGTCGCGCACGAGCTTGCCGTACTTCGCGTAGTCGCTGCGGATCAGCTGCGCGAAGTACTCCGGCGACTCGGCGACCACGATCAGCCCGGCGCCGGTCAGCTTGTCGCTCACGTCCGGGAGCCGCATCGCGCGGTTGATCTCCTCGTTGACCCTCAGCACGATCGCGCGCGGGGTCGCCGCGGGCGCGACGTAGCCGAACCAGCCGCCCGACTCGTAGCCCGGCACGGCCTCGGCCGCCGCCGGGGTGTCGGGCCAGAGCGGCACGCGCTTCCTGTTGGTGATCGCGAGCAGCCGCAGGCGTCCCGACTTGACGTGCGGCGTCAGGCCGGTGATGCCGTCGATGCCCACCTGCACCTGGCCGCCGATGACGTCGGTCGCGATGGCGGCCGAGCCCTTGTACGGCACGTGCGTGAACGTGAACCTGCCGAGGATGCGCAAGTGCTCGAACGCGAGATGCGGGAAGCCGCCCTCGCCATTGGTGGCGACCGTCAGCCTCCCCGGGTTCGCCTTCGCGTAGGCGATCATCCCGCCGATGTCCTTGAACGGCGCGTCCGGGTTCGCGACGATCGCGAGATAGTTGGTGGTCGAGACCGCGACCGGAGCGAAGTCCTTGAGCGGATCGTAAGGAATGTTCCTGCTCGTGTGCGGCAGCACCACCATGTTGCCGCCCTGTCCGGCGCCGACGGTGTAGCCGTCGCCGGGCGCCTTGGCGACGAGATCGAGGCCCAGCATGCCGCTCGCGCCCGGCCGGTTCTCGACCAGGATCTGCTGTCCGAGGCGCTCGCTCATCTTGGGACCGATGAGCCGCGACATGATGTCCATGGTGTTGCCGGGCGGGAACGGCACGATCAGCCGGATCGGCCGCGAGGGATAAGCGCCTTGGCCCGGAATTTGCGCGCCCGCGGTTCCGACGCACAGCGCCAACGCCGCAAGCAGAAACGTGCTCGGCACGAGCGCTCTCATGACGCTCCTCGTGAACGGGTTCCTTCGGCATTGTACGTCGTAGCGGCGCGCCGCACGATTTCGCGTTATCGTCGCGGTCGATGAGCGTCGCAGCCGACCGTCCCCTGATCGAAGCCCGCGGCATCCACACCTACTACGGCTCGAGCCACGTCCTGCACGGCCTGGATTTTTCCGTCAGCGCCGGCGAGGCGGTGGCGCTGATGGGCCGCAACGGCATGGGCAAGACGACGCTGCTGAAGACGCTGCTCGGCCTCGTGCGCCCCAGCGCCGGCGCGATCGAGATCAAGGGCCGCGACATGACGCGCGCGGCCCCGCACGCGATCGCCCGCGCGGGCATTGCCTACGTCCCCGAGGGGCGCGGCATATTCCCCAACCTCACCGTGTGGGAAAACCTGATGATGCCGGCGAGGCGCGGGGGCCAGGGCCGGCGCCACTGGACGCTCGATCGCGTGCTCGAGTCGTTCCCGCGGCTCGCCGAGCGGCTCGATCACGGCGGGGCGCAGCTCTCGGGCGGCGAGCAGCAGATGCTCGCGATCGGCCGCGCGCTGATGACCAATCCGGACGTGCTGCTGCTCGACGAGGCCACCGAGGGCCTCGCCCCGCTGGTCGCTCGTGAGATCTGGGAAATCGTCCGCCGCCTGAAGGACGAGGGCATGGCTACGGTGATCGTCGACAAGAACGTCGCCGCCGTCTCCGCGGTCGCCGACCGCGCGCTCATCCTGGTCAAGGGGAACGCCGTGTTCTCGGGGAGCTCGGGCGAGCTGCGCGCGCGGCCCGAGCTGCATCGGCAGCACCTCGGGGTCTAGGGAAGGACTACGCCGGTATCACGGGCAGCAGCAGCGAAGCCGGCCGGCCGGCGCCGAAGTGCAGCGTCACCTTGCCGCCGAAGACCTGCGGCGGCCGGTCGGTCTCGTCGTCGTGGGTGAACGGCCCGCATCCGCGCATCGGATTCTTCATGTTCGAGAGCGTCGCCGGCGCGTCGTCGTGCTCGTAGTCGCGGCCGCGGATCGAGAGCGCGATGCGGTAGCCGGCGGGGACGACGATGCAGGTGGGCCAGATCTCGACCTCGAGCTCGTACACCTTGCCCGCCTCGAGCGGCTGCTTCTGGTCGTGCGTGTGGAACGGACGGTACGGCAGCGAGCGCCGCGGATCGAGCTTGCGGTGCGAGGCGCGCAGCCAGCCCTGCGCCACCGGCGTCTTTGGATCGAGCGCCCCCTGGAACAGCACCTCCTTGCCCTTTGGGTCGAACACGCGCAGCACGGCGAACACGTCGGCGTCGGCGGTCGACGAGGAGAGCGACAGCTTCAGCGACGAAGGCCCGGTGATCTCCATCGGCTTCGCGAGCGGCGGCGTCGAGAAGGTGAGGCCGTCGCCCATCGCGTCGTAGGCGAGCGACGAGACCGCCTGGACATCGCCCGTGCCCAGCCGCATGCCCCTCGGGTCGAGATGGAAGCGCGTCCACTTCGTGCGCGCGAGCGGCCATTCGTTCTCCTCGCGCAGCGCGAACTTCTCGCCGGGATGGCGCACGTTGAGGAGCACGCGCGGCTGCCGGTCCCAGCCGTTCTTCTCCTCCTTCAGGAAATGGGCGAAGAAGCGCTTCTGCAGCTTCACGCCGTAGTCGGTGTAGAACGGCGCCCAGTGCGAGCCGCCGTGCACCTCGAGCCACTTCTGCTTCGTCCCGGCGAACACGAAGCCCTCGAAGTTGCCGCGCGAGTGCAGCCCCTGGCCGCCCCAGTTCGCCGCCGAGAGCAGCGGCACGTTCACCCGCGACAGGTCGGGCGAGCGCTCCGCGTAATAGCGGTCCCACAGCTCGCGCGACAGGAACGCCTGCCACATGTCCTCGCGGTTCTTCGCGAGCTCGTCGGGCGGCAGCGTCTCGGGCCCGCAGACGAGCTCGCCGGTCACGCGGCTATGCGCGCCGCGCGTGCCCTGCCCGTGCTGCACCGTCTTCACCTGCATGTCCTGCCAGTTCTTGCGGAAGCTGCAGATGATGCCGCCGTGGCGGGCGCTCTCGCGGTAGGCGTCGTTCCAGCCTTCCCAGACGCAGATGGCGGCGAGGTGCGGTGGGTTCGCCGCGGCGGCACGCCACTGGTTGCTGGCGTAATACGAGATGCCGTTCATGCCGACCTTGCCCGAGCACCAGGCTTGAGCCGCGGCCCACTCGATGCACAGGTAGATGTCGTGCGTCTCGCGCGCGTTGTTGTGGCACAGGAACCCCGGCGAGCGCCCGGCGCCGCGCGAGTCGACGCGGACGCAGGCGTAGCCGTCGGGCACCCACTTCTCGGGATCGACGACCTCCCAGTTCGCGTAGCGGTTGGAGGAGCCCGCGACCGCGTCGGGATAGTCGCGCGCCATGATCTCCCACGCCGTCTTGTAGCCGTCCTGGAACGCCAAGCCCTTGCCGTACGGACCGTAGCTGAGGATCACCGGATAGCGCCCTTCCGCCTCGGGCCGGAACACGTCGGCGCGCAGCACCAGGCCGTCGTCCATCGTGATCGGCACGTCCCATTCGACCCTCATGCCGTCGCGGACCTCGGACTGGCTCACGACGCGCTCCGGATCCCGAGCAAGCGCTCGGCGTTGCGGTGCGCGATCTTCTCGCGGTCGCCCTCGCTGATCGAGATCTTCCTCAGGAACTCGGCCGCCGTCGTGTTCGCCTCATAGGGCCAGTCCGCGGCGAACAGGATGTTGTCCGCGCCGAGCGCGAGCAGCGTGCACACGAACGCGGGCTCGTACCAATTGCCGCTGGTGGTGACGAGGAGATTGTCGCGCAGGTACTCGAGCGGGCGCTTCGCGAGGCCGCGGCGCGCGGCGGCGCGCCCGGCGTGATCGTCGAGGCGGTGCATCGCGAACGGCAGGCCTTCGCCGAGGTGCCCGAGGATGATCTTCAGGCGCGGGTACGCGTCGAACACGCCGGCGAACACGATGCGCAGGAAGTGGCAGCTGGTATCGATCGCGAAGCCCCAGGCGGCGCGCGCCAGCTCCTCATAGCCCTTGAAATAGGACTCGAGCGCCTTGGGATGCGCGAGCGTCGGATGCAGGTAGATCGGCACGCCGAGCGCCTCGGCGCGCTCGAACACCGGCCAGTACTTGCGCTCGTCCAGGAACTCGCCCTGCTGGTGGCCGTGGATCATCGCGCCGCGGAAGCCGAGCTTACGCACGCAGCGCTCGAGCTCGTCGGCGGCGGCCGCGGGATCGGCGGTCGGCAGCGCGGCGAAGCCCTCGAAGCGGCCCGGATGCGCCCGCATCGCCTCGTGCAGGCGGTCGTTCGCGTCGCGCGCCATCGGCATCGCGACGTCCCTCGCGAAGCCCTGCGGACCGGGCGAGCCGAACGACAATACCTGCACGTCGATGCCTGCGGCATCCATGGCGGCGATCCGGCGCGCACCGAGCTCGCCCAGCTCGGCGGCGATGTCGTGCCCGAGCTGCTCGCTGCGGGAGGTCAGGTAGAAGTTGCGGAACTCGTTCGCCGGCACCTGCTGCCGGTACATCGCGGTGGTGTAGTGCTCCTCGATCGCTATGGTTCTCATGACCGTCCGGACTCCTCTCGCGGACGGCAATGGTAACCCGCCGGGCGGCGGGGCGGCGCCGGAATCGGGCTCGGGTCAGCGCGCGCGGGCCAGCACGGCGCGGATCTCGCCGTCGGCGTCGGCACGCGTCTCGACCTCCGCGAGCGCGGGGTTCTTCGCGAGCTGCCGCGCGGTCGCCGGGCCCTGGCCCGCGCCGACCTCGAGCGCGAGCCACGCGCCCGGCTTCAGGAAGCGCGGCGCCTCGCGCAGGAAGCGCGTGAGCACCGAGATGCCGAACGCTCCGCCGTCGAACGCGAGCCCCGGCTCGAAGCCGGAAATCTCGCGGTGCATCCCGGGCACCTTCGCCGACGAGATGTAGGGAGGATTGCACGACACGAGGTCGCACCGGCCGAGAAACTCCGGGTCCTGGAACGGCGCGAACAGGTCGCCTTCCCGGAACTCGACGCGCGACGCGAGCCCGCAATGGCGGGCGTTGAGCCGCGCAAGAGCGACCGCCTCGGCCGACAGGTCGGCGCCCCACACGCGCGCCCGCGGCGCGCGGCGCGCGCAGGCGAGCGCGAGATTACCGCAGCCCGTGCACAGGTCGATGACGCGGATCTCCTCGCGCTCGCGCGTGAGCTCGCCGATCTTGTCGATGAGCGCGCGTCCGAGGATCTCGGTTTCCTTGCGCGGGATCAGCGCCGACGGCCCGGCGAGCAGCTCGAGGCCCATGAACGTCTGCCGCCCGGTCAGGTGCGCGAGCGGCTCGCCGTCGCGCTTGCGCGCGAGCAGCGCGCGCAGGCGCCCGAGCGCCCCGGCGTCGAGCTCGGGGAGCGCCACGCCCAGGCAACCCTCGGCGGACACCGGCGTGCCCGCGGCGGTGAGCCACAGAGCCCGCGCCACGGCCTCGGGGGTTTCCTCGGGCTTGTCGGGCAGCGGCGTCCAGAAGTCCTCGACGTCGGCGAGCACGGCCTGGAACGACGACGGCTCGCCGCCCGGGACGTCGGCGGGTCGGTTCTTGTTCAAGGTGAGGGACATTTTTCCGGTCTCCTTGCGCGACCGGTGGATTCTAGGAACGGGCCGCGAACCGCGATGGCGGCCGCACGCGGCCCGCGACAGACCGTTCGGCTCATGGAGCCGTCGCTCATGCTAATCTGCGGTGGTTCTTCCGCATCGGGCCCTCCATGAATTTCAGCGAACGACGCCGGCGCCTGCGCGCCCTGTTGTCAGGGATGCGCTGCGTCTACCCGGGTTCCGTGTACGACGCGCTCTCGGCACGCATCGCCGAGGACCTCGGGTTCGAGGCCGGCATGTTCGCCGGCTCGATCGCGTCGCTCGCGGTCCTCGGCGCGCCCGACCTGGTCGTGCTGACCCTGACCGAGTTCGCCGAGCAGGCGCGCCGGATCTGCCGCGCCGGCGCGCTGCCGCTCATCGTCGACGCCGACCACGGCTATGGCAACGCGCTCAACGTGCGCCGCACCGTGGAGGAGCTCGAGAACGCGGGCGTCGCCGCGCTCACGATCGAGGACACGCTGCTGCCCGCGCCCTTCGGCGGCGGCAAGGACCAGCTCATCTCGATCCCGGAAGCGACCGGCAAGATGCGCGCCGCGCTGTCGGCGCGCGGCGACCCGGGCCTCGTCGTCGTCGGCCGCACGAGCGCGCTGCCGTTCGCGGGCGTCGAGGAGGCCGTCGCGCGCGCGAAGGCATACGAGGCCGAGGGAGTCGACGCGCTGTTCTTCGTGGGCATGAAGTCCCGGGCGCAGCTCGACGCGATCGCGCCGCACGTCGGCGTGCCGATCTTCCTCGGCAACGTCGGGCCCGAGCTGATGGATCGCGATTACCTGGGAAGCCGCGGCGTGCGCGTGTGCCTGCAGGGACACCAGCCGTTCATGGCCGCGGTGCGCGCGGTGCACGAGACGCTGAAGGCGCTGCGCGAAGGGACGCCGCCCGCGCAGCTCACCGGCGTCGCGGCCGCCGAGGTCATGAAGCGCGCGACGCGGGAGGACGACTACCGTCGCTGGATGCGCGAATTCCTGGGAAGCCCGTAGCGAAAGCTACTGCAGCGTGCGGGCGAAGGTCCTTCCCGGCAGCACTTCGAGCGCTTCCGGACGCTCGCTCACGATATCGGAGACGATGCCGCCGAGGGCCTCGCCGATCTCGTTCTGGTATTCCTGGCTGATGGGCTTGGCGAAATCGACGTCGGTGATGAAGATCTGCGCGTCGGTGTCACTGATGTCCATGCCCGGCGGCAGATCGGCGCGTCCGCCCAGCGAGAAGCACAGCAGCTCCGGGTACGTGCGGAACAGCACGTGCACCAGCACCGCGAAGCCCTCCTCGACCCGGCGGAGCTGAGGGCTCAGCTGTTCGATTTGGAGCGTTTTCATCGTCGTCTCCTTTCGAGCGTCCCGACCGCGGAGGCGTGACGTATTCCACGCGCCTCCCGATTCCGATCCTTGCGCTTGCCTAACGAGCAAGCTCCGTTCCACGAATACACCGGAATTTGACGGCGATGGCCCGGACGGCGGTGGGCTGCCGCGGGACGCGGCCCATTGCGTGCGGCTAAGGGGCTGTTTCGGAACGCGAAGAATATGACGAATCGATGCGCAAAAAGGCCCGCCGGCCGGTCATTGGTCCCGGTGTGAGGGTGTCGGAAAGAGCCCGCTCACTGGCGAATGGACAACTTTGCCGACGGTCTCTGCAAGACTGCGCCTCTGTCGTTGCGCACCGACAGCGCGCCCGGCGATTCGGCTACGGAGCTAGCCCTCCGGCGCGGGATGAATGTCGTCGACCCAGCGTACCTGCTCGGGTTGCTCCACCACCGGGATGTCGAGGTTCACGACCACCGGCTCCTGGCCGCTGCGCACGAGCACGCACGAGAGCGGCTGCTCGTCGCTCGCGTTGATCTCCTGGTGCGGCACGTACGGCGGCACATAGATGAAATCGCCGGGACCCGCCTCGGCGACGAACTCGAGGCGGTCGCCCCAGCGCATGCGCGCGCGTCCGCTCACGACGTAGATGACGCTCTCGACCGGTCCGTGATGATGCGCGCCGGTCTTCGCTTTCGGGTGGATCACGACGGTGCCGGCCCAGAGCTTCTCGGCGCCCGCGCGTGCGTGCGTGATCGCCGCGGCGCGGTTCATGCCCGGGGTCTGCGGCGTGTTCACGTCGAGCTCGCCCGAGCGCACGACGCGCACGCCGTGGTGCTTCCATTTCGATTCATCGTTCATTAGCGCGTCAGTATATTCCCGGGCCGACGTTCACATGGCCGCCGGCAGGGCATTTTATCGCGCGGGACGGTGCGCCCGCGCGGCGGCGCTATACT
>Ga0070741_10016971_pt1 | contig 12033 bp, 3 predicted proteins | sample Coa_R1_4_FD_66440 | JGI IMG/M metagenome (GOLD analysis project Ga0070741, IMG submission 66440) | Surface soil microbial communities from Centralia Pennsylvania, which are recovering from an underground coalmine fire - Coalmine... | ecosystem: Environmental > Terrestrial > Soil > Unclassified ...
GCGTAGCCGTGCAGCTCGCCTTCCCCTTCCACGTGACCCGGCGCGGCCGCGAGGCGCACACGACGGCCGACGGCCACATCCGCGACATGATCGAGCAGGTGCTGTTCACAGCGCCGGGCGAACGGGTCAACCGGCCGGACTTCGGCTGCGGCCTGCTGCGCATGACGTTCGCCGCCTCGAACGAGGCGGTCGACGCGGCGACGCAGGCGCTCGTGGCCGGCTCGCTGCAGCAGTGGCTGGGGCACCTCATCCAGATCGAGGCGGTCGAAGTGAACAGCCAGAACGAGACGCTGCGGGTGACGGTGCGCTACTACGCGCGCCGGACGCAGGAATCCCGCGTCGAGCAGTTCGTCAGGTAGCCCGCCGATGATCGCCCGCTCGCCCGACCTCGACCTCACCTTCCGCCGCGAGCGCCGCGCCGCGCTATCGCGCTCGACGAGCGAGGTCGGGATCGACTTCATCGAAGTGGACTCGAGCAACCGGTGGGCCGGCCGCGCCCGCCTGCTCGTCCATTTCGTGCCCTCGGCCGAGGGGGTCGAGCGCCGCGTCGTGCCGGAGAACGTGACGCCGGCCAACCTGCGGATCGTCGGCGGCGCGGGCATGACCGACCCGCAGCTCCAGGTCGAGGCCGTCTACCCGCCGCCGGCCGGCGGCGACGTGCTCACCGTCGATCTGGTGCTCGGCGAGATCGACGGAGCGGTGGAGGCGCGCACGTTCGGCCTCGAGCTCGTCGACCTGCCGAACGTCGACCGCTTCTTCGCCTGGGCGCCCTTCTCGCTCGGCTGGGACCTGCCCGAGGCGATCCAGACCGGCGGGCCGGACACCGGCGCGCCGCTGCCCCGCCAGGCCCCGGAGCAGGCGAACTACCTCGCCAAGGACTTCGCCAGCTTCCGCCGGCTGATGTTCGACCAGCTCTCGGTGCTGGTGCCCTCCTGGACCGAGCGGAACCCGGCCGACATGGGCACGGCGCTGGTCGAGCTGCTCGCCTACGCCGCCGACCAGCTCAGCTATTACCAGGACGCGGTCGCGACCGAGGCGTACCTGCGCACCGCCCGCCGGCGGGTGTCGATCGCGCGGCACGCCCGGCTCGTCGGCTACCGGCTGCACGAGGGCTGCAACGCGCGGCTGTGGGCGCAGGTGCTCGTCGCCGCCGACGCCGTCTGGCTGCCGGCCGGCACCCAGCTCGTCAGCGGCATCGCCGACGAGCCGTTGCTGCCGCCGGGCTCGGCGCTGCTCGAGGAGGCGATCAACCGCAACGCCGCGTTCTTCGAGACGATGTACCCGGTCGAGCTGTTCGCCGAGCAGAACGACATGCGGCTCTACGCTTGGGGCGCCCGGAGCTGGCACGTGCGGCGCGGCTCGACCAGCGCGACGCTGCGCGGCCACCTCCGGACGCTGCGCCGCGGCGACGTGCTGGTGTTCGAGGAGATCGTCAGCCCGCACACCGGCGACCCGGCCGACGCGGCGGCGCCGCACCGCCACGCCGTGCGCCTCTCCGCCGCGCCGCACCTCACCGTGGACCCGCTCTACGACCAGCCGATCACCGAGATCCAGTGGCTCGCCGACGACGCCCTGCCGTTCGACCTCTGCGCCGCCACGACCGACGCCGAGGGCCAGGTCGTCGACGCGGCGGTGGTGCGCGGCAACATCGTCCTGGCCGACCACGGCCGCACCGTGCCGGACGAGGAGCTGCCGCCCGTGCCGCTCAGCGGCCGCTACCGGCCGACGCTGCGCCGGACCGACGTCGTCTTCGCCGTGCCGTACGACGCGGAGGCGGCGCGCTCGCGGCCGGCCGGCGAGTCGATCCGCCAGGACCCCGCCGAGGCGCTGGCCGCGGTCCACGTCCACACCTACGACCCCGGCTCGCCCGACATCCGCACGCGCTGGGAGCCGACCCTCGACCTGACGCGCAGCGGCCGCTTCGCGCGCGACTTCGTCGTCGAGGTCGACGACTACGGCCGCGCCACGCTGGTGTTCGGCGACGGCGTGCTGGGCCGCCGGCCGACCTACGGCCGCCGCCTCGTGGCGACCTACCGCGTCGGCAACGGGCCGGCCGGCAACGTGGACGCCGACGACCTGTTCCACGTCGTGACCGACGACCCGCGCATCCTCGGCGCGCGCAACTTCCTGCCTGGGCGCGGCGGCACCGCCGCCGAGTCGGTCGAGCGGGCGCGGGTCTACGCGCCCCAGTTCGTGCACCGGCAGGAGAGCTGCGTCACGGCCGAGGACTACGCCGCCGCGGCCGAGCGGCTGCCCGGCGTGCGGCGCGCCGTCGCCCGGCTGCGGTGGACGGGCAGCTGGCACGCGGTCGAGGTGTACGCGCAGCGGGCCGGCGGGCGCGCGGCCGACCAGGAGTTCCTCGACGACGTCCGCGCGGCGCTCGAGCCGCTCGCGCTGGCCGGGCACGACGTCCACGTGCGCGCCCCGCTCTACGTGCCGCTCGACATCGCCTTCACCGTCCACCTCGAGCCGGGCATGCCGCGCGAGGTGGCGCGCCAGGCGCTGCTGGGCGCGTTCTGCAACGGCGAGCTGCCCGACGGCTCGCGTGGCTTCTTCCATCCGGACGAGCTGACGTTCGGCCAGCCCGTCTACCTCAGCCAGCTCGTCGCCAGGGCCATGCGCGTGCCGGGCGTCACCGCGATCGACTGGACCGACGGCGGGCGGCTCCAGCGGTGGGGCCGGCCGAGCCGCGGCGAGCTGCTGGCCGGCCAGGTGGTCGTCGGCCAGGTCGAGATCGCCCAGGTCGTCAACGACCCGCTCGCGCCCGAGCTCGGCACCATCTCGTTCAACCTGCGCGGCGGCCGCCAGTGATCCCCCAGCTCCCCGCGCTCATCCCCAACTCGCTGCACCCGCTCGCGCTCGCCGCGGTCGTCCACACGCTCGAGCCGGCGGTCGACCGCGGCCGGCCGCCGATCTGGCGGCGGAGCGGCGCCTACGACCGGTTCCTGGCGCACATGCTCGAGCAGCTGCCGCGGCAGACGATCCCGGATGGACCCAACGCCGGGCGCACGCCGCTCGAGCGCGTCAACCTCGAGTCGCACGACGACCTGATCGTCGCGCTGGTGAAGTCGTGGGCGACGGTCGCCGACGTGCTCTCGTTCTACCAGGAGCGGATCGCCAACGAGGGCTTCCTGCGCACCGCCGTCGAGGAGCGCTCGGTCTTCGAGCTGGCACGGCTGGTCGGCTACAGCCCCGACCCCGGCCTGGCCGCCGTCACGTGGCTGGCGTTCACCGTCGCCGAGTCGCGCGGCATCTCACCCGACTTCGTCGTACCGGCCGGCACGCGCGCCATGAGCATCCCGAGCCAGGGCGACCGGCCGCAGCCCTTCGAGACGACCGCGCCGCTGGCGGCGCGCGCCGAGTGGAACGCGATGGCGGCCGCGGCACCCGAGGCGCTCGTGCGCCAGCGGGTGGACGCCCGCACGCGCGAGATCGTGCTCGACGGCACCGAGACGAAGCTGCTGACCGGCGAGCCGCTGCTGATCGTGGACGGGGAGCTGCGCGCGCCCGACCCGCCGCCGCGCTGGCGGAGCGTGACGGTGCGCAGCGTCGAGGTCGACCCGGCCGCCGTCGCGCCGGCGCTGCCCGGGCTGAGCCCACGGGCGCTCGAGGTGCTCGACCGCCGGGTCGCCCGGCCCGGCCGCGGCCCGGCCCGGCGGACGACCCGCGTCGTCTGGGATCCACCGGCGGGTCCGGCCACGGCGCCGGCCGTCGAGGAGCCGGCGGTCTACGCCTTCCGCGAGCAGGCGCGCCTCTTCGGCTGGGACGCCGACGATTGGGGCAAGCTCCCGGCGCGCGAGCGCGAGCGGCACGTGGACCCGCTCGGCCGCGTGGCCACCTCGCCGGACGGCGGCTTCAACTGGGTTCCGCCGAGCGAGGGGCTGCCGCCGCAGGCGCAGGTCCAGGCGCTGGCGGTGGACCAGCAGGGGCGCATCTTCGCCGGCACCGACGGCCGCGGCGTCTACCGAAGCCTCGACGGCGGGAAGACGTGGGAGACGGCGAACGCTGGGCTCGGCCGCCGCGACGTGCGCTCGCTGGCGGTGGACCCGAGCGGGCACGTCTTCGCTGGCCTGGTGGGTGGCGTCTGCCGCTCGCTCGACGCGGGTGCGAGCTGGGAGCCGATCTACGGCGACCAACGCGCCAGGTTCAGCCTGCGCCGCGGCATCGGCGTGGCGAACACGCACCTGCCGAACCTTGCAATCAAGGCCGTCGCCTCCTACGTCCACCGCCACGACAAGAAGGCCTACCTGTTCGCCGGGAGCGACGGCGGCGTCTTCCGCTCGCGCAGCGCGGCCGAGGGCTGGGAGCAGCTGCACGAGGGGCTGCCGCAGGGCGGCGATGGCGGCGGCGTGGTCGTCAACGCCATCGCCGTGCACGAGGACAGCGACTACGTCTACCTCGGCACCGACCAGGGCGTCTACTACTCGCGCGATGCCGGCCACCACTGGATCGCCGTCAACGACGGGCTGCCCACGGTGGAGACGCGCAGCGGCACGGCGCCGGCGGCCGTCACCGCGCTCCTGGCCTACACCGACCCGTTCGGGCCGGACACCTACATCCTGGCCGCGACCGAGCACGGCTTGTTCCGGGCGATCGACCCGGACACGTCCTGGACGCAGGTCGCGGCGAGCCACTTCGGCGACGAGCAGGCGCGGGTCGGCTGCCTGGCGGTCTGGTTCGACGAGAAGGAGCACGCGACCTGCGTGCTGGCCGGCACCGACCAGGGGCTCTTCCGCTCGCTCGACCACGGCGACACCTGGCGGCTCGCCTCCGACGCGGTAGCCGGCGAGGTGCGCGCGGTCGCGGCCGGTGGTCCGACCATCGCGGCGGCCGTGCCGATGCGCTGGCCGTCGGGCGACGAGTGGCCCGGCTTCGGCATCACCGGCGACCAGATCGACCTCGACGACACCTACCTCTCGATCGTCAACGGCGGGTGGCTCTTGCTGCACCAGCCGCGCGAGCACGGCGCGCCGCTCGAGGGCCTCTACCCGGTGCTCGAAGCGCGCCGCGTGCTGCGCCGCGACTTCGGCCGCCGTCGAGTCGTGACGCGCGTGATCACCAGACCGGACGAGCAGCTCCACGCGTTCGACCCGCGCCGCACGCTGGTCTACGGCCGCGAGCAGCGGCTCGCGCTCGCCCACGCCGCCGATCCGTCGCTCGGCGGCCGCGTGATCACGCTGGCGGGGCGGCTCGGCCGTGCCCTCGAGCCGGGGCGTCGGGTGATCGTCGGCGGCAAGCGCGTCCGGGCGCGCGTCGCCCGGCGCCAGGGGTCGCTCACGCTGCGCGACGCCGATGGCCGGCCGCTGGTCGACCTGGCGGCGGGCGACCTGCCGGTCGTGACCGCGGCGCCGGAGGCGCTGCCCGACGGGACCAGCCGGTGGCGGCTGCGCACCGGCGGCGGCGTCGAGGGCTGGGCGACCGCCGCCGCGGGCGAGCTCGTGCCGGAGGTCGCCGCCGAGGACGACCCGGTCGTGCACGAGCTGGCCGAGGTGTCCTCGACCGCGATCGACGACGGCGCCGGCCGCTCGCGGCTGGTCCTCGCCGAGCCGCTGGTCAACCTCTTCGACGGCCACACGGTCGTCGTGCGCGGCAACGTCGCGCGCGCGACGCACGGCGAGACGATCGCGGCCGAGGTGCTCGGCAGCGGCGACTACCAGCAGACCAACCAGCGCTTCCCGCTGCGCCGTGCGCCGCTCACCTGGGCGCCCGACCCGGAGACGGGCGAGCCGAGCTGCTCGCTCACTGTCTACGTGAACCGGGTCAAGTGGCGCCGCGTCGATTCCCTCTACGAGGCCGGACCCCACGACCACTGCTACACGCTCGAGACCGACGAGAACGGCGTCACCTACGTGGTCTTCGGCGACGGCGTGATGGGCGCGCGGCTGCCGAGCGGGTTCGAGAACGTGGTCGCCAGCTACCGTAGCGGGCTCGGCGCCGAGGGCGAGGTGCGCGCCGAGGGCATCGCGCAGCTCATGTCGCGCCCGCTCGGCCTCCGCTCGGTGACCAACCCGCTGCCGGCCGCCGGCGCCGCCTCGCCGGAGAGCCCGGAGGAGATCCGGCGGCGCGCGCCGCTGCGGGCGCGGGCGCTGCGCCGCATCGTCTCGCGCGAGGACTACGTGGACTTCGCGCGCAACTACCCGGGCGTCGCCAAGGTGGACGCGCAGATCCTTTGGGACGGCCGCCGCCGGCTGACGCACGTCACGATCGCGGCGCGCGAGGGCGCGCGGGACGACGAGGGCGTGCGCGCCGGGCTGGTCGCCGCCATCGCCGGCGCGCAGGCCGGCTCGCAGGCGGTGGTGGTGGATGCCTGCGAGCGGCTCGACTTCGAGGTGGACGCGACGCTCCGGCTCGAGGAGGGCCGGCAGCCGGACGGCGTCGAAGACGAAGCGCGCGCCGCGCTGGTGCGCGCCTTCGGCTTCGAGCGGCGCGAGCTCGGCGAGCCGGTCGCCGCCTCGGACGTCGTGGCGCTGCTGCAGCACATCCCGGGCGTGGCCGGCGTGGACCTCGAACGGCTGGCCCTGCCCGGCGCGCCGTGGGGGCCGCCGCCGGCTTTCCTGCGCGCCAGGAAGGCGCGCTGGGACCGCGAGGCGCAGCGTGTTCGCCCAGCCCAGATCCTGGTGGTCGCCGCCCAGGCGTGCCGCCTGACCGTGGTCGAGGGGCCATGATCCCGCGCCCGTCCGAGCGGCTCTACAACCTCCTGCCGGCGATCTTCCGCCTGCGCGACGCCGACAGCGGCGAGCAGCTCCGCGCGTTCATGCTCGTCCTCGAGGACGTCCTCCGCGCCGTCGAGAACGACATCGACGAGCTGTACGAGAACTGGTTCATCCAGACGTGCGACGAGTCGACGGTGCCGTACATCGCCGACCTGGTGGACGTCCGCGGGCTGACGCTCGAGCAGCGCGGCTACGTCCGGCAGCGCGCCCTCGTCGCCAACGCCATCGCACACCGGCGCCGCAAAGGGACCGTCGAGACGCTCGAGCACGTCGCACGAGACGCGACCGGCTGGGACGCGCGCGCGGTCGAGCTGCGGCGGCTCGTCGCGACCACGCCGAGCCTGCGGCACTGGGCCGGCGCGGGCGCCACGACCGTGGACGTGCGCCGCGGCGGTCAGCTCGAGTGGCTCGGCTCGCCGTACGACACGATCGGCTACACCGCCGACCTGCGCAGCGCCCGCGAGGACTCGCCGCCGCAGCGCCGGCCTGGACGCCCGAGCGTGTCGGACGTCGGCCTCTTCTTGTGGCGGCTGCAGAGCTACCCGGTCGTGCGCGCCACGCCGTTCTGCGTCGGGCCGGGCCGCTACACGTTCAACCCGCTCGGGCAGGACGCGCCGCTCTTCGGCTACACGCGGACGATGCGCGGGCGGCAGCGCAGCACACGCGAGTCGGTCGCCCACCCGCTGCCGCGCCTCGCGCTCGCCGCGGAGCTGGAGGCGCGGCGGGGCGCAACCGTCGAGGGGCGCATGCCGAGCGGGCCGTACTTCGACCGGCCCGCCGCCTTCGAGGTCTGGGTCGAGGGCCGCGACGAGCCGGTGCCGCCCGAGGAGATCGTGATCGGCGACCTCAGCGACTGGCGCCCGCCGGCGCGCGAGATCCTGTACCCCGCGGCCGACGGCGGCGCCCCGGTCGTGCTGCCGATCACGGCCGCGGTCGACCCGGTGCTCGGCCGGCTGACCTGCGCGCCAGGCGTCGTGCTGAAAGCCGTGAGCTATTGCTACGGCTTCAGCGGCGACGTCGGCGGCGGCCCGTACGACCGCCACCAGGCGGTCGAGCGTGGCCGCGGCCACCGCCACATCACCTGGCAGTGCGGCGTCGGCGGGCACCTGCGCACGGTGCGCGGCGAGCCGGTCTTCGCCACGCTCGCCGAGGCGATCCACGCGTGGAACCAGCTCCCACCCGGCGAGACGGGGCTGATCGCGATCGCCGACAGCGCGACCTACGTCGAGCAGCCGGAGCCGATCGTGCTGCCGGCCGGCAGCACGCTGCTGGTCGTGGCCGGCGGCTGGCCGGTCGTCGACTGGGACGGCGGCCAGGCGCGCCTGCTCGGCCAGGTGGTACCGGAGATATTCTGGCCGTGCTTGCGCGGCGACCTGCGCGTCCAGGGCGTGTCGTTCGAGGGTGACGCCCGGGCCGGGCAGCTGGTGCTCGACGGGCTGCTCGTCGACGGGCGGCTCGAGGTGCTGCACGGCGGCCTGGGGCGGCTACGCATCTACGATACGACGCTGGTGCCGGGCCGCGGCGGGCTAATCGTCGGGTCGGGCAACGAGGCGCTCGCCGTCGAGCTGCGGCGCAGCATCGTGGACGCGGTCCGGCTCGCCGCGACGGTGCCGGAGCTATCGATCGTCGACTGCGTGGTGCACGACGCGGGTTGCTCGATCGAGGCGCCGGGCGCCAGCGCGCTCGTCAGGACGAGCACGGTCTTCGGGCCCACCACGGTCGCGGCGCTGACCGCGGCCGACTCGATCTTCGTCGGGCGGGTCGAGGTCGAGCGCCGCCAGCACGGCTCGGTCGAGACGTCGTACCTACCGCCGGACTCGGCGACGCCGCGGCGGGTGCGCTGCCAGCCGGAGCTCGGGCTGAGCAGGTGCACGACGGCGGCCGAAGAGGCTAGAACACGCGCCCGACTCGTGCCGGCCTTCACCTCGACGCTCTACGGCGACCCGGCCTACGCGCAGCTCGTGGCGGCGCGGGCGCCTGAGATCGCCAACGGCGCGAGCAACGAATCGGAGATGGGGGTCTTCAACCAGCTGCTGCAGCCCCTGCGGCACGCCCATCTCAAGGCGGCGCTCGAAGAGTTCCTACCAACCGGTTTCCAGGCCGGGATCTTTTACGTGACATGACGGTCCTCTTGTCATCCCGAGGAGCGAAGCGACGAGGAATCCCAGCTGTGGCACCCGCCACCGGAGCCCGTGCCCTCGGCACGGTTGGCGTTCCTCGTTCCGCTCGGAACGACAGGGGCGCCGCAGTCCATCGGTGAAGAGATGAAGGGCGATTTCTCCCGGCTTCGGTTCGACCCCGCGAGGCACGTGGACGCGGTGCTGCTCCAACAGGGGCGGCCACTACTCGACGCCGATTGGAACGAGCAGGTCGCGATCGAGCGGCACCGGCGCGAGACCGGCACGCGCGACCTCGTCGGCGACCACGGCGTCCCGGCGGAGGGTGGCGGCTTCGCGATCGCGGCGCGCGCCGCGCTGGCGTTCGACGGCCGCGACGACTACGTCTCGGTCGTCGAGCCGGGCAGCCTGGCCGGCGACGGCCTGGGCGCCTTCACCTTCGAAGCGTGGGTGAGTCCGCGGTCGGGCGCCGGCGCGGCCGGCGGGACGATCGCCGCCTGCGTCCGCGACTTCGAGCCGGGCGAATGGCTGCTCGGCGTCGAGGCGGACGGCCGCATCTCGTACAAGCAGGTCGTCGCCCAGCCCGCGGCCGGCGAGAGCGACCTCGACGGCGTCGCGATGAGCAACGTGCTCTCCGATGTGGCGCTGCGCTTCGACGTGTTCAGCCACGTCGCGCTGACCGTCGGCCCGGAGGGCGTCGCCGTGTACGTCGACGGCGACCTGGCTGCCCACGCCCCGGGGATAACCCCGCCGCCGGGCGGGCCGGCGCTCCGGCCGCTGGTGCTCGGCGCGCTGCTGCGCCGGGGCGTGGCGGCGCGCCACTTCGCCGGCCAGCTGCAGGACGTCCGCGTCTGGAGTCTGGCGCGGACCGAGGACGACATCCAGCGCGATCGCCGACGCGCCCTGCTGCGCGACGAGCCTGGCCTGATGCTCTACTGGCCGTTCGAGGCGCCGGAGAACGGCATCGTACCGGACGCCTCCGGCCACGGCAACGACGGGCAGCTCGGCGGCGGCCAGCCGGAAAGCATGCCGGGCTGGGTGCTGCGCGACCTCGGCATCGGGCGGGGACGGCTCTACCTCGACGGCATCCTGGTCGAGAACGAGGAGCGGCGCTGGCTGTCGAACCAGCCCGACCTGCCCGGCGCGGCGCTGCCCGAGCGCACCGCCGGCACGCAGCGGTTCCTCGTCTACCTCGACGTCTGGAAGCGGCACCTCAGCTACCTCGAGGACCCGACCCTCCGCGAGGTGGCGCTGGCCGGCCCCGACACCACCACGCGCGAGCGGGTCGTCTGGCAGGTGAAGGTCCTGCCGCTCGCCGCGGACGGCACCGGCCACGCCGACTCGTGGATGCTCGACTGGTACGGCTGGGTGGGGCTCGCCGAGCAGTCCGGCCGGCTCCGCGCGCGGCGCGACCCGCTCGCCACACCCGGGCTCGGCAACCAGCTCTACCGCGTCGAGGTGCACCACGGCGACGACGGCGGATCGGCGACGGTGGCCGAGCCGCTGCCGACCAACGGCCACGTGCGCGTGGACGACTGGAACGTGGACGGCCTCGAATGGCGGGTCGGCGAGCCGGTCGAGCTGTTCGACGCGCTCGAGGCGAGCGCGCACGGCCGCCGCTGGGTCACCGAGCTGGTCGCCGTCGACTCGGTCAGCCGGACGCTGACCTTGGCGGCGCCCCCCGGCGACGTCGGCGCCTACCGCCAGCCGCGGCTGCGCCGCGCCGCGACGTTCAAGTGGTCGCGCGAGAACGGGTCGATCTCGTTCGGCGTGGCCCACCTCGACGCGGTGGCCGGCGTGGCGACGCTCTTCGACCTCGGCCACGACGAGTTCGCGCTCGGCGAGGGCGACTGGGTCGAGCTCGCCGACGACGCGTCGGTGCTGCAGCGCCGGCCGGCGCCGCTGTGCCGGGTGGTCGCGATCGACCGCGCCCGCAAGACCGTCAAGCTGAGCGGCGTGCCGTCCGACGGCACGGGCCAGGACCCGTCGCTGCACCCCGTGCTGCGCCGATGGGACCAGCCCGGCGACGACGGGACGCCGCCACTGGCGACCGGCGTGCTCGCGGCCCAGCCCGGCACCTGGATCACGCTCGAGGACGGCGTGCAAGTCTGGTTCGAGGGCGACGGGCCGTACCGAACCGGCGACTTCTGGACGATCCCGGCGCGGGCCCTCGGCGAGGACGTCGAGTGGCCGCGCGACGCCCGCGGGCCGCTGCCCCGCCCGCCCCACGGCGTCCGCCACCACTACGCGCCGCTCGCGCTGGTGACCGTCGACGACGACCACACGACGGTGATGGACTACCGTCAGCCGTTCCAGTCGCTGACCGCGCTCACCCGTGGCCTGACGAGCTTCATGCAGCGCAGCGGCGACACGGTGGCCGGCCCGCTCGGCGTGCAAGGGCGGCTGTCGGTCGGCGGCGACCTGGTCGTGGCCGGGCGGATCGAGGCCCAGCTCCCGCCGGCCGCGGTCGGCGCCGAGCAGATCGCGCCGGGCGCGGTCACGAGCGAGAAGCTGGGCGCCGACGTCGGGCTCGTGCCGGCCGGCTGCGCGATCCTGGGGCCGAGCCCCGAGCCGCCGCCCGGCTTCGTCTACACCGGCTCGTCGGTCAGCGCGGGCAACCCGGCCTGGCGCCGGACGCTCGAGGTCGAGGGCGCGGGGGGCGTCGCCGCGGCCACGGTCGGCGGGCTGATCTACGTCGTCGCCGAGTCGGGCCAGCTCTGGGCGTACGACCCGGCGAGCGACCAGCTCGTCGAGCGGAGCCGGATGGAGCGGGGACGCACCGGCTTCGCGGTCGCGGCGGTCGGCGGGCGCATCTACGTCGTCGGCGGGTTCGACCAGGTCGGCAAGCCGATCGGCACGGTCGCCGAGTACGACGTGCGCGCCGACGCCTGGGCGACGCGCGCGCCGATGCCGACGCCGCGGGGCAACCTGGCGGCCGTTGGGCTGGGCGACCGGCTCTTCGCGATCGGCGGCGAGGTGCTCGGGCGCCTCGGGCCGGCGTCGAGCGCGGTGGTCGAGGTCTACGCGCCGCGGAGCAACAGTTGGACGCACGCCGCGCCGATGCCGACGCCGCGCAGCCGGCTGGCGGCGACGGCCGCGCGCGGCAAGATCGTGGCGGTGGGCGGCGTGCGCAGCGCGCTCATCCCCGGGCGGGCGCCGAGCCTGGTCGCGCGCAACGAGGAGTACGACCCGGCGGCGAACCG
>Ga0070741_10016972_pt1 | contig 12033 bp, 10 predicted proteins | sample Coa_R1_4_FD_66440 | JGI IMG/M metagenome (GOLD analysis project Ga0070741, IMG submission 66440) | Surface soil microbial communities from Centralia Pennsylvania, which are recovering from an underground coalmine fire - Coalmine... | ecosystem: Environmental > Terrestrial > Soil > Unclassified ...
CGATCGAACGAACCTGCTTGTTTCACTGCCAGGCGAGGCTTTTCCGAGCGGGACTCAGTTAGGACGGCAACTACGTGAGTAACAGGTGGTCAAATCGCGGTCAATCTTTTTTAGGAAAATCGCTTAAAATCTCCCGAGACTGCAACAAAACACGTGATTTAGAACAGTTGACAGCCGCGAAGGAAACAGACTGCGACATCTCCTAATTCAGCGCATGCCAGTATCGCAGTTCCATTGGACCGGAGTCATTTTGCCGGCATTCACCTCGACCTCGAATGGACCGCACGGCCGCGGAAACCGTTGCTCGGTCAGCGAAATGCGATAACGGCCGGGCTTAAGCGGAACCCGGAAGCGTCCGGCCGCATCGGTCGTGAAGGAGGTCACGGCGCCGCCTTTGTCGTCCACGACGTTGAAACCGGCATTCGCTAACGCTCCGCGTGCATTCTCCGATCCAGCTCTGCTCGGACCGGGGCGAGTCGGGCTGATCGTGACGATCCCTTCGATACCGCTTGTGGTCACGGGCGTTGCGTCCCGTGCGAACGCGCTATTGGCCCATGTCATGGCAAGCCCAATAAAAAGAAGAAAAGTTCGGCGCACTTTCTGAACGTTGATTTCACCATGGAAGGAAATCAACTGGAGGCTCGCGATTGCTGGAGGCTGGGTGGAATTTCGGGGCGGCACACCCTCCATCCCAACACCTGCCGACTTTATATGACATATATTGTCTGATGATATGGAGGAGATGACTTGGATTGCCCGGCGGTGCTAAATCGCTCCTCCCCGCGCGAATCGTTAATCTTGTCGCCCGCTTCGGCGATCCGATTGAGGCCCGTGAGGCCGTGCCTATCTTGACGCTCTTCCGATGTTCGCTAGCCTCTGACCAAACCTCTGCCTGCCATGCTGTTTTCGTTTCCGCGCTTCGCCACCCTCGTTTTTAGCTTACTTTTTACTCTCAGCCCGATCATCCAGGCTCAGGAAGCCGTCGAAACACCGACGCCGCGCGAGGAATCTACCCCGGAGGCGACGCCTGAAGCAGCGAAACCGGCCAAAAGATCAGGTGCCGTTATCCTCAAGAGTCTCGAGGAAACGATGCGGCCGGAGGAATTCAAGGCGGCTGGTCTCGATAAACTGAGCGAGGACGAGCTTCAGCACCTGGACGCGTATTTGCAGGGTTATCGCCAAAGCACGCAAAAGAAGGCCTCTCAACAAGCAAAGGTCGAGGCTGAACAGGAAGTTAAAAAAGCCAACGAGCGGGCTGACCAGGCTCAGAAAGCGACCGAACAGGTCAAACGCGAAGCCGCGTCGAGCAATCAGAAGATCGATCAGCTCACCAGCCGGGTTGATGGCACAATCGATGGCATTAAGGGGCACACTCAGATCCGGCTCGAAGACGGAACCGTTTGGAAGCAAGCCAACCCGGACGATCATTATCGCGCGAGCGTGACCGATCATCCGGCCGCAATTGTCAGCCACACCTGGCTTGGCTACAAGATGCACATCGAAGGCATGCCGGAATTTTACGTCGATCCGGTCCGTCCGCCTCAACAGTAATGGGTCATGACCCAAGCGGCTGCATCGCGGCCGGATCGGACGCGAGCGTGCCCAGCCCGAACTCGGCGTGGGTCAATTGAGCGGCGCGTTCGACTTCACTCTCTGCGATCACGACCGCGATCTTAATTTCCGACGTGGAGATCAGCTGAATGTTGATCCCGGCTTTGCCGAGACAATCAAATAAGCGCGCCGCAACCCCTGAGTGCGAGCGCATTCCAATCCCGACGACGCTGAGTTTCGCCACTCCTTTCTTGGTAATCAAACCGGCGGCTTTTATTTCCTTCACGATCGGCTCGAGTAATTTTCGCGCTCCCTCGAGGTCGTTCTCGTGAATCGTGAACGAGAGGTCGGTTGTCCCGTACTCCGAGACGCTTTGCACAATCATGTCCACGACGATGTTCGCTGCCGCGATCTTTGAAAAGATGCGCCCCGCGACGCCCGGTTCGTCGCGCACGTCGTCGATTGTGATCTTTGCCTGATGACGATCGATGCTGATCCCGCGCACGACGACATCTTCCATGTTCGCGGTCTCATCTTTCGCGACTGTGCCGATGTCCGGCTTCATGCTCGAGCGCACTTCGAATTCCACCGCGAACTTTTTGGCGAACTCGACCGCGCGTGATTGCATTACTTTGGAGCCGGCGCCGGCCATCTCGAGGAGCTCGTCGTAGGCGATTTCGTCCATTTTCTTCGCGTCCTTCACGACGCGCGGATCGCAGGTAAAGACTCCATCGACGTCCGTGAAAATCTGGCAGGCATCGGCATTGAGCGCGCCGGCAAGCGCAATTGCGCTGAGATCGGACCCGCCCCGCCCAAGAGTGGTCGTTTCTCCCGCCGCGCTTTGTCCCTGAAATCCGGCGACGATCACAATGTAATCTTCGTCCAAAAATTCGCGGATCCGGCGCGGGCTGATGTTCGCGATCCTCGCCTTGGTGTGGACTGCGTCGGTGAGAATGCCCGCTTCCGCGCCGGTGAGCGAAATCGCGTGGGCGCCCAGCGCATTGATCGCCATGGCGGTGAGGGCGCTCGCCGCTTTCTCGCCGGTGGCAAGGAGCACATCCATTTCGCGTTTGTCCGGGTCGGGCGAAACTTCGCCTGCGAGTTTGATCAAATTGTCAGTCGCGCCCGCCATGGCCGAAATCACCGCCACGACCTGGCAGCCTTCTTTTTGCGTTTGGACGATCCGCTCCGCTACGTTCCGGATTCGTTCGGGGCTTCCCACCGACGTGCCACCGTATTTTTGAACAATCAGGCGCATGACAAACGGCGCGACTTTAAACTAAAAACCGATCGCGCGCCGCACATTGTCGATTTTGGCCGAAACACTCTCCAGCTGCCCGAATCTACGCTGAATCACATCCGGATCTTTCAAGCCGTGACCGGTGACGGTGCACACGATGCGGCTGCCCTCCCGAAGTTTAATCCCTCCTTTAAGCAGACCCGCAATCGGTGCCGCGCTCGCCGGTTCCACGAAAATTCCCTCATTCGACGCAAGCCAGGTCTGCGCGGCGAGAATTTCTTCGTCGCTGACGATATCGATGGCGCCTTTAGATTCATCCAGCGCGGCGCGCGCCTGTTTCCAGCTCGCGGGATTGCCGATGCGAATCGCGGACGCGATCGTCTCCGGGTTCTCGACAATCTTATTATGAGCGATCGGAGCGGCACCGGCGGCCTGCAAACCAATCATGGCCGGCAACTTCGTTGATTTTCCACGAGAATGGTATTCGCGATATCCCGCCCAGTAGGCGGTGATGTTCCCAGCATTGCCGACGGGCAGGAAATGAAAATCCGGCGCCTCTCCAAGTTCATTAATAATTTCGAAGGCAGCGGTCTTTTGTCCGGCGATCCGGTCGGGGTTGATTGAGTTCACAATTGCAAATTCGTTCTCGCCGCCCAGTTCGCGGACGATCCGCAAAGCGTCGTCGAAATTGCCGTCGATCGCGACAATTCTGGCGCCGTGGGCAATCGCCTGAATTAGTTTGCCCGTGGCGATCTTGCCGGCGGGCAGGACAACAGCGCAGGGGATTCCCGCGCGCGCTGCGTAGGCCGCGGCCGATGCAGATGTGTTTCCAGTCGAAGCGCAAATCAGAGCGCGCGCGCCGCGGTCGAGCGCTCGTGAAACGGCAACGGTCATTCCGCGATCTTTAAACGAGCCAGTCGGATTGAGACCCTCGTTTTTGATGAAGACCTGGCAGCCACGGCCGACGCGTTCCGTCAATTTCGGCGCGGGAACCAGGGGTGTGCCCCCCTCGCCCAGGCTGACCACACGCTCGCACGGCGGAAGAAATTCGCGGAAACGCTCGATTATCCCCCTGCTCTGCTTCATCGCTGATCCTTTCATCGGCAATTTTCATTCGAAATCAATTCGAGCGATTGTCGAGCCGCAACTGCAGTTGTAAGATCGGGTTCGACATCGTATGCCAGCCCTGACAAAAGAGGACAAACTCCGCCTTCTCTCGCTTATTCTCGAGAGCCGGCACGCTGATCTGCGCGAGCAGAATCTGATCCGCCAGGGGAAAGGGCATTTTCACGTTTCCGGCATGGGACATGAAGCGCTCGCCGCCATTTCCATTCAAATGGAAGCGGGCGATTACATCGTTCCGTACTATCGCGATCGCGGGCTTGTTTTGGGACGTGGAATGACCACGAAGCAGCTCGCGCTCGAATATTTCGCAAAACGCAACACCGGCAGCGGCGGTCGCATGATGCCGTCGCATTACAGCGATACGAATCTGAAAATTTGGAGCGTCCCAACTCCGACTGGCTCGCAACTGCTCCCGGCGTGTGGCATGGCCTGGGGAATTCGGTTGGACGGAAAGAAAAACATCGTGGTCACGACCATTGGTGACGCCGCGACGCGCCAGGGTGATTTCTTCGAGGCGGTTTGTTTCGCCAAGGAGCGAAACCTGCCGGTTCTCTTCGTGGTCGAAGACAACGCCTACGGCATCAGCAGCCCCACCCGCAAAATTAACCCCCTCGCCCTGCGTGTTCTTCACGAAACTGACTGGACACAACTAGCGGGCGAGGACGTTCAGGGAATCTCCGACGCCGCGGCTGATGCCATGGAAAAAATGCGAGCCGGCGGCGGCCCTCACTTTTGGTGGGTAAAAATGGAACGTCTTTCCAGCCACACCAGCTCGGACGATCAAAAACTTTATCGCAGCGCTGCTGAGATCGCCGAATGCGAGAAGCACGATCCGCTCACTTGCTGGAAAGAAAAGCTGATCGCGGAGAACGTCATCACCGAAACCGAGTTCACAAAACTTGAGGGCGAGATCAAAGAACGGATCCGGGCCGAATACTCGGAAGCGGAAAAAGCCGAGGACCCGTCGCCTAACGAATTGACCGCCAACGTAGCCGGCGCTTTGCCAAAATCGCAGGACGAAGTTTTGCCGCCCGGAAAATATCGCATCGGCGACACCGTGAATCAGACATTGCGGCTTGGCCTGAAACAGGATCCCCGCCGCGTTATCTTCGGCGAAGATATTGAAGATCCCAAAGGCGGCGTTTTTCGTCTGACGCAAAAGCTTTCCACCGAATTTCCGAAGCAGGTTTTTAACTCGCCCCTCGCGGAGTCTACCATTCTCGGCGTGGCCTGCGGTCTGGCCGCCTACGGACGTCGCCCCGTTTTCGAGCTGCAATTTATCGATTTCATTTATCCCGGCTTCAATCAGCTGGTGACGAACATCTCGACCCTGCGCTGGCGTTCGTTTGGGAACTGGAAATGCCCGCTCGTGCTTTATGCCCCCTACGGCGCCTATCTGCCGGGGGGCAGTCTGTGGCATAGCCAGGCAAACGAATCTGCTTTCGCGCACTATCCGGGGCTCACTGTGGTGGTCCCAAGCGCGCCGGATGACGCCGCCGGTCTGCTTTGGACCGCGATGCAGTCCGAAGATCCGGTTTTGTTTCTGATCCCGAAACACATGTTTTGGGCTGAGCGCGAATCGAAGGAACCGGTGCGAGCAGTACCGTTTGGTCAGGCCCGAAAACTTCGCAACGGAGCGGACGTGACTCTCGTGGCCTGGGGAAACACCGTTGAAAAAGCGCTCGAAGCTCTGGCGAAAATTGGAAAAGACGTCAGCGTCGAGCTGTTCGATCTGCGCACCATCGTTCCATGGGACAAGGAAGCGATCGCTGCTTCGGTGCATAAAACCGGCCGGCTGGTCGTTGTTCAGGAAGACACTGAAAATTGCAGCGTTGGGCAGATGATCGTCACGCACATCGCGTCGCAAATGGATCTTTGGAACGAGATGGTCAGTCCACCCGTGTTGGTGAGCAAAACGAACGTCATGATTGGTTACAACCCGATTTATGAATACGCGGCGCTGCCTGATGTCGAACGCATCGCCGCCGCGATTCGCAAGTCGGCCGCGACAAAATCGCAACGCGGACTTGTAGAGGCGGCCGTGCCGGCCGCACAATCAGGGGAAAGCGGGCGACACGCTCCCCACCCCACTCCGGAGAAAATCGAGATGCCAAACGGAAATGTGCAACCGATTACCGTGCCGATCATGGGCGAAGGCATCCGGAACGCGAAGATCGTTTCGCTCCTGAAAAAGCCCGGAGACCCAATCGCCATCGATGACGATCTTTGCGAAGTGGAAACGGACAAGGCGGTTTATCCGATTCAATCGTCATTCGCTGGAACAATGGGCGAATGGACAGTGGAGATCGGCCACAACGCGGAAATCGGAGAACAGCTCGGAACAATTTTAACGGAAGGCGCTGTTTCTCCGCGGAAAAGTGTGGAGACTGTCCGCCCGGCAAAATCAGACGATCGTGGCCGACACGACCGCCACCACACGATTGAGCCGGCCCTTTCGCCGACGATCACGCGCAAACTTTCACGCGTCATTCCCGCAAACCTGCAAATGGACGCGCGCTGGGATGCCATTCGAAAAGCGCGCGAAACGGCCAAAAACAAAAATGGAAAGAAAGCCCCCTCCCCCTCGGTGATGATTGCCTGGGCGGTCGTGCGCGCGATGGAAAAACACGCGCCGTTCCGGCGCCTCATCCAGGAAGATGAGAGCATAGTGGAGAATGAAAATTTCGATCTCGGGATCGCGGTTTCGCTCGAAAACGATCGACTCGCCACCGCGGTGATTGCCGAGGCGAACAAAAAGAGCTGGGACGAATTTGTAAAGATATACGAAGAAACCGTCGCAGAGACGCGAAAAGGCCGAGTGGACGCGATGAATGCTCCGGTAGTGATCACGAGTCTGGGGGCGTTTGGCGTCAAAGCGGGCGCCCCAATCGTTGTTCCGCCCTCGGTCGGTACATTGTTCGTCGGTAGCGCCCATCAGGAAATTATTCCTAACGGCAAGAAGAGCGAAACGGCGGAAGTGATTACGCTTTCTCTGACTTTCGATCACCGGGTCGTGAATGGTGCCGGCGCGGCCAACTTTGTTCAGGACATCAAGAAACGAATCGAGTCGTTCAAGATTCCGAGCGAAAAGTCCGGGGCGGTTGCCTAGTTCCCCGATTTATTCGTCGCGCAACACTGCTCGTACAGACCGATTGTTTTTTTGGCGATTGCACGCCAGCTGAAAAGTTCCTCCGCGCGTTTGCGGCCGGCTTTCCCGAATTTTTCCCGCAGCGTCCGATCTTTCATCAACTGGTTAATTTTCGAGGCCAGATCGCGTGAGAATTTGTCGGGGTCGGAAAGCTTGAACGTGCCCTCTTTGAAATCGGCCGGCACGAGGAAACCGGTCTCGCCATCGACCACGACTTCTTTGATGCCTCCGACCGCGCTCGCGACCACCGCCGTTTCGCACGCCATCGCCTCGAGATTAATGATCCCGAATGGTTCATAAATGGATGGACAGCAAAAGACCGCCGCGTGCGAATAGAGTTCGATGACCGCTCTGCGATCGAGCATTTCTTCGATCCAGTAAATGTTTTTCCGTTTCTTCTGCGCGGCGGCAACCGCTTCTTTCATTTCGATGCCGATCTCTTTCGTGTCCGGTGCGCCAGCGCAAAGCACGATCGGGAAATCGGGATCCATATACTCAATCGCACGCACCAGGTGAATGATCCCCTTCTGTCGCGTGATCCGCCCGACAAAAAGCAGGTAGGGCGTTTTGGGATCAATCCGATCGCGCACCAGCGCATCCACCGCTTCGACAGGACGGTATTCGTCCAGATCGATTCCATTGTGGATCACGTGCACACGGCTTGAATCGACATCGAAAAGACGCTCAATGTCCGCTTTCGTCTCGTTCGAGACGGCAATGATCGCATCGGCCATTTCGAGCGCGGTTTTCTCGACCCAAAGAGAAAAATCGTAGCCGCCGGCAAGTTGTTCGCGTTTCCACGGTCGAAGCGGTTCGAGCGAATGGGTGGTGATTACGAGCGGAATGCCGTAGTTCTTTTTCGCGAGAATGCCCCCGAAGTGCGAATACCAGGTGTGGCAGTGGACCAGTTGCGCGTCGATGTTGGTGGTGTTGAAATCCAAACAACGCTGGACCGCGCCGAAAACGGATTGCAGCGGCTTCGGGCAGGTGAAGTTATTCGTCGCGAGGTCGTAGCCTTTGACACTGAGCCGGCCCTCTTTGAAATCCTGGTCGCCGAAGCAGCGGACGTCGACCTCGATCGATTTCGCCAGTTCCCGCGTGAGGTAATCCACGTGCACGCCGGCTCCGCCGTAGATATGCGGCGGGTATTCGTTGGTTAGGAACAGGACTTTCACGTTACTTTCTTAAACGCGGCGTGAGGCGAGGGCGCGGGCATTTACTTTCCTGCGCGAATGAGGAGCACCGGCACCTGCGCCCGGTGCCGGACTTCGTTGATCGTGCTGCCAAAAAGAAGATCGCCTAACAAACGATGTCCGTGCGCGGTCATGGCGATGAGATCGCAATGTTGATCTTCGGCCGCCTTCAAAATTCCCTCGGCGGGGTCGCCCAGGGCAAGGAATGTATCCACTGTTAATCCGCGCTGACGCAAACTATCCGCGGATGATTCAAGGTAGGCGCGGTCTTCTTTCATTTCATCCGATTCGATCAGGTTGAGCTGGTTATAGTGACGCGCGACGAAACCATCGGCCACGTGCACGAGTAACAGTTCGGCGTGATGCAATTTGGCGAGCTCTGAGACGTGCGGCAGCAGCGTTTGATCGGACCGGCTATTTTCGAGAGCGACAAGGATTTTTTGATACATGATTAGAGAACGCGACCAGCCCAGTCGCTGATTCCAACCCAATCACAGAGATATTTGAGGTTCAGAAAGACGATCACCGCCGCCGTGATCCAGGCGAGGGTTTTCAGCCAAAACGGTGAAGCAAATTGTCCCATTTTGGCCCGCTCGCTCGTGAACAAGACCAGGGGAATGACGGCAAATGAAAGCTGCAGGCTCAAGGCGACCTGGCTGAAGAGAAGCAATTTCGCGGTGCCGCTGGCGCCATAGAGTGCGGCCACAATGACGGCAGGAATGATGGCGATTGCTCGCGTGATTAAACGGCGCAGCCACGGGCGCAAACGGATGTTCAGAAAACCCTCCATCACGATTTGCCCGGCCAACGTGCCGGTGAGCGTGGAGTTTTGCCCCGAACAAAGCAGTGCGACGGCGAAAATGCCGCTTGCAAGCGGGACACCGAGAGTCGGACTCAAGAGTTGGTAAGCGTTTTGAATTTCGGCGACGCCCGTCTGGCCCCGGCTGTGAAAACTCGCGGCCGCGACGATCAGAATTGCGGCGTTGATAAAAAGCGAAGTGCCGAGGGCAAGCGTCGAATCGATGGTCGAGAACTTTATTGCTTCCGCCTTGCCGGCGGCGGTCTGCTCGTATTTCCGTGTCTGCACGATGGATGAATGCAGATACAAGTTGTGCGGCATTACGGTCGCGCCCAAAATTCCAATCGCAATGTATAGCGCGTCCTGATTACGAACGATTTCGGTGGTCGGGATAAACCCTCGAAATACTTCGGCCACGTCCGGCCGTGAGAAGATAATTTCGGTCAAAAAGCAGCCGCCGATTGTGAGGATGAGCACAATGACGAGCGCTTCAAGAAACCGGAAGCCCTTGTGCTGGATGTAAAGGATCGCCAAAACATCCAGAGCGGTGATGCAAACGCCGACGACAATTGGGATCTTGAAGAGAAGATTCAGCGCAATCGCCGAACCGATGACCTCGGCGAGATCGCACGCCGAGATCGCGAGCTCGCACAAGATCCACAGAAGAAAAGAAACCGCGGGCGAATAATGATCGCGGCAGGCCTGCGCGAGATCACGCCCGGTGACAATGCCGAGGCGCGCGCAAAGGGCCTGGAGGAGGATCGCCATCAGGCTCGAGAGCAGAACGACGCTTAAGAGCATGTAGCCGTAGGCGGAGCCGCCGGCGAGATCGGTCGCCCAATTGCCGGGATCCATGTAGCCGACGGCGACCAGATAACCCGGACCGGAGAAGGCAATGAGCTTTCGCCAAAAACCGGCGTTCGGTTTTACCAGGACGGACCGGTAAACTTCCGGAAGAGTCGGGCTCGAGCGCTTCACTCGCCATCCGGCATCGCTCGAAAGCTGTTCGTGCATTCGGGACGAAGTTACCGGCTCATCGGCGGTAAACAAGACCGAGCTCCGTTGCAGCGCTTGCGCTCCTCAAGCGCAGACAAGATCGAGAATCTCGCCGGGGCGACATCGGATCGTCAGATTGATCGGTCGACAACAAACCGTGCAGTCCTCGATGAGAGATTGCTTCGCCTGCGACGTGTCGATCTGCAGCGGAAATGTTTCTCCGCAATGAGGACAGGTGATTTCGGTTTCGGTCAGGAATTCCATGTCGTCGCGGCACTTATTCTGTTAGCGCCGAATCAATAAACAGGCGCTTGGAAACCGCCTCCAAAACTTTCAGAGCACCGCGTCCGGTTGGGTGGCGGCTTCAGCGGGCTTTGCTTCCGCCAATTTCCGGAAATGCAGCTGTTTCACCCGTCGCGCGTCAGTCTGCGAAACAGTCACCAAATAATTTTCGATCTTCACCTGCTCGCCCTGCTTCGGCAGATGACCAAGCAAATGGGTAACATAACCGCCAATCGTGCTCACGTCCGGACTCTCCAGCTCGAGTTTTGCAAGATCGTTCAGTTCGTACAATCCAAGTGTCCCATCCACTGTGAACTCGCTTGCGCTGATCTTTTTAAATTCCTGCTCGTCGGTATCGAACTCGTCTTGAATATCGCCGACCAGCTCTTCAAGGACGTCTTCGAGCGTGACCATTCCGACGGTGCCGCCGAATTCGTCGACCACAATCGCGAGGTGGGCGTGCCTGCTCAGGAACAAACTCAATAACTTTTCCAGCGCCATCATCTCGGGAACCGGAATCAATTCGTGTTTGATCTTCATGAGGTCCGGATTGGTCTCGCGTAAAGTTGGCATCAGCTCCTTGATGTGAATCAGACCCACCGTGTTATCCAGATTCTCCCGGCAAAGAGGAAAGCGCGTGTGCTTTGATTCGATCGCTTTGCTCACGTTGCTTTCGAAATCGTCCTCCAGGTCGAGATACACGACCTGGCCGCGCGGAGTCATGATATCCCGGACCACGCGCTCACGCAGATCGAGCACATTGAGAACCAGTTTGCGGCCGAGGGCCGACACCTCTTTTGATTTTTCGCTTTGCTCCAGAATCAGCCGCAACTCTTCCTCGCTGTGCGCCAGCTCCGTGCCCGCCACCGGTTTCATTTTGAGAACACCGCGCAAAAGGAAATTGGAGGACTTGTGCAGGATCCAGATGGCCGGCTTGAATAAAAAATAAAAGACGCCGAGCGGACGGACCAGGCGGAGCGATACCGATAGCGGATTTGCAATCGCGGTATATTTCGGCGCGAGCTCGCCAAAGACAATGTGCATGAAAGTAATGCCGATAAAGGCGAGCGTCACCGACACCGCGAGCACCACCGCATGGGAATGAACGTTCGCCACGGCAAAGAATGGCTCAATCAAGTGCGCCAGAAATTCTTCGCCCACCCACCCAAGCGCCAAGCTCGCCAGGGTGACGCCAAGCTGCGTTGCGGAAAGATACGCGTCCAGGTGGGAGCGAACGTATTTTGCGAGGCGCGCCCGCGCATCACCCTCTTCCGCCAGTGCGTCGAGCTGGCTCGCGCGAACTTTGATGATCGCGAATTCGCATGCTACGAAGAATCCGTTGAGCGCAACCAGTCCGGCGATTACCGCCAGCTTGGCAATGATCACCGCGGGGGAATCCCATCGGGTGACCGGAACATCGGCGAATAAGGCAAAGATCGACATCTTCATTGCTGCTGTAGGGGCGGGCGTGTCGCCCGCTTCTTCTCGAAGCACGCAGCCGACACGGCTGCCGCTACATCCTCAATGCTACCAGCTCGACTTCGTCACGCCCGGGATCAGTCCTTGCGAAGCGAGTTCGCGGAAGGTCAGGCGGGAGATCTTGAAACGGCGGATGAAGGCCCGCCGGCGGCCGGTGACTTCGCAACGGTTCACCACCCGGGTCGGGCTCGCGTCGCGTGGAAGCTGCGCCAAACCGGCG
>Ga0070741_10016973_pt1 | contig 12033 bp, 8 predicted proteins | sample Coa_R1_4_FD_66440 | JGI IMG/M metagenome (GOLD analysis project Ga0070741, IMG submission 66440) | Surface soil microbial communities from Centralia Pennsylvania, which are recovering from an underground coalmine fire - Coalmine... | ecosystem: Environmental > Terrestrial > Soil > Unclassified ...
GAGCAGCCCGCGCTTGTCGAGATACTCCTTGCCGCGAGGGTCGACTTCGAACTGTCGGCGATAGTAGAATGCCACGCGCTCGAGCAGCTCCTCATCCGAGCAGCTCAGCCAGGCCTCGACTTCCTCGGCCGAGAAAGGCTCAACCACCGGCGCCGGCGGCGTCTCCTCGAGCTGCACCCCAGGCAGATACGTTGTCGCGAGCGACTCGACGGCGGCGCGGAAGCTCTCGCCCGAGATCTCCATGCGCCAGTCGATGAGCGAGCCACCCTTGTTGCAGCCGAAGCAGCGCCAGAGACCCTTGCTCGGCGTCACCACGAGTGAGGGCTCCTCGTCCTCGTGGAAGGGGCAGCGTCCGATCAGATCCTTGCCGCGCCTCACGAGCTCGACGCCCGACGCGCTCACCACCGCCTCAAGCGGCACCTCCGCTTTTAGTCGCGCGATCAGGTCGTCCGCTATCCGCGCCATGGCACCCCTCCACACGAAACCCTGTCAAGCCCTTTACGCCAGAAAAAACTCGGATTGGAGTATACTCCGTTTCGGAGTTTCTACAACTCCGATCCGCAGATCCGGGGGTACCCTCATGCAAGCCATCGAGCTGCTGCACCGCATGACTCAGGAAGAACGCGACTTCTTCGTCACCCTCGGCCGCCGGATCGCCGCTCTGCGCAAGGAGTCGGGCTTTACGCAGACGCAGCTCGGGGAGTTGATCGGCGTCTCTCAGCAGCACGTGGCGTCCTTCGAGGCCGGCCGCAGGCGCGTGCCGGTCTCCGCGCTGCCGCTCCTGTCGCGCGCGCTCAGCGTGACCATCGCGGACCTCCTCGGTGACGAGCCGCCGGCGACGAGCAAACGCCGTGGCCCGACTCCCAAGCTCCAGCGACAGCTCGAGCAGCTCAGTCGGCTGCCCCGCGCCCAGCAGCAGGTCGTCAGCAAGATGCTCGACGCCGTGCTGCAGTCACCCTGACGAAAGAGGTCTGATGAGCGAGGTCGAAGCGGTGCCGGCACAGCGCCGGCTCCAAATGCAATATGCCGGGGGCTTGGTCAAGCACCTCGGATTGTCGATGTATCGAGGAGCGGTCCCGGCGCTTGCCGAGTTGATCGCGAATGCGTGGGACGCCGATGCGACCAAAGTGGAGCTCTCGATCCCCTTCGACAGTGGCCTCAAAGACCAAGTGATCGTCGTCAATGACGATGGACGGGGAATGTCCTGGGAGCACGTGGACAAGGCCTATCTCGTCGTGGGCCGCGACAAGCGCAAAGCGGAAGGAGACAGGAGTCCCGGTGGCCGGCTACTGATGGGGCGCAAGGGGCTTGGAAAACTCGCCGGATTTGGCATTGCCCGCATCGTCGAAGTCCGCACCGTGCGCGACGGTTGGCTCACACACTTCTCGATGGACTTCACCGAGATGACCAAGGGCGGCGAAGCCGAGCTGGTCGAGGGCTACCTGCCTCAGGTGCTCGCTGATCACGAAGCGAAAGAGCCCAACGGGACGACCGTCACGCTGCGCGACCTGCAGCTCACCCGATCGATTTCCAAAGACCAGTTTCGCGAGGCGATGGCACGGCGCTTTTCGATCCTCAAGAAGGGCTTCGCCGTCTTGATCAACGGCGAGGAGCTCGACCCCTACGAGGCGCATCTTCAATTCAGGTTCGATGGGCCACAAGAGGGGTGGGAAGACGTGCCGGGTCTTGGCCAGGTCAAGTGGTGGATGGGCTTCACCGAAAAGCCCATTCAGACGGAGGCGCTTCGCGGCGTATCGGTTCTCGTCCGCGAGAGGATGGCGCAAGCACCATTCTTCTTCCAGCTCTCAGGCGGTACCCATGGCCAAGCGGGCATGCAGTACCTCGTCGGTGAGGTCTACGCCGACCAGCTTGACGCTGAGAAGGACTTCGTCGGCACCGATCGTCAAGGCATTCTCTGGGACGAGCCCACACCGGCGGCACTCCTACAGTGGGGCCAGCCCAAAGTGCGTGAGTTGCTCGCCAAATGGGTGGAGCTGCGAGCCAAGGCCAACGACGAGAAGCTCGTTCAGACAGTTACGAAGCTTGGCGTTTCGGTCGAGCAACGGATCTCGAAATTGCAGCCGAGCGAGCGGCTAGAAGCGCGACAGGTCATTCGACAGCTGGCCAGCATCGAAAGCGTCACCAACGAGCCCGATCGCGCTCGCGACCTACTCGACATGGTCCTGCGAGCCTTCGAAGACAGCTCCTTCTTCACGCTTCTCCGAGAGCTGAGTGCCGCCGAGCAATCCAAGCGCGACGAGGTGCTGCGCCTCGTCACCGAGCTCGACGTCTTCGAGGTCGTCAAGATGGCGGAGGTGGTGCGTGCCCGTGTCGGCGTCATTCAGAAGTTCCAGCAAATGATCGAGGAGGACGTCCCTGAAAAGCCCGACATGCAGGAGTTCCTGTTCAAGCACCCGTGGTTGATCGATCCTCAGTGGGTGCCGGCGCACCACGAGAAAAGCCTCGAGAAGCTGATCGTCGACCACTTCGGCCTCGATCCCCAAGCCGACCCTGACAGCGACAAGCGTGTGGACTTCTTCTGCATCGGTCAGCGAGGGCGATTCCTCGTGATCGAGGTAAAGCGACCGAGCAAGACGCTCGGCGAGAAGGAGATCACGCAGGCGATGAATTACGTCTCGTACCTTCGCGAGCATGCCCCCACCTCAGGACAAGGGCGCACTCCCAATCACTACGAAGGTGTCCTGGTCGGGCAAGACATCTCTCCTGACGCAGGCGTGCGCTGGCGCAACATGGCTGCACAAGCCGGGGTCACCGTCAGCACGTGGACCGAGCTCCTCGAGATCGCCGAGCGCGTGCATCGCGAATTCTTGGACACGATCAAGCAAGCCGCGCCGGAGGACGTGAGAATCCAAGCACTCCCAGAAGTGGCGGAAGAAGGCGAGCCGTACGATGGCGAGGCGCAGGGTACGTAAGCTGCGCGCCGCCGACCTTTGCTCCGGTCCGGGTGGCGTCACTCAGGGCTACAAGGACGCCGGCCTCGACGTCGTCGCCGCCGTCGACACCGACGCTCGCTCGCGCGACACCTATGCGGCCAATCATCCGGAGGTCAAGCTGTATGGGGACGACCTCCTCAAGCTCGACCCCAAGACCCTCCTCGAGCGGCTCGGCATCGAGCAAGGCCAGCTCGACGTATTGACCGCATGTGTCCCCTGCCAGACCTTCTCCACGTTGGGGCCGAAGAAGAAGCGGGCCCGCGACCCCCGGAATCGCCTCGTGCAACGGGTGGCCAGATTCGTCGAAGCCATCAAGCCACGTGCGCTGGTCATGGAAAACGTTCCGCCGCTCGTCACCGACGTGCGCTTCACTAGGCTCGTGTCACAGTTGCGCCGACTCGACTACGGCGTTCGGTTCGACATCGTGGACGCGGCGCAGTTCGGGGTCCCACAGCGACGTCGACGGCTGGTACTCATCGCTCTCCGTGGGCGCTCCGATGACCAGGTGCCGGCACTGACTCCCGATCACCCAGCTCTCGCCGGAAAGGTCGCACGACGGACGGTCCGCGACACGTTCACGCTACTTAGTGACAGCGCTTCCGAGGATCCGCTCGCCAAACCGCGTACGAATTACCCTCTGCTCGTGGCACAGCGCATCGCCGCCGTCCCCTTGGATGGCGGAAGCCGTAACAGCCTCCCCCCCGAGCTCGTCCTCACGTGCCACAGCGACCTCGAGCACTCCGCTGCGGCAAACGTCTACGGTCGGATGAAGCTCGACGACGTCGCACCTACACTGACCACCCGCTGCACGACACCAGCTTGCGGCAGGTTCCTCCACCCAATCGAGGATCGCGCGATCACGCTGCGCGAGGCTGCATGCCTGCAGACCTTTCCGGTCGGATACGAGTTCAAGGGCGGCTCCATCTCCATCCAGGCACAGATCGGCAACGCCGTCCCGCCCAAACTCGCTGAAGCAATCGCTCTCGTCGTGGTCGACGCGCTCAAAAAAATACCGGCTGCACCGAGGGCATCGTCACCAGCGACCCGCACACGGATGCAGAGAGTCGGCAAGCGCGACACGCCCGCCGAGCTCGCGCTCCGTGCCGAGCTGCATCGCCGCGGTCTCCGCTTCCGTGTCGACAAGCCACCGCTGCGCGACCTTCGCCGGCGCGCCGACATCGTGTTCAGGCCAGCGAAAGTGGCCGTCTTTGTCGATGGTTGCTTCTGGCACGGCTGCCCGCAGCACGTCACTTGGCCTGAGGCCAATGGCGAATGGTGGAAGCGAAAGATCGAGGGAAACAGGCGACGCGATGCCGACACCAATCGGCGCCTACACCAAGCTGGCTGGCACGTCATCCGCGCATGGGAGCACGAAGACGTCAGAGAAGTGGCCCATCGCGTCGCCTTGGCGATCGTTCGCCGACGCCCGGTCTCGCCCTAATCAGGATTGCCGCCGCGAAGTGGCCTCAGAGCCGGGCTATTCGCGCTCGACGCGCTCAATACGTGTCCCGAGTGGTAGGTGTGCAATTTGGCGAGCAATCTTGGCTGATGCTCGCATGTGTTCAACGGCATCCATCTTTTGAAGGTTATCGGCAGTCGGTGTTCCACCCAGAGCCGTCTCGACTCGGAATGCGAAGTGCTCTGACAGGGCTAGGCGGCCAAGAAGCCGCGAGGCCTCGCCAAATAGATCACGTGAAATCGTCCCGTTGGGGTCTGCTGCGATCGCCTCCACGAATTCGATGGCATCCATATCGAGCGGTTCCACCTCCGCCGTCTCATTCCAGAATCGAGCGACCCTCTCATTCGGCAAGAACCCAAACTGCACACCGAAACCATCCTCGGCAAAGATCAGGAGGCCAGACGGAGACAACGGCCCGTAAACGGATTTCCACCCCGCTTCTGAGTTCCAAAACGCGATGTCACGCAGGCCCTCTTCGCTAACCGCAGGAAAGAAGCGCAATGCGCCGTCGAATGCAACGCCACCATTGCTTCTCCGCAGCCATCGCTCATAGGGATCTGGTAAGCCATGGGCCTTAGCGCTGGCCGCACCAAACACTCGCAGGCCCGACAGGCCCGTCACCGCAGACTCAAAATCCGTCATTGCTCTGGTGGCTCCAAGACCACTTTCGTGTACTTAGTGCCAATTGGGTCCTTCTTGACCTGCGCTCCAATCTTGGAGCCCGACGTTACGTTAGGCGTCGACTTCAGCCACTGACCGTTGGTCTTGGCGCAATCGGGCCCGCCGACGCACAGTTCGCGCGTGTGATCGGCATGGTAGTCCGGTCCCGGTGGTGGGCCTTTCTCCGCCACAAGACGCTTCCTGAATCCGCTTCCTCTGACGGTGCTGGGGTCGGTGCGCACAAGCGTGCCTTCCTCCGCCGCCTTTTGATACTCGGCGAAATTCGCTGCCTTCTCCCGAGGAACAACCAGCGTCTTCTCTGGAAGCGCGGCGTTCGTTCCGGCCTGTTCTGCGCCACCTGCTACCGACTCAGTATCGCCGACACGAACAGCATCAACCGCTGCGTCCCTACCGCTGGCTGGAATGACAGATTCGCCGACCCTTACTCCGCCACTCTCAGCACCTGCAACCGCCTCTCCTTCTCCAGCACCCAACGTGAGCTCCGCCGCAGCGACCTCGCCCGCTAGCTGAACAACCCCCGCGACGTTTTCGGCACGCTGCTTAGGATCCTTAGCGCCCACGGCAAGCACCGCGGCAGTAGCGACCTTCTTGACTACCTGCGCCGGCGCTTGAACGACCTTCTTGACGAAGCCACCCGGATCCTCTTTGATTTCCTTAGCAGCGTTGGTAACCCCTTGCTGAATCGCTTGACCCAGACGGTCAACGGCATCCTTATCAGTCGCAACTTGAACAGCCCCTAGCGTGCTGTCGACTGCACCAACCACTCCCGCAGCGACACCAGCAACCTCGGGGCTGAGACCCTTGTTGGGATCATCGCTGGCACTCTCGATGATTTCCTTCTTCGCTTCCTGCAGCTTCTTGCGGGCCCACTCGATCAGGCCGGCTTGACCGGTTGGATCTGTGTAGACCGTTGGGTCGTCGAAGGCGTAGAGGTACTTGTGCAGCGAGGGAGGATTGTTGAAGGAGCCGTTGACCGGATCCTCGGAATCGAAGCGCCCGAGCTCGGGGTCATAGAAGCGAGCCTTCGCATAGAGCAGCCCACTCTCGTCCTTCTCGTACCCAGTGAAGCTGAACGGGTTCCAGCTCGATCCCGTTTCACTCCGTGTGTTGCCCCACGCATCGAGCCGATACCGCGCCCTCGTCGACCCATCACTCGCCGTCAGCGCGACGGGACTCCCCAGCGCATCAAAGAGATAGAAGCTCCTCCCCTCGGTGCGGTGGTTCAGTGACAGCAGCCTCTCCGGCCCATAGTCGTAGATGGGTTCCCCCACCACGATTTCGGGCCTAAACCGTGGCACCTCCAGATGTTGCACACGAGCGCCCAAGTCGAAGGCCCGGACGCGAGTTTTTTCGTGCAGCACCGCGCCGTCGAAGACGCGGAAGCGCTCGAGTGAGAGTGCTGCCTGAGGTGTTGATGGGAGCGCGGCGGTGCTCTTCGGCGTCTTCAGCAGCTCGCACGTTGGCGTCTTCTCTCGTGCGTCGAGCGCGCTGTGCTCGGCGTCGTCGGCGAGCTCGCGCGATTGCTCGCGTGCGAGCAGCTCGTCGATCGCTCGTGGTGATGGTGCGGCGATCGATGGCAGCGCCGTGCGCGTGGCGAGCGCCGGCGAGGCGACGATGAGCAGTACGAGCGCGCCGAAGAGCGCGCTGCGGGAGCTGCTTCTTTCCTTAGCTGCCATTCTCTGGCTCTGGATTCTACGAGCGGCTAAGACTGAGAGCAGCTCTCAGCATGACGGCGATGCGTTCGCGGGTTCGAATCGCCTGCGGTATACCTCAGTTGCGCGAGTCGAAAACCTCTGGCGCCGCGGCCGCGGCGCGCGCAAAGGAGCGACCGCGAAGCGGGCGCGACGCGCGTGCCGTGGACGCGGCGCTCCGCTCTGCTCCGCTCATCCTCCGCGCCGGCGCTGCAGCGCGAGCACGGCGACGCGCAGCGGCGCCGCGCGCAGCAAGCGGAAGCGTCGGCGCGCTCTTTTAGACCCAGCACCAGGCTGGCCGCGGGAGGGGGTCGTGGGAGGGGGAGCGGCCAGGCTGGTGACCGCTTGGGAGGGCGGGAAGCGCACGGGCCCGCCTGTTTCGCGCGCCGCAGATGCTCGCTACACCACGAGGCCCGGCGTCGTTGCCGAAGTCAATGCCGCTCGCACGCCACGCTCCGAGCCCGGCCCAGGTTTGCATAGCCTTCGGTTATGTAAAGGCCGCGCGCACGCGCGGCCCAAGGCGGGGGTGGTCGAGGGCAGGGTCCGATAAGGCGCCTTATCGGACAGCGAAGATGCAAGCGACGTGACGGGCGTCTTCGACCGGCGCGGCGCTTGGCCCCGCAGCGGCCTGCCCGTGCCCGAAGGGACGGCCACCCCCGCCGCCGCCTGGGCCGGGCTCTCGAAGCCACTGTCGCTCGCGTCACGCCAAGCCGGGCCGCTGCTCGCACGCCACGATCGCTCAGCGGAGCCGCGAGGCGGGCCGGTGCGCAGGGCGGGATCTTCTCTTCTCTCTCACCACGAGCGGAGGGTCTCGGAGCGCAGCGGCGGAGGCCGGCGCAGCCGGCCGCAGCGCAAGCACCGAGACCCGGCCGGAGTGCACCGACGCACGAGCTCACTCGTTGCGCATCCAGGGCTTCGGCTCGCCGGCGAGATCACGGCTCCCGTGTACCACCGTCGCGATCTCGACCTGCTGCCCCATCACGCGGTAGATCACCCGGTAGCCGCCGACGATGAGCTCGCGCATGTCGTCGCTCTCCGCTTCCGGCACGTGACGTCCCATCGCGGGAAACGTCGCGAGCGGCTCGACGGCATCGATGAGCCGCTGCACGGTCTGCGTTGCGTAATGCGGCGAGTCGCGCGCGATGAAATCCCAGATCGAGTCGAGGTCCGACACCGCAGGGTCGGACCAGACGATCTTCATGCGCGCGAGGCGAAGCGGCTCTTGACCTCTTCGTGCGGCACGACGCGGCCTTCGTCGAGCGCCTTCGTCCCCGCGGCGATCTTCTGGCGCACGTAGATCTCGTACATCAGGTCGTCCCAGGTGGCGTTCTCGGGCAGCTTCTCGACGAGCTCGCGGGCTGCTTCTTTGACGGTCATGAGGTACCTCAGACCAGCACCGGCGCCCTCCTGGCGGGCACCGATTGTCTCCTGTTCCGTACCCATTGTACGGCTCAGGTGTGCTCGTCGCCTTCGAAATCATCGGCGGGGCTCCGCTTGCGTTCGAGCCTCGCCGGATGCGTCGCCGTGTGGATCTGCTTGAGCTTCTCGATCGACACCTTGGTGTAGATCTGCGTCGTCTCGAGATTGCTGTGCCCGAGCATCTCCTGGATGTAGCGCACGTCGGCGCCGCCCTCGAGCATGAGCGTCGCGCAGGTGTGGCGAAAGAGATGGCACGCGCCGCGGCGAGGCCGCACTCCGGAGGCCTCGATGATCGTCTTGACGAGCTTGCCGAGCGGTCGCTCGACGAAGCGATCGCCCTCGGCGGTGATGAAGAGCGCCTGCTCGGAGGCGTGCAGCACGAGCTGCGGTCGCGACTCGGCGAGATAGCGATCGACCCACGCGACGGCGCGCGTCCCGATCGGCACGACGCGATCCTTGCCGCCCTTGCCCTGCCGCACGGTGAGCCAGCCGCGGCGCATGTCGACGTCGAAGACGTCGAGCGCGGCGAGCTCGGCGCGACGGATCGCCGTCGAGTAGAGCGTCTCGAGGATCGCTCGATCCCGCAGCCCGAGCACCGTCGACACATCGGGCTTCGAGAGCACGCGCTCGGCCTCTTCGATGGTGAAGCAGTCGACGGGAAGGCGTGGCGGTCGGTTGGGCACCAGCAGGCTCGATGCCGGGTCGTACAGCAGATAGCGCTCGCGCACGAGCCAGGCAAAGAAAAGCTTCACGTAGGCGAGCCGGTGCCGCTGCGTGCCCAGCGTGAGCGGCTGTCCGTTATGCCGGCGCAGGTGGAAGAGATGGCGCTGGTAGCGCTCCACCGTCGCGCGCGTGACGTCGGCGGGCTGCAGGAGATCGCGCTCGGCGCACCAAGCGGCGAAGAAGCCGAGGATCCTCCACGCGCCGCGGATGGTTCGCTCGGAGCAGCCGCGCAGCTCCAAATGCTCGACGTAGCGATGGAGCAGCGCTTCGAAGCCACGCGGGTCGTTGGGGTCGCCGACTGGCTCGCGCTCTGGCAACGGCCGCTTCATCATCGATCTCCGGCAGCAGCCGCAACGAGGTCATCACTACGACTCGATTCCGAGTACGACGCGCCGTTTTCGACGACTCCCCTAGATGCGTTTTTCAGTCGAGAGAGTCGATTCTCGGCGGAAGTCACTGTCGCTGGTTCGACTTCTCCACTCCGACCACCCCCCGACCACCCACCGACCGGGGGCCGACCAGGGGGCGACCGGTTCTCGTTTCGGCCCGACCGGTTGCCGTTTTGCCCCGACCGGTTCGCCGTCGTACTCAAAGAAGCGGTGTCGATGAGGCCCGGCAGGAAGGGCTTGCCGTCCTTGCCGGCACCGTCGTAGAGCAGCTCGTAGCTGTGCCGCTGGGCGTGCTGGCTGCCGTAGATCGCGAGGTACTCGAGCTCGACGAGCCTCGCCAGATGCACCTTGAGCTGCGTGTCTCCCCAGCCCGCTTTCTCCCGCAGCCACCGTCGGGTGAAGCGCAGCTCGGGCCGATCGATCCCGAGCCGCTCGCACTCCTCCACGGCGAGCCCTTCGAGCAGATGCAGCAGCCGTCGCGTCTGCGGCGGCAGCTCGTCGAGCGTGCGGCCCAAGACCTCGTGCGCCAAGCGGTTGGCGATCTCGAGATCCTCGACCTTCACCTCGACGTACGACACCTCTTCCCCGTCTTCCACCTTCGTCTTGATCGGCCGCTGGTGCTGAAACAGAAGCGCCACGGCTCGGATCAGCGCGAGGTACTTCTCATGATCGCGGCGCGTCCTCGTGCAGCTGTCGGGGAAGGACAGCTCGGCGGCGAAGGGATTCACGACGAGGAGCGGTTGCAAGAGGCGCTGCGCGTTCTGGTGCAGGCGTCGGACCGCCTCGCGCCGCTTCACCGCGAGCTGCCCGGAGAGCGTCTCGCGCTCGCGCTGCAGGCGATGGATCGCTCGCGTCTGCTCGCGGCCCTCGTCGACGGTGAGCACGAGACAGCGATTGAGTAGCTCCTCGTCGAGGTCGATCGCCGTCGTCGTGAAGAGGATGGCCACCGGTCCCTCGACGTGGTACTCGTGCGTCGTGAGGCGACCGCTCGCCGGGTCTTTGCCAGTGGATGCGATCGAGAGCTGCCCTTCGCTCTGCAGGAGCTTGAGCGCGTAGGCGGCGCGCTCGGCCCCCTCCTCCTCGGCGATCGCCAGTACCTTGTGGCGCAGGTCCTTCTCACCCATGTAGAAGAGGCTCTGTCCGGTCATCGCCGAGTAGCTGACGCGATCTTCCTCGGGGACAAACGACAGCACCGCATCCATGAGCGCCGACTTGCCGGCCGCCGACGAGCTCTGTACCAGCACGGCAAGCGGGCGGCTCTGCCGGCGCGAGATCGCTGCCAGGTAGCCCAGGAGCTTGTTGGTCTCCTCACCCACGATGCCGCAGCGCTCGAAATCCTCGAGGATGCGATCGAGGAGCCGCGGATCGCGCAGCAGCGCGATCGCCTCGGCGCGATCGCGCTCGCTCATCTCGACCTGCGGCTTCTTGGGCTCCGTCGCCTTCCTGATCTGCTCGTCTTGGAGCTGCTCGAGCGCGAGCAAGACCTTCCCGAGGTCGTGCTTCACGCTCCGCTCCTCGAGCCCGAGCTCGAGCGCCGCCTGCTTGACGAAGCCGCGGCGCTGCCGCTCGGCGTAGAGGTCGAAGGTATCGACGTGGAAGGCATCGCCGCGGGCGGCGAGGAGGTTGATGCGCAGGACGTCGTAGGAGAGGTTGCGCTCGAGGCCGCGCACGCGATAGCGGCGATCGCCGAGCGCGATCGACACCTCCTGCTCCCGCAGCTCGACGGGCACTGCCACACGCGGCACTGCGGGCAAGACGCTCGCCGGCGACGGCGCGTCGCCGGCGAGCTCGACGGCTCCAGAATCGGCGGCTAAGGGGAGAGCAGCTCCGATTCCGATCCCTTCCTGCTCTACCTGATTCCGACTCTGGTGCTGGTGACTGTTGATCGCCACCGGCAGCGCGGGCACCAGCAGCGACGGTGGATCGCCATTCCCCATCCACTCGGCGCGGCGCAGCACCAGGTCGAGGCTCTTGCTCGCTGGCTGCACCTTCTGCGCGTATTCGTTGGCGTCCATGCCACGCGGAAACAGCACGCGGAAGCACTCGATCCCTTCGGCAAGGAGCTTCTTGCCGAGATCCGCCGCTGCCTCGTCGCCGGCGTCGTCGCGGTCGTAGGCGATGAGCACGCGGCGCGTGCCATGGCTCCGCATCGCCTCGTGCAGCGCGTCGGTGAAGCCATGCACGCCGAAGGAGCACGTGACATGACGAAAGCCCGCACACCAGAAGGTGAGCGCATCGAGGATCGACTCGCAGAGGATCACTTCGTCGCTCTCGACGAGAGCCTCGGGATGGAAGACGGCGTTGATCGAGCCCGGCAGGTAGAGGTGCAGCGGCGTGCCCTTCCTGAGGTTGGGGGTCACCTTGCGGCCGTACATCTGCACCACGTGCCCGCTGAGATCGCGGATCGGCACGACGAGCGAGCCCGCCAGGTGCTCGTGCCCGCTCTCCTCCCGCAGGATGCCGAGCCGCATCAGTCTGCCGCGCAGCTGCTCTCCTGCTTTGAGTTGCTTGAGCGGCAGTCGCAGCCCGAGGGTTCTGTCGGCGAGGCCGATCTGGAAGCGATCGATGGCCTCGGCATGGAGCAGCCCGCGCTTGTCGAGATACTCCTTGCCGCGAGGGTCGACTTCGAACTGTCGGCGATAGTAGAAGGCCACGCGCTCGAGCAGCTCCTCATCCGAGCAGCTCAGCCAGGCCTCGACTTCCTCGGCCGAGAAAGG
>Ga0070741_10016975_pt1 | contig 12032 bp, 12 predicted proteins | sample Coa_R1_4_FD_66440 | JGI IMG/M metagenome (GOLD analysis project Ga0070741, IMG submission 66440) | Surface soil microbial communities from Centralia Pennsylvania, which are recovering from an underground coalmine fire - Coalmine... | ecosystem: Environmental > Terrestrial > Soil > Unclassified ...
CGACTTCAGGATCAGGCCCGCGAGAACGGTCAGCGTGAGCAGCGCATACGCGGTGACTCCGCTGGCGCGGGCGAGGAGCCAGAAGGTCGGATTGCTCATGCGAGGCCCCCGGCGAGAACGGCCCGCCCGTCCGTGCTCAGCAGCACCGCGGAGAGCCCTCGGGCCCGGGCTTCCGAAGCAGCAGCCTCGGCCCCCGCGATCACCAGCGCCTTCGCCCAGATCTCGGCCTCGACCAGGTCGCACGCGACGACGGTCGCCCGCAGCAGGTCTGTCTCGGCCGACGTGCCCGTCGCCGGGTCGACGATGTGATGGAGCTCCCTGCCGGATCGACGCCACCGGCGCCGGTCGATGCCGGAGGTCGCGAGCCCGCCGCTCGACAGCTCGAGCGTGATCGACCCGGCCGGTGTCTCCACTCCGACGGGCCACCTGCCGCCACGCACCGAGACGTCTCCCCCGGCGTTGACGAGGCACGGCCCGGCGAGGGCGAGAAGCTCGGCGGCGCGCTCGGCGGCGAAGCCCTTGCCGATCCCGCCCAGGTCGAGCCGAAAACCCGGGTCGAGCTCGATCCGGCCGCCGAGCCGCACGCCTCCGCCGCACGGCGCGCCTTCCGGCGAGCCGTTTCCGTCCGCCGGCACCAGCTCGAACGAGCGGTCGTAGCCCGCCGCGACGAGCGCGTCGTGGACGGTCGGGTCGAACCGCCCCCCGGTTCGCTCGCGCCCGGCGAGGGCGAGCTCGACCACACGCCGCAGATCCGGGCTCGGCTCGATCTCCCCGGCGCGGTTGAGCCGAGAAAGCTCCGAGTCCGCCCTGAAGCGGCTGAGGAGCGCCTCCAGGCGATGGAACTCTTCCTCCGCCGCGCCGAGTGCCTCGTCCGCCCCGTCGGCGTCGACCAGGAGCTCCACTGTGGTGCCCATCGCAGCGAACGACCGCCGCTCCATCAGGACGTCCTCGTGATCGTCAGCGGCGGCAGGGTGACCACGCGGACGGACGGGGCCGGCGCCGACGCGAGCCGAGCCGCGGCCGCGTTCCGAGCCTGACGGCGTTGCAGTTCGGCGCGGTACGTCGCCCAGCGACGCGCGACCACGCGACGGACGAGGACGCTGCGCGCGCGGAGGCGGTGCTCACGGGCGGCGAGCGCACGCAGCTGCGGGCTCGTGCTCGTCGCCGCCGTGCGAGCCCACGGTCGAGCGGCGAACGCCGCCCAGGCGAGGAAGAAGACCAGCAGGGCGAGCGCGAGGGCGTACAGACGGCCGACGTGGCTAGTCATCGTCCTCGCCGTCTTCGTGCTCGTACTCCTCGCCGGCCTCGCCGCCGTCGCGGTGCTCGACCGTGACGACCGGCGCCGCGCGGCGGTAGACGACGCGCGCCGACGGCGCCGGTCGCGCAGGTGCGGACGCCGCGAGCGGCGGGAGCGCCGGCGGACGATCGGCGAGCGCCTTCCGCAGAGACGCCTCGACCCGGTCGAGCTGCCGGGCACGAGCCGCGATCGCCTCTCGGCTGACGCGAGGCTGCGCGGCGCTCGCCGCGAGACCGCTCGTGCGCACCGCCGCAACGACGCCGAAGATCGCGGCGAGCCCGAGCACGACGGCGACGCCGGCGACATGGATCTTCTTCACGGAAACCTCCTGTGCGCTTGACGATCCGACCGTAGGCGCACGGGTGTTCGCAGCAGGCCAGGCGACGTCCAGGCTTTCCCCGCAGATCGCAAAGGTTCGGTAAAGCACCGATGCCGCAAGCGGCGGGCGCGGCGACGATTGGGCCGTGAAGATCCTGCTGGTCGAGGACGAGGACTCGATCGCCGAGCCGCTCGCGGAGGCGCTCGGGCGGGAGGGCTACGCGGTCGACCGCGTGGCGACCGCCGCCGACGCGCTCGCATCCGCCGAGCCCGACCTCGTCCTCCTCGACCTACGCCTGCCCGACGCCGACGGGCTCGACGTGTGCCGCCAGCTGCGGGCGCGGTCCGCGGTTCCGATCATCGTCGTCACCGCCCGCGGCGAGGAGACCGACCGGGTGGTCGGGCTGGAGCTCGGCGCCGACGACTACGTCGTCAAGCCGTTCGGCTCCCGCGAGCTGATCGCGCGGATCCGCGCCGTGATGCGCCGGTTGCAGGCACCAGCCGGCCGGCGTGCGAGCCTCCGCGTGGGCCGGCTCGAGGTCGACGAACGCTCCCGCCGGGCGACGATCGGCGGGCGGGAGCTCCGGCTGACCCCCAAGGAGTTCGAGCTGCTGGCGGCGCTCGCCCGTGACCCCGGCGCCGTCCTCAGCCGCAGACGCCTGCTCGAGGAGATCTGGGAGACGAGCTGGTACGGCTCGTCGAAGACGATCGACGTCCACGTCGCGGCACTCCGTCGCAAGGTCGGCGACCCCAGCCTGATCGAGACGGTCCGGGGCGTCGGCTTCCGGCTCCGCGAACGGTGAACCGCCGCCTGCTGCTCGGCTATCTGGGCCTCACGCTCTTCGTGCTCCTCGCGCTCGAGCTCCCGCTCGGGATCCGAAACGCGCAGACCGAGCGACGCGACCTGGAGGCCAAGGTCGAGCGTGACGCGGTCGCGCTCGCGTCGATCGCCGACGACGCCCTGGCCGATCCATCGGTCGTCCGGCTCGAGACCGTCGGCGCGGTGTCGTACCGATACCGGCACGACACCGGCGGCCGCGTCGTGGTCGTCGACGCCCGGGGAATCGCCCTCGTCGACACCGATCCGACCGGCGCAGGCGTCCGCACCTTCGCCAACCGGCCCGAGGTGGCCGCCGCCCTTCGCGGCGCGGTCGCGACGGGCACGCGGCACTCGCGCGAGCTCGGCGCCAACCTCCTCTACGTCGCCGTGCCGGTCTCCTCCGGGGGCCGCGTCGAGGGCGCGGTCCGGATCACGTATCCGACCTCTGCCGTCGATTCCCGCATCAGGCGCTACTGGCTCATCCTCGGCGCCATCGCGCTGGTCGTGCTCGCTCTGGCCGCGGCGATGGGGCTCGCGCTTGCTCGCGTGGTCACCCACCCGCTTCGACGGGTCGAAGCTGCGGCGGCGGCCGTCGGAACGGGCGACCTGACCGCACGCGCGCCGGAGGACGAGGGGCCGCAGGAGGTGCGCTCGCTCGCCGCGGTCTTCAACGACACGGTCACGAAGCTCGACCAGCTGCTCCGGTCTCAGCAGGAGTTCGTGGCCGACGCTTCGCATCAGCTGCGCACGCCGCTGACCGCGCTGCGCCTGCGCCTCGAGAACCTCGAGCGCGACCTCGGCGAGGCCCAGCGCGCCGAGCTCGCCGCCGTCATGGCCGAGGTCGAGCGCCTGGCGGGCCTCGTCGACCGCCTGCTGGCCCTCGCGCGGGCGGACTCGGCCGCCGAAGCGCCGCGCGCAGTCGACCCGGCCCTGCTCCTTCGAGAGCGGGCCGACGCGTGGTCGGCGCTGGCGCGGGAGCAGGGAGTCGTCCTCGAGGTCGACGTGGACGAGGCGAAGCTCGCCCGCGCCGGTCCGGAACGTCTCCGGCACGCGCTCGACAACCTGATCGAGAACGCGATCGAGGCTTCGCCGCCCGGCGGACGCGTCACGCTCGGCGCCCGCGAAGCGCCGCCCTGGATCGAGGTCTCCGTCCTCGACCAGGGCGCCGGCCTGACCGCCGCGGAGCGAGGACGGGCGTTCGACCGCTTCTGGCGCGGCCGTGCGCAGGGCGAAGGCTCGGGTCTCGGCCTGGCGGTCGTGAAGCGCCTCGCCGAGTCCGACGGCGGAGAGGTCGAGCTGCTGCCCGCGCCCGGCGGGGGGCTGAAAGCGGTCCTCCGCCTTCGACCGGCGGCGGAGGCGGCCGGCGGGAGCAGGCAGGACCCCGCCCCCGCCGGCCGTGCAGGCTAGACGCCGGCCGGGACCGGGACGAGCACGCGCTGGGCCAGCTCGACCAGCCTGTTCGAGTAGCCCCACTCGTTGTCGTACCAGGCGACGACCTTCACCTGCGTGCCGTCGATCACCGTCGTCAGGCCCGCATCGAAGATCGCGGAGTACGGCGACCGGACGATGTCGGTCGAGACCAGAGGCTCCTCGCTGTAGGCGAGAATCCCCTCGAGCTCACCGGCGTCGGCTCTCTCTGCCACGGCGCGGTTCACCTCGTCGACGGTCGTCGGGCGCTCCACCTCGACCGTCAGGTCGACGAGGGAGCCCGTCGGCACCGGAACGCGAACGGCGTACCCCTGCAGCCTCCCCTCGAGCTCCGGGACGACGAGCCCGAGGGCCTTCGCGGCGCCGGTCGTCGTCGGAACGAGGTTGCAGGCGGCCGCTCGTGCTCGACGGTAGTCCTTGTGCGGGCCGTCGAGGAGCTGCTGGTCGCCGGTGTAGGCGTGAACCGTCGTCATCAGCCCGTGCCTGATGCCGAGCGCCTCGTGCAGGACCTTCGCGACCGGGGCGAGACAGTTCGTCGTGCAGGAGGCGTTCGAGATCACGTGGTGCACCTCGGGGTCGTACGCCTGCTCGAAGTTGACGCCGAGTGAGACCGTCACGTCCGGTTCCTTGGCGGGAGCCGAGACGATCACCTTCCGCGCGCCGGCCTCGAGATGCTTGACGGCGTCGGCCCGGGCGCGGAAGCGGCCGGTCGACTCGATGACGACGTCGACGCCGAGCTCGCCCCAGGGAAGCTTCGCCGGATCCGGGACCGACGGCGTCTCGATTCTCCGGCCGTCGACCGCGATCGCGCCGTCGAGCAGCTCGACCGCGCCGGCGAACGGGCCGTAGACGGTGTCGTGCCGCAGCAGCTGGGCGATCAGCGCCGGATCGGCGACGTCGTTGATCGCGACCCACTCGATGTCGGCCTCGCGCTCGTAGGCCGCGCGAAACGCGGCACGGCCGGTCCGCCCGAAGCCGTTGATTGCCGCTCGGACTGTCATGGCTTCTCCTTTCCGCTTGAGCCGCTGTCACCCTAGGCGGCCCGAGCCGGCTCACCATCCGCGGAAACCCGGAGCGGGCCCGCGGCAATGCCGCCGTCTGGCCCGCTCCCGGTCAGGCCGCCCGGCGATCGAGGAGCTCGGTCAGGTCCCGGACGACGCGGTCGGCGTCGCTCGCGCGCAGCGCCCGCGACGAGCCGTCCCGGTCGACGCCGACCGCGAGCCGGACGTGCGCGTTCCGCGCGGCGGCGATGCCGGCCGGAGTCGTCTCGAACACGACCGACCGACCGGGCGACACGCCGAGCCGCGCGCAGGCCGCGAGCAGCGTGTCCGGCTCGGGCTCCGCACGGAGCCGCTCGATCCTCATCGTCTCGCCGTCGACCGTTTCCTCGATCAGCCCGGAGAGCCCGGCCCGCTCCAGAAACCTCTGCGTGTTCGCGCTCGCGGAGACGACCGCCCGGTGAACGCCGAGCATGCGGACGGCCTCGAGGTAGCAGCGCGATCCGTCGAACGCGGCCACGCCCTCGCGGTCGAGACGCCGTTGCAGCACCTGGTTCTTGCGGTTGGCCAGGCCGTGGACGGTGTGCGCGTCCGGAGCATCGTCCGGGCGTCCTTCCGGCAAGCTGATCCCGCGACTCCCGAGGAAGGCGCGGACACCTTCCAGGCGAGGCCGGCCGGCGATGTAGTCCTCGTAGTCGCGCTGCGGGTCGAAGGGGAGCACCGGGTGTGCGCTGTGCGCCGCCCGGTCGACCAGGAAGGCGTCCAGCGTCTCCGCCCAGGCCTCCGCGTGCAGCACGGCGCTGGTCGTGAGGACGCCGTCCAGGTCGAACACACACGCCTCCACGCCGTCCGGCAGGCCGAGCAGCGAGGGAGTGATCCTCGGCGCGGCCAGCAGCTTGAGCAGCCGGCTGTCGGCATGGAGCTCGTGAGCGAGGCTTCCGAGCAGCTGGATCGTGCCCACGCGCTCGTCGCCGAGCCGTCGGCTACGCTCGGCGACCTCGCCCGCCGGGAGCGTGCTTCCTGCAGCGCGGAGCGCCGACCGGGCCGCGTCGAGCGCCGCCCACCAGCCGAGGGCCAGCTCGTCGAGGAGCAGCGGGCCCTGCTCGCCCGCACGGACGGCTACCGGGTGCGCCGCAGTGACGTCGGGAGCCGCGCCGGCGCCGTCGACGTCTTCGACCCGCTGCGCCACCCGGCTGCCGGCGACCTCGAGCACATCGACGCTCACTCCGGCCCTCCTTCTCGTGTTCGCCTTCAGCATCGAGCGACGAGGGCAGAGCCGCGTCCGTCTGTCCACGCACTCCGGGTGGGGCGAACTACCGATGCAGGCTCGGAGCGCTGCTCGGCCGATCCGCCGCCGCGACCCCGTCGTCGAGCCGCCTGACCACCTCGTCGAACTCGAAGCCAGCCTCGAGCGACCGGCGAAGCGGGCACGATCGCGCGACCTTCTCGAGCCGCTCGAGCCGGGTGTCGTCGAGGTCGGCCGCGACGGCGATCTCGACGGCGAACCTGCGCGGGCTCGCGCGGTGGTCGTAGTCGACCGCGACGCGCAGCTCGCCCAGCTCCCACGACTTCGACCGTGCGTACACGACGAGCGTCGTGGAGACGCAGGCGGCGAGCGCCGCCGGCAGGAGCTCGTGCGGCGCCGGCCCGCTGCCGTCGCCCCCCAGGCTCGCCGGCTCGTCGGTCACCAGCCGGTGCCGGCCGTCGATCACCACCTCCTGGCGGAGGGTCCCGGGGACGGAGCGCGCCGTCGCGTGGAGGGTCATCGCCCTCGAAGCGTGCGGCCGGCGAGCGCACCCGGCATCAGGGAACCGTGCGCACGCGTGCGGGAAAACCCGCACGCCGCGCGAGGGTCTCTCCCGATGGCGCCCGGACGGCGCCTTGCCACGATCACGGCGATGTTCCAGGTACGCATCCACGGGCGCGGCGGGCAAGGGGTCGTGACGGCGGCCGAGCTGCTCTCCGTCGCGGCGTTCGCGGAGGGCTCGCACGCGCAGGCGTTTCCCACCTTCGGCTCCGAGCGCACGGGCGCGCCCGTCGTCGCGTTCTGCCGGATCGACGACGTGCCGATCAGGCTGCGCGAGCCGGTGACGAGCCCGGATGCGCTGATCGTGCAGGACCCGACGCTCGTGCACCAGGTCGACCTGTTCGCCGGTCTCGGGCCCGAGGGCTACCTGCTCCTCAACACCGGCCGCACCTTCGCCGAGCTCGGCCTCGAGGAGCTCGTTCGGGGCTTCCTTCCGGGTCGCGCCCTGACCCTGCCGGCGACGGACATCGCCCGCGAGCACCTCGGCCGCCCGCTGCCGAACGCGGCGCTCCTCGGCGGCTTCGCCGCGCTCACCGGGCGCGTCTCGCTGGGCGCGGTCACGACGGCGATCGAGGAGAAGTTCTGCGGCGAGACCGGCCGGAGGAACGCGGCGGCCGCGGAGGCCGCCTACGCCGAGACGCAAAGCAGGATCGGAGCGCCGAGCCGTGCGTAGGCAGCTCGAGGGCTCGCAGGCGGTCGCCGAGGCCGTGGCGCGCTGCCGCCCGGAGGTGATCGCCGCCTACCCGATCTCGCCGCAGACGCACATCGTCGAGGCGCTCTCGGACTTCGTCCGCACCGGCGAGCTCGCTCCGTGCGAGTACCTGATGGTCGAGTCCGAGTTCGCGGCGCTGTCCGCGACGATCGGCGCCTCGGCCGCCGGCGCGCGGGCGTACACGGCGACCGCCAGCCAGGGCCTCCTCTACATGGTCGAGGCGCTCTACAACGCCTCCGGCCTCGGCCTGCCGATCGTGATGACCGTGGCGAACCGCGCGATCGGCGCCCCGATCAACATCTGGAACGACCACAGCGACTCGATGTCGCAGCGGGACTCGGGCTGGATCCAGCTCTACGCGGAGACGAACCAGGAAGCGGTCGACCTGCACGTGCAGGCGTTCAAGCTGGCGGAGGAGCTCTCGCTGCCGGTCATGGTCTGCATGGACGGCTTCATCCTCACGCACGCGTACGAGGCGGTGGACGTCCCGACGCAGGAGCAGGTCGACGCCTTTCTGCCGCCGTTCGAGCCGCGCCAGGTGCTCGACCCCGACGAGCCGGTGACGATCGGCGCGATGGTCGGGCCGGAGGCGTTCACCGAGGTCAAGTACCTGATGCACGCGAAGCAGATGCAGGCCCTCGACGTCCTGCCCGAGATCACCGGCGAGTTCTCGCAGGCCTTCGGTCGCAGCTCGGGCGGGCTGATCCGCCCGTACCGAAGCACCGATGCGGAGACGATCGTCGTCGCGCTCGGATCGGTGCTGGGCACGATCGAGGAGGTCGTCGACGAGCTGCGCGAGGAGGGCGTGAGGATCGGGGCCGTCGGCGTCAAGTGCTTCCGGCCGTACCCGGTCGACGAGATCCGTGCCGCGCTCGCGCACGCCCGGCGGGTCGTGGTGGTCGAGAAGGCGTTCGCGGTCGGCATCGGCGGCATCGTCGGGCAGAACGTCAGGCTCGCGCTCTCGGGGCTGGACGTCGACGTGCACGACGTCGTCGCCGGGCTCGGCGGACGCGCGATCACGACGCGCTCGCTGCGCCGCCTCGCTACCGACGCGATCGCCGGCCGCCTCGAGCCCGGGCGGCTGACGTTCCTCGACCTGGACACCGGGCTCGTCGAGCGCGAGCTGCGCCGGATCCGCGAGCGGCGCCGCTCCGGCCCGCACGCGGAGAACATCCTGCGCGACCTGGGCGTCGTCGCCTCCGGGGCCCACTGAGGAGGCGGGAACACGATGGCCCGGCAGCCGGTCAGGTTCTACCAGGTGGGGAGCTTCGCGGTCGGGAACCGCCTGCTCGATCCGGACCAGCGCTCGGTGCAGGCGCGCACGGAGCGCTCGAACACGCTGACCTCCGGCCACCGCGCCTGCCAGGGCTGCGGCGAGGCGCTCGGCGCGCGCTACGTGCTCGACGCGGCGATGCGCGCGACGGCCGGACGGCTCGTCGCCGCCAACGCCACCGGCTGCCTGGAGGTGTTCTCGACCCCGTACCCGGAGTCGTCCTGGCAGCTCCCCTGGCTGCACTCGCTGTTCGGCAACGCGCCGGCCGTCGCCTCGGGGATCGCCGCCGCGCTGAAGGCGAAGGGACAGACGGACGTGCGCGTGATCGGGCAGGGCGGCGACGGCGGGACGATGGACATCGGCTTCGCCTGCCTGTCCGGGATGTTCGAGCGGAACGACGACGTGCTCTACGTCTGCTACGACAACGAGGCGTACATGAACACCGGCGTGCAGCGCTCGAGCGCGACCCCGCCCGCGGCGCGCACGGCGAACACGAAGCCCGTGGGGGCCGAGCCCGGCAACGTCTTCGGCCAGGGGAAGAGCTCCGCGCTGATCGCGATGGCGCACGGGATTCCGTACGTCGCGACCGCGACGGTCGCCGAGCTGCGAGACCTCGAGGACAAGGTCGAGCGCGCGATGGAGCTCCACGGCGCGCGCTACCTGCACGTGCTCGTTCCGTGCCCGCTCGGCTGGGGCGCTGCTTCGGCCGAGACCGTCAGGCTCGCGCGGCTGGCGAAGGAGACGGGGTTGTTCCCGGTGTTCGAGGCCGAGCACGGCGAGGTCGTGAGCGTGTCGAAGATCCGCCGCCGCGTCCCGGTCGAGGAGTACCTGCGGCCGCAGCGCCGGTACGCCCACCTGTTCGCCGATCCGCCCCGCACCGACGTGATCGAGTGGATCCAGGCCGCCGCCGACCGCAACATCGAGCGCTTCGGCCTGCTCGGCGAGGAAGGAGCAGTGTGATGCAGAAGCCGTTCGCGATCACCCTCGACGTCGGCTCCAGCCTGGCCAACAAGACCGGCAGCTGGCGGACGGAGCGGCCGGTCTACGTCGACCGGCTGCCGCCGTGCAACGACGCCTGCCCGGCCGGCGAGAACGTCCAGCAGTGGCTGTACGAGGCGGAGGCAGGCGGGGAGGAGTACGAGCGCGCCTGGCGGCGGATCATGGAAGACAACCCGTTTCCGGCGGTCATGGGTCGGGTCTGCTACCACCCCTGCGAGACCGCGTGCAACCGCGGTCGGCTCGACGAGGCCGTCGGGATCAACTCCGTCGAGCGCTTTCTCGGCGACGAGGCGATCAGGCGCGGCTGGCGCGTCGACCGCCTCGCCCCGCCTTCCGGCAAGCGGGTGCTCGTCGTCGGCGCCGGCCCCTCGGGGCTCTCGGCCGCCTACCATCTCGCCCGCCTGGGCCACGGCGTGACCGTCCTCGACGCCGGGCCGAAGAGCGGCGGGATGATGCGCTTCGGCATTCCCCGGTATCGCCTCCCGCGCGAGGTGCTCGACGCCGAGGTGCAGCGGATCCTCGACCTCGGCGTCGCGCTGGAGCTGAGCTCACCCGTCACCGACGTGCTCGCCACGATGCGGGAGGGCCGGTTCGACGCAGCGTTCCTCGCGGTCGGCGCGCACATCGGCAAGCGGGCGTACATCCCGGCGGGCTCGGCCGCCCGGATCCTCGACGCCGTCACCGTGCTCCGGAGCATGGAGGGCGAGGAGCGGCCGCTGCTCGGCCGGCGCGTGGTCGTCTACGGCGGCGGGAACACGGCGATCGACGCCGCGAGGACGGCGAAGCGGCTCGGCGCCGAGGAGTCGATCGTCGTCTACCGGCGCACCCGGGACCGCATGCCCGCTCACGACTTCGAGGTCGAGGAGGCCGAGGAGGAAGGCGTGCTGATGAAGTGGCTCTCCACCGTCAAGCAGGCGGACGAGGGCAAGCTCGTCCTCGAGCGGATGGAGCTCGACGAGTCGGGCTTCCCGCAGCCGACCGGCGAGCTCGAGGAGCTCGAGGCAGACTCGCTCGTCCTCGCACTCGGCCAGGAGACCGACCTCTCGCTCCTCGACGGCGTGCCCGGGCTCGAGGTCGTCGACGGGGTCGTCCAGGTGGGGCCGAACATGATGACCGGCTATCCCGGCCTGTTCGCCGGCGGCGACATGGTGCCGGCGGAGCGCACCGTCACCGTCGCGGTGGGCCACGGGAAGAAGGCGGCCGGGCACATCGACCGCTGGCTGCGCGGCGGCGAGCACGTGCCTGCCGACAGGCACGAGCTGGCGTCGTTCGACATGCTCAACACCTGGTACTACGCCGACGCGCCGCGGACCGTGCAACCGCAGCTCGAGCTCGCCCGGCGCCAGTCGACGTTCGACGAGGTCGTCGGCGGGCTGGACGAGTCGAACGCCCTGTACGAGGCGCGCCGGTGCCTGTCGTGCGGCAACTGCTTCTCGTGCGACAACTGCTTCGGGGTCTGTCCGGACAATGCGGTGATCAAGCTCGGGCAGCCGGGCGAGCGGTACGCGATCGACTACGACTTCTGCAAGGGATGCGGGCTCTGCGCGGCCGAGTGCCCCTGCGGAGCGATCGAGATGGTCGCCGAAGAGGTCTGATCCGCCGTGCGAGGCCCGGCGACCGTCCTGGTCGCGGGCGGCTAGGGCCGTGCGCGGGCCCTGGACAGACTCGCCTGTATGGTGAACCCGAAAGGGCTTCGACGGAGGAGGCGCTCGCGGTGAAGATCGCGGTTCTCGGCACCGGCATGGTCGGCAGGGCGCTGGCAGGCAGGCTGGCGCAGCTCGGGCACGACGTCGTCGTCGGCACGCGCGACGTCGACGAGACGCTCGCTCGCACCGACCCGGACGCGATGGGCAATCCGCCCTACGCGGAGTGGCAGCGGGCCAACCCGGAGGCCGGGCTCGTCCCGCTCGCCGACGCGGGAGCCCACGGCGAGGTGATCGTCAACGCGACCTCCGGCGGCGCGTCCGTCGCCGCCCTCGAGGCAGCCGGGACCGCGAACCTGGCCGGCAAGGTCGTGCTCGACGTGGCCAACCCACTCGACTTCTCGCAGGGGTTTCCGCCGACGCTGCTGACCGCGAACACCGACAGCCTCGGCGAGCAGGTCCAGCGGGCCTTTCCCGACGCCCGGGTCGTCAAGGCGCTGAACACGATGAACGCCAACGTGATGGTCGATCCGGCCCGGGTGCCGGGCCGCCACAACGTGTTCGTCGCCGGCGACGACCAGGACGCCAAGCGAACGGTCACGGGGCTCCTCGCCGAGTTCGGATGGCCCGGGGAATCCGTCATCGACCTCGGCGGCATCCGGTCGGCGCGAGGCATGGAGATGTACGTGATCCTGTGGCTCACGCTCTTCGGCTCCTTCGGCACCGGCGACTTCAAC
>Ga0070741_10016976_pt1 | contig 12032 bp, 9 predicted proteins | sample Coa_R1_4_FD_66440 | JGI IMG/M metagenome (GOLD analysis project Ga0070741, IMG submission 66440) | Surface soil microbial communities from Centralia Pennsylvania, which are recovering from an underground coalmine fire - Coalmine... | ecosystem: Environmental > Terrestrial > Soil > Unclassified ...
GACCTTGCCGGGCATCGCATCCCCATCGCTGGCTCGATCCACGAAGCGGTGCTGGGCGATCAGCGACCGCGGCGGCTGGACGACGAAGCCCTCATTCGCCAGACGGCGCCGCTCGCCGCGCACGTCGGGGCGCAGGCGGAGCTGATCGTTCCGCTGGTCTTCCGCAGCTCCGCCGTCGGAACCCTCATCGCCTTCGATCGGGAGGGAGGGCCCCAATTCGACCAGGAGGATCTCCGCCTGCTCCAGGCTTTTGCCGCCAGCGCGGCGACGGCGGTGGCGACAGCGCAAACCGTCGAGTCGGATCGCCTGAAGCAGCAGGTCGCCGTAAGCGAGCGCGAACGCCGTCACTGGGCGCGGGAGCTCCACGACGAAACGCTTCAGGCCCTCGCCGCGATCCGCATCACGCTCGCAGCCGCCCTCCAGGACGACGGGCCGCGACGCGCCGAATCGATCGAGCGCGCGGCCAGCGATGCGATCGAGCAGCTCGAAGGCCAGATCACCGAGCTGACCCGCTTGATCAACGACCTGCGCCCGATCTCCCTGGAGCAGGCCGGGCTGCCCGAGGCGCTGCGAAGGCTCGCCCAGGAAAGCGCGGCGCACGGCGAACTCGAGGTCGAGGCCGACGTCGAGATCGACAGCGAGCTCGGCGCCGACGCGCAGCGGGTCGCCTACCGGCTCGTCCAGGAGAGCCTCAGCAACGTGATCCGCCACGCCCGGGCGAAGCGCGCCGTCGTCCGAGCGAGGCTCGGCGAGGGCTACCTGCGAATCGCGGTCGAGGACGACGGCAGCGGCTTCGACACCGGCTCCGTGGCCCCGGGGCACGGGCTGATCGGCATGCGCGAGCGGGTCGAGATGCTGGGCGGTGACCTCGCGATCTCCTCGAATCCGGGACAGGGCACAGCGGTCACGGCCCGCATTCCCACCCGTCGGGGGTGAGGCCAGCGGCTACCCGTCGACCGCGTCGCCGACATCCAGGATCCCGTGCGAGATCGCGAACCGGACGAGCTCGGGACGGGACCGTATCCCGAGCGTGCTCAGCAGCTTCGCGCGGTTGACCTCGATCGCCCGCACGCTCAGAAATAGGCGCTCGCCGATCTCGCGGTTGGTGTACCCGAGGGCGGCGAGGCGCAGGAGCTCGAGATCACGCTCGTTGAGCGCCTCCAGGGGATCAGCCTCCAGCTTCGCCAGCTCGCCGCCGAGCTCCGGGGTGATGTAGGATCGCCCCACCGCAGCGGTGCGGATCGCATCGGTGAGCTGTCGCTCGGCAGCCTGCTTGAGAACGTAGCCCGAAGCACCGGCCCTCAGCAGGTCTCGCGCTGTCCGCGCATCGTTGTGGACCGTCAATACGACCACCGATGTGCCCGGACTATCCTCCAGGAACCTCGGGATGTCGCGGATGGGCTCGGCTCCGGGCATGTGGAGGTCCAAGACGAGAACGCGGGGCCGGCGAGCCTTTACGAGCACCCCTGCGGCGGCTGCGTCCCCGGCCTCGCCGATCACGCGCAGATCCTCCTCCCGTTCGAGCATGGCGCGGAGACCCGACCTGATGACGGCGTGGTCGTCGGCCAGGACGACGGTTATCTGCTCAGCTTTCATCTGGCGCAGCCAGACCAGTGTGCCAGGCCCGCGGGCGGGCCCATCCGCGGATCGCCACCCGCACAGATGGGAGAACTACGCACCTGGCGGCGCTCCGGGGATCCATGGCGCAACTACTCGTGCTGCGCCGTACGTGAGTTTGTGGACTAGGGCCGATGGACGGCACGCCCGGCGCGGCGATCCTCTGACGTGGCATGAGAATCCTGGTCGCTCTCGGCGGGAAGGCGTTCGTGCCCCACGGGGCAGCTGATTCGCTCCAGCGGGCGAACGTCGAGATCGCCGCGAACACCCTCGCTTCGCTTGCGATCGAGCACGAGCTGGTCGTCACGCATGGCAGCGATCCGCAGATCGCCGCGCCCGGCCCGCCGAGCGAGCCCGGTGGCAGGGCCGTCTCGCCGTATCCGCTTGACGCCATCGACCGCGACAGCGAGGGCGTGATCGGCTACGTGCTCGAGCTGGGCCTCCGGAACGCCCTGCCGGGACGCGACATAGTCACGCTGCTGACCGCATTCGTGGTTAGCTCCCACGATCCCGCCTTCCTGAAGCCCGCGAGACCGGTAGGGCCGTCCTACTCGGCGGTCCAGGCACGCGAGCTGGCGCGCGAGCGTGGCTGGATCATGGGTCCGTGCAACGGCGGCTTCCGGCGGCTCGTGCCCTACCTGGAACCGGACGCGATCGTCGAGCTGCGCAGCCTCCGGCTGCTCATCGACGCAGGCGTGCTCGTAATCTGCGCCGGGGGCGGGGTCCCGGTGACAGTCGACGCGACGGGCGCGATGCGCGACATCGAGGCCCTCGTTGACAAGGACCTCGCTGCGGGCCTGCTGGCCCGTCGGCTCAGCGCGGACCTGCTGCTCCTGCTGACCGACGTTCGTGCAGTGCACACCGATTGGGGCACGGAGCGGGCTCGCCCGCTGCGCTCGACGAACCCGGCCGAGCTGCGTCAGATGAGCTTCGAGCTGGAGACGATGGCACCCAAGGTCGAGGCCGCGTGCCGCTTCGTGGAGGCGACCGGACGGCGGGCGGCGATCGGGGCCCTCGCGGACGCCGCCGCGATCGTCCGCGGCGAGGCGGGAACCCAGGTCACTCCAGCGCCGGCAGACGGGCTCGGGCGAGGCGGGGAACGCCCGGTCTCCGTCCTGTGGTCGCAGAGGGTCGCCACCTGAGCGCCGGAGCGGCCCGATGACGAAGTTCGTGTACGCCTTCGACGAGCGATGCGAGGCTGGGCGTGCGCTGCTTGGCGGCAAGGGCGCCGGCCTTGCCGAGATGACCCAGCTTGGGGTTCCGGTCCCGGAGGGGTTCACGATCACCACGGAAGCCTGCCGCGCCTACATGAGCAGCGGGGGCGAGCTGCCCGCCGGGCTCGAGGAGGAAGTGGAGGAACACATCGAGGTCGTCGAGCGACGCACGGGTAAGCGCTTTGGCGATCCGTCCGAGCCGCTCCTTCTGTCCGTGCGCTCGGGCGCGCCGATCTCGATGCCCGGAATGATGGACACCGTCCTCAACCTCGGCTTGAACGACGAGGCGGTGCGCGGCCTGGGCGAGCGCACGGGCAACTGGCGCTTCGCCTACGACTCCTACCGGCGCTTGATCCAGATGTACGGCGAGGTCGTCGAGGGGGTGGACCCGCGACTGTTCGCCGACGAGCTCGCCATGCTCAAGGAGCGGGAGGGCGCTACCAGCGATTCGGACCTCGCCGCCGACCGGCTGGCCGCCCTGGTCGGGCGCTACCTCGAGATCTACCGGGAGAGCGTGGGCCGGCCGTTCCCGCAGTCACCTCGCGAGCAGCTCGAGCGTGCCATACGGGCCGTGTTCGAGTCGTGGAACGCACCGCGCGCGAGGGTCTATCGCCGCGCGTACGACATACCGGATGACCTGGGCACCGCCGTCAACGTGGTCCGCATGGTGTTCGGTAACTGGAACGCCGCTTCGGCCACCGGGGTCTGCTTCACACGCAACCCCTCGACCGGAGAGCGGGGGCTCTATGGCGAGTTCCTGGTCGAGGCCCAGGGAGAGGACGTGGTGGCCGGCATCCGCACGCCGGAGCCGCTGGAGCGCATGCGCGATCTCCTGCCGGAGGCGTTCGGCGAGCTGATCGGGACGATGGAGCTGCTCGAGCGTCATTACCGCGACGTCCAGGACATCGAATTCACCGTCGAGGACCGGCGCCTCTACGTCCTCCAGACGCGCGCTGCGAAGCGGACGGCGGCCGCAGCGGTCAGGGCGGCCGTGGAGATGGTCGGCGAAGGCTTGATCGACCGCCAAGAGGCGCTTCAGCGGATCGACCCAGCCCAGCTCGACCAGCTCCTCCACCCGGCGCTGGACCCCGAGGCAGAGGTCGCCGTGATCGCCACGGGCCTGAACGCGTCCCCCGGGGCGGCAACCGGCGCGATCGTGTTCGATGCCGACACGGCAGAGCAGCGTGGCGAGGCCGGCGAGAGCGTGATCCTCGTTCGATGGGAGACGTCCGCGGCCGATATCCACGGGCTGATCGAGGCGCAGGGGGTGGTCACCGCGCACGGTGGGATAACGTCGCATGCCGCGGTGGTCGCGCGAGGCATGGGCAAGCCCTGCGTCGCCGGTGTCGAGGGCCTCCGTATCGATCTGCAGCGGAAGGTGGCGACCTTCGGCGAGCACGAGCTCGCCGAGGGCGACGTGATCACGATCGACGGCGCGGCCGGGCACGTCATCCTCGGCCCGGTGAAGCTCGCGCCGGCGCGGATCACGGACGAGCTCGGGACGATCCTCGACTGGGCCGACGATGTGCGCCGGCTCGGCGTTCACGCTAACGCGGACACGCCGGGGGACGCCGCCAAGGCCCGCGAGCTCGGAGCCGAGGGGATAGGGCTTTGCCGAACCGAGCACATGTTCATGGCGGAGGACCGACTGCCCCTGATGCGCTCGATGATCATGGCCGGCGGCGAAGACGAGCGCCGAGCGATCCTCGAGCGGCTACTGCCCATACAGCAAGCCGACTTCGAGGGAATCTTCGAAGCGATGGCGGGGCTCCCGGTGACCATCAGGCTCCTGGATCCCCCGCTGCACGAGTTCCTACCGGCCCCCGAGCAGGCGACAGACGACGCGATGCGGGCTCGAATCACGGATCTGCAGGAGGCGAACCCGATGCTCGGAACACGTGGCTGCCGTCTCGGGCTCGAGTATCCGGAGATCTACGAGATGCAAGTGCGAGCGATCGCGCGAGCGGCGAGGGAAGTCGAGGCGCGCACAGGCCGGGCGCCCAGGGTCGAGATCATGCACCCGCTCGTCGCGTTCGCCGAGGAGCTGCGGGAACTCCGCGAGCTCACCGCGCGCACGATCGCGGAGGAAGGTGGGCTCGATTACCTCTGCGGCACGATGATCGAGCTGCCGCGGGCCTGCCTGCGCGCGGATGCGATCGCGGAGCACGCCGACTTCTTCTCCTTCGGCACGAACGACCTGACCCAGACCACCCTGGGGATGTCGCGCGACGACGCGGAGGGAGCGTTCCTCGCCCGCTACCTGGAGGACGGCATCCTCGCGCGCGATCCGTTCCAGACGCTCGATCAGCCTGGCGTCGGCGAGCTCATGCGAATGGCGGTCGAGCGCGGGCGCGCCGCGCGCCCCGAGCTGCGCCTGGGGATCTGCGGCGAGCACGGCGGCGATCCGGCCTCGATCGCGTTCTGTCACTCGCTCGGGCTCGACTACGTCTCCTGCTCGCCTTATCGCGTGCCGGCAGCGCGAGTCGCGGCCGCCCAGGCGGCACTTGCAGAGGCCGGCGCGCCCAGCTACGTAGCCGCCGGCGGCTGAGCGCTGACCGGCCGCCCTACGGCGTGAGCGCCACCTTCACGACGCCGTCGCGCTGGTTCCCGAACAGCTCGTATGCATCCTCGATCTCGTCGAGGCTGAAGCGGTGGGTGATCAGCGGCGTCAGGTCGAGGCGACCGTGCCGGACCATCTCCATCAGCTTGCGCATGCGCTCCTTGCCGCCGGGACACAGCGTCGTGAGGATCTGCTTGTCGCCGATTCCGTAGACGTACGAGTCGAGCGGGACCTCGAGCTTGCCCCCGTAGACGCCGAGGCTCGAGACGATTCCCCCCGGGCGGGTGGAGGCCAGGCACGCCTGGAAGGTCTCCTGCCTGCCGAGCGCCTCGATCGCGACGTCGACACCGCGGCCGCCGGTGAGGCGCTTGATCGCCGCCACCGGATCCTCCTGCGTGAAGTCGACGACCTCGTCGGCCCCCATCATGCGCGACAGCTGCAGGCGCTTCTCGATCGAGTCCACCCCGATCACGAGCGAGGCGCCCATGAGCCGTGCGCCGGCGGTAGCGCACAGCCCGATCGGGCCCTGCGCGAACACCGCGACGGCCTGCCCGATGCGGACGTTCGCCCGCTCCGCGGCCGAGATGCCCGTCGAGGCGATGTCGGCTAGCGACAGGCATTGCTCGTCCGTCAGGTCGTCGGGGATCTTGGCGAGGTTCGCCTGGGCGTAGGGAACGCGGAAATACTCGGCCTGCACGCCGTCGATCGCGTTCCCGAGGCGCCAGGCGCCGATCATCCGCCACTCATCCTCGTATCCGGAGCACTGCGACTCGTTGTGCGACTGGCAGTAGAAGCAGGTCCCGCAGGGAGTGACGGCCCCGACCAGGACACGCTCCCCCACGTCGTAGCCGCGCTCCGCTTCACCGAGCTCGTGAATAACCCCGACCGGCTCGTGGCCAACGATGCGGCCCTGTTCGACCGGGTACTCCTCCCGCCATATGTGGACATCGGTCCCGCAGATCGTGGTGAGGCTGACTCTTACGATCGCGTCGGTCGGCCCGCACGTGGGTACTGGCCGCTCCGCGAGGACGATTCGCTCCTTGCCCTCGAACACTGCCACCTTCATCGTCGCCGTCATCGCCGCCCTCCTTCTCGAGGCCATCTGCTCACCTCGACGACGTCTTCGCCTGCGGGCGACGCTAGCCCGCAAGCGGAGAGCCGGCATCCGGGAGAAGCCACAGGCTTCACGGTGCCTGTCCCCAGCGCCCGGCGCCGGAGAGCTCCGTCCTCGCATCCGTGGCCGCCCGGCCTCGCCGCGAGAGCCTGACGCCCCCGAGCCCTAGGGGATCCTCGCCGGCGCCCCGCGGGATCACCAGGACCGGGCAGGGCGCGGTCCGCATCAGACGTTCGGACGTCGTGCCGAGCAGGGTCCGGCGGATCGGACCGTAGCCACGCGAACCGACCACGAGCAGGTCGAGCGCTTCCGCGGCCCGCGCCAGGGCCGCCGCCGGCTCGCCGATGAGCAACCTCCTGTGTGTCGCGACACCGTCCGGAATCGCAGCCCGCGCCTCCGCGAGGGCGTCGTCCAGCCGGCGCTCGATCGAGGGCCTCCACTCGCCTTCGGCTAGCGCCTCCACCACGATGCCGGACGAGGGCTCGGCGACCGCGAGGATCGTTAGCTCGCCGTGCAGGCGCGCCGCAAGCGAAGCCGCTGCGGCGAGCGCCGTCCAGGCCTCCTCCGACCCGTCGAAGGCAGCCCCGATCCGCACCAGCTCGGCCCCTTGACGCTGGGCGAAACCGCGCGGCGCTACGGCGATGGCGCATGGCGCTCCGGAGAGGAGCGAAGCGCCCACGCTGCCGAGCAGGATCCGCCCGATCACGCCGCGTCGCGCGGAACCGAGGACGAGCAGGTTGGGACGCTCCGCCTCGACCAGCTCGCGAAGCGCGTGCGCCGGCGAGTCGTCGATGAGCACCCGTGTCTCGGGCGACAGGGCAGCGAGGCGATCCTCGGCCAACGCCACCAGCGGCTGAGACTCCACTCGCATGACGGCCTCGAGATCGGCGCGGTCCATCAAGTGATCCGGGATACGGAGCACGATCGCCACCAGCGGGCGCGACGCGGTGACCTCCGCCAGCTCGCGCCCGAGCGCCAGGGCATCCATCCCCCCCGCAGACCCGTCGAAGCCGATCACCGTCTGCCGATCGGAGAGCTCCAGACCCGTCATCGCACGATGCTCCCAGCTGCGTTCATGACGCCGGAGTGATCAGGACCGTGTAGCGCGCCGCGAGGAGGGCCTTGGCCGCGATGTTCCCGAGACGAACGCCGAACGCGGGACCGTACTGGGCTCGCGAGCCCAGGACGAGCAGATCCGCGCCGCTCGCCGCGTCAGGCACGACCCGCTCCGCAGGACCGTGGAGCATCCGCGGGCTTCCTACGGCAACCGCAGCCGAAGCCGCGGCCAGCGTCTCCGCGAGGTCATGGGTTATGCGCTCCTCCTCCTCGTCCCTGAGACGAGTCGCATCGATACCGCCCATCGGGACGCCGACCTCGACCGCGCTCAGGACGCTGAGCCTGGCTCCACACTGGCTCGCGATCCAGCTCGCGGTGCGAAGCGCCGCGCGCGATTCGCGGCTGCGGTCGTAGCCGATAGCGATGTGATCGAAGCCAACGGTTCTCTCGGCGAGGCCCCTGGGAGCGACGGCGACGGCGCAAGGAGCTTCGCCGAGAGCCCGTTCCGCCACGCCACCGGGCAGGCTGGCGCCGAGACCGTCACGGTGAGCGGCCCCGATGACGATCAGGTCGGCGCCCGCTGCAAACGCGACCTCGGGGATCTCGCGGGCGTCTACGTCGGCGAGAACCTCGGCCGATGAGCGCGGATCGGCTGTCAGCGCTCCGATCGCTTCGCTCGCCACCTGCCCGTCGGCTGCGGAGCGTCCTCCCTCGAGCCCGCCTCGCTCGGCCCGGATCGGCGCCAGCAAGAGGTCCGCTCCCAGCCGGGCGCTCAGGGCTCTTCCGAAGGCGAGGGCGTCGCGGGACTCGGGATGCCGATCGACGGGGACGAGCACGCGGCTTATCGCGGCTGCGGATGGCGTCGGGTGCAGCTCTTCGCCCTGGACCCGGGAGGCGGTCGTCTGCCGTCCTTCCATCGGCCCGGACGGTAGGAACGGGCTGCGTGCGATACATCCGTGGAGCACCACATTCGGCGCCGGGCATCGCTGGGGGCGGCCAGCATTGCCGGATCGGCCGGGTTGACCGGCGGACCGGGATCCGCGCGCCGAAGCGCTCCGGCCAGCCGCATACAGTCCGGGCGATGTCGTTCGCCAAGCTCTTGGTCGCGTTCCAGGCCGACGACGCCGGCCTCGACGCTCTCGCGCTCGGCGCGATGCTCGCCGAGGCGACGAAAGCCGAGCTGATCGCAGCGCACGTCTCGAGTGGCTCGGCCGCCGAGCCATCCCGGCCCACGCGGCTGGGCCGCGCTGACGAACCCGACGAAGACGGCTGGCCGGCGGCGCTTCGCCGCGCCGCCGAGCGCCTTCGGATCACGATCGAGCCCTGGTCGCTGGCCGGACGCTCACCGGCCGACGCGCTTCGGGCCTTCGCGGAGAGCGAATCGGCCGACGTGATCGTCCTCGGGCCCACCCACCGCGCAGGCCTGGGCGCGCTCGCCCCCGGAAGCATGTCCGATCAGCTCGTCAAGGGCGCGCCGTGCTGCGTCGCGATCGCTCCCCGCCGCTTCAGGTTCGCCTACGAGGCGGCGCGCGGGTTGGCCGAACGCCCCGAAGGGATGGGCGAGATCCCCTGGGCGCGCGAGCAGCTCAGGGTCCTGGAGGTTGGATTCGACGGATCGCCGGAGTCGCGGCTCGCCCTCGACGTCGCGGCTGAGCTCGGCCGTGCGGCGGGGGCCACGCTTAGAGTCGTGACGGTGGCCCATCACGTCCCACACGAGGAGCTCGCCCCCATCGACTGGAACGGACTGCTGCACGGGGCGGTCGCCGGCCTGCCCCGCGAGTTGCGGGCGCTCCCCATACGGGAGGAAGGCGATCCGGCCGCAAGGCTGCTGGCCCGGGCCGAGGAAGGAGTGGACGTGCTCGTCGTCGGATCGCGCCGCCGGGGGCCCTGGCGCCGAGTCATGCTCGGGAGCGTGTCGGGCGAGCTAGCGCGGCGGGCCCCATGCCCGGTCCTCATCGTCCCGAGGCCTGCGCGCGGAGAGTTCCCGAGTGCGGCCCCCACCCCACGTCCCCTGGAGCCGGGACCGCGATGAACCGGACCTCGAGCATCGGCCGGGCGATGGCATCGCCGTCACCTGGCAGCCGTCATGGCCCCGCTCGATGATCCCATCGTCGCTCGCGGGGGCACGCGGCTCGCCGTGCGCCGAATCGAGCCCGGCGACAAGGCTGCACTGCTCCGCGCCTTCGAGCACCTGAGCCGGGAGTCCCGCTACCGTCGGTTCCTGGCGCCGATCCGGCACCTGACCCAGCGCGACCTGATCTACCTGACGGAGCTGGACCATCGCGATCACGAGGCTCCGGTCGCCTTCACCGAGGAGGGGGAGATGGTCGCGGTGGCGCGCTACGTCCGCATCGCGAGCGAGCCCACCGTCGCGGAAGTCGCCGTGACCGTCGCAGATGATTGGCAGGGCCGAGGCATCGGCACGGCATTGCTCCACCGGCTGGCGCAGCTAGCCCGCCATGCCGGGGTGCGGACCTTCCGGGGACTCTGCCTGGCCGACAACCGCGACATGCAGCGGCTTCTGCGGGAGCTGGCCCCCGGCTGCCGGTCACGGCTCGCCGGCGACGGGTTGCTCGAGCTCGAGGTCGACCTCCCAGAGCGGGTTCAGCGCGAGCATCTGGCACCCTGGGTCCGGGTGGCGGCACGCGGTTTCGATCGTCAGGGTGCGCCCGGGGCCAAGCGAGGTCGCCCGGCCGTCCACGATGGCGGCACCGAAGAAGCCGGCCGCCCATCGTGAAGCCCGAGCGTGAGCTCCCGGCACCCCGCGCCCGCCAGGGGCCGGAGGGGACGGCCCCGTGAACGCGGTCGCTCGGCCCGGCGCGCCCCAACCCCAGCTGCGCCCTCGCCCGCGCGCGCCGGGGCGGCATCTCCACTGGCACATCACGCGCCGCCGGCACCTGCTGCTTCGCAGGGGCTGGATGGCAGCGCTGCTCGCGGTCGTCGGTCCCGGCGTGCTGGCCGGGCTGTCCGACGACGACCCGGCCGGGATCACCACCTACTCGATCCTCGGCGCGAAATACGGGTACGAGCTCCTCTGGGTCCTGGCCCTGTCCACCGCGGCCCTGATCGTGTTCCATCTGCTCGGTGCCCGCATGGGGGTGGTCACGGGCAAGGGGCTGCTCGCACTGGTCCGGGACCATTACGGGGCCCGCGGGGCGGCTGTCGCCCTCGCCGCGCTGATCGTCGCGAACGTCGGAACGCTCTGCGCCGAGTTCGCGGGCGTGGCCGCCGGCATGAACTTGCTGACGGGCCTCAGCCGCTATCTCAGCGTGCCAGCGGCCGCGCTCCTGGTGGGACTGCTCGTGCTGCGCGAATCCTTCCGGCACGTGGAGCACATCCTCCTGGCGCTGAGCGCGGTGTTCGTCGCCTACATAGTCTCGGGATTTCTCTCCCACCCGGACTGGCAGGCAACGGCCCAGGGGCTGGTGGTTCCGAACATGCCGCTGACCCGGGAAGCGATCCTGGTCGCGGTCGCGACGCTCGGCACCACGCTGGCACCGTGGGGGCTGGCATTCATCCAGTCCTACGCCGTCGACAAGCGCCTGCGGGTCGCCGACCTGCGCTACGAAGGCATAGACGTCGTCGTAGGCGCGCTGATGACCGGGGTGATCGGCCTCTTCGTCGTGGTTGCGTGCGCCGCGACGCTTCACGCCCGCGGCGTCACGATCCACGATGCCGGGGACGCGGCTCAAGCCCTCGAGCCCCTGGCCGGGAGCGCGGCGTCCACGCTCTTCGGCCTCGGCTTCCTCGGCGCCGCCCTGCTGGCCACGGCAATCGTCCCGCTCTCGACGGCCTACTCGGTCGCCGAGGCCTTCGATGCTCGCGCCGACCTCGATGACAGCTTCAGCCAGGCACGGCTCTTCTACCTCAGCTACGGGGTTGTCCTGGCGGTCTCCGCCGGGCTGGTGCTCATCCCCGGGACCCCTCTGATCTCGATCCTCTTCCTGTCCCAGGCGCTGAACGCGATCCTCCTGCTGGTGCTCCTGCCGTTCATGCGCCGGCTGGCACGCGATCCCGGCGTCATGGGCACCCACGTCCTGGGGCGAGGGGGGCGGTTGGTGACCGCTGCGGCGCTCGGCGTGATCACGATCTCGGTGCTGGGGCTGGGGTTGCTGACGGTGCTCTAGCGGGGCCTCCCACAACGTTCCACCCGAAATGACGACCCCGGATCACCGCCATGCGGCGTCCTCGGTCGCCCGAATAGCGCTGCTATTCGGGCTTCCTGCGTCCTTGCCTGGCGGCGCCTGGACCTCGTCGTTTCCGGGCGAACGTCATGAGACACCCCACTAGCGCTCGCGCCCTCGCCGCCGCGGCACGCAATCAGTAGTTCGCCGCACCCGCTCGTCGCCGCCTTCCCGATGACCCGCGGTGCCGGCTAGGCCATCATTCCGCCATGAGCCTCGTGCGGGCAGACATCGTCCGGGCGCCATGAGCGAGCCCACCCCCCGGGATCCGGAAAGCTCGCGGCGAG
>Ga0070741_10016977_pt1 | contig 12032 bp, 11 predicted proteins | sample Coa_R1_4_FD_66440 | JGI IMG/M metagenome (GOLD analysis project Ga0070741, IMG submission 66440) | Surface soil microbial communities from Centralia Pennsylvania, which are recovering from an underground coalmine fire - Coalmine... | ecosystem: Environmental > Terrestrial > Soil > Unclassified ...
CGCGCGGTGTAGATGTCGATCGTGATCCGCTGCTTGTCCTTGCGAATGAGGATGTCGGAGAGCCCGGCGTGGGCGAGCTTGCCGTAGATGTGGTCGCGGATGCGCACGTCCTCGAGCAGCGCCCCCGCGAAGTCTTTGTTCGCCACGTACCAGTTCGACTTCCAGTCGTGGATGACGCCGACTCGCAGCCCTCCCGGATGAACCTTCTGGCCCACTACTCGCTCTCCCTCTGCTCGCTCGTTCGCCTCCGCACCGCAGCGCGGCGCCTCGGCTTCTCCTCCGCGGACGCCTCGGCGTCCTGCACCGGCGGCTTGCTCTCGGCCTTCGGCGCCGGCTGCGCCTTCGGGCGGAGCGGCACCCTGCGCCGCGTCCTCGGCTCGGTGGACGGCGCGGGTGCAGCCGCTGCGCTCCCGCGACGGAGCCGCCGGCGCGCCGGCGTCGCCTTCGCCCCCGCGGGCGCCGGCTCGAGCAGGACGGTGATGTGGCAGGTGCGCTTGCGGATCCGCGCCACGCGCCCCCGCGCGCGCGCGCGCCACCGCTTCAGCGTCGGTCCCTCGTCGACGAACGCGGCGCTGACGACGAGCTCGTCGCCGATCAGCCCGTGGTTCGCCTCGGCGTTCGCGACGGCCGAGCGCAGCACCTTCTCCACCTCCCGCGCCGCCGCACGTGGCGTGAACGCCAGCACCGCGCGAGCCTCGGGCACCGACCGGCCGCGGATGTGGTCGGCGACGAGCCGGGCCTTGCGGGCCGATGTCCGCACCCACTTGGCCTGTGCTCGAACCTGACTGGTCTCGCCGGCCGCCACGCTACTTCCTCTTCACCTGAGTCTGGCGGTCGCCCGCGTGGCCGCGGAAGTGTCGCGTCGGCGCGAACTCGCCCAGCTTGTGCCCGACCATCTGCTCCGTCACGAACACGGGCACGTGCTTGCGCCCGTCGTGCACGGCGATCGTGTGCCCGACCATCTCGGGGAAGATGGTCGACGCCCTCGACCAGGTGCGCAGCATCTGCTTCGAGCCCGAGGCGTTCAGCTCCTGGACCCGCCGCATCAGCCGCTCCTCGACGAACGGCCCCTTCTTCATCGATCGGCCCATCAGCGACTCCCTCCCGGACCCCTCATCAGCGCTTCTCCTTGCCGCGGCGGCGGCCGCGGACGATCAGCCGGTCGGACTCCTTGCGCTTGCGCCGGGTGCGCTTGCCGAGCGTCGGCACCCCCCAGGGCGTGACCGGGTGGCGGCCGCCCTTCGACTTCCCCTCGCCGCCGCCGTGCGGATGGTCGACCGGGTTCATCGCCGAGCCGCGCACGGCGGGGCGCCGGCCAAGCCAGCGGCTGCGGCCCGCCTTGCCGACGCTGATGTTCGAGTGCTCCACGTTCCCGACCTGTCCGACCGTGGCGCGGCAGCTGAGCGGGACACGGCGGAGCTCGCCCGAGGGAAGCCGCAGCACCGCGTACGGCTCGTCCTTGGCGACGAGCTGGACGCCGGCGCCGGCCGAGCGCCCGAGCTGGCCGCCCCTGCCCGGCTTCAGCTCGACGTTGTGCACCAGGGTGCCGGTGGGGATGCTCTCGAGCGGCAGCGAGTTGCCCGGCTTGATGTCCGCTTCCCGACCCGACTCGACGACCGCGCCGACCTTCAGCCCCGCCGGCGCGAGGATGTACGCCTTGGCGCCGTCCGCGTAGTGCAGGAGGGCGATGCGCGCCGAGCGGTTCGGGTCGTATTCGATCGCGGCCACCTTCGCGGGCACGCCGTCCTTGCGCCGCTTGAAGTCGACGACGCGGTAGCGGCGCTTGTGGCCGCCGCCGCGGTGGCGCGTCGTCACGCGGCCGTACACGTTCCGCCCGGCCTTCTTCGTCAGCGGCTCGGTCAGGCTCTTCTCGGGCTCCGTCCTCGTCACCTCGTCGAAGGTGGAGACCGACATGAACCGGCGTCCTGCGCTCGTCGGCTTGTACTTGCGAACAGGCATCGTCGTCGTCTCCTAGACCTGCGCTCCCTCGAAGATCGGGATCGTCTCTCCCTCGCGCACCTGGACGATCGCCTTCTTGTAGCCGGGCCGGTACCCCTTCGTGTAGCCGCGGCGCTTGGGCTTCGGCTGCACCTTCGTCACGTTCACGCTCGTTACGTGCACGGAGAACAGCTCCTCGACCGCCTGCCGGATCTGGGTCTTGTGCGCGTTGCGGTGCACGCGGAACGTGTACTTGCGGTCGCCGATCAGGCTGTAGCTCTTCTCGGAGACGATCGGCGCGATCAGGACCTCGTTCGGGTGCAGGCTCACGACGTCTCCTCTCCGCTCCCCGGCCCGCCCCGCTGCCCGTTCCCTGCACGCGCCGCGACGAGCGGCAGCGCCGACTCGCTGACGAGGAGCGACCGCGCCCACACGACGGCGGCCACCTCGAGCTCCTCCGGCGTCGTCACCGCGACGTGGGCGAGGTTCCGGAACGACTTCTCGGCCGTCTCCTCCTCGCCGGTGACGACGACGACGAGCGGGAGCTCCCTGCCCCAGGCGCCGACGAGCGCGGCCGCCTGCCTGGTCGACGGCTCCGCGAAGCCCCCGGCATCGAACACCGCGAACGTGCCCTCGGCGACGTGCGCAGAGAGCGCGCCGCGCAGAGCCGCCCTCTTCTCCTTGCGGTTGACCTTGAAGGCGAAGCTCCGCATCGTCGGCGGGAAGGCGACGCCGCCGCCCGTCCAGTGCGGCGCCCGGGTCGTGCCGATGCGCGCGCGGCCCGTGCCCTTCTGACGCCACGGCTTCGAGCGGCCGCCCGAGACCTGGCCCCGGCTCTTCGCCCCCCGCGTGCCGGCTCGCCGCGCATTCAGCTCCGAGCGTACCGTCTCGTGCACCAGGTGCGCCTTGGCCTGCGCGGCGAAGACGGCGCCGTCGAGCGCCAGCTCCGTGGCGACCTTCCCGGTCGGGTCGAGACGGGGCGCCTTGACGCTACTTGCCATGCGCCCTCTCCTCCCGGATCTCGACGATGCCGTTCTTCGGGCCGGGCACGGCGCCCTTGACGAGCAGCAGGTGGTTGTCCGGATCGACGTCGTGCACGACCAGGCCGACCTGCGTGACGCGCGTGCCCCCGAGCCGGCCGGCCATGCGCACGCCCTTCAGCACCCGCGACGGCGTCGCCGACGCGCCGACGGAGCCCGGCTTGCGGATGTTGTGGGAGCCGTGCGACTTCGGGCCGCGGTGGAAGCGGTGCCGCTTGATCGTGCCGGCGAACCCCTTGCCGATCGAGATGCCGGCCACCTTCACCGCGTCGCCGGGCGCGAAGGCGGCGACGGTGACGGTCTCGCCGACCGCCAGCTCGCTGGGGCCGCGGAACTCGACCAGCCGGCGATGCGGGGCGACCCCGGCCTTCGCCAGGTGGCCCGCCTCGCCCTTCGTCAGCTTCCGCTCCGCGACCGGGTCGAAGGCGAGCTGCACCGCCTCGTAGCCGTCGGTCTCGAGCGTCTTCACCTGCACGACCGGGCACGGACCGGCCTCGATGACCGTCACCGGCGTGACGACGCCGCTCTCCGGGTCGAAGAGCTGCGTCATCCCGAGCTTGCGGCCGACGATGCCTTTCACAGCTTGATCTCGATGTCCTTTCACAGCTTGATCTCGATGTCGACGCCGGCCGGCAGGTCGAGGCGCATCAGCGAGTCCACCGTCTTCGGCGTGGGGCTGTGGATGTCGATCAGCCGCTTGTGCGTGCGCACCTCGAAGTGCTCGCGCGAGTCCTTGTCCTTGAACGGGCTGCGGATCACGCAGTAGACGTTCTTCTCGGTGGGCAGCGGCACCGGGCCGGTGATCGTCGCGCCGGTGCGCTCCGCCGTCTCGACGATGTCGCGCGCCGACTTGTCCACCTGGTGGTGGTCGTAGCCCTTCAGCCGGATGCGGATCTTCTGCTGCGCCATCTGCCGCTACTTGATGATCTCCGTGACCACACCGGCACCGACCGTGCGCCCGCCCTCGCGGATGGCGAAGCGGAGCCCCTGGTCCATGGCGATCGGCTGGATCATCTCGATCTCCATATTCGTGTTGTCGCCGGGCATGACCATCTCCTGGCCTTCGGGGAGCTTGATCGTGCCGGTCACGTCCGTCGTGCGGAAGTAGAACTGCGGCCGGTAGCCGTTGAAGAACGGCGTGTGGCGTCCGCCCTCGTCCTTCGAGAGCACGTACACCTCGGCCTTGAAGTGCGTGTGCGGGGTGATCGACCCAGGCTTCGCGAGCACCTGGCCGCGCTCGACCTCCTCGCGCTTGATGCCGCGGAGCAGCGCGCCCGCGTTGTCTCCCGCCTGGGCGAAGTCGAGCGTCTTGTTGAACATCTCCAGCCCGGTCACGACGGTCTTCTGGGTCTCCGGGTGGATGCCGACGATCTCGACCTCGTCGCCCGTCTTGATCTGGCCCTGCTCGATGCGGCCGGTGACGACCGTGCCCCGGCCCGTGATCGTGAACACGTCCTCGATCGGCATGAGGAACGGCTTGTCGATGTCGCGGGTCGGCTCGGGGATGTAGCTGTCGACCGCCTCCATCAGCTCGAGGATCTTCGGCGTCCACTCGGGATCGCCCTCGAGCGCCTTCAGCGCCGAGACCTGCACGACAGGGATGTCGTCGCCCGGGAACTCGTACTTGGAGAGAAGCTCGCGCACCTCCATCTCGACGAGCTCGAGCAGCTCGGGGTCGTCGACCATGTCGACCTTGTTCAGGGCGACGACGATGTACGGAACCTCGACCTGGCGGGCGAGCAGGATGTGCTCGCGCGTCTGCGGCATCGGGCCGTCCGCCGCCGAGACGACGAGGATCGCCCCGTCCATCTGGGCTGCGCCCGTGATCATGTTCTTGATGTAGTCGGCGTGCCCGGGGCAGTCGACGTGCGCGTAGTGCCGGTTCGCCGTCTCGTACTCGACGTGCGCGGTGTTGATCGTGATCCCGCGCTGCCGCTCCTCGGGAGCGTTGTCGATCGAGTCGAACGACCGGATCGCGGTACCGGTGCCCTGCTCGGCCAGCACCTTCGTGATCGCAGCGGTGAGAGTCGTCTTGCCGTGGTCGATGTGACCGATCGTGCCGACGTTCAGGTGCGGCTTCGTGCGCTCGAACTTCTGCTTGGCCATTCCTTCCTCCGGGTCTCCTGCTGACTAGTGCTGGGCGGCGACGATCTCGCCCGCGATCGACGGGGGCACTTCCTCGTAGCGATCGAACTGCATGGTGAACGTAGCCCGGCCCTGCGTCGTCGAGCGCAGGTCGGTTGCGTAGCCGAACATCGTGGCGAGCGGGACGCGCGCCTTGATCGCCTGCGCGTTCCCCCTCGGCTCCAGGCCGAGAACGTGGCCTCGGCGCGCGTTCAGGTCGCCCATGACGTCGCCCAGGTACTCCTCCGGCGTGACCACCTCGACCGACATCACCGGCTCGAGCAGCTTCGGCTCCGCCTTCGCCATCGCGGCCTTGAACGCCATCGAGCCGGCGACCTTGAACGCCATCTCGCTCGAGTCGACCTCGTGGTACGAGCCCTCGACGAGCGAGACGCGGACGTCGACGACCGGGTAGCCGGCGACGACGCCCGACTCCATCGCCTCCTGGATGCCGAGGTCGACCGCCGGGATGTACTCCTTCGGCACCTTGCCTCCCACGGTCTTGTCCAGGAACTCGTAGCCTCCGCCCGGCTCGGCGGGCTCCACGTCGATGACGACGTGGCCGTACTGGCCGCGCCCGCCGGTCTGACGGACGAACTTGCCCTCGACGTTCTTGACCGGACGGCCGATCGTCTCACGGTAGGCGACCTGGGGCCGGCCGACGTTCGCGTCCACGGAGAACTCGCGCATGAGACGATCGACGATGATCTCGAGGTGCAGCTCGCCCATCCCCGAGATGAGCGTCTGCCCGGTCTCCTCGTCGGTGCGCACGCGGAACGTCGGGTCCTCCTCGGCGAGGCGCTGCAGCCCCGCACCGAGCTTGTCCTGGTCGGACTTCGTCTTCGGCTCGATCGCGACCGAGATCACCGGCTCGGGGAACTGCATCGACTCGAGCCGGATCGGCGCCGTGTCGGCCGCGAGCGTGTCGCCGGTTGTCGTCTGCTTGAAGCCGACCACGGCGGCGATCTCGCCGGCGGCGATCTCGCTCCGCTCCTCGCGGTGGTTCGCGTGCATCTGCAGGATCCTCCCCACGCGCTCGGTGCGGCCGTTCGTGGTGTTCAGGACCCTGTCGCCCGCCTTCAGCTGTCCGGAGTAGACGCGGATGTACGTGAGCTTGCCGACGTACGGATCGGACATGACCTTGAACGCGAGCGCGGCGAACGGCTCCTCGACGGACGCACGCCGCGACAGCTCGTGCTCCGTGCGCGGGTCGATCCCGTGTACGGGCGGCACGTCGAGCGGACTCGGCAGGTAGTCGACGACCGCGTCGAGCAGCGGCTGCACGCCCTTGTTCTTGAACGCGGAGCCGCACAGCACCGGCACGACGCTCAGGTCGAGCGTCGCCTTGCGCAGCGCACGGCGCAGCATCTCCGGCGTCACCGACTGCTCGTCGAGCAGGTATGTCTCCATCAGCTCGTCGTCGTGATCGGCAACCGCGTCGATCAGCTGGTGGTGGTACTCCTCCGCCTGCTCGCGCAGCTCGGCGGGGATGTCGATCGTGTCCGGGTGCATGCCCAGCTCGTCCGTCCAGACGAGGCCGCGCATCTCGACGAGGTCGACGACGCCGCGGAACCCGTCCTCGCGACCGAGCGGGAGCTGTACCGGAACCGGGCGCGCGCCCAGCCGGTCGACCATCGACTGCACGGACGCGAAGAAGTCGGCACCGACGCGGTCCATCTTGTTCATGAAGGCGATCCGAGGGACGCCGTACCGATCGGCCTGCCGCCAGACCGTCTCCGACTGGGGCTCCACGCCCGCCACCGAGTCGAAGACCGCGATCGCGCCGTCGAGCACGCGCAGCGACCGCTCCACCTCCACCGTAAAGTCCACGTGTCCGGGCGTATCGATGATGTTCACGCGAACGTCGCGCCAGAACGCCGTCGTCGCCGCCGACGTGATCGTGATGCCGCGCTCCTGCTCCTGCACCATCCAGTCCATGACGGCCGCGCCCTCGTGGACCTCGCCCATCTTGTACGTGCGGCCCGTGTAGTAGAGGATGCGCTCGGTCGTCGTCGTCTTGCCGGCGTCGATGTGCGCCATGATCCCGATGTTGCGGACGCGGTCGAGGGCGACCGCCTGCTTGGCCACTGCCATCGTGCTCACCAGCGGTAGTGGGCGAAGGCCTTGTTGGCCTGCGCCATGCGGTAGAGGTCGTCCTTGCGCTTGAAGGCACCGCCCTGCTGCTCGAGCGCGTCGAGGATCTCGCCGGCGAGCTTCTCGTCCATGTGCTTCTCGCGGCGCTCGCGCGCGTAGTTCACGAGCCAGCGCACGGCGAGTGTGCGCGCCCGGCGCTGCGGCACCTCGACCGGCACCTGGTAGTTGGCGCCGCCGACGCGGCGCGAGCGCACTTCGAGCACGGGCGTCACCGTCTTGACGGCCTGCTCGAGCACCTCCACCGGCGGCCGGCCGGTGCGCTCACCGACCCGTTCGAGCGCCTTGTAGACGACGCGCTCGGCCGTCGACTTCTTGCCGTCGACCATGACGCGGTTGACGAGCTGCGACACGAGCCGCGAGTTGTACACGGGATCCGCTTCCAGGGTGCGGATCTGGGCTGCTGCTCTGCGCGGCACGCTAGCTCCTCTTGGCGCCGTACTTCGAGCGGCCCTGCCGTCGGTCCTGGACAGCCGAGGCGTCGAGGGCAGCGCGGATCACCTTGTAGCGGAACCCCGGCAGATCCTTGACACGGCCGCCGCGGATGAGGACGACCGAGTGCTCCTGCAGGTTGTGGCCCTCGCCCGGGATGTACGCGCCCACCTCCATGCTGTTCGTCAGACGAACACGGGCCACCTTGCGGAGGGCCGAGTTCGGCTTCTTGGGGGTCGTCGTGTAGACGCGGGTGCAGACGCCGCGCTTCTGGGGGGCACCCCGGAGCGCAGGCGTCTTCACCTTCGCCTTCTTGGTGACGCGTCCCTTCCTGACGAGCTGATTGACGGTGGGCATGTGTGAGCGGCTCGGTCTCCTTACGCACAAGAAAGGTCGGCAGGGCGGTACCCTGCCAACCCCAGAGCCACCATAGTAGCGAAGGCCGTCGGCGGCCGTCAACCGGCTCTGCACGCCAGCCTGACCCAGGGGATGGAAAGGACTCCGCTTCCGGACTACAGTGAGCCGGAAGGCCCGGCGGGGCGAAATCCAACTGCGGCGGGGTGCCGATGAGCACACTCTTTTCCACGGCCACGACGGCCGGAACGGCGGCTGGCGTCGCGGTCGGCGCCAGCCTGGTCACCGTCGGCACGGTCCTGCTCGTCGTCCGCCGCCTGCGCAGCCGCCGACATGGCCCCGAGCAGCGCGTGACCGAGCTCGTGCGCGAGCTCGACCTGCGCCTACGCAAGCTGGGCGAGGAGCTGTCCGAGGAGCTCGCGCGCACGAAGGAGGAGAGCCTCCGCTCGCGCTTCCTCGGCGAGCTCAGCTGGTCGATCGAGCTCAAGGAGGTGATGGCGCGCACGCTCGACGCCGCGGTGGCCCTTCCCGGCGTCGACGCGGCCATGATCACCGTGCTCGACGCCGCCGGCGAGCCCGTGACGAGCGCGGTCGGCCTCTCCGAGCAGGAGACGAGCCAGCTCGCGATCGAGCGCCCGCCGCGCAGCGGGCGGATCCAGTCGATGACGATCGCCTACTCGCGCGAGCCCACGCTGGGCGGCTCGGCCGAGCCGCCGCCCGTGGCGACCAGCGTCGCCGTCCCGGTCGAGGCGAAGGGTCACACCGTCGGCGTGCTCAGCGTCTTCTCCCGCGACGAGTTCCACGTCTTCGACGAGGCGACGCAGCGCGAGCTGGAGGAGCTCGCCGCCCGCGCCGGTCCGGCCGTGCACAACGCGCGCCGCTTCCAGGAGGCGCGGCGCCTGGCCGAGCTCGACCCGCGCACGGGCCTGCACAACGAGCGCTACTTCGAGGAGGCGCTCGGGCGCGAGGTGGCGCGGGCGCGGCGGTACGGCCGGCGGCTGGCGCTGATCGTCCTCGATCTCGACGACTTCAAGCAGATCAACGACCGCTACGGCCACCTGGCCGGCGACGCAGCGCTGCGCGGCGTGGCCGAGCGCCTGCTCAAGGTGCTTCGCAGCGCGGACATCGCCTGCCGCCTCGGTGGCGCGGCCGACGAGTTCGGGGTGATCCTGTACGAGGCGTCGCTGGACGACGCGCAGCAGTTCTACGCGCGCGTGCGGGAGGAAATCGACGCCCAGCCGATCGAGGGCGTCGGACGCGTCGGGCTGTCGGCCGGCATCGCGGAGTACGACGGGCGCGAGGAGGCGCACGAGTTCCGCGAGCGGGCCGACGCGGCCCTGTACCGCGCCAAGCAGAGCGGCAAGGGTCGCCTCGAGCTCGCCCCGCACGGCAGGTTCGAGCCGCGCCGCGAGGTGGAGAGAGCCCGGAAGTGAGCGAGGGGGCCCGCGCCGGCCCCCTCGCCGAAACCTCGGCCCCGCTCGGTCGCTACTCGCCGTCGAGCGGCGAGTCGACCTCGGGCGCCTCCTCTGCCGCACCAGCCCCGTGCGAGCCCGTCGCGTCGGAGCCGGCCTCGCCGCCGAAGTCGAGCCCGAGCGAGGAGAGGTCGAGACCGGCGCCGTCGCCGATCTCCTGCAGCGCCGCCAGTACGGCCTCGCGCTCGTACGCCTCACGCGGCACCGTGCCCGCCGGCTGGATCTCGATCGTGCGGTAGCGCTTGAGACCGGTCGCCGCCGGGATCAGCTTGCCGATGATGACGTTCTCCTTGAGCCCGAGCAGGCGGTCGACCTTGCCCTCGATGGAGGCGTCCGTGAGCACCTTCGTCGTCTCCTGGAACGACGCCGCCGACAGGAACGACTCGGTCGCGAGCGACGCCTTCGTGATGCCGAGGATGAGCGGCTCGTACGTGGCGGGCTCGCCCTTCTCCTTCCTCACCCGCGCGTTCTCGCGCTCGAGCGCGACCCGGTCGACCATCTGTCCCGGCAGGAAGTCGGTGTCGCCCGAGTTCTCGATCCGCACCTTCTTCAGCATCTGGCGGACGATCAGCTCGATGTGCTTGTCGTGGATGTCGACGCCCTGCGACTTGTACACCTTCTGCACCTCGCCCACGAGGTAGAGCTCGGTCGGGGTCGAGCCCCGCCCCGAGCGGGAGTGGAGCTCGAGCAGCTCCGTCGGGTTGAGCGAGCCCTCGTCGAGGGCGTCGCCCGGCTCCACACGCTGCCCGTGCTGCACGAGGAGGCGCGTCCTGCGCGGCAGCTGGTACTCGACCGGCTCCGGTGCCTCCTCCTTGCCGTCCGCGTCCGGGTGGATCAGGACGCGCGGGCCGCGCTCCGTGTGCTCGATCGCGACCGTGCCGGCCACCTCCGCCAGACGCGCTGCGCCCTTCGGGTTACGGGCCTCGAAGATCTCGACCACGCGCGGAAGGCCGTGCGTGATGTCGGCGCCGGCGACGCCGCCCGTGTGGAACGTCCGCATCGTCAGCTGGGTGCCGGGCTCTCCGATCGACTGCGCGGCGATGATCCCGATCGCGTCGCCGATCTCGCACATCTGGCCGGTGGCGAGGAAGGTCCCGTAGCAGGCGCGGCAGAGGCCGAACTCGCTCCGGCACTTGAGCACCGACCGCACCGGCACCTTCGTCTCGTGCGCGGCCTCGCCCAGAGCGGCCACGATCTCGCGCAGCTTCGGCAGCGTCAGCTCCTCGCCCTTCTCCGCCAGCTTCGTCCGGCTCGGCTTGCCGTCCTTGAGCGGCTTCGTCACGTCGGCGGCGAGCACGCGGCCGGCGACGCTCCGGTTCAGGCCGTCGGGCAGGAACAGGGGCAGCTCGATGTACTCGTCCGTCCCGCAGTCGTCCTCGCGCACGATCACGTCCTGGGCGACGTCGACGAGACGCCGCGTCAGGTAGCCCGAGTCGGCCGTGCGCAGCGCGGTGTCGGCCAGGCCCTTGCGGGCGCCGTGCGTGGAGATGAAGTACTCGAGCACCGACAGGCCCTCCATGAAGTTGGCCTTGATCGGGCGCTCGATGATCTCGCCCTTCGGGTTCGCCATCAGCCCGCGCATGCCGGCCAGCTGGCGGATCTGCTTGAACGACCCGCGCGCGCCCGAGTTGGCCATCATGTACACGGGGTTCAGCTCGAACAGCGTCGCCTCCATCGCGTCGGCGACGGTGTCCGTCGCCTCGGTCCAGATGTTCACGATCGACTCGTGGCGCTCGGCCTCGGTGATGAGCCCGCGCTCGTACTGCTGCTCGACCTCGGCGACCCGCGCCTCGTAGCGGGCGAGGATCTCGTCCTTCTCGGCCGGGATGACGATGTCGTTCTTCGAGATCGTGATCCCCGCCTGGGTCGCGTACTTGAAGCCGAGCCGCTTGATCGTGTCGAGGACGCCCGCGATCGTCGGCGCTCCGAAGCGGTCGACGAGCTCGGTGATGAAGTCACCCGTCTCTCTCTTCGCCATCGTCCGGTTGATGAACGGAACGTCGACCGTCTCGTCGGAGGCGATCAGCTCGCGCACGGCGCGGGCGATCTCCTCGTTGAAGACGACGCGGCCCGGCGTCGTCAGCACCATCTCGTCCCCACGCCGGTACTCGATCGGATCCTGGAGCCCGATCTGCCCCGCGTCGAGGGCGAGCTCGACGTCCTCCTCGCAGACGAACCGCTTCGGCCGGGGGTCGAGCGACGCCGGGTCGAGCGAGCCGAGATCGGGCTTGTCGGAGTAGGTGAGGTAGTACAGGCCGAGGACCATGTCCTGTGACGGCGTCGCGAGCGGACCGCCGAAGGACGGCGACAGGATGTTGTTCGACGACAGCATCAGGATCCGCGCCTCCGCCTGAGCCTCGGCCGAGAGCGGCACGTGCACCGCCATCTGGTCGCCGTCGAAGTCGGCGTTGAACGCGTGGCAGACGAGCGGGTGCACCTGGATCGCCTTGCCCTCGACGAGCACGGGCTCGAAGGCCTGGATGCCGAGGCGGTGGAGCGTCGGCGCGCGGTTGAGCAGCAC
>Ga0070741_10016978_pt1 | contig 12032 bp, 13 predicted proteins | sample Coa_R1_4_FD_66440 | JGI IMG/M metagenome (GOLD analysis project Ga0070741, IMG submission 66440) | Surface soil microbial communities from Centralia Pennsylvania, which are recovering from an underground coalmine fire - Coalmine... | ecosystem: Environmental > Terrestrial > Soil > Unclassified ...
GCCCAAATCGAGCGGGGCACCATCAACATCCTGCATGTGACAGTCGATTCGTCCACCCACGACTATGTCTTCGACGACCTCGTCTACGATTCGCTCCCCGACGTCCGTGTGGGTGATGAGGTTGTGATTCTCACGTCGGAGTCGTGTGGCTATGGTGCGACGGTCGCCATCCAATCGCAGCGAGGGATCTGGATCGACGCCATCAACGACTTAGGAGTAAGACCTTTCACGCCTGAGAGCTGGCCGATCCACGAGTTAATCAGATGGGTGGCTTTGGCACTTGGCGCCCTTATGGGGCTCTTTGGGGTCGCTAGCCTCTTTCGCTGGATCGCCTGAGCGATAACGCGCGAATCCTGTCGTGGGCCGGGTTTACCGTAACGCGAACCCGATCGAAGTAACCCGGCGGTCAATCCGCTTAGCCGAGTGCTTACCGGGAAAGACGCAAAAGGGCCTGATCATCGAGCACTGTGATCTTCCGTCTGGACACAGCGAGGATGCCCAGACGCTCGTAGGTCGCCAGAGCTCGCGCCACGACCTCGCGTACCGACCCGATCGAGTCAGCGAGCTCCTGCTGTGTGACGTGTGCCACGCTGGCGCCACCGCCACACGCCTGTGGTGATGCCAGGAGGAGCAGGTGCGTGGTGATGCGCCCCTGCACCGACTTGAACGCGAACTCTTCGGCGGCCGCCGACAGGTGCACGCCCCACTCAGAGACGGCCGAAGCCAACTGCCACCCGAGATCCGCCGAGCATCTCGCCATCCGCGCCAGGGCGGCGCCGTCGAGCCAGATGACGGTGGTCGGCTCAACCGCCACCACGTCAGCCGGCATCGGCTGAAACAGCGACGCGACACCCAGCAGATCCCCGCGGCGGTGGAACAAGACGGTGGCGGTTCGTCCCTGAGGCGACTGAATCGAGGTTCGGGCGAGGCCGTCCGCCATCACCCCGACGCGGTCACGCGCGCCGCAGCCGATCATGATGTCGCTGCGAGGGTGGACCTTGATCTGAGCCCAGGCGGCCAGCCCGGCTATTACGGCTGGGGGCAGTTTGGGAAGCAGCTGAGCGAGGTGCGACGCAGCGGTATCGGAAGTGTGATCGTTCACCTCAATTCGGATTGGCCGTTTGCGTTGGGCCGCTCTTGAATGTCAGCCAGAAACCCACGCACCTTCCCTGGCGTAGCGCACCAGCAGCCCGCTGAACCGAAAGAGGACACGGTCGAGCGGGTCCCGCTTGCGGAATGAGCCGCCGCCGGCCACGAAGACCGCCACCGGCGCTGTGGCCGGCAGGGCAGCCGGCGCAGCCGCCGAGGCGCCGATGCCCATGTTGTCCCGCCGCCGATTCCAGCGAGACATCCTGGGAACCGACTGTGAGTTTGGTCATGTTCCGATGGTGGGACCAACATCACACTCAAGTCACCCCCCGACCGGGCGGTCTCGAGCCTCCAATCCGGTGAAAACCGCATCACCCGTCGGGCGTGCGCCAGCGGGTCGAGGCTAGGTCAGGCTTTTGCTGGCCGCGGCGATCGCGGCTTCGACCCGGTTCCGAACGCTCAGCTTGCTGAAGATCGCCTGCAGGTGGGTCTTGATCGTGTTCTCACTGAGGTGAAGCTGGCTCGCGATCTCGCGGTTCGTCAGGCCCTGAGCCACCAGGCGGAGGATCTCGACCTGTCGGGGGTTGAGGTCTGGCGGGGGCGCGGTCCCGGCCGCCTTGACGGCGATGCTCCTGGCCCGGTACAGCTGCTCCTCGTCCTGGGCGTCGAGCTGCGAGCTGGCCAGCACGGAGTTGATCCGCTTGCCGATCTCGAACACCGCACGTTCGAGCTCACCGCTCATCTCCTCGGCGAGGCGCTGACGCTCTCGCTGCAAGGTCTGCTCGCGCTCTGCCTCGTCGAGCTCGTGATTGACGGCCCTGAGCTTTTCGATCAGCTCCCGATGCGACTCGATGAGGCGCGCGTTCTCGATCGCAACCGCGGCCTGGTTGGCAAAGGTCGAAAGCAACCGGCCATGGTCCTGCGAGTAGCCGGTACTGCGGTTGGCAACGCCGATCATGCCGATGACGCGATCGCCAAGACCGAGGGGCGCCCCGAGAAAGCTCCGCACGGGTGGGTGGCCGCGGGGCTGGCCCACTCGGATCGGATCGTTCATCGCGTCGTTGGAGATGCTGACGCGCCGCTCGCGAAGGGCCACCCCGAAGATGGTGGGACGCACGGGAATCATCCGGAAGCGGTCGTAGAAGGTTGGGTCGGTCGGCCGGAAGCCCTTGATCGCGACCACGTCCATCATCTCGCCGGATTGGTCGGTCAGGCCGATGAAACCGAACTTGGACCGAGTGAGGCTCAGGCAGTGCGCGAGCGTTCGATCCAGGACCGGATGGAGCTCGTGCAGCATCGCGATCTCGACCGAGATGGCGTACAGCGATTCCAGCTGGTCACGAAAACGGGCATCGCTTGCAGGCTTGGTGACTGCGTCAGCCTACGCCTGCCGCAGCCATCCTGCGCGCCGATTTAATTGGCCTCCTGCCGGGCCGGCGTGGCCTTCGGGATGCGGTACACGATCACCCCCGATCCGGGAATGTGGCGACCGAAGATGGGCGCGACCGCGCCACACCGCTTGGACCAGTTTTTCCGGTTTCTGCAGGCGCTCAGGGCTCAGGTGGACGGCTTCCGCCTACCGGCTATAAGCGAGTCGCCGTCCAAACTTCCTGGAGATGAAGAAGTCGCCCGACGAAGCGAGGTCGGATCGGCACCTTTCATGTCGGCTGCGCGCGCGTCGGGCGATCGCTAAAGGGCCTTCGCATGATTGCCAAGTCGCGGCATATCAATGGTGACGACGCAAGGGCCGAGGCAGACCGGCGGTCTACTCGACCGCCGTACGTCCGCCCTGACCAGGGTCGAACGACCCTGATTTGCCTCCTTCGTCAGCGTAAGAATCGGTATCGGTAATGAAGGCGGTCGTGAGTCGTGCGGGGCATATCGATCAGCTGCGGATAGAAGACGTCCCGACGCCGGTGGTGCCGGAGGACGGACTGCTGATCCGAGTTCGTGCCGCATCGATCAACATCGCCGATCTGTTCTCGATCAGTCGAGCCGGGCGGCTGATGAACCGGTCTTCGTCCAATAACGGTTCGGCACCGGTGCCAGGCACCGACTTCGCCGGCATCGTCGAAGGTGTAGGTAGTGCTGTCAACACCTTCCGACCCGGCGACGAAGTGTTCGGCTCGAAGCGCGGATCGCTCGCCGAATACCTGTGCTGCGCCGCCGCCGGAGTCGTTACGTTGAAGCCGCCGTCCATCAGCTTTGAAGAAGCTGCTGCGGTGCCTCTAGCCGGGACCACCGCTCTGCAAGCGGTCCGGGACCACGGCCACGTTCGGGCCGGCCAGAAGGTCCTCGTCAACGGATCGTCGGGGGCGGTCGGTCCATTTCTCGTCCAGATCACCAAGGCCTTCGGAGCCGAGGTCACGGCCGTCTGCAGCTCTGCCAATGTTGAGATGTCGAGGTCGATCGGCGCCGACCGCGTGATTGACTACAGGACGACCGACTTCACCAAGGACGGTTCGCGTTACGACGTCGTGCTCGACGTTGCCGGCAGCAAGAGATTCTCCGAATACGACGAAATCCTCAACCGCGACGGCACCTTCGTGGCCGTCGGTGTCTCCTCAGTGATGCACGGGCGAGGCGGGATGTTTCGGGTGTTGAGCCACCTGGGCGGGATGCGACTCCGGGCGATGCGATCGGTGCCAAAGGTCGTCCTCTACGTCGCCAAGATGAACAGGCCCGACCTTGAGTTCTTGGCGGAGACGCTGGCGGACGGCCGGGTGAAGTCGGTGATCGACCGCCGTTACAAGCTCGACCAGATCATCGAAGCTTTCCACTACCTCGACCTCGGCCACTCGCGGGGAAAGCTGGTCGTTTGCGGGTTCGCCTGACGAGAGCGTCGCGGAGCATCGATTGCGGTTCTGGCTGCGCCCGAACGTGATCTCGCCAGGCCACGGATGCAACTCGTCGTCGTGCTCCTGATACACCTGACGCGGATCAAATAGCGCCGGATTTCCGGCGACCATCATCGCTTCGAGCGGCTGTAATGCGTAGGGGATCGCCCCTGGAGCGCGCCCGCCCGGACCGCGCCGATCCCGAGCAAGCCTCCAACGCGCTTTTCCGTCCCGGCGGACGAGGCCGCCTCATCAATCAAGGACGAACTCAGCCTCCACCGCCAGATGGTCGGAGGCAAATGCGTGGCGAGAGTTCGCGAGTTGAAGCGGCTCATCAAACCGCAGTCGGGCAGTCACCGGCAACGGTTCGTTCGAGGGGTGTCTGTACAGGATGCGGTCGATCGCAAGGGCGGGGGTACTCGCGGTCGACGGGCGGATCGTCGAAGGAACCGCGCTGGGCAGGCAGGCGAACACATCACGCAACTTGCAACGTGACATGAAGTCCTCGAACATCGGGCTGGTCGCGGGGATGTTGAAATCGCCTGCGACGATGACCAGCGCGTCACGGTCGAGCCGGGCGATGGCTTCTGCCAGCTGGCTCAGGTGGTTCTGCTGCTCCCTCGCGAACCGGTTCTCCGGGGTCCAGTCTTCGTCGTAGTTCGCAAGGAAATGAGTGTTGACCACGACCACGGGCAGCGAGTCCAGCCGCAGCCACGAGATGAGGAAGCCTTTGCGCAGGAGTCGGTCCGCCCAGCCCAGGGTCCAATGCGGACCTCGTCCCCCGAAGACCTCATAGGAGCTTCGCTCGATCGGCCGGCGAGAGAACGTGACGAGGCCGCCCATAACTGCGATTCCATAGGGCCGGTATACCGCTCGCCCGTATGTCTTGAGGCGTTTCTCCAGCAGCCGGATGTTTCGCCGCCGTGTCACCTCTTGAAGGCAAAGGAAGTCCACGTTGCTTTCGTCGAGGACGCGCCCGATTGCGTCGAGGCGATTACGAGCATTCCCCTGCCACAGGCAGTTGAGGGTCATGACGCGAACGCTCTGGCGGCCAGAGCCGGCGTTACTGGCGTGCAAGTACGAAATAGGAATCGAGCGAAGCGCCGCCTCTGCCGGCGGAGCCGATGAGCACGTCACGGGCTACCCAGACCACCTCGTCGACCAGATCTCCGTAGACAGAGCGGGCGAAACCCTGCGTGTTGGGGCGGATGGCCGGCCATCCTGGCGGAGCCTCGGCGGGCACCGCCCTGTAATCGAAACGAAACCCGCTCGGCGCTGCGGCGACTGTGAAATATCCCGGCCCGGTCAGCCAGCTCAAGCGGTGCTGGTTGTAGCCGATGACAGCTCCGGCGTGGCGCCCAAATCGCTTCTCGAACCGCGAGAAGAGAGGCAAAGAGTTGCGCCCCGCGAAGACTGCGGTTCCATCCACGCGCGCAAGGTCCTGTACCTGCCCTGGGTCGGCCGAGGCAATCTTCCAAAGTCGCGACTGCTGCTTCTTTGTGAGGACCACGCATTCAGCGATACGCGCCTGCGCGTCCAGTGCGTCGAGATGCGCCGCAACCTCCGCGCGCGTCATGGCTCCAGGTCCGAGCATTTCCGCCAGGGTCACGCCACCAGCCTCTCAGCGGCCAGGCGGGCGAGCGCCATGATGGTCAGTTGCGGATTGACGCCGAGGTTGGTTGGGAACACGGACGAGTCAACCACGTACAGATTCTCGGTGCCGTGGACCCGGAAGTCAGTTCCGACCACGCCCGCCTCGGGCAGCGGGCTCATCCGAGCCGTCCCGAATAGGTGGGACATCGCTAGGGGATATGCGGCAGGGTCATCGGGCGCGGATTCGATGAGGCCTGTCTCCCCAGCGCGCAGGCGCTGGGGCAAGCCGTAAATCGGACACACGACGTCTCGCGCGCCCACCTCGAACATGAGGTCTGCCGCTCGGCGCAGCCCTCGTCGCAGATTCGGCAGGTCGCGAGGGTCGAGCTCGAAGCTGATCGAGCCGGACCTGGTGACCGAACCCTCACCGTAAGCGCGAAGGGGCAAGACCCAAACCGCAGCCCGTGGGAACTCCGCCATAAGATCGATCCAATCGCGACCGGTGCCCGGCATACCGCCAAAGAAGGTCTCCGGCGGGGTCGCGAGCGTCTCCAACTTCACGCGAGCGTCGCTGCGCAATCCGTCGACTTCGAAACCCTGAGTGGCGCCGTCACCGAGCCCGACAGCGTGATCGAACAGCCCGACGACAGCCATCCCCGGATGCCCCTGAAAATGCCGGCCGATATGGCGATTTCGCAGACCGCTGCGCCACAACAGTTCCGGGGTCTGCACCGCGGACGCGGCAATCAGGACTGCCTTGCTTGCGCCGAGGGTCCTCTTCGCGGTCTGCACACCTGCCGCTTGCGTGCCCCGCCAGATGACGCGCTCGACTCGCTCATCGGTGAAGAGCTGGGCTCCTTTGCTTCGCGCATAGGGCAGGTAGCTGACCTGCATGCTCTGCTTCGCACCGTGCGGGCAGCCCAGGTTGCATCGGGCACTGCCGCGGCAGCCGGGCGCATTCCGTCGCGTCGAGCTGCCGCTCAGGCTGGCTTTGATCGCCGCAGCACTCAGCAGCCGGTTGTTTTCACCCCATACAGATTCCGGAGTCGGCTCTGCGCGCAGCTCGCTGTCGATCCTGTCAGAGGCCCCGTCCACGGCGTCGTACGGCAGGGCAGACCCGAGCCCATGAAGATCGGCCCACTCCTTCCAAACATCCTCCGGAAGCCGCCGCATGATCGCCGAGTTGATCACCGTGCTGCCGCCCACGCAGCGACCCTGGATGATCAACATCGGTGCTCGGCCACGTGTCACCTGGACCCCCATGCGCCGGTAGATCCTGGCCAGGGTGGGGAAGGCCCGGTCGACAAACTCATCGGTTGTGACGGCCGGGCCCTCTTCCACCACTGCCACGCTGGTCGTGCTGTCCGAGAGGACTCGTGCCGCGGTTGCCCCAGCCGCGCCGGAGCCCACGATCACGTAGTCGAAGTCATCGCTCATCGGTGATAGCCGATCGCCTCCCGGACTTGAGGCAGGGCGCCGTAATGAAGACTTGCGACGGTCTTCAGGACGATCACCAGCTGACGCAGCTCCGGAAGGCGGGACCTGTCCATCGCGGCCAGCGCTCGTGCGCGGTCGTCTGAGTTGAGACGAGACATCGGGGGCACGCGGCCGACCAGGACGGGCGCCACCCAGCCGGCGGCGACGAGCGCCAGCCGGAAGACTCGACGGAAGTCAGCCGGCGCCGCAGCGTCGAACTCGACCAGGAAGTCCTCGAACCCGGTGTTCAGAAGGCCCTGCGGCAGCACCGAGCTCGCTCCTGAGGGCAGCAGCGCATCCAGCACCGACCGGTCTACGCGTCCGAGCCTCACCGGGGCATCTTAGGTCTGCGCGACTCAGGGGAGACGAGCGACCGTTTAGGGGTCAGGCGTTGCGACGTGTATCGTGGATCTCAGGCCGGGAACCACGTTCAAAGACCACGCTCCTGCATCCATTTCTCGATGATCGAAACCACCTCGTCCGGGCTGCTCATCATCGGAACGTGACCCTTCCCCTCCATCACGACCAGGTCGCTCCCGGCGATCAGCGACGCTAGCGCTCTTCCATCCGAGAGCGGCTGGATGAAATCCTTGGACCCGTGCAAGATCAGCGTTGGCGTCGACAGCGTCGGCGCGACGTCCGTCAGATCAAAACTGCTCAGGACCTTCAGCAGGCGGACGGCGTTGCGCGGATCGGCGCGGACGCAGATGTCCCACAACCAGCGGCGAACATGTCCTGTCTCGTCCTCGGGCAGGCACATGCGGGCGAACTCTCGCAGGACCGGCCGGTTGGCGAAGCGAAGGCCCAGGGCGAAGAGTTGCCTCTTCCAATCCAGGGGCATTCGGGGTGCCCCGCCCACGAGCACGAGACCGGTGAAGCGTTCCGGGGCCTTCAAAGCAGCGAGCACGGCAGGAAAGCAGCCGGAGGAGTCCGACATCACCAGGCATCGCTCGATCCGCTGCGCATCCATCACGGCGAACACGTCGTCGACCCAGGCCTCCCGGGTGATGTCCCGATCATTCGGCACGTGACTCGTTCCTGACCCGCGCTGGTCGAAGGTCACTGTGCGCCAGCCGTGATTGAGGCGCCCAAAAACAGGCAGCCACATCTCGCCGCTTCCGATCCAACCACCCAGCGCGAGGGCGGTACGGTTGCCCGAGCCAAAGGACGAAACAAAGAGGCGCGTTCCCTGCGTTTCGACAAACATCGGGCTGCTTTGCGAGACTATATCTGTTCAAGGATCGTGCTCAGGGGCCCGTCCAAGACGGCGAACCAGCCAAACGATCGCTGGCCACCGCTTAGCCTTTCCGACTCGACCGGCTAACCTCATCTACCGAGTGCAGACGGCACCTCGAAGCCCTAGCCAGTCGGCGATGCTTACCGCAGCCGCCAGAGCCCTGTATCGCGAAGATGCGCAACCGTCGGTACTCGAGGACGGCTTCGCGCTGGAGCTGGCCGGCGACGCAGGCATCTCGATGCTCAACCTGATCCGGGAACGGCTGACGAGGGACCAGCTCATGGCTTTTAGCCGCTTGGTGCGTGTTCGGTCGCGAGTTGTTGAGGACGTGGTTCAGCGCGCGCTCTCGCGAGGCGTACAGCAGTACGTGATCCTTGGCGCCGGCCTTGACTCCTTCGCTTACCGTCGTGTGGACCTGGTGGATCGGCTACGTGTCTTCGAGGTTGACCACCACGCCAGCCAGCGCTGGAAGCGCCAGCGCCTCGAGCAGCTTTCGATTCCGACGCCGAAAAACCTGGTATTTGCGCCGGTCGATTTCGAGTCGCAGTCGCTTGTCGACCGTCTCGTGGCCTCGGGATTCGATTCAGATGCGCCTGCCGTCTTCTCCTGGATCGGGGTGACGATGTACCTGACGATTGACGCCATTCGGAAGACCCTTCGGGCAGTTGCGTCCTGTGGCCATGGCAGCCAGATCGTGCTCACCTACAACCAGCCGGCGTCGACCCTCGACGCCTTCTCGCGCACGGTTGTCGACACCCTGGCGGACGCGATCGGCCAGGCCGGCGAGCCATTCATCAGCTTTTTCACGCCCGAGGCCGCACAGGCTCTCCTGAGAGAGGAGGGATTTCGAGACATTCAGGATTACGGGGGCGACGAAGCGCGGCGAGACTACTTTCAGAGCCGCGAGGATGTGCTGATCGCCGGCGCGCAGCGAATATTGATAGGCACGCTTCCATAGGGCTCGAGCGACCAGTGTGGTGGCCCGTGGTTTTCCGTAACGCGAACCGGATCGAGCTCTTTAGACCGATCCTCAGCCTCGGCGGTCGTCGCTCCTTTCCGTCCGCGAACGTCCCAAACCGAGACCCCAACCCCAGCACTGTGAATGTCTAGCCGTCGCTCCAGATGCTCTTGCTGGAGGCGCCTGCTCGCCGGATGGCCGCTGCGTCGACCTCGTGCGATGTCGGGCCCAGGCCCCGAGCTCTCCATTCGCAAAGGAAGGCCAGCTCTCCCTCTGGTGGCAAGGGCCAGACCCAGTAGCTGAAGTCGTAGCGCTTTCCGCCGCCACCTCCACTCCTGGGCATCAGTAGTGGCCCGTCGGATGGCGAGGGCACGTGTCCCTCGGCATGCATCTTCCACTGAGCCATGAACTCGGGGCCAGGGCGGCCGCCGGTCAAGGCCGCGCGGCCGTCGGCGAACCGGATCCCAAAAGTCAGCTCTTTGTCGGATCGGTCTGGTCCGTATGGGGGCGGCGGCCCGAATCCCATCTCGGCTGAGTCGAGGTCACGTTTCGAGCGCACAGCGATGCGGAATTCGAAGCCCGTCGAGTACGCAATACAGTCGATCAAGCCGATCACCACCCCCTTATCTGATGCCAGCACTTCGCGTAGCGGCACCGCCACCCCGAGCTCCGACTCCGGTGGCTGGACCCAGGGAGGCGGTCCTGAGTAAGCCATTGGCGGGCGCGCGGGTTCGGGCCGGAAGACGTGCCAAATTCTCCGCCACAACGGTTCGCGCTGCGTAAGCACGGCATACGTTGGACGCCTCTGCCAGCCGAAGCCGGCAAGGGTCGCATAGAGGCTCGAGCGCAGTCGCCACCAAAACGTATGCCGGTTCACGCCCGGTAACTTACTGCCTGCTACGCATTCCCGGGCGCCTTCGGTTCGCAGTTGGTGGGAATCCCGAGAACTCGCCGTTTCAACTACGACCGCCTGAGCTCGGCGACAACGAATGAGGCTAGATGAGAAACGGCACCAGGCGTTTCGAGCGGCGCATGTAGGCGCGATACCGGTCACCCAGCTCGGACGTCAGAGCCTGCTCTTCGACATGGATCCGGTAGGCGAACCCAGGCAGCGCGAGCACGAAGCACGCGAGCGCGATCCAGTTCGTCGACATCAGAAGCACCCCGAGCACAGTCAGGAGCCCACCCGTGTAGCTCGGATGGCGGACGAACCTGTAGGGACCTGACTCGACGACCGTCTGGTCGGATGTCGTCTGAACCCGCGTCGAAAAGAACCGGCCCAAAGTCACGATCGCGTACCAGCGGAGCGCGATGCCGGCGATGGCCAGGAGAAAAGCGAAACCAAAGATCACAGTGCGGCCGTCCACCATCGTCGCCGCTGGAAAGATCTGGGCAGCTTTCGAGCCGGCGGCGATGGCCAGCAAAAGAAAGCCCATCAGTGCAGGCCCCGAAAGACGGTCCTGTCCGCGATTGCTCGCCGCGTGCGCCTGGACCCCTTCCGACACGATCGTGCGGACAAGAACGGTCGCCTCGGAGACGATCCAGACGACGATCAGCAGCCAATAGAGACTCGACCCAACACCGCTCGTCACGTAGAGCGGCTTCATCGGAAACGTGGCTCGCTTCCGTGGTCAGGCGCGAGGTCACTCAATTGGAGTCGAGAACCACCGGAATGCGATGAGCCACAACTGGGACACCAGCCTTCAGCGACTTCGACATTCGCGACGAGAGCATGGCACGAACACATCACAAGGCCGCCCGGGCCGTTCGGCGATCGCGATCTAAGGTGAAGTGAGTTGGTGCTCGGCCGGAAACGCATTTGGGGCGAAGTCGTTGTTGCCATCCGACCAAAAGCAAAGGAGGAACAGCGTTGAGCGTGTTTACCCGGGAGGAGATCGAATACCTGAACAGCCAGCGCCTTGGCCGGCTGGCGACCGCCGGACCCGACTGCCAGCCCCATGTCGTCCCGCTGGCCTTTCGCTACAACCCAGAGCACGACACGATCGACATCAGTGGTCACGACTTTGCCAAGCGAAAGAAGTGGCGCGACGTGCAGAAGAACCCGAAGGTCGCCCTGGTGGTCGACGACCTCGTATCCACGCAACCATGGAGGCCTCGAGGCATTGAGATTCGTGGCGATGCAGAGGCGCTTCAGAGCGGAGGGAAGAAGGTGAATCCGGGTTTCGACGAGGAGATGTTCCGGATCAAGCCAAGGCGCATCTTCACCTGGGGCCTGGTGGAGGGAAGGTGGGGTTCCGGACGCGACGCTTGACCCCGCGCCGCGGCTCAGGCTGAGCGGACGCCGGCGGCCAGGACGCTGACCTGTTCCGGCTCTGAGGCGGAGCTCAGCTATCGGCCAGGTCCAGCTTCACAGAGTTCTGGCCGGAGCTGTGGCTGTGGCCGGTCGGCGCCGGTCGCCCAGCGACAGCCTGTTCGGTGGACAGACTGGGGCCCGGGTCCGGCCAGCCTCTCCTCCTTATCTTGCCGGCACCCCGCCACCTACGGGCCGTTCGGTCCCCGTACGCGTAGGCCCGATGGCACTCATCACTCCGTTGAGTGAACGCTATACAGTGACCGCCATGGCTCTCCACGGATGGTGATACCGGCGCGTCGCACGCCTCCCGGCAGCTGGCGGAATTTCATCGCCATCGCATGTGCCCTGGCTCTTTTTGCCGCGGCTTTCATCGCCTGGATGGCGCTGCGGATCGGCGGTGACACGGTCACGACGGCGGTCGACGACATCGGCGAGGCGGTGGCTGCCGGCATCGCGGCCGCGGGATGCATCCTCGCGGGCATCCGCAGCGCCGGCCGGCTGCGCCGGGCGTGGATCCTGCTCGCCGCG
>Ga0070741_10016980_pt1 | contig 12028 bp, 17 predicted proteins | sample Coa_R1_4_FD_66440 | JGI IMG/M metagenome (GOLD analysis project Ga0070741, IMG submission 66440) | Surface soil microbial communities from Centralia Pennsylvania, which are recovering from an underground coalmine fire - Coalmine... | ecosystem: Environmental > Terrestrial > Soil > Unclassified ...
ACAAGAGGAGATTCACAATGGCGAATGCGCCAACATTACGTCCGAGTCAAAACGGTCATTATTTGGTAGAGGCGCAGGGCAATCCTTTTTTCTGGTTGGGCGATACGGCATGGCCCCTGTTTGTGCATTATTCGCGCGAGGAAGCGGAAACATATTTGGTGGACCGCGCGCAGCGCGGCTTTAATGTCGTCCAGACGATTTTTGCATTAGGCACCTCGAATAATATCAGCGCGTTTGAAGGAACCGCGCCGAGTCCAAATCCCGTAGGCGCGCGTCCGTGGGACAATACTCCCGCCGAACCGAACCCGCGCTTTTTCGATTATGCGGCGGAATTGATGGAACGGGCGAATCAATTGGGCTTGTATATTTGCGTCGCGCCGATGTGGGGCTACGGCGTCACCAATCTGCATCTGTTCGATGAGCAGAACGCGTATACTTATGGTTGTTGGTTGGGGCAGCGATTCCGCGACCAGCCGAATATTATTTGGATGAACGGCTGTGACCGCGAGCCGATTGGCTACGAAGGAATTTACAGCGCGCTCGCGGAAGGGCTGCGGCGCGGCGATGAAGGTTCGCATCTGATTACCTATCACCCGAGCGGTTCGCGTTCCAGTTCCTATTTTTGGCAATCGGCGGCCTGGCTCGATTTCCACATGATTCAAACGTGGACACGGTGGTATCATATATATCAGATGGTTGCGGCGGATTATGGGTTGACGCCGACGCGCCCGGTGATTTTGGCGGAAGGCGCGTATGAAGATGGTCCGGAATATCCCACGCGACCCATCACACCGCTGCTCGTTCGTCGGCAAGCGTGGTGGGCATGGATGGCGGGTGGATTTTTCACATACGGGCAAAATGAAATGTGGCGCATGGAGAAGGGGTGGTTGGATACGCGCAACAGCTTGGGCGCGCAGCACATGACCGTGTTTAAACAAATCGCCACTTCGCGCCAATGGTGGGATATGATCCCCGACCAGAGCGTGTTTACCTACGGCGAAAGCTCCGGGCGCACGCTCAATACGGCAATGCGAAATTCGAGTCGTACCTGTATAATGGTGTACCTGAGCGAGCAAACCCACTTTGTTCTGGAGATGAATCGCATTGCGACGGCGCAGGCGCGGGCGACGTGGGTGAATCCGCAAACTGGCGAAACCAAGCCGGGTGGCATGTACCGAACGGGCAATCTCATTCCGGGCAATACATTTCCAGAACGAATTAGTCAAGCGTTCACCACGCCCGACTTTTGGGAAGATGCCGTTTTGATTCTGGATGCCGATTAGTAGCTGTCATTTCGAGCCGTTCTTGCGAGAAATCTCGGTGGGCATTACTATGCAATATAAATGACCAATTTTTTTCAAACGTACCTGACCCAAGAATCTGAAATTCTTCAGCACATCCCGCTCGAACCTCTGGAACACCTGCTAATGCTGCTCCAACACGCCCGCACTGAACGGCGGCATGTTTTTCTGTTCGGCAATGGCGGCAGCGCCGCGACCGCTTCCCATTTCGCCTGCGATCTCGGCAAAGGAACGATTCGCCACGACAAGCCGCGCTTTCGCGTCATCGCCTTGAATGATAATCTGCCAACGTTCTCGGCCTACGCCAACGACCACGGCTATGACCGCGTCTTCGCCGAACCGCTCATCAATCTCGCCAGTGAGGGCGACCTCGCCATTGCGTTGAGCGGGAGCGGCAATTCGCCGAACTTATTGCGCGCCGTAGAAGAAGCCAAGACGCGCGGGCTAGTGACCATTGGCTTCACGGGGTTTGCGGGCGGTGCGCTCAAAGACATGGTGGACGTTGCCATCATTGTGCCCTCGCGCAATATGGGGCAGATTGAGGACGTGCATCTGGTGCTCACCCACGCACTGTGTCAGGCGTTGACGCTGGAACATTAAAAATTCTATCCGTTAAACCTTCGAGGTCTTGAAGACCTCGAAGGTTTTCGAGATAAACAGAACCGCGAATCTACGCGGATTTTTGGTATTCAGTTTCTCTCCATGTCCCTCACTCAAACCGATCTCTCACTCGTCCATCCAATCACCTTTCAAATTGTTCATCCGAATCCGATGCCGGGGCGCGTGCGCGTCGCGGTGTTTGATTTCGATGGAACCGTGTCGCTGCTGCGGACGGGGTGGCAGAACGTAATGACGGAAATGTTCGTCGAGCTGGTGCCGCGTCATCCGAATGAAAGCGCGAATGACCTTCAGGCAATGGTGCGGGCGATGATTCACCGCACCAACGGACAGCCGACCATTGTGCAGATGCAGGAAATCGCGGACACGATTCGCGCACGCGGCAAATCGCCCCTCACCGCGAACGAATACAAGGCGCAGTTTCTAAAACGATTGCACCTGCAAGTCGAACCGCGCCTCGCGGCGATTCGGGAGGGCAATGGGAACGTAGAACGCTGGCGGATGCCGGGCGTTCATGCACTGCTGGAAATGCTGCGCGCCCGCAGTGTGCCGTGTTATATCGCGTCGGGAACGGATGAACAGCCGGTACGGAATGAGACAGAGGCATTAGAGCTGACACCATATTTCGCCGGAATTTTTGGCGCACGCGACGATTTTGCGAGCTCGACCAAGACCGCGATTATTCGCCGCCTCGTGAGCGAACATCAATTGCGCGAGAATGAACTGGTCGTGTTTGGCGATGCCGTTGAGGAAATTCGCGTCGGAAAAGAGCGAGGCGCGCTCGCCATCGCCGTTAGGCTCAATGAACAGACTGGCGTGATGGACGAGGAACAACAAGCGCGGCTCGGCGCAGTGGGCGCGGATGTATTTGTTACGGATTTTCGCGTGGTGGAGGAGATTCGGGGCTATTTGTTTGGGAATTGAGAGATGACAAGGTGAAGGTGTGACAAGGTGACAGGGTGACGAGGGATGAGTAAACAGGAGGCAAGAATCAGGCAGGCAGTGAGAGGGCGTGATGGCGTATCCGGAATTTGATCGCAGTCGATTGGTAGTCAAGCCGCTGGGCGAGCGGGTGAATGATATGCCGCTGGCGGAGATTTTGCCGCTGGATGCAGAGATTCCGCCGTTTGAGAATGTGGACTTGCCGACGATTGCGGCGCGGATCGTTGCGGCACGGCGTCGCGGCGCGCCGGTGATTTTGATGATGGGCGCGCATGTTTTGAAAGTGGGGCTTTCGCGCTTTTTGATTGAATGGATGCGGCAGGGCATCGTGACGCACATTGCGATGAACGGCGCGGGTCCGATTCACGATTTTGAAATGGCGCTAATTGGCGCGACGACGGAACGGGTAGCGCATTATATTCAAGAGGGACAATTCGGGTTGTGGCAAGAGACCGCGCGCATCAATGATGCGCTGGCAGAGGGCGTGCGCGATGGATTGGGCTACGGCGAAGCCGTGGGGCGAAAAATCGTCTCGGAAAATTTTCCGCATTGCAAGGTGAGCGTGTTGGCGGCGGGATATCAACTGCGCGTGCCGGTTACGGTGCATATCGGCATTGGCTACGACATTACGCATGAGCAGCCGAATTGCGATGGAGCGGCGCTTGGCGCAGCGTCGTACCGCGATTTTTTGATTTTCGCGCACAGTGTTTCGCAGCTGGAGGCCGGCGTATTGCTCAATTTTGGCAGCGCAGTGATGGGTCCCGAAGTATATCTCAAGGCGCTTGCAATGGCGCGCAATGTGGCGCGGCAAGAGGGGCGCACCATCAATCAATTCACGACGGCAGTGTTTGATCTAGTGGATTTGGGCGACGACATTCGCCACGAAGCCTCCAAATCCGATGCGCGCTATTATTATCGCCCATTCAAAACGATTCTCGTGCGTACTGTCGCGGACGGCGGCGAAAGTTTTTATGTGCGCGGTCCGCATCAGCTCACACTCCCACATTTATTTCGCTTGGTGGAAGCACAGTCCAATCTCTAAAAAGTCATTGCGAGGCCCCTCTTTGCGACGAAGCAATCTCCAACCCCAATAATCCGCTTGAGCAATTAGGAGATTGCTTCGCAAAGACGGCTCGCCATGACACTGAATTCCATGCACCCCTATCGTCTCCAAGAGCTGGTTGCTAAATTTGCGTCCACGCACATTGTCGTCGTGGGTGATTATTTTTTGGATCAGTATCTGGTGCTGGATGCGAACCTGACCGAGACTTCGCTGGAAACGGGGTTGGACGCGTATCAGGTGGTCGCCATCCGCAATTGTCCGGGCGCGGCGGGGACGGTAACGTCGAACTTGTGGGCGATGGGCGTGCGCGTGAGTGCAGTTGGATTTATTGGCAACGATGGAAATGGCATAGAATTGGAGCGAGCGCTGGCAACAACCGGGGTGGATACGCGCAATCTATTGCGCCGCGCCGACTGCTTTACGCCGACGTACACCAAGCCGATGCTGCGGACGAGCGATGGAGTGGAACGCGAATTGAATCGTCTGGACATTAAAAATCATCAAGTTGTTCCCGCAGAGGTTGAAGACGCAATCATTGCGCGATTGCGCGGCATTCTGCCGAGCGCCGAGGCAGTCATTGTGGTGGATCAGGTCGAAGAAGAAAATTGCGGCGTGATTACGACGCAGGTGCGGACGGCGATTGGCGAACTCGCGACTGAATTTTCGCAAAAAATCTTTATGGCGGAATCGCGGGCGCAGATTGGCGCTTTTCATAACGTCATGCTTAAACCCAATGCGCGCGAAGTAATCACCGCATTCCGGCTGGATGACGAAGTCCAAGTCCAAGATACCGCGCGTAAATTATTTCATCGCGCAGGGCGCACTGTGTTTCTTACGCAAGGTGAGTTGGGAACGCTGGTGATTGATGCGGATGGAGCCACGCTTGTTCCTGCGATTCCAGTCACGGGCGAAATTGATATTGTCGGCGCAGGTGACAGCGCATTGGCGGGATTGACCGCATCGCTGTGTGCGGGCGCGAATCCGCAAGAAGCCGCGTGGATCGGCAATCTCGCCGCTTCGATTACGATTCAACAACTCGGGACGACGGGAACGGCGTCGGTGGAACAACTTTTGCAAGCGGCGAATGAGCATTTTCCGAAAGTGAGCAAAGGGGATGCGCTTAAACGATAAAGTGGCGATTGTGACGGGGAGCGGTTCGGGCATCGGGCAAGCGATTGCCGAACATTTTGCCCGCGAAGGCGCAAAGGTAGTCGGCGTCGAAGTCAATCCGCAGCGCGGACAAGCGGTGGTGGATGCAATCGTGCAAAAGGGCGGGACGGCGACGTTTATCCAAGCCGATGTCTCGAATGCCAATAAGGTAAAAAACGCCATTGACCGCGCGGTACAACAATATGGCACGCTCGATATTCTTTGTAACAATGCCGCCGTACAGCTCATCGGGCAAGACGCGCGGGCGCACGAACTGAGCGAGGCGATTTGGGATTTGACGCTCAACATAAATCTTCGCAGCGTGTGGCTGTGCAGCAAATACGCAATTCCGTACATGCTGGAACGCGGCGGTTCGATTATTAATATCGCTTCGCCGACGGGGTTGTATGGCATCGGCGCGGGCTATACCGCATACAGCGCGAGCAAAGCGGGCGTGTTCGGTCTGACGCGCGTGATGGCGGTGGATTATGCGCGCAATAATATTCGCGTGAACGCGATTGTGCCGGGCACCACGCAGACGCCGCTCATCGCTTCGGTCTTGGAAGACCAGCAGGTAGTCACGAATCTTTTGAACAAGACGCCGTTAGGCAGATTGGGCAGGCCCGAAGATGTGGCGGGTCTCGCCGTGTTTCTCGCCTCGCCCGAAGCGAATTACTGCACCGGCGCTTTTTTCACGGCAGATGGAGGGTTGACCGCCGTATGAAGAACAGTCTATCTCCTTGTCCTGGCCAAAAACTCAAGGATTCCAAATTTAGTCGCATTCGGATTCGCTACTCATGCTACCCGTCGATAATTATGATGTAAGCCATTCAGCACCGGAAATGAGATGATCTTCCCTTTCGCATGACCATTGCGCTCCTTACCTTCGTCCACCGGAATGTGTTGATTAATTCCTTGGTGCGGTCGCGAGCGAATAAAAAGCCCGCGTATTCCTTTATCACTTGATAGAGCTGCCTCTCGCTGAAGATCAACAGATGGTCTAGGCATTCCCTGCGTACGCTAGCGAGAAACCGTTCGCACGTCGCATTGGCGCGCGGTGCCCGTTAGGGAATCCGCAAACCCTCAGCCATTTCATCAAACTGACTCCCATATTTGTTGTCGTTATCCCTGACCAGGTATTTTGGAGCCCTCCCGAACGGTGTCGCCTCGCGGAGTTGCTGCGCCAGCCTGAGGTCGGCGAGCGCGTTAGACCAAAATGGACGACTCGTCGTGAGCCCAGCTCGATGATAAAGAATACAAACACCTGACGAAAGAAGAGATCAATTGACCTGCCCCCGGAAAACCGGTCCAGACTGAAAGTGGCTGGATCGAAAAGGCAAAAATGCGGTAGGCTATGAAGGGACGCAGCAGATCGGTAGGCAAACTGCGCGAAGCAGAAGTACTTTCGAGTTAGGGACGTAGCATCAGCGAGATTTGCCGCGCGTTGGGTATCACGGACCAAACATATTATCGCTGGCGCAAAGAATATGGTGGGATGCGGACCGAGCAGGCGCATCGCTTGAAGGAGCTTGAAAAAGAGAATCAGCGCTTGCGCAAACTGGTGGCGGATTTGGCGCTGCACAAGGCGCTGCTGCAGGAGGCACTCTCCGCAAGAACAGTTCCAATGCCAAGCATTGGCGCCCGGCCGCCCGACGGCACAGTGTGGCGCATGTCCGCGAGATATTCCACGTTTCGGAGCGACGGGCGTGCCGGGTGATTCGGATCAGTCGGTCCAGCCAGCGCTATCGCGCCAAGCGGCAGACGCTGGACTCACCGTTGATGCAACGGATAATCGAGTTAGCGACGCAGTATGGGCGGTATGGCTATCGCCGCACCACGGCACTGCTGCCACGCGAGCACTGGGCCGTCAATCACAAACGTGTGGAACGGCTGTGGCGGCAAGCAGGCTTGAAAGTGCCGCCCAAACAGCCCAAACGCCGCCGCTTGTGGCTGAATGACGGTGTCCTGGCTCCTATTGCCATCCAAGTCAGTTTTTAGACGTTTTCTTCTTTCACGCCACGCGCCGATAGTCATGATGGAGACCATTCAGCATCGGGAACGCAATGATCTTCCCCCGCGCCTCACTTCGATTGGCTTCTTCTGGCGCTGTTGATCGCCGTCCCTCCAGAGCTTTTTCCTTCAACCCCGGAAAAAGGATGATCTTGTTCGGTGCGGCCCTCTCCACATTCTCGTTTTCGATCTTCGCCGGAATCTGTTGCTGCAATCCCTAATGCGGGCGCGCGCGGTTGAAATAGGAAACATACTCGCGCACCACGCGGTGCAGTTGTCGTTCACCAAAGATAAGCATGTGGTCCAGACATTCGCGCCGCACGCTGCCCAACAAGCGTTCAGACACCGCATTGGCCCGCGGGGCGCGATAGGGAATCTTTAACACCTCGATGCCGGTGTTCTCCGCCACGCGATCAAATGCTGTCCCGAATTTACTATCGTTGTCGCGTACAATGTATTTCGGCTGCACGCCGTTGGACGTGGCTTCGCGCAATTGTTGTGCGACCCACTCCTGTGTGGGATGGCGCGTCACTCCAAAATGCACGACGCGGCGAGACGAGAGTTCGATGATGCAAAAGACATAGAGAGTGCGAAAGGTGAGATCAATGACCGGCAAAAATTCACACGCCCAGATGTCCTTCGCATGGTTATGCAAAAACGTGGACCAGTTTTGATTGGGTTCGCGTGGTGGCTTGATCCGCCGTAGGTAACGTTGAATCGTCCGTTTCGCAACCTTGATGCCTACCTTGAGAGCTCTCTATGGATGCGTTCCGCTGCCCACAACGGATGGTACTGTGCCATCTGCTGGATCAATGCAATGGTCTCCGCCGCGATTTTGGGTTGGGTGGTTTTGGTGTTGGATTTGTGTTTCCAGAAGAGATAAAAGCCTGCGCGATGCCAGCGCAGGAGGGTCTCAGGTTGGAGGAGAACGAGCGCATCGTTCCAATCCTTCAAACGACTCGCCAAGACCAAGAACCAGAAGCGGTCGGCGGAGGTGAAATGAGGAAGTTTGGACTGACGCTGCAAAATGACCAGTTGGTGACGCAGGAGCGCATTCTCCAGCATAAGTTGGGATTTGGAAGGCGTGAGGTCTTGTAGAGCGCCGGACCAGATCGAGGTCGGTACAGGATCCGACCAGCGGCGGAGCAGGCGGTCGAACCGGACAAAGCAAAACAAAGCCACAGAGGAGCCGAGCGCAAGGAGGTGGGACATGGCAAACTCTCGCGGCGTGCGGAAGCGGGGGGAGCAAAGTGTAACATGGTTTAGAAGTTTGATCGGTCTTGAGCGGAAGGGAAGCGTAAGCCACGTGCAAGGGGAAGGTGTGGTTTTACTCGAAAAACAAGGGCGGATGCGTGAAGTAGCCGACACAACCCTGGCGGGCTTGACATGATCCTCTTTTTGCGCAATAATAGCCATCTAGATAGCCATGTCATGGGGGAGGTGGTAAAATGTTCAAAACCTTTTCAATTGCCGAGGCGCGGCATAGTCTCGCCGAGTTAGTGCATCAACTTGAACGTCAGCCCATCATTCACCTGACCCGTCGCGGGAAACCCGTTGCTGTCCTGCTGTCGCAGCGAGAATTTGAGCGTCTTACGGCGACGCGAACGCCCTTTTGGGACGCATACACCGTGTTTCGTAAGTCGTTTGATCTCGTCGCGCTGGATATCGAACCGAATATTTTCCATGACACACGCGATCGCTCACTCGGGCGGGAGATGGAGTGGTGAGCAATAAATATCTCCTCGACACGAATATTCTTTCAGAGCCGCTACGCCCCAGACCGAACGCTAAGATTCTCGCACAGCTCAAACACCGTGCTGACGAACTGGCACTTGCCAGTCTGGTTTGGCACGAGTTGTGGTTTGGCTGTGAACGGCTCCCTGCTTCCGACAAACGCAGCGCCATCGAAGAGTATCTCAACAAAGTGATTGCGCCTTCGATGGTGATCTTGCCGTATGACGATCGGGCCGCTATCTGGCACGCCAAAGAACGAGGGCGTCTCGCTGCACAAGGCAAAACTCCGCCCTTTGTGGACGGTCAAATTGCTGCCATCGCTTACGTGAACGATTTAACCTTGGTCACGCTCAATCTTTCTGACTATTCTGCCTTTAAAGGCGTCAAGGTGGAGGATTGGAGTCGGTGACAGATGGGCCGCACGTGATGAATTCAACCAAGTTCGAGACTGAAGCCGGACCGGATTAAATGACATTGTTGGATTGATAACGTCTCCGTCACCGACTCCTCTGATTTCGGCCAAGCACCAGCCCTTAATTCTTCAAGGAACCGTTTGGGCGAGACAACCCGCGGCGGACGAATGTCCTTCTCTTTGGTGTACTCATCAAGGGCTTTCGGCATCAAACCTCCCCTGTCTTGGCTACTTGCCACATCCAAACCGATTTTGAACGATTCTTCTCCTCACGCGATACGTCGATAATGATGATGTAAGCCATTCAATATGGGGAACGCGATGATCTTCGCCTTAGTCTCATGCAACACGGTAGCATTCTTCGCTACTGTTTCGCGTTGACGCTCGCGATTGTTATCCTTCAACCCCGGAAAAAGAATGATCTTGTTTCTCGCAGGGACCTCGCTGTTCGCGTGTGCGGTCTGCTCCGGAGTGTGCTGCTTCAATCCCTGATGCGGTCGCGGCCCGTTGAAATAGAAAACATAGTCGCGCACCACGCGATGCAGTTGTCGCTCACTGAGAATCAGTACGTGATCCGAACATTCGCGCCGCACGCTGCCCAAGAAGCGTTCGCACACCGCATTCGCCCTCGGCGTACGATACGGAGTCTTCAACACTTCCATGCCGTTGCTCTTCGCCACGCGATCAAACGCCGTTCCAAACTTGCTATCGTTGTCTCGGATAATGAATTTCGGATGTACGCCGTTGGGCGTGGCGTCGCGCAATTGTTGAGCGACCCATTGTTGGGTTGGATATCGTGTTACCCCAAAATGTACGACGCGCCGAGTGGAAAGGTCGATCATGAAAAAAACAAAGAGGGTGCGAAACGTGAGATCGAAGACGGGCAGGAAATCGCAATCCCAGACGTTTTCGGCATGGTTGTGCAAAAAGGTTGACCAACTTTGACTGGATTCCCGCGACGGGTTGGCACGATGCATGTAACGTTGAACGGTGCGCTTTGCAACCTTGATGCCCAACTTGAGCAGCTCACCGCGGATCCGTTCCGCACCCCATAATGGATTTTCTTGTGCCATCTGCTGAATCAGCGCGATGGTCTCTGCCGCGATTTTGGGTTGAGTGGTTCTAGGTTTGGATTTGTGTTTCCAAAATAAGCGAAAGCCTTGCCGATGCCAATGTAAAATTGTCTCAGGCTTGAGTAGGAAGAGTGCCTCTTTCCAATGTTTCAGGCGACTGACAAAGATCAAAAACCACAAACGGTCAGATGAAGTGAAGTGTGGTGGTTTGGATTGTCGCTGCAGAATAGCCAGTTGATGGCGCAGAATTGCATTCTCGAGAACGAGTTCGGTTTTGGAGCGCGGGAGATCTTGGAGTATGCCGGTCCAGAGAGACGTTTGGGCAGGAATTAACCAGCGGCAGAACAGACGGTCGAAGGTGTGGAACCAAAACACGGCGAAGGACTCCCAGAGTGACAAGAACAAGAGCATAGCGAACCCGAGTGTGCGGAAGCGGAGAGTGAGTGTATCATGATTTGAGGAGTGGAGTTTTGAGAGGAGGGGGGAGCGGTCTCCTCGCGAGGGGAAGCAGCGATTTTACTCGGAAAAATCGCTTGGATGAGATTAGTAGCCAACACAGCACGGAACGCTCCGAATATAGTATTGCTCCATCCTACCCATTTCACCAACTTTTGAACAGTCACGGCTATTCTCCGACTTGACATCCACCGAAAAAGAGTCATAATCTAGACAGACTAGACAGAAGGTGAAGATGAAACAACACATTTGGCAGCTCCAAGAGGCGAAGAATCGATTTAGCCAAGTGGTCGAACAGGCGCTCCGCCAAGGGCCTCAAGTCATCACGCGTCATGGCATCGAAGCGGTGATTGTGCTCTCGTACCAAGAATACCGCCGCCTGCTCCTGCGCCAAAGTAAACTCTCCGACTTTTTTCGGAGATCTCCCTTGGCCGGAGTGGCACTCGACTTGCACCGCGACCAGAGTAGCTGGCGCAGAAATGTCGAGCTATGAAATATCTGATTGACACCAACGTCATTTCGGAATTGATTGCGCGCCAGCCCAACCCCAAGGTTGTGGGGTGGATCGACCAACTCGATCCAGAAATGGTCTATTTGAGCGTGATCACGATTGGCGAGATTCGTAAAGGGATTGAGAAACTGCCCGCCGCCAAGCGGAAGGACGCCATCAAACAGTGGCTCGAGAGCGATCTGCTGGTTCGCTTTGAAGGGCGCATTGTGGCAATCACAGTGCAAACCATGCTCCAATGGGGTGAGCTGATGGCGCGTTTAGAACGGAAGGGGAAGCCGATGGGTGCCATTGATTCACTGATTGCGGCGACGGCCCTCGAAGGGCAGTATGTGCTGGCAACGCGCAATGCAGAGGATTTTCAGAACACGGATGTAAGTGTCATTAATCCGTGGGAGTGAATCGGTGATCGCGATAGCTGTTGCAGACAAATTGGCAAGCCAGATGTGTTTTTGTCTGCTTTGGTGCCGCGTGCGAACCTACGGTGAAGTGAATAATTTGAAACGGATGGGAGTACATTTCCTATGATGGAAAACGTACTGCCATTTGGCGGGTTTGACGCGTGATTGCGAAAAAATAATTATCGTTTGGGCAAAAATCACAACAGTAATAATACGTTGCTGATACCTTTTCCCGTAATGGTACTGCCAAAGACGATCACGTCAGCATTTACGGTACCATCAATCACAACGGTATTGGCGAAAACGATATAGCTTCCACCTTTCGTCGCGGTTCTCCGTTCAGAAAAAGTATTCAGCTAAC
>Ga0070741_10016981_pt1 | contig 12028 bp, 10 predicted proteins | sample Coa_R1_4_FD_66440 | JGI IMG/M metagenome (GOLD analysis project Ga0070741, IMG submission 66440) | Surface soil microbial communities from Centralia Pennsylvania, which are recovering from an underground coalmine fire - Coalmine... | ecosystem: Environmental > Terrestrial > Soil > Unclassified ...
CCTCGGGGGCCTGCAGATCGACCTCGGCCGTCACGAGGTGCGCGTCGACGGCGAGCGCGTGCATCTGACGCTGTCGGAGTTCAAGGTGCTGTCGCTGCTCGCGGAGCAGCCCGAGGCGATCGTCTCGCGCAAGGAGCTGATGCAGCACCTGTGGGCGAGCGAGCACGTCGGCGACGAGCACGCGTGCGAGGTGCACATCTCGAATCTCCGGCGCAAGATCGAGCGCGATCCCTCGCAGCCGCAGCGCCTCGTCACCGTGCGCGGAATGGGCTACAAGCTCGTTCCCGCTTGAGCTTCCTCGGCGCACGCATCCCCGTCGTGCAGGCGCCGATGGCGAACAACCAGCCGGCGTCCCTGGCTGCGGTTGTTGCCGACGCGGGCGGCCTCGGCACGATCCCCGCGGCGGCGCTCTCCCCCGATGCGTTGCGCGACGCCGTGCGGGACGTGCGCGCCGCGACGGACGGGCCGTTCGGAGTCAACGTGTTCGCGCCGCCGTTCCTGCGCGACCGGCTCGTCGAGGTCGTGCTGGCGGAGCGGCCGCGCTTCTTCAGCTTCACCTTCGGCATCGTCGACACCGCGCCGTTCCGCGAGGCGGGGATCGCCGTGCTCGGGACGGCGACGACGCCCGAGGAGGCGGCGGCGCTCGAGGCGGCCGGCGTGGATGCGGTCGTCGCGCAGGGCGCCGAAGCCGGCGGGCACCGCGGGACGTTCCTCGGGTCGTTCGACGACGGGCTCGTCCCGCTCGACGAGCTGCTCGAGTCGATCTCCGTCTCCGTCCCGGTCGTCGCCGCCGGCGGCATCGTCGACGCCGGCGACGTCCGCCGCGTGCGAGCTCGCGGTGCGGCGGCAGTGCAGGTCGGCACGGCGTTTCTCTTCACGCGCGAGTGCGGCACGGCGCGCGAGCATCTGGACGCGTTACGGCGCTACGAGACCGTCGTGACGCCCGCGTACACCGGGCGGCACATGCGCGCCGCGCGGACGCCGGTGCTCGACGAGCTGATGCAGTCGGAGCCCCTGCCGTTTCCCGAGCAGCGCGCGGTCTCGGCCCGGCTCGGGCCCGTCTACATGGGCGGAGCTGCGGCACGCCGTGCGAAGACGCAGTCGGCCGCCGAGCTCGTGGCGGAGCTCGCGCGCGGCTTCGCCTGAGCTATGCGCGCAGCACGGCGCGGCGAGGGCCGGCGAGGAAGCCGGCCTCGACGAGCAGCGGCATCGCCATCGTCTCGCTCACGGGCTCGCCGTCGAAGCGCTCGACCGCGAGCCGTTTCGTGCGGCTGCCCCGGACGTGCGCGACGAGGGCGTCGAGCGCAGGCCGCAGCCACTCCTCGTCGGGCTCGCGCAGGGGAACGAGCGTGCGCCCGCCCCGCTCGACGTAGAGGACGGCCTCGCCACCGAGCAGGACGACGTGCGCACCCGCAACGCGCGCAGCGCGCCCGTTCGCCCGCTTCGGCCAGGGGATCGCCGCGCCGTACGGCTGTGCAGGATCGGCTGCCGCGAGCACGAGCGGCTCCGGCTCGTCGCCCTCGCGCGGGCGCAGCTCACGCAGCCGCTCGACGGCGCCGCCGAGCGCGAACTGCGCCCCGCCGAGCCCTTCGACGAAGTAGCCTCGTCGGCAGGTTCCGAGCGTCTCGAGCGCGCGCAGCTCGGCGTACACGACGCCGTATCCGCCGGGGATGCCCTCTCCACGGACCCCGTCGCGCGTGACGATGCCCTGGCGCTCGAGCAACAGCTCCGCGAGCGCGCGACGGTCGGGCTCCCCGCCCGAGAAGAGCGTGTGCGCGAGCGACCAGCGTCCCTGCGTCGCGGTCGGACGGGACGCCCGCGTGCGCGCGAACCGGCGGGTCCGCCGCTCCGGTCGCGGCGGCTGGTAGCGGCGTTCGGCGCGCAGCGGCTGCCACGCGTCGTTCGTCACCTCGCCGGCCCAGACGAGATCCCAGAGCGCCGGCAGCGCCACGGCGTCCTCGAGCTGCGTCGTCTCCAGCAGGTCGTTCCAGAAGCGGGCGCCGTGCGCCAGCGCGGCACGAATCGCGTCGTGCGCGGGTTCGTCGGGAGCCGGCGCGGGCGAGGGACGTCCCAGGAGCGGTGCGTCCTCGCGGAAGAAGACGGCGACGCGGTCGAGTCCCGCGCCCGCCCAGACGAGCTCGCCCGACGCGCAGAGCTGGTCGAGCTGCTCGGCGCGATAGCCGGGCACTCGCCGCGGGAGCACCTCCGACTCCCAGAGCGCGACCGGCAGCGCGAGCCCCTGCAGCGGCACGAGCGCCTCCCGCAGCGTCGCGCGGCGATCGATCCCGTGCCAGCTCGGCAGGAAGCGGCCGAGCGCGGCCTGCTCGGCGGGCTCGACCTCGCGGCGGAGCGCAGCGAGCGACGCGCGCCGCAGCCGCCGCAACACGTCCGCATCGCACCACTCGCGCTCGACGCCCCCGGGTCGAAGCTCGCCGCGCACGAGCTTCTCGGCACGTTCAAGCTCCCGCAGGTGCGGCTCGACGTCGACGCCGAACCATTCGCATGCCTGCGCCGTCGTGAACGGGCCGCGCCCGCGCGTGTAGCGCGCGACGAGCTGCTGCAGCGACTCGGGGCCGCCTTCGAGGAATGCATCCGGCAAGCCCGAGGGCGGCATGACGCCGAGCGCGTCGCGATAGCGTCCGGCATCCTCGACGGCGATCAGGCGGAGCTCGCCGGCGATCCGCACCCGGACCGCGCGCCGCTCCGCCTCGAGGATCGCGGCGTGAGCCTCGTCGAACTCGCCCTCGCGGTAGTCGCCGCGTAGACGCAGGGCGTCGTGGAGATGGTCCGGGTTCGCCGGCCGCGGACGCAGCGCCGCCTCGACCTCGGCGAGCGCAGCCGCGTCGATCAGCTCGCGGAGCTCTTCCTGACCGAGCAGCTCTCGGAGCAGGTCACGGTCGAGCGACAGGGCCTGCGCACGCCGCTCCGCGGGCGGCGTGTCGTCCTCGTACATGTAGGTCGCGATGTAGTCGAAGAGCAGCGACGCTGCGAACGGCGACGCGGACTGCGTCTCGACGTCCACGAGGTCGATCTCGCGCGTCCGCAGCGCGTGCAGCAGGCGCTTCAGCGCCGGAAGGTCGAAGACGTCCTGCAGGCACTCGCGATAGGTCTCGAGCACGATCGGGAAGCTCGCGTACTTGCGAGCGACCTGCAGCAGCCCCTGTGCCTTGAGCCGCTGCTGCCAGAGCGGCGTCCGCTCACCGGGGCGGCGGCGCGGGATCAGCAGCGCGCGCGCTGCGTTCTCGCGGAAGCGCGCGCCGAAGAGCGCCGTGCTCCCGACCTCAGCGAGCAGCAGCTCGTCGAGCTCCTCCTCGCTCAGCAGCAGGAGGTCGGTCGACGGAGGGGCATCCGCGTCCGGGAGGTGGAACGCGATGCCGTCGTCCGACCAGATCGACTGCACCTCGATCCCGAGCGAGTCGCGAAGCCGGGCGCCGACGGCCATCGCCCACGGAGCGTGCACACGCCCGCCGAACGGGGTCAGGATGCAGATCCGCCAGTCGCCGATCTCGTCCCGGAAGCGCTCGACGACGACGGCCCTGTCCGACGGGACGACGCCCGTCGCACGCTCCTGCTCCTCGAGAAACGTCGACAGATTCTGTGCTGCAAACCTGGACAGACCGAGCTCGGTCAGACGGGTCAGCCTGGTCTGTACAGGCTTGGAAAGCATATTTCGCGAGAACTCGCCAACCGCCCTGCCGAGCTCGTACGGGCGCCCGACGCCCTCGCCCTTCCAGAACGGCACCGCCCCGGGCACGCCCGGCGCAGGCGAGACGAGCACCCGGTCGCGCGTGATCTCCTCGATCCGCCACGACGACGCGCCGAGCATGATCACCTGTCCGGCGCGGGCCTCGTACACCATCTCCTCGTCGAGCTCCCCGACGCGTCCGCCGCCGTCCACGATGAACACGCCGAAGAGGCCGCGGTCGGGGATCGTCCCCGCGTTCGTGACCGCGAGCCGCCGCGCGCCCTGCCGGCCGCGAATGACGCCCGCCGTCCGGTCCCAGATGATCCGCGGGCGCAGCTCGGCGAACTCGTCGGACGGGTAGCGCCCCGCGAGCATGTCGAGCACGTTCTCGAGCTGCGGGCGTGAGAGCTCCGCGAACGGATATGCGCCGCGCACGAGCCTGTGCAGCTCGTCGACCTCGATCTCCTCGTCGGCGCAGACGGCGACGATCTGCTGCGCGAGCACGTCGAGCGGGTTGCGCGGAATCTGCGTCTCCTCGATCGCGCCCTCCCGCATCCGCTGCAGCACGACGGCGGACTCGAGTAGGTCGGCGCGGAACTTCGGGAAGATCCGCCCTTTCGAGACCTCGTGCAGCGAATGGCCGGCGCGCCCGATCCGCTGCAGCCCACGCGCGACGGACTTCGGCGACTCGACCTGGACGACGAGGTCGACGGCTCCCATGTCGATGCCGAGCTCGAGCGACGACGTCGCGACGAGGCACGGAATCCGCCCCGCCTTGAGGTCCTCCTCGATCTGCACACGCTGCTCCCGCGCGAGCGAGCCGTGGTGCGCACGCGCGACCTCCGCTTCGGCGAGCTCGTTCAGGCGAAGCGCGAGCCGCTCGGCGAGCCGCCGGTTGTTCACGAAGACGATCGTCGAGCGGTGCGCGCGCACGAGCTCGAGTAGCGCCGGATAGATCGACGGCCAGATCGACTGCGACGCGACCTCGAGCCCGGCGGTGATGCCGGAGTCGCCGGACTCGTACTGCCGCTGGTCGAGCGAACCCGGTGTACCGAGCTCGCGCATGTCCTCGACCGGGACGACGACCTCGAGGTCGAGCTGCTTCGCGACGCCCGCGTCGACGAGCTCGATCGGCCGGCCGCCGGAGACGAACCGGCCGATCTCCTCGAGCGGGCGCTGCGTCGCCGACAGCGCGATGCGCTGGAACGAGGCGTCGCCGACGAGCCGCTCGAGCCGCTCGACCGAGAGCGCGAGGTGCGCCCCGCGCTTCGTCCCCGCGACGGCGTGCACCTCGTCGAGGATCAGCGTGTCGACGCCGCGCAGCAGCTCCCGCGCCTGCGAGGTGAGCATGAGAAAGAGAGACTCGGGCGTCGTGATGAGGATGTCGGGCGCATCGCGCAGCATCGCCGCGCGCTCCTTCTGCGACGTGTCGCCCGTGCGCACCGCCACGCGGAGCGAAGACTGGAGCCCGGCGAGCGGCCCGCGCAGGTTGCGCTCCACGTCGTAGTTCAGGGCCTTCAGCGGCGAGACGTAGAGCACGCGGAGACCGCCGCCCGGCGAGGCGGTCAGCCGGTCGATCGCGTAGAGGAACGCGGCGAGCGTCTTGCCGGATCCGGTCGGGGCCTGGATCAGCGTGTGCGCGCCGGTGGCGATCACCGGCCAGCCCTTCGCCTGGGCCGGCGTCGGCGCGTCGAACGTCCGCGCAAACCAGTCGCGGGTCGGCGGGTTGAAGACGCCGAGCGCATCCATACGGCCAGCCTAGCTCCGGGGCTGCGGCCTGGATCGACGCGCTGCGGGGGTTAGGATCGAATCGTGGCGAAGCCGGACGCCCTCTACTTCACGGAGAACGAGGAGGCGAACCGCCTGCTCGCCGAGGACCCGTTCGCGCTGCTCGTCGGCTTCGCGCTCGACCAGCAGATCACGGTGCAGCAGGCGTTCACGGGCCCGCTCCGGATCAAGCAGCGGGTCGGCACGCTCGACCCGGCGAGGCTCGCCCGCACCGACCTCGAGCCGGTCTTCCGCGAGAAGCCCGCGGTGCACCGCTTTCCGGGCGCGATGGCGAAGCGCGTGCAGGAGCTCGCCGCACACATCGCGGAGGAATACGGCGGAGACGCGTCACGCATCTGGACCGAGGCCGCCGACGGGCGCGAACTGCAGAAGCGGATCGGAGCGCTGCCCGGCTTCGGCGACATGAAGATCCGTTCGGTCACCGCCGTGCTGGCGAAGCGGTACGGGATCGAGCCGGCCAGGGAGGTCGCGCCGAGCCATCCGACGCTCGGCGACGTCGACTCTCCGCAGGCGCTGCTCGACTACCAGGCGGCGAAGCGTGCGCACAAGGCCGAGCTGCGCGCGAAGGCAGCGCGATAGAGCTCCACACGCTCACAGACGGCGGCCAGACGGCGGAGTCGATCGCCGAGCTGCTCGCGGGATGGCTCGCCGCCGCGCAGCGGACGCTCGACATCGCGATCTACGACCTCCAGCTGCCCGACCCGCTCGCGCAGACCGTCCGCGGCGCGCTGACCGACGCGGCCGCGCGCGGCGTCGCGGTCCGCCTCGCGTACAACCTCGACGACGACGGGAGGCCGCCGGTGCCCCCGCCGCCCCGTACCGATCCGAGCCTCGTCGACGCGCTGCCCTTCCCCACGGCCGCGATCCCCGGCTCGCCCGACCTGATGCATCACAAGTACGTGATCCGCGACGGAGCAGCCGTCTGGACGGGATCGATGAACTGGACCGCGGACTCGTGGACGCGCGAGGAGAACGTCATCGTCACCGCGGACTCCGCCGAGCTCGCCGCGCGCTACGCGACGGATTTCGAGCAGCTCTGGGAGCGCCGCGACGTGCAGCACAGCGGGCGCGTCGACTCGAGCGCGCTCGAGGTCGGGGGCAAAGCCGTTCGGCCGTGGTTCTGCCCGGGCCGCGGCGAGCGGCTCGCCCACCGGATCGCCAAGACGATCGGCACCGCAACCCGCCGCGTGCGGATCGCCTCGCCCGTGATCAGCTCGGGGCCGATCCTCGGCACGCTCGCCCAGGTCGTGAGCGACGGCAAGGTCGACGTCGCCGGCGCCGTCGACCGCACGCAGATCCTCGAGGTGATCGCCCAGTGGGAGGCCAACGGCAACGCCGCCTGGAAGGAGCCGCTCCTGCGAACCGTCCTCACGCGAGCGCCGTTCTCGGGCAAGCACTCGACGCCCTACGCGCCGGGCACGACGCACGACTACATGCACGCGAAGGTGACGGTGGCGGACGACACCGTCTTCGTCGGCAGCTTCAACCTCTCGCACTCGGGCGAGCTGAACGCCGAGAACGTCCTGGAGATCGCAGACGCCGGCGTGGCGGACCGGCTCGCAGGCTTCGTGGACACGATCCGCAGCCGCTATCCCGGAATCGACCTATCGCCTGCCACCCCGCCAGGGGAGGGACAAACCCGGCCGCGAGCCCGATAGTTCGCGCATGAGCGCTGCGGCCGCCGTCCTCCACTCACCCTTTCGGGTGAGCCGCCGCTCATACGGAACTCTTACCGCTCCCGGGGCCGGATTCATCAGCCGGCCTCCGATTCTGTGCCCAACGGACACGGCGTCCGGCCGGTACACAACGAATCAAGGGAGACAGATTTCGATGAGCAAGACGATGAAGGCCCTGACGCAGCGCAAGACCCTCTTCGCGCTCGTGCTCGCCCTCACCATCTTCGGTGCGGTCTACGGCTTCGCGGCGACGCTGAACGTCGGCACCAACACGCTGAGCGCCGGCAACGCGTCGGTCGCGTCGTGCCAGGCGTCCGGCACCCCGACCGGCACCTACTCGGTGGCGTACGACTCCACCCTCGGCGGCTACAAGGTCTCCGGCGTGACGGTCACGGGCCTCGACACGAACTGCGCCAGCAAGGCGATCTCGGTGACGCTCACGGGCACCGGGAACTCCAACCTCGCGACGATCGCGGGCACGGTCCCGGTCGGCGGCGGCTCGCTCGCCCTGACCCCCGGCTCCACGATCTCCGCGGCGTCGGTCACCGGCGTCTCGGTCGCGATCAACGGCTAGAGCCGGATTCCGTACCGGCGGACGGTTGCGGGTGAGGCGCCTGGCGGCGGGCGCCTCACCCTGCGACGGCCCTACGACTCTTCGAGGACACGATTGAGATGAAGCTCGCGGCGCACATCCTGGGTCTCGCTCTCGCACTCTCGGCCACGGTGGCCGCGTGCGGGGCGGCCGCGACGCTCGCTCTCGGCTCGAACAAGCTTTCGGCAGGGAACGCGGCGGTCTCGAGCTGCGGCGTCTCCTCCCTCTCCGCGACCCGCAAGGCAAGCAACGCCGGCACCGTCACCGAGGTCGACGTTCCTTCGATCCCGAGCGCCTGCGCAGGAGCGACGCTGTCGCTCACCCTCGTCGGCCCGGGCGGCGCGGCGCTCGGCAACGCGAACGCGACGGTCCCGGCAGGGGGCGGCACGCTCGTGTTCACGAGCTTCGGCGCGACGGTCCTCGCGACGAATCTCCTCTCGTACAGCTTCGCCGTGGTGGGGCCGTAGGGTGCGCAAGCTTCTCCTCGCCCTGCTCGGCCTGACGGCGATCGGCGGCAGCGTCGGCTTCGCAGCGACGCTGTCGGTCGGATCGGGTCACCTGTGGTCGGGCTCGCAGACGCTCACGAAGGGCACCTGCACCCTCACGGGCACGAGCGTGACGTCCGACACCGACGTCAACCAGTTGAGCGGCAACGGGACGAACGGCGGCAGCACGACGATGATGGTGCTCCCGTTCAGCGGATTCGCGCGCGAGGCGTTCGTCAGCTTCGACCTCTCGAGCTGCAACATCCCCTCGACCGGGGGCGCCGACTCGGCGACGCTCAGCCTCCACATCACGAACGCGCCCTCGTCGAGCCGCACGATCGACGTGACGCCGGTGCTGTCGAGCTGGTCCGAGTCGCTCACGTGGAACCTGCTTTCCGGCCTCACGTTCGGCACGCGCACCGCCCAGTTCTCCACCGGCACGACGAGCGACGTGACGAAGACCGTCACCGTGACCGGTGACGTCGACCAGCAGATCAAGACCGGCAGCGTGTACGGGTGGCGCCTGAGCGACTCCGGCAGCAACTCGTTCAACGCGACGACGTTCGCGACCTCCGAGAGCACGACGGCCTCGTCCCGGCCCGTGTTGACGATCAACTATGAGAAATAGCGGATTCGCCTCGGCGGTGCAGCGCACCAACAAGGTCGCGGGAATCGCGCTCGTCGTCCTCGCACTCGCGTTCTGGGTGCAGTACCTCCGCCCGCAGTCGCTCGGCGGCAATGCCTCGTACGTGCTCGTCTCGGGCCACAGCATGCTGCCGCGCTACCACACCGGCGACCTCGTGCTCGTCGAGCACCGCAGCTCGTACCACGTCGGCGAGGTGATCGCCTACCACGTTCCGAAGGGCGACCCGCTCGCAGGGGCGCAGGTGATCCACCGGATCATCGGCGGCGACGCACAGCACGGCTTCGTCGTGCAGGGCGACAACCGCACGGCGCCCGACGTGTGGCGCCCCAAGCCGGGCGACATCGTCGGCGCGAAGGAGCTGCGCATCCCCGACGCGATCGTTCTCCTGCAGTTTCTGCGCACTCCTGTGTTCCTCGCGCTGCTCGCCGCGTGCTTCGTCTTCGTCCACGTGCTCTCGCGCGACGACGACGAAAAGACGGCGAGCGAGAGCGTCGCCGAGGCCGCGTGATGCCGTGCGTGCTCGTCGCCGAGCCGGACGCCGACGTCCGGCAGCTGCTCGAGCTCACGATCCGGCGTCTCGGCTACGAGGTCGCGACGGGCGAGAGCTCGGAGGTCGACGCCGTCCTGCTCGAGCCGGCGTGCGCGGCCGGCCAGTCGGTCGTGCGCAGGTTCGGCGACAACGGTCCGCCCGTCGTGTGCTTCAGCATCTATCCGCGCGAAGAGGGGCTGGCGCCGCCGGCGAGTGTCGCCTACCTGCTCAAGCCGTCGTCGCCGGTGGCGATCGCGGAAGCACTGCGCGACGCGTTTGGGGTCCAACCCGCCATCTAGACTGCGCGGGCCGTGTCGCTCGCCCGCCGTCGGTTCTTCCTGACGTCCGTCGCGCTCTGCGGTCTCGCGGTCTTGTGGGGCGTGATGATCGCATTCCAATGGGCCGGCAAGCTCGGCACGATCACGCTCGCGCCGTGGGTGGCGCTGCTCGGCTTCGACCTCGGCGTCGTCGGCGGCTTCGTCGGGGCCGGCTCGATGGTCGGCCTCTGGCTCGTCACGGCTGATCTCCAGGGAACGGCGCTCGACAACGTGCAGATCGCCGTGCGCGTCGGCTCGATGGTCGCACTCGGCGTCGGGGCCGGCTTCGCGGGACGGCTGCTGCGCGAGAGCGAGCGGTCGCAGCGGAGCGTCGCGATGCTGCAGACCGCGCTGATCGACTCGACGCTCGACGGCATCTGCCTGACGGACGAGCACGGCGAGATCCTCATCTCCAATCGGCCGCTCCGGCGTCTCAGCGCGGAGCTCGGGATGCCGCAGTCGGGGAGCGTGCCGGAGCGCCTGCTCGCGATCGCCGACCGGCTCGCCGAGCCCGAGCGCTACCGGTCTCGGATGCAGGAGCTCGCGACGACGACCGGCGAGGCGACGCTCGACGAGTTCGAGCTCGTGGGCAGCGGGCGAGTCTTTCGCGGCTACACGACACCCGTGCGCGATCCGAACGGAGGCCTCGCAGGGCGCGTGTGGACGTTGCGCGAGGTGACGGCCGATCGAGAGCTCGACCGGATGCGGGACGCGTTCGTCGCAACGGTGTCCCATGAGCTGCGCACGCCGCTCACGTCGATCTCGGGCTTCCTCGAGATGATGCACGACGAGGAAGAAGGTCTCGGCGAGAGCGGCAGGCGCTATCTCGACGTGATCCGCCGCAGCACGCAACGTCTGCATCTTCTCGTCGAGGATCTGCTGCTGATCGCGCAGATCGAGGCGAAGCGCGTGGAGCTTCAGCTCGAGCCGCTCGACATCTCGGAGCTCGCAGAGCGCAGCGTCGAGTCGATCCGCCCGACCGCGGACGAGAAGGGGGTCGCGATCTCGGTCGTCGCCGAGCACGCGCCGGCCGTGCGCGCGGACCGCGCACGCATCTCGCAGGTGCTCGACAACCTCGTCTCGAACGCCGTCAAGTTCACCGACGGCGGCGGGGAGGTGCGCGTCCAGATCGACGCGGAGGACGGCGAGCTGCGCATCGTCGTCGCGGACACGGGCATCGGCATCCCGGAGGAGGAGCAGGGACAGGTGTTCTCGCGCTTCTTCCGCGCGTCGACGGCGACGCAGCAGGCAATCCCCGGCACCGGGCTCGGGCTCGCGATCTCGCGCGCCCTCGTGGAGCAGCACGGCGGCCGTATCGCCGTGTCGAGCCGCGTCGGCGAGGGGACGCGCGTGACCGTCGCGCTGCCCACCACCCCGTAGGGGGATGCAGCGCAGCGACGCCTCGGGCACGATTGAGGCGATGAAGCGACTGCTCGCGCTCGCCGCAGGCGCGATGCTGCTCGGCGGCTCGTCCGCCCACGCACTGCGTCTCCCCTCGGCACCTGCCTGTCCGATCTTCCCGGCGACGAACGCGTGGAACGAACGCGTCGACACGCTGCCGGTTGCGGCCGACTCCGCGCAGCTGATCGCGTCGATCGGCTTGACGACGGGGCTGCACGCCGACTTCGGCTCGGGGCTCTACGACGGCGAGCCGATCGGCATCCCGTTCGACGTCGTGTCGAAGGCGACGCCGCGGTCGCGCGTGCGCTTCGACTACGCCGACGAGTCGGACAAGGGGCCGTATCCGATTCCGAGGGCGGTGCACATCGAGGGCGGTCGGGCCTCGACCGGCGACCGGCACGCGATCCTCGTCGACAAGAGCTCGTGCAAGCTCTACGAGCTGTACGCGCTCTATCCGACCGCGAACGGCTGGAAGGCCGGGTCCGGGGCGATCTGGAACCTGCGCTCGAATGCGCTGCGGCCCGCCGGCTGGACGTCGGCGGACGCGGCCGGGCTGCCGATCTTCCCCGGGCTCGCGCGCTACGACGAGGTCGCGCGCGGCGTGATCGACCACGCGCTGCGGTTCACCGTCGAGCACACGCGGCGCGCGTTCGTCTATCCGGCGCGGCACTACGCGTCGTCGTCGGACGATCCGTCGCTGCCGCCGATGGGGCTGCGCGTCCGCCTGAAGGCGTCCGTCGACATCTCGGGCTTTCCGCGTCAGGCGAGGATCGTGCTGCAGGCGCTGAGGACCTACGGGATGATCGTCGCCGACAACGGCTCGAACTGGTACATCAGCGGCGCACCCGATCCGCGCTGGTCGAACGACCAACTGCATTCGCTCGGCCGCATCACGGGCTCCGACTTCGA
>Ga0070741_10016982_pt1 | contig 12028 bp, 10 predicted proteins | sample Coa_R1_4_FD_66440 | JGI IMG/M metagenome (GOLD analysis project Ga0070741, IMG submission 66440) | Surface soil microbial communities from Centralia Pennsylvania, which are recovering from an underground coalmine fire - Coalmine... | ecosystem: Environmental > Terrestrial > Soil > Unclassified ...
TGATGTAGTCGCAGCCCGCGGCGGTCTGGCCGAGCAGGGACGGGGTGCGGGAGTAGATGTTGACGATGCCGGTGCCGATCTGCACCCGCTCGGTGATCGCCGCGAGGTAGCCGACCTGGCTGATCGCGTCGAACGAGTACGCCTCGGCGACCAGCACCGCGTCCAGCCCGGCCTTTTCCATCTCCACCACCTTGCGGGCGCTGGTGTGGAAGTCCATCGAGTAGGACAGCAGGGTGACCAGTTTCATGTTTGGCATCCTTCCGCCGCGCAGCGGGTCTCCGCGTAGTGATTCTGATGCATTACTATAGTCTCCGCGACCTGGATCACGACACCGACGTACGGACCCGGATTGACCCACTCTTCGAGACGGACGGTGGCCACAGGAGGCAGAGCTGAGCGCGGTGGAGCGAGCGGGCTCGCACTTGACGCCGCAGACGGTGCAGACGGTGCAAAACAACTTTCTTGACGCTGAGCAACTATGTGGGATGGAAATCTTATGAAAGCGGGGACGACGGCCAGCGTCCCGGCATCGATCGATCAGATCGACGCCGGCTGGCTCACCGCAGCGCTCCGCGCTGGCGGCGGCATCGGGCCACAGGATCGGGTTGACTCGGTGGACGCCACCCGGATAGCGCTCGGCACCGGGTTCTCCTCGGAGCTCTACCGCTTGCGCCTGTCCGGGAGTCCCTCGGGGCCCTCCTCCGTCGTGGTGAAACTGCCGACCACTACCGCCGTGCGTGAAGCGATCGACCTACTTGGGGGCTACTCCCTCGAGGTCATGTTCTATAGCCGAGTCGCCGGTCACTCCCCCGTGAGCACCGCGCGGGCCTTCACCGCGCGGATCGATTCCGACTCGACCGACTTCGTGCTGGTACTGGAGGACCTCAGCGGCTGGGAGAACGCCGACCATCTGGCCGGGCTGTCTCTGAATCGTGCGCGGGTGTGCATCTCCCAGCTCGCCGACCTGCACGCCTGGTCGGCTGCGCCGGCGAACCGCGAACGTGTGCAGGGATTCCCCAGCATCGACAACCCGGCCATCCGACAGGTGTTCCCGTCGCTGTTCACCGAGGGGTGGCAAATCTACCGGCGGCACACGCGTATCCCGGTGTTGCCGGCCATCGACGAGTTCGCCGGGCGCTTCAGCGACCACACGACGGAGGCGCTCGCGGCGCTGACCGAGCGCCGGTGGCTAGTGCACGGAGACATTCGCGCCGACAACCTGTTCTTCGATGGCGACCGGATCGCGATGGTCGATTTTCAGTTCGCGTCCGTAGCGGCCGGTCCGGTGGACATCGGCTACCTGGTGAGCCAGAGCCTGACGCCTGCGGAGCGTGACGGTCGCGATCAACAGCTGCTGCATGAGTACCTCGGGCACCTCACGGCGGCTGGCGTGTGTGACTACGACTTCGAGGAGGCGTGGCGCCACTACCGGTTCGCGGTGGCGTTCTTCCTGATGTTTCCGGTGCTCGCGATCCGCGGCTGGGACGGACTCAACGAACGAGCCCGCGACCTGTGCTTGACGCTGGTCGAGCGTGCCTCCGCCGCCATTGAAGACACCGACGCCCTGGCGGTGTTCGGATGACTCGCCACACGCGTTCCGCGCGCGAAGTGGTCGAGCTTTACAACTTCGTGGTGTGGAACCAGCGCGACTTTGCGTTGGCCGACGAGCTGTTCGCGAACGAGGTACGGCGTCATGGCGTTGACGAGATCGTCACGCTCACCCGCGAGCAGGCTCGGCAACGGGTGGAGCAGGCGAGCGCCGGCGCCCGGAACATCGGGTTCACGCTGCCGATCATCGTCGCGGGTGACGACGATCAGCACGTGGCCATCGTCTATCAAGCTGAGATCACCGGTCACGACGGCGAGCTGGATGCCGTTGCCAGCATCGAGGTCTTCCGTGTCATCGATGGCCGGATCACCGACGTGTGGAACAACACCCACCAACGGGGGCGCTGGCGGTGACTCGCCTGTCGACGTCTGCGCACAGCTCAGCGAAGCGGGCGCGAAGAGGCGGTGGCGATGAGCTCGAACTCTGATGTCACGGAGTATTCCGGCCGACGATTCACGTTCTGCCGCCTGTGCGAGCAGCTCTGTGGCTTGGAGGTGACCCTGCGGGATGGGCAGATCACACACATCCGGCCGGATCGTGAGCATCCGACCACCAAAGGCCTCGCATGCCCGAAGGGGCTCGCGGCCGAGGAGATGAGGTCCGATCCCGACCGGGTCGTGCACCCGTTGCGCCGCCGCGGCGACGGGAAATTCGAGCCGGTGTCGTGGGAGACCGCGATATCAGAGATCGGTGCCCGGCTGCGGCAGGTCATCGAGCCTCACGGCCGTCGATCCGTCGGCATGTACGTCGGCAACCCGACGGCGTTTAACGCTTCGCACTTCACCGTGGCGAAGGGACTTATCGACGCTCTCGGGACCCGGCACTTCTACACCAGCGGATCGCAGGACACGAACAGCCGGTTCGCCGCGTCGTACTTCCTGTACGGGTCGCCGTTCACGGTGCCGGTCCCCGATCTGCCGCGGACCGACTTCCTGTTGATGGTCGGGGCGAACCCAGTCATCTCTCACGGATCGCTGCTGAGCGGGGGCGTTGTCCGGGTGGACCTGTCAGACATCGTCAACCGCGGTGGGCGCGTCGTCGTCGTCGATCCCCGACGGACCGAGACCGCCGAGCGGTTCGAACACGTGGCGGTACGGCCCGACGGGGACGCCTGGCTCCTGCTCTCCTTGCTCAACGTCATCTTCACCGAGGGTCTCGACGACCGGTCCGCCGCCCGTGTGGCCCGTGGCGGGTTCACCCTGCGCGAGTTCGCCGCGACGTTCACCCCTGAGGTGGCGGCGCCGCATTCGGGGGTGTCACCCGATGTCGCGCGGTCCCTCGCTCGTGACCTGGCGACCGCGCGTTCCGCGGCGGTCTACGGCCGGGTCGGCGCCTGCCTGGGTCGCTACTCCACACTCGTCAATTTCCTCCTGGACGCCCTCAATGTGGTCACGGGCAATATCGACCGTCCCGGCGGCTCGATCTTTCCCACGCCGCCCATCGACTTCTGGGCCGTGGGCAAGAAGCAGGGCCTGGACACCTACGGGACGACGCATTCGCGTATCGGCGGTTATCCCGAGATCGGGGGCATCATGCCGGCGGGGGTGATAGCGCAGGAGATCACCACCCCGGGTGAAGGTCAGCTTCGGGCGCTGATCGTCACCGCGGGGAACCCGGCGCTCAGCGTCCCCGGAGGTTCAGGGCTGGCCGAGGCTCTCGGTGAGCTCGACCTCCTGGTCAGTATCGATTTCTACGTCACGGAGACCGGGGCAATGGCCGACTACATCCTGCCGGCCACGACCTTTCTCGAGCGCGAGGACGCCAACATCTTCGTGATGCCGTACCAGTACCGGACCTTCATCCAGTGGACCGATCCGGTCGTCGAGCCGCGCGGCGAGGCCCGCCAGGAGGCGCGGATCCTGCAGGACATCGCCGACGAGATCGGCATTGTTCCGTCCAGCGCACCGGCGGTCCGAAGGCTCGGACGATTCGCCCGGGTGATCACGCCGCAACTGATGTTCGATGCACTGCTGCGGCTCGGACCGGCAGGGGACCGATTCGGGCTACGGCGTGGCGGCCTCAGCCGCAAGAAGCTTCGCTCACGCCCGCATGGGGTGCTGGTGTCGGAGACTGTGCCCACGGGCGTGCTGGACAAGATGGTCACTCGGCCGGACGGTCTGATCGATCTTGCACCCGGCCCGGTTATGGACGAGATTCGTCGGCTCCGGGCCGAGGTCGACAACGACACCGAGGGTCGCTACCCGTTCCGTGTGTTCGGGCGCCGGGAGTTGAAGTCCCTCAACTCGTGGCTCCACAACTCACCGACGCTCAACCGGAAGGGGATCCCGCCGTCGTTACTGATGAATCCGGATGACGCCGACTCCCTCGGCCTCCGTCCGGGCGATCAGGTGCAGGTTGAATCGCGCGCCGGTGCAGTCCAGGCGCGGCTTGAGACCACCGAGACGGTGTCCGAGGGAGCGTGTGTCTTCCGCACGGATGGGGTCACAACGGCACCGGCGGCTGGCGTCGGGCGAACGCGAGCAGTGGCCCGAACGTCAACGCACTGATGTCCAGTGGCGCCGAGGCTCTGGAGCCGTTGGCCGCGATGTCCATCCTCAACGGCGTCCGGGTGCGGGTGGAGCCGATAGACGTCGAACGACCGGAAACGGTGCTCGGCCCCGGTGCCGACGCGGCCAGAGCATTCTTCGCCCGCCACCTCCCTCAAACTCCACCGAACACTGGAGCATCATGACCACCTTGATTTCGACCCAGGAGGAGCTCACGCCGGACTGGCTCGGTCAGGCCCTCGGGGATGCTGGCCGTCTGACCACCGGAACGGTCACCGACGTGGCGGCGAAGCGGATCGGGTCTGGACGTCTCGGCACCACCTACCTGCTGACCCCGGGGTACTCTGCCGGGCCCACGGTCGGGCCCGAACGGCTGGTGGCCAAGCTTCCCGCTACCGACGACGCCAGCCGGCAGTTTTCGGCGGCCATGGGCGCCTATACCCGCGAGGTGTCGTTCTACCGCGACATCGCCACGCACGTCCCGGTGCGCACTCCGGAGTGCTACCACGCGGCCGTCTCCGACGACGGCCTGACGTTCTGCCTGTTGTTGGAGGACCTGACCCCGGCGGCCGAGTGTGACCAGGTGGAGGGTTGCGATGTCGACCGGGCGGAGACGGCTCTGCGGCAGGCGGCGGCATTGCACGCCGGTTCATGGAACGACCGGGGCCTACAGCGCTATGCGTGGCTGGACAGCGGGCTCGGGATCTGGCGCAAGATGGGCGCCGACGCGGCCCAGGCGCAGAAGGCCTTCCGCGCAGGCTACGACGGGTTGCTCGACGACGCCTCGCACCGGGTGGCGGCGGGCTTGGAGACTGGGATCGCGCAGCGGTGGGTCGAGTTGATCGCCCGGCCGCGTTGCCTGTGGCACTGCGACTTCCGGCTGGACAACCTGTTGTTCGACGCCCGAGGCGGCGAGGTGCCCCTGGCCGTCGTCGACTGGCAGAGCGTGGCCCTGGCCGACGGCACCATCGACGCCAGCTACTTCATCGGCGCCAGCATCCCCACCGACCTCCGTCGGGAGCATGAGGAGCGGCTGGTACGCGGCTATCACCACACGCTGGAGGAGCAGGGCGTCACCGATTACCCGTGGGACGAGTGCTGGCGCGACTACCGCGTCAACGCCCTGTCCGGCTTCATGGTCTCCATGATGGCCGCGCTCGGCACCGAGCGCTCACCGGATGCCGACACCATGTTCAGCACGATGGCCGCCCGAGACGCGGCGCACATCGAGGACCACGACACCCTCGCCCTTCTGGAGGACTGACATGCACGGGACCACGCCCGACCAGCTCGGCGAGCTGGGTTTCTACACCCTGGCTGGGCACGCGGAGTCGCCGCGCGACCTGATCCACGAGGTCCGCCGGGCCGAGGAGATCGGCCTCGGGGCGGTGTTCATCTCCGAGCGCTGGAACGTCAAGGAGGCCGCCGTGCTCTCCGGGGCCGCCGGGGCGTCCTCGGAGCGGATCGCCATCGCGACGGCGGCCACTAACCACAACACACGCCACCCGGTGATCACCGGCTCGTACGCCACCACCATGCACCGCATGACCGGTGGCCGGTTCACCCTGGGTCTCGGGCGGGGTATCGCGCCGCTGTTCAAGATGGTCGGGCTGCCACCGGTGACGATCGCGCAGCTGGAGGATTTCGCCGGGCTGATGCGCCGACTCTGGCACGGCGAGACCGTCACCCACGACGGTCCGGCCGGCCGGTACGACTCGCTCCGCCTGCTCGACCCGTCGTTCGACGAGGACATCCCGCTCGGACTGACCGCATGGGGGCCCAAGACGTGCGCGCTGGCCGGCCGAGCTTTCGACCAGGTCATCCTGCACACCTTCTTCACCGATGAGACCCTGCAGCGCTGTGTGCACGACATCCGTCGCGCGGCCGAGCTGGCCGGCCGGGACCCCGACGCGATCGAGATCTGGTCTGTGTTCGCGACCATCCCGGGCGAGCCCACCGCGGAGGCCCGGCTGAAGAAGGTCACCGCCCGGCTGGCCACATACCTGCAACTGCCCGGGTACGGAGAGGGCCTGGTGACGGCCAACCGTTGGGATCCGGCGGTCTTGGAGCGATTCCGCGCCGACGACGTGGTGCGCTCCTTCGGCGGCACCATGATCGACCAGCACGGCACCCCCGATCAGCTGGAGCACATCGCCGGCCTCCTTCCCGAGGAGTGGACGGCTCCGGCGGCGTACGGAACCCCCGATCATTGCGCCGGGGCCGTTCGCCGCCAGCTGGACCTCGGTGCCACTGGGGTGATCATGCACGGGGCCACCCCGGATGACCTCGAGCCGGTCGTGAAGGCGTACCGAACTGGGCTGGGCTAGCTGTTAGCCCAAAGCGGCCGGGCGAATGACGATCTCCCCGATCTCGACGTCGGGGGTTGCTCAATAGCGAACGCGATCGCGCGGGGCGACGGCCTCCGGAGCGATGGCGAGGGCGTCCATGTTGTTACGGATGTGCGCTCGGACCGCCGGATCGGGACATGGAATCGGGGAGGTTGGTCCGGACGTCACCCGGAGAGACAGCGGTAGTGCGTCGAACCGTCAGTGGATTCTTGACGTAACCCCTCGAGAAGGATGCGCCCAGCGTTCTGGTGGCGGCGTAGACGGCCATCGTGGGGACGATCGTCAAGCCGGCGGTGGAGACAGGTGGCCACGGCCCTGCTCGCGGAAGATTGGGAGTACCGCGGCCATCCCGTGCAACACCCACCCCCCAGCTTCACATCGATCATGGCTTCCCATCCCTCGGCGTCGAGGTCAGCCACCGGGCTGATCGGGGCGGTGCCGGCGTTGCTGAGACGAGCACGTTGTCCGACCGCATACGGCGACAGCGGTGGCAACAAGCCGAGTAGGTCCTCGGCCCGGGTGACGTCGGTGGGCAGGTGATCGCGCGGCCGCCCGCGCCGCGGATCTCCCCCGCTATGGCTTCGATGTGGTCGGTCCGGCGGGCACCGAGGACCACCGTCGCACCCCGGGCGGCGAGCAGGCGCGCGGTGGCCTCACCGATGCCGCTGCTCGCTCCCGTGATGGCCACAACTGTGTTGTGGAGGGTGGACGAGGGGACCTCCGCGTTCGATGTCGTCACGCGCGGGAGGACGACAGTCCACCATCGATAGCGATCGTCGCCCCTGCGGTGTAGCTCGAGGCATTACTTGCCAGGTAGAGTGCCGCGCCGACGATCTCGGCGGGCTGCCCGCCGCGCGCGAGTGGGATATCCTGGGCGGCGAGTTCGTTAAACGCGTCCATGTCCCATGCCTGGCTGATGTCGGTGAGGAATGCGCCGGGCATGATCGTGTTGACCCGCACTGTCGGCCCGAATGCGCGTGACATCGCGCCGGCGAACAAATTCAGCCCGGCCTTGGCGGCCGCGTACGGGAGTTCGCGCGGCGAAGGTGACACGGAGCCAACGGTGCTGACGTTGATGATCGATCCACCGTTTTGCTCGGCCATCCGGGTGCCGACGAGCGCGGCGAGCCGGAACGGGCCCTTGAGGTTGACTCCGATCACTTTGTCGAACAGCTCCTCGCTGACCTCAGCGAGCGAGGGGTACACCGGTGAGAGGCCGGCGTTGTTGACCAGTACGTCAATAGCGCCGAACCGCTGGTAGACGGCATCGACAAGGTCGGTGCACGCCGCCCAGTCGCTGACGTTGAAGCCCAGGCCGGTGGCTTCCCGCCCGGTCTCCAGCGTGATCTGTTCGGCGACCCGCTGGCAGACGTCCGCCTTGCGGCTGGCCACGACCACGGTCGCGCCGCGATGGGCGAAGGCGGTGCTGATCTGCTTGCCCAGCCCCCGGCTGCCGCCGGTGACGACGGCGACCTTCCCCGTCAGGTCGAACAGGTCTGTCGCCATCAGTCGCCCGCCGAGTACTTGGCGAGCGCGGCTTCGCGCAGCCGCGGCAGGTGGTCGCGGGGAAACAAGTCCGGGGAGGGTTCGTAGCCACTGAGGATCTGCTTGGTCAACGTCGCCTCGTGCACCTCGGTCGGCCCGTCCACCAGTGCGAGCCACTCCGAGGTGACCAACAATTCGGCCAGAGGCAGCTCGGGAGTCACGCCGAGCGAGCCGTGCAGGTGCAGGCTGCGTTGCACAACGTTGCGCAGCATGGTCGGCATGGCCACCTTCACTGCCGCGATGTCGCCGCGGACCTTCTTGTAGTCGTTGTGTTTGTCGATGAGCCAGGCCGTGCGCAGCACGAGCAGTCGGAACTGCTCGATCTCGATCCAACTCTGGGCGATGCGTTCCTTCGTCGTCGAAAGGTCCGCGAGCCGCCCGTCACGGACCTGCCGAGAGACCGCGCGCTCACACAGCAAGTCGAAGGCCTTGCGGGCGTAGCCCAGCGTGCGCATCGCGTGGTGGATGCGCCCGCCGCCCAGGCGGACCTGGGCGACTTCAAACGCCCGGCCTTCCCCGCCGAGCACGGCGGTGTCCGGAACCCGCGCGTTGTGATACCGCACATAGGCGTGTGAGGCGTCGTCGGGGTTCTCACCGTAGACAGCGACGTTGCGGATGATCTCGACGCCGGGCGTGCCGGTAGGCACCAGGAACATCGTGGCGCCGCGATGGATGGACACCTCCGGGTTCGTGACAGCCATGACAATGGTGAAGGCCGCGAATCGAGCGTTCGAGGCGAACCACTTGTCCCCGTTGAGCACCCAGCCATCCCCGTCCCGTTCGGCACGGAAGGTGAACAGCCGCGGATCGGCGCCGGCCTGGGGCTCGGTCATCGAGTAGCAGGAGACGATCTCCCCGTCGAGCAGCGGCTGCAGGTAGCGGGCCTTCTGCTCGTCGTTGCCGTAGTGGGCGAGGATCTCGGCGTTGCCGGAGTCTGGTGCCTGGCAGCCGAACACTGTCGGTGCCCAGTTCGAGCGACCAAGGATCTCATTCAGCAACGCCAGCTTGACCTGACCGTACCCGCCACCGCCGAGCTCCGGCGGCAGGTGGCACGCCCACAGACCCGCCTCCCGGACCTGTCTCATAAGCGGGCGCACAGCGCGCATCGCCGCCTCATTCGACCGGTCGTACGGGTTGGAGAACACGTGGTCGAGTGGCTCGACCTCGGTCCGCACGAACGCTTCCGCCCAGTCGAGCACCTTCTGGTACTCGGCATCCGTTTCGAACGCGAACATACGAAGCCTTTCGCCCTGAGGACCGCTCCGGCGAACAAGAACGCTCGCTGCGGGGAGTGACAGACCGATCTGGCCACCAGATCGGCGGTAGTGATTCAGTCGCATTATAACTGACACTCGGAAGACTTGGCCACTTGCCCTATCCGCCGGGTGAGGCGACCTTCGTCGCGTGCGTTTTGAGGCCGGACTGGGCCGTGCTAACGTTCCAAGGCAGTCGTATTACAACGTGCCCCGGGCGGTGTCGGCTCCGATCCTCGGGGCCGGAGCAGGCCATGGAAGGGAACCGCATGTCGACGAAGACTCGGCCTCCGTACGACGCGGTCGATCTGTCCCTCCCAAGTCTCTGGGAGGGGGACCATGCCGACCGTGAACGGGTGTTCGCCCAGGTCCGACCGCGGCGGCCGGTGTCCTGGCAGCCACCCGCGAACCGGGTGCCCGCCGGGCCAGACGACGACGGGTTCTGGGCGGTCACCGGCCACCCGGAGCTCATGGAGGTCAGCCGCCGGCCTGATGTGTTCTCCAGCCAGCGCAAGGGATTCCTGGTTGATGACCTACCGGAGGCTTTCTACCGCGCGGGCGGCTCAATTCTGGGTCTTGATCCCCCGACGCACACCAAACTGCGCCGGCTCGTAGCGTCGGGCTTCACCCCTCGACACATCGGGACGATGGAGGCCCAGGTCAAGCGTCAGGCGAGGCTGATCGTCGATGACTTCCTGGCCGGTCCCTGTCAAGTGGACTTCATGCAGGCCATTGCCGGCCGCTTGCCGATGTGGACGATCTGCGATGCGGTCGGAATCCCGGACGAGGCCCGACCTGAGGTCACCCGGATCGCGATAGAGGCCAACAGCACCCACGACCCGGAGACCCAGCGGGGCCGTTCCCCAGTGCAGGTGCTCGGGGACTCGATCGAGTTCCTGGTGGGCGAAGCGCTGGAACTGGCCGAACTCCGCCGCCGGGAACCCCGTGGAGACCTGATGTCGGCCCTGGTGCAGGCCGAAGTCGACGGCGAGCACCTCACCGACGAGGAGATCGGCTCGTTCTTCGTGCTTCTGATGGCGGCCGGTACGGACACCACCAGCAACGCCACAGGCCATGCACAGCTGCTTCTCGCCTCGAATCCCGACCAGCGCGCCCTGCTGATGAGCGATCTCGATATCCACATGCCCGGCGCGGTCGAGGAGATCCTGCGCTGGGCTTCGCCGGTTATGACCATGCGACGCACCGCCGTAGCCGACGTGGAGCTGGGCGGCCAACAGATCCGCGAGGGTGACAAGGTCGTTCTGTACTACGCCGCCGCGAACTTCGACGAACGGATATGGCCCGAGCCCTACCGCTTTGACATCACCAGGGAGCCGAACCGGCACTGCTCGTTCGGAGGCCGAGGGCCGCACCACTGCCTCGGCGCACCCCTGGCTCGCAGCCAACTCCAGGTCATGCTGCGCGAGCTGCTCACCCGAGTGCCCGACCTCGAGATCGGCGAGCCCTTCCTCGAGCTGAGCAACTTCGTCGCCGTGATCAAACGCCTTCCGTGCACCCGTCCGGCCTGATGACGATCTCCGGGTATCCCCCGTACACGCTGGGAAGGGTCCGCTAAGTGTCGAACGTGGCAGCGTCCGGTGCAGAGCTGGTCGACGTTGCCGTGCTGCGGTGTTGGATGGATGAGCACAGCCTCGGCGAGGGCGAGCTGTCCGATCTCAAGCAGCTCGGCGGCGGCTCGCAGAATCGACTCATCGGGTTCCGGCGCGGAAGCGACGAGTACGTCCTGCGCATGCCACCCCGGCACCCACGGCCGACCAGCAATAGCGCGCTCCGCCGTGAGGCGACAGCGGTGGCTGCCCTGGCCGGCACAGATGTACCGGTGCCCACGGTCCTTGCGACATGTTTCGACGAGAACGTGATGGGTGGTGCTGTCTTCTACCTGATGCAACGAGTGGATGGCATCAATCCCACCGTCGAATTGTCCGCGCTACACCGCGAGAACCCCACCGTGCGCCGAGAGATGGGGCTAGCGGCGGTCACGGTCCTGGCCCGGCTGGCGATGCTTGACCAGGGATCACTCGGGCTGGGTGACCTCGGGTCACCGGATGACTTCGTCTCACGTCAGGTGGAGCGGTGGAACGCCGAGCTCGAGTCCTACCGAGCATTGAGCGGCTACCCGGGGCCGGACCTCCCGGGCTTGGACCGAGTGGCCTCCTGGCTGGCGCGGCACCAACCCGATGGATGCAAGCCCGGAATCATGCACGGAGACTTCCATCTGGCCAACCTCATGTTCCGGCGCGACTCGGCTGAAGTCGCCGCGGTGGTGGACTGGGAGATGGTCACCGTCGGCGATCCGCTGCTCGATCTGGGGTGGCTCCTGGCCACCTGGCCGGACACCCTCAACACGTCCATGATGGGCGAAATCGGCGCGGCCGGAGCGCTGCCCACCCGCGTCGATCTCGTCAAACGTTACGAGCAGGTCTGCGGACTAACGCTTCCTGATATGACGTGGCACGCCACCCTGGCCTGCTTCAAGCTCGGCATCCTGCTCGAAGGGACATTCGCCCGCGCATGCGCCGGCAAGGCGTCGCTCGAACTCGGCAAATACATGCGCAGTATCGCCAAGCTCCTGTTCGCACGCGCGGAATTGTTCATGACGTCAGGAATCGAGATATGAAGGCAACGCATCCGCTCCGATTCGGTTCGACCGAGACCCGATATTTCTAGTCTAGATGAGGAGTCGCGCATGAGTGACGACGTGCACGGGGCAAAGCAGCTAGTTCGTCAGTTGGTTGAAGCGTTCGG
>Ga0070741_10016984_pt1 | contig 12025 bp, 12 predicted proteins | sample Coa_R1_4_FD_66440 | JGI IMG/M metagenome (GOLD analysis project Ga0070741, IMG submission 66440) | Surface soil microbial communities from Centralia Pennsylvania, which are recovering from an underground coalmine fire - Coalmine... | ecosystem: Environmental > Terrestrial > Soil > Unclassified ...
GCGTCGTCGAGCAGCGAGCGTGCCTCCTCGAGCCGCGGCCCGAGCAGCGCGATCAGGCGCTCCAGCGCGTCGCGGTCCGGCTGCGAGCCGTTACCGGGGCCGGCCATGCGGGCGGGACTGACGGCGCTGGCGGCGGCGGACGCGCTTCGCCTCGGCGTCGCCGTCGCGGGCGGAGGAGATGCCGCTCTCCACGAGGTCGATGGGCGTCTCGGGCATCGGCGCGGCCGCTGCGGCTTCTTCGGCTTCCTGCAGCAGCGAGTCGGCGGCCGCGCCCTCGGGCGTCTGCGCGGCGGCGATCGCCTTGCGCCGCGCGTACTCCGGCTCACGCTCCTTCCAGAGCGTCAGCAGCGGCGCCGCGACGAAGATCGACGAGTACGCACCCGAGGTGACGCCGATCAGCAGCGCGAACGCGAAGTCCTTCAGGGTCGCGCCGCCGAACGCGAACAGCGCGATGATCGGCAGCAGCGTGATGAACGTCGTCGCGAGCGAACGGCGGATCGTCTCCCACAGCGAGACGTTCGTGATCGTCGCGAACGGCGCGCGTCGCATCAGCGGGACGTTCTCGCGGATGCGGTCGAAGATGATGATCGTGTCGTAGATCGAGTAGCCCAACACGGTCAGAACCGCGGCCACCGTGTTCTCGCTCACCTCCCGGCCTGTCAGCGAGTACACGCCGACCGTGATCACGACGTCGTGGAGCATCGCGAGGATCACCGGGATCGCGAACGCGAGCCCGTGGAACCGGAACGTGATGTAGAGCGTGATCAGCAACAGCGAGACGAGGATCGCCAGGATCGCGGCGTGGGCGATCTGACTGCCGAAGCTCGACGAGACGTTCGTGATGCCGAGTCGCTCCGCGCCGACGTTCTGCTTGAGCAGCGTCGATAGCTGGTTCTCCTCCGACGTCGACAGCTTCTTCAGCTGGATCTGGAAGCTCTGGTAGCTCTCGGAGCCGGTGAGCTTGCCGCGGCCCTGCACGACTGCGTCGCCGCGGCCGATCGACTGCGGCTGGTTGCGCACGGTCGAGATCGACACCGGCTTCGCCGTCGCGAACGTGATCTGCGCGCCGCCCTTGAAGTCGATGCCGAGGTTCAGGCCGCGCACGCCGAGCGACACCGCGCCGATCAGGATCACCGCGCCGGAGATCGCGAACCACACGTAGCGGCGCCGCATGAAGTCGATCTGCAGGAACTTCATGCCCTGCGCGCCCTTCGCGCCCATGAATGCCGGGCTGTTGAACCAGCGGAAGCCGGCGAGCAGGCCGAGCATCGCGCGCGTCGCCGCGACGGCGGTGATCAGCGAGATGACGGTGCCGATCAGCAGCATCAGCGCGAAGCCCTTGACGCCTGCGGTCGCGACGGCGAACAGGATCAACGCGGTGATCGCGGTGACGACGTTCGCGTCGACGATCGTGTGGAAGCCCTTCGCGTAGCCGTTCGCGATCGCGGCCTTCACCGACTTGCCGGCGCGTACCTCTTCCTTGATGCGTTCGAAGACGACGACGTTCGCGTCGGCGGCGACGCCGATCGTGAGGATCAGGCCGGCGAAGCCCGGCAGCGTCAGCGTGACGTTGAAGAGCAGGATCGCCGCGTACATGAAGGCGGCGTAGATGCCGAGGCCGAGCACCGCCACGAGGCCGAGGAAGCGGTACACCAGCAGGAGGAACAGCATGACCGCGATCAGGCCGCCGATCGCCGCGTACTCCGCCTGCTTCAGCGAGTCCTTGCCCAGCGTCGCCGAGACGTCGGTGCGCTCGATCGTCACGAAGTTGATCGGCAGCGCGCCGGTCTGCAGCACGAGCGCGAGGTTCTTCGCCTCGCTGAGGCTGCCGATCCCGTTGATCTCGGCCCCGCTGCCGGTCGGGTCGATGCCGTTCGGGCTCTGGCTCGTGTCGATCACCGGCCACGAGCGCAGCTGGTTGTCGAGCACGATCGCGAATGCGCCCTCCGGCCCGCACTGTCCCGCCGGCGCGCCGGAGATCTCGCACCGCGTCGCCTCGGCCTTCGTGATCTGGTGGAAGATCCCGTTGCCGTGGCCGGTGAAGCTGAGCAGCACGATCGGGCCACCGGACGGGTCGAAGTCCTGGCGGATGCCCGACAGGTTCAGGTCCTTGCCCGTCATGTTCGGGTAGCGGCCGTCGGTCGCGTTGTCGTCGTTCGGGTACGCGCCGTGCTTGAAGAGGTAGTAGTCGGTCTGGCCGACGGGCGGCAGGCCGTTCTGGTCGCCCGGGCAGACGGTCGTCGTCTGCGCGTTGCAGGTGACGACGGTCATCTTCTCCGGCACCTCGAGCACCTTGTCGCCGCTCGGCACCTTGCCGCCGGTCGCTCCCAGCAGGCCGGGCAGGCCGGTCACCGGGTCGCGCCCGAGCGTCTGCGACGGGCCGGCGACGAGATGCCACTTCGTCGTGGTGGTCGTCTTCGTCTTCTTGTTCTTGCCGGTGCCGGTCGTCGTGTGCTTCGTGACCTTCCGCTGCTGGAACAGGTAGTACGCCGACGGCGTGCCGACCTTCGCGGCGGACTGCACGCGCACGAGCAGGTCGTGCAGGCTCGTGTACGGCACGACCTGGCCCGTGCTGCTGACCGACGGCGCGATCAGCGCCGGCACGAGGTCGTACAGCTCGAGCTGCGCCGTCTTCCCGATCGTGGCCGCGGCCTTCGCCGGATTGTGCTCGCCGGCAAGCTGGATCGAGATCTCGTTGCTCGACTCCTGCCGCACGATCGGCTCCGACACGCCGAGCTTGTCGATGCGGTTGCGGATGATCGAGATCGACCGCGTCATGTCGTCCGACGTGAGCTTGTGGCCCTTCGGCGGGACGGCGCGCAGGATGACCTCGAGACCGCCCTGCAGGTCGAGGCCCTTGTGCAGCTGGCGGTGGCCCGGCGAGCCCTTGATCCCGATGAACGCGACGCCCGCCAGGGCGACCAGGATCAGGAAGACGAGGGTGAGATGGGAACGCCGGGAGGACAACGCCGGGACAGGTTAGCTTGGTTCTTCGCCCGTTCCGGCGGGGTTTTCGGCCGGTTCGACCTCCACCTCGACCTCGCGGGCGACCGCCGCGATCGCGCGGCGGTCGTGCTTCACGACCACGCCGGGCGCGATCTCGAGCTGGACGGTGCCGGTCTCGTCGTCGATGTCGCGAACGTGACCGTGGAGACCGCCTGCCGTGATCACCTCGTCGCCTTCGGCGACGGAGTCCTGCATCGCCGCGTGCTGCTGTCGCCGCCGCCGCGCCGGGAACATGAACAGCACGTAGAGCACACCGAGCACGACGATGATGATCAGGAGTCCCATGTCAGCCTTTCGAGCGAGTTGCGCTTGTAGGCGGCGAAGTCGCCGCGGAGGATCGCCTCCCGCGCGCCGCGGGTGAGCTCAAGCAGGAAGCGTAGATTGTGGAGCGAGAGCAGGCGCAGGCCGAGCAGCTCGTTCTGATTGACGAGATGCCGGATGTAGGCGCGGCTGAAGCGGGTGCAGGCCGGGCAGTCGCAGCCGGGGTCGAGCGGCTCCTGGTCGCGCGCGAACCGCGCGTTACGCAGGTTGAGGCGGCCCTGCCAGGTGAGCGCGCTGCCGGTGCGGGCGGTGCGAGTCGGCAGGACGCAGTCGAACATGTCGACGCCCGCCGCGATCACCTCGAGGATGCCTTCTGCGTCGCCGATGCCCATGAAGTAGCGCGGCTTCCCGGCCGGCATCAACGCCGTCGCCCAGTCGGTGACCTCGAACATCGCGGCGCGGTCCTCGCCGATCGCGAGGCCGCCGATCGCGTTGCCGTCGAAGTCGAGCTCGGCGATCTCCTCGGTCGAGCGGCGGCGCAGCTCCGGGTCGATGCCGCCCTGCGCGATCCCGAACCGCAACTGGCCGTCGGCGCGCTCCGCATGGCGCTGCCGCGCGGCCCAGTCGGTGGTGCGGCGCACAGAGTCGGCGAGCCGGCGCTGCGTCACGCCGGCCGGCGGCACCTCGTCGAGGCACATCGCGATGTCGCTGCCGAGGTTCGCCTGGATGCGGGCGGCGAGCTCCGGCGTGAAGCGCGTCTCGCGACCGTCGTACACGTTGCGGAACGTCACGCCCTCGTCGTCGACGCGCGCGATCGTGTCGCGCAGCGAGAAGACCTGGAACCCACCCGAGTCCGTGAGGATCGGCCACTGCCAGCCCATGAACCGGTGCAGGCCGCCGAGGTCGCGGATCAGCTCGTCGCCGGGCCGAAAATGCAGGTGGTACGTGTTGCCGAGGACGATCTGCGCGCCGAGCGCGCGCACCTCGTCCGGGTCGAGCGTCTTCACCGTGGCCTTCGTGCCGACCGGCATGAACACCGGCGTCGCGATCTCGCCGTGCTTCGTCGTGAGCAGCCCGGCGCGCGCGGCGCCGTCTGTTGCCTGCAGCTCGAAGCTCACAGCAGCAGCATCGCATCGCCGAACGAGTAGAAGCGGTAGCGCTCCTCGATCGCCAGCGCGTACAGGCGACGGATCTCCTCGACGCCGGCGAACGCCATCACCAGGGCGAGCAGCGTCGAGCGCGGAAGGTGGAAGTTCGTCAGCAGGTGGTCGACGCGCCCGAACTCGAACCCCGGCGTGACGAAGAGCTCGGTGCGCCCGGCGAGCGGCGCGCCGCGGGCGAGCGTCTCGAGCACGCGCACCGTCGTCGTGCCGACCGCGAGCACGGCGTCGGCGCCGCGGATTCGCTCCCACGCCGCCGCGGTCACCTCGTAGCGCTCGCCGTGGATGCGGTGCTCCTCCACCCGTTCGGCCTGCAGCGGCCTGAACGTGTCGAGGCCGACGTGGAGCGTCACGCGCTCGACGTCGAGACGGGCGAGGACGTCCGGCGTGAAGTGGAGCCCGGCGGTCGGCGCAGCCGCGGAGCCCGACTCGCGCGCGTAGACCGTCTGGTAGCGATCCGGGTCGTCGAGCGGCGCGGTGATGTACGGCGGCAGCGGCGTGCTTCCGTGCGGCTCGCCGGCGAGGCGCACCCGCCAGCGGCCTTCGCCGAGGTGCTCGACCAGCTCGACCTCGCCGTACCGCCGGCCGGGCTTCAGCTTGCGCGTGGGACGCGCGAGCGCGTCCCATTCGCCGTCGCCGAGGTGCTCGAGCAGCAGCACCTCCCCTTTCGGCTGCTCGATCGCGATCCGTGCCGGCACGACGCGTGTGTCGTTGACGACCGTCAGGGCGTCGACCAGCTCCGGGAGCTCGCGGAACACCGCATGCCGCACCTCGCCGGTCGCGCGCGAGTAGACGAGCAGCCGCGACTCGTCGCGCCTCTCCGCCGGATGCTGCGCGATCAGCTCCGGCGGCAGGTCGTAGTCGAGCTCGGCGGAATCCATCCGGTGCGGACGGTAGCTTCGGCTCATGGACGAGATGCGTGAAGCGTTGCGCGAGGGCCTGCGCGAAGAGGCCGCGCCGATCTCCCGCCGCCTGGCCGAGGTCAAAGGGCTGTCGAACAACCAGATCCGCCGGCTCGAGCGGATCGAGGCGACGCTCGAGTCCGAGCGCGGCGCCCGCGTCGACGACCTGGCGCTGCTGGTCGAGCTCCTCACCGAGGGCTGGAAGGCGATGAACGCGCGCCTGCAGCGCATCGAGGCGCTGCTGCAGCCGGACGAGCCGGGTGCGGAGGTCTACCGGCTGCCGACTGCCGACGCGGGTTGAACCGCCGAGCCGGCCGGTAGCACCAGCTCGAAGCGCGACCCGCGCCCGACCTCGGAGTCGAGCACGATCTTCCCGCCGAGCGCGCCCGACAGCTCCTTGGCGATCGCGAGGCCCAGGCCGGTGCCACCGGACTCGGACACGAACGGGCGGAACAGGCGCTCCTGCACGCGCGCCGGGATGCCGGGGCCGGTGTCCTCGACGGCGACACGAACCGAGCCGTCCTGCTGCACGAGGTCGAGCGTCACGCGACCGCCGTTCGGCGTCGCGCGAAACGCGTTCGAGAGCAGGTTGACGACGATCTGCAGCACCCGGTCGCCGTCGGACTCGATGATCGGCGAGTCGTGCACGTCGCGCGAGAAGTCGATCTCACGACGGCGCGCCTCTTCACGAAACGTCTCGTATGCCTGGTCGACGAGCGCCTCCATGTCGACCTCCTCGCGCGACACGGTGAAGCGGTGCGTGTCGAGCTTGGCGAGGTCGATGATGTCGCCGACGAGCCGCTCCAGCCGGCCCGCCTCCGCCTCGACCGTCTCGAGCGAGATGCGCTCGAGCTCCGGGTCCTCGACGACCCCCTCGAGCAGCGCCGACACGTGGCCGCGAATCGCGGTGAGCGGCGTGCGCAACTCGTGCGACACCGACATCAGGAAGTTGCGCTCGACGCGCTCCGACTCGCCGAGCCGGTGCGCCATCTCGCCGAAGCGCGCGGACAGGTGGCCGAGCTCGCCCGGGGCGCGCTTCGGCACCTCGACCTCGTAGTTGCCGCGCGCGACCTTGTCGGCCGCCCCGGACAGCTGGAGGATCGGGCGCACGACCTTCAGCGACAGGTACCACGCGAGCAGGCCGGCGATCAGCACGCCGAGCAGCGCCGCAAGGATCAGCCGCTTCACGAGCGTGACGACGCGATGGCTCACGTCGGTCTTCGGCGTGGCCGCCACGAGCGCGCCGACCGGATGCCCGCCGAGCAGCACGGGGTTGGCGACCGCGAGGTACGTCCGGTTCGTGCCCGGCGGCGTGAACTCGAACTTCTGGCTCTTACGCGACGTCCAGTCGACGGTCTTGTACGGCAGCGTGCGCAGGCCGGTGATCGAGCCGGGCGTGAGGTTCGGGCCGACGAAGTACAGTCGGACGCCCGTCGCCTTCTCGAGGCTCTCGCGCGTGTACTTGGTCGGCGCGCGCTGGTCCTTCTTGTTCCCGACGTAGTTCTGCGCCGCGCGGGAATACAGACGGGCGACGCCGTACGCGTCGCGTGACAGGTTCCCGAACGTCGAGTCGCGCGCGTAGTCCTGGAAGAGACGGATCGAGATCGCCGCGGTGACGACGCCCGCAAGCAGGATCCCGCCGAGGAAGACGAGCGGCAGGCGGACGCGAAGCGACCCGAGCATGGCCCGCCTATTGTGCCGTTTGCTTCGCTGCGTCCTTCGCGGGCGAGACCTTGTACCCGACGCCCCACACGGTGACGATCGGCGAGGCGTCGCCGAGCTTGCGGCGGAGCTGCCGCACGTGGACGTCGACGGTGCGCGTGTCGCCGGCGAAGGTGTAGCCCCACACGCGCTCCAGCAGCTGGTCGCGGGTGAGCACGAGGCCGCGGTGGTCGAGGAGCTCCCAGAGCAGGTCGAACTCCTTCGGCGCGAGCTGGATCTCCTCGTCGCCGACGTGCACCTCGCGACGGCCGGCGTCGATCCGAAGGTCGCCGTGCTCGATGAACTCGCTCTCGCGCTCGCGCCGCTCGGGCGCCGCGCGGCGCAGGATCGACTTCACACGGGCCACGAGCTCTCGCGGGTTGAACGGCTTCGTGAGGTAGTCGTCGGCGCCGACCTCGAGCCCGATGATCTTGTCGACGTCCTCGTCGCGCGCAGTGAGCATGAGGATCGGCACGTCGGAGGTCTGACGGATGCGCTTGCAGACCTCGATCCCGTCGATGTCGGGAAGCATGAGGTCGAGCACGATCAGGTTCGGCATCTGCGCGGCGACCTGCGAGAGCGCCTCGGAGCCGTTGGCCGCGGTGCGCACGGTGTAGCCGGCGTTCTTCAGATAGAGGGAGACGAACGACGCGATCGAGCCTTCGTCCTCGACCACCAGGATGCTCGGCGTCGCAGCCGACATTACGGCCCCGTCGTCGGTGTGACCGGCGTCCCGAACGGCACGACGCGGTCGACCAGCGGGACGGCCGTCCACTTGGCGCCGTCGACCGACCATGTGCCGGGGTCGGTGAGCAGGCTGCCTGTGAGGTCGGCGGTGCCGACGCCCACCGCGGTCAGGTCGACGCCCGAGCCCCGGAAGTGCAGCTTGTACTTGCCGCCGGTGATGCGGACGTGGATATTCGTGCCCTGGTAGACGAGCGTGTTCGGGTCGTCGGTGGCGGGACGCACGCGCTCCGCGCCGCTGACGGCGGGCTGCAGCCCGTCGAGCGGGTTCAGGTCGGTCACGCGCAGGATGCCCTTGTCCATCTGCGCGAGGACGACGCCGCGGCCCGTCATGATGAAGGTGCCGTTCCCGGCCTTCAGCTCGAAGGAACCATCTCCCTTGTCGGCGCGCGCGGCCAGAGCCGCTGCAGGCAGGACGAGCAGCGCTACGAGCAGGGTGACAGAAAGCCGGCGCATCCGCAGGGATCAGTGTCTCCACCTGAATTATGCCGTCAATGATCGAAAAGTAAGAACTGTGTTATCCGACACCACCCATTTCGGCCTGATCATCCTGCTCTGCTCCGGCGCGCTCGCGGCCGCGCTGCTGGCGTCGAAGGCCACCGCCCGGACGGCGATCCCGGCGCCGGCGGTGTTCCTCGTCGTCGCGGCGCTGCTGAGCGACGTGTTCCCGGCGCTCGCGCTCTCGACCACGACCGTCGAGCGGATCGCGACGCTGGCCCTGATCGTGATCCTCTTCGACGGCGGCGCGTCGATCGGGGCACGCCGCTTCCGGGCTGCGACCGTGCCGATCGCGATGCTGGGGACGGTCGGGGCGTTCGCGACCGCCGGGCTCGTCGCCGTCTTCGCGCACTGGGCGTTCGGCCTGCACTGGCTGCTGGCCGGCCTGCTCGGCGCGGCGATCGCGCCGACCGACCCGGCGGTGATGTTCGCCGTCCTCGGCGACCGCGAGGTCAAGGGGCGCACGGCGACGATCCTCGAGGGCGAGTCCGGCGCGAACGACCCGGTCGGGATCGCGCTGATGCTCGGGCTGCTGCACCTCGCGGGGCACCCGGACGCGAGCTTCTGGATCGTGGTGCGGACCTTCGTGGAGCAGATGGGGATCGGGCTCGTGGTCGGCATCGCCGGCGGCTACGCCGAGGGGTGGCTGATGCGGCGCGTCTCGCTGCCGAGCTCGGGCCTCTACATGGTCCGGACGCTGGCCGGCGCCGGCGTCATCTACGGCGTCGCCACCGTCGCGCACGGCTCCGGGTTCCTCGCGGTGTTCGTCGCCGGCCTCGTGGTCGGCGACGTGCGCGCGCCGTACAAGCGCGAGATCGAGCTCGTCCAGGAGGCGCTGTCGAGCGTGGCGGAGATCGCGGTCTTCGTCGCGCTCGGTCTCACCGTGTCCATCGCCGCGTTGTCGGCGACCCGCTGGCTCGAGGGCCTCGCGCTCGCTGCGTTCGCCGCGCTCGTCGCGCGTCCCGCCAGCGTGCTGCCGTTGCTCTGGCCCGTCGGGCTGCGCCGCGGCGAGCGGTTGTTCGTCGTGTGGAGCGGGCTCAAGGGCGCGGTTCCGATCCTGCTCGCGTCGTTCGCGGTCGCGGATCGCGTCGACGAGGCGCAGCGGCTCTACGAGCTCGTGTTCGTCGTCGTGCTCGCGTCGGTGGTCGTCCAGGGCGCGACGATCGGGCCCGCCGCCCGCCGTCTCGGCGTCGAGATGCGCCGCGCTACGCCACGCGACGCACGTTCGGCGTGAGGCCGCCGACACGCACGCGCTCGTACGCGAGCACCGGGATCCAGCCTTCGGTGCGCGCGTGCGGCTCGCACACCGCGCACACGGTCGCGTCGCGCCGCGCGTAGCGCCAGGTGCGGTAACGCTCGCCGGCCAGCAGGCTGCGGCGGCAGACATGGCACATCGCCATGCCGCCTGAGGCTAGGCACGCGGTCGGACGTCAGTACCGGTAGAAGCCCTCGCCGGACTTCCGGCCGAGCTTCCCGGCCTGCAGCATCCGCACCATGCGCGGCGGCGGCGCCATCCGCGGCTCGCGCAGCTTCTCGTACAGCGCCTCGCTCGCGTGCACGTGCACGTCGAGACCGACGAGGTCGAGCAGCGCGCACGGCCCCATCGGCCAGCCGGCGCCGTGCTTCATGCCGGCGTCGAGGTCCTCCGGCGTCACGCCCGCCTCGTCGAGCACGCGCACGCAGTCGTTCAGCAGCGGGATCAGCACGCGGTTGACGACGAAGCCCGGCGTGTCGCTACAGCGAATCGGTGTCTTCCCCATCTGCTTGCCGACCGCGAACGCGGTCTCGAACGCGTCGTCGGATGTGCGCTCGGCGCGGACGATCTCGACCAGCGGCATCAGGGGCGCCGGGTTGAAGAAGTGCATGCCGACGGCGCGCTCCGGCTTGTCGAGCACCGACGCGATCTGCGTCACGGAGAGCGCGGATGTGTTCGTCGCGACGATCGCGTCGTCGCGCACCGCGCGCTCGAGCTCGCGGAAGAGCTCCTGCTTCACGGCGAGGTCCTCGAACGCCGCCTCGACGACGAGGTCGCAGCCCGCGAGGTCGCTCAGCTCGGTCGTCGTGCTGAGACGCGACATCGCGTCGTCGCGCGCGCCCTGCTCCAGCTGCCCCTTCTCGACTTTGCGCGTGAGGAAGTGGCCGATGCGGTCGCGCGCCGCGTCACCGCGCGCCGCGTCGAGCTCGCGCCCGACGCACTCGAAGCCGCCCTCGATCGCCAGCTGCGCGATGCCCGCGCCCATCGCGCCGAGCCCGACGACCCCGATCCGCTTCACCTCCGCCACGGCGCGCGATGCTACCTCGCGGACATGTCCGGGGACAGTCCCCAGACACGTCCTGCGCGGACAAGTCGGGTCTGGGCTACAGCCGCTCGACGACGCCGGCGATCGCCATGCCGAAGCCGACGCACATCGACGCGATGCCGTAGCGCGCGTTGCGGCGATCGAGCTCGTTGAGCAGCGTCGCGGTGATGCGCGCGCCGGTCGCGCCGAGTGGATGGCCGAGCGAGATACCGCCGCCGTTCGGGTTGACGTCGCCCATGCGATCCTCGAGCCGCAGATCCTTCGCGGTCTGCAGTACGACCGACGCGAACGCCTCGTTCACCTCGATCACCGACATGTCGTCGAGCGTCAGACCGGCCTTCGCGAGCGCGCGCTCCATCGCCGGCGGGTTGCCGTGCAGCATGCGCGTCGGGTCGACGCCGGCGATGCCGAACGAGACGAACCGCGCGCGCGGCTCGAGCCCGAGGCGCGAGACAGCCGCTTCCGACGCAACCAGCACCGCCGCGGCGCCGTCGACGATCTGCGACGAGTTCCCCGCCGTGACGACCCCCTCGAGATCGAACGCGGGCTTCAACGCGGCGAGCGCCTCGAGGGACGTCTCGCGGCGAACCGCCTCGTCGACCGCAACGTCGCCGTACGGGATCACCTCGCGCTCGAACTTCCCCTCGTCGATCGCGGCCGCCGCGCGCCGGTGCGACTCGAGCGAGTACGCGTCGAGCTCGTCCCGCGTCAGCGACCATTCCCGCGCGATCAGCTCCGCCGAGATCCCCTGCATCACGATGTCGAAGCGGTCCGTCACCTGCGACGACACGTCGCCGCCGTTCGAGCCCATCGGGACGCGCGACATCATCTCGACGCCTGCCGACACGACGACGTCGAGCTGTCCCGCCATCACCGCGGCGGCCGCGTTGAAGTTCGTCTGCATCGACGAGCCGCACTGGCGGTCGACCGTCGTCCCGCTCACCTCGACCGGCCACCCCGCGGCCATGACTGCCATGCGCGCGATGTTCCATCCCTGCTCGCCGATCTGCGTGACGCAGCCCATCTGCACGTCCTCGACCTCTGCGGGATCGAACGGGACGAGCGCGTTCATCACGTGAGCGACCAGCTCGTCGCCGCGCACGCCGGAGAGCGCGCCGTTCTTGCGGCCGATCGGCGACCGGACGGCGTCGACGATGTAGGCGCTCACGGCTCCCACGGCCGCTCGTGGTGGGCGAGGTACACACGCCGCGCGTGCAGCTCGTGGATGCGCAGGATCGACGGCGTCGCGCCGTCGATCAGCTCCCGCATCGAGTACGTCACGTCGCCGCCGAGCACGGTGAGCCCGTCGTCCGTGTCGACGAGCACCGACTGGTGACCCTGCGAGTGCCCGGGCGTGAACAGCACCGACACGCCGGCGAACAGCTCGGCGTCGCCGTCGACCTCGACGTACGACTCGCCCGGGAAGCGCACCCACTCCTCGAGGTAGTCCGGC
>Ga0070741_10016985_pt1 | contig 12025 bp, 9 predicted proteins | sample Coa_R1_4_FD_66440 | JGI IMG/M metagenome (GOLD analysis project Ga0070741, IMG submission 66440) | Surface soil microbial communities from Centralia Pennsylvania, which are recovering from an underground coalmine fire - Coalmine... | ecosystem: Environmental > Terrestrial > Soil > Unclassified ...
CGCGCGCGAGCTGGTCGCGACGCTGGTCGCGGAACCCGTCGCCGGCTCCGGCTGATCCTCTGCGGCCGCGGTGCGCCCGTGCACCCGGCGGCCCGCGCGCGGGGGGCGTTGGCGCCGGCGGCGACAAGAAGCGTCGCCGCCGACGACACGCCGACGCCGTCCGCACCTCGCGTGCGGCGAGGCGCGGCGGCGCCGGCCCCGAGCGGAACCGACGACTTCGGGGTTCGCTCGGGGTGAAAACGCGGGAAGCGGGCGCGCACCCGCCGATGCGTCGACACGTCGGGCTGTCGACGCGTGAGGACGGTCTCGGCATCGGGTGGTGATGGAACGCGCATTGCTCTCACGCGGAGCGTGCGAGCTTCTCCGCGGGTCGAGGGGATGCTCGGATGGGCGGAGCCATGCGCGCGAACGACGTGAGGACCACTGGGAGCGCGGCTGTGATCGCCGCGTCGGCGGTCGCGGAGATCGCGACCTCGATTCGCGGGAGCGGCGCGGAGGGCGCGGCCTGGTACGTCGTATCCACGAACGCGCGTCGGGAAGCCTTCGCGGCGGCGCAGCTCACGCAGCGCACGGTCCCCGTGCTGCTGCCGCGTCTCGCGATCGAGCGCCGCAACCGCATCGTCGTGCGACCGCTCTTCCCCGGCTATCTCTTCGTACGCCTCGTGCTGCCGGCCGATGCCGCGCGCGTCGTCTGGACGCCCGGGGTGCGCCGGCTCGTCACCTTCGAGGGCGAGGCTCCGGCGGTGCCGGACGCGGCGATCGAGTTCCTCCGCGCCCAGGCCGGACCGGACGGCCTCATCGTCACGCGGCCGCGCCCGCTGCCCGTCGGGCGGCGCGTCCGGGTGACGACCGGTCCGTTCGCAGGCCTCGTCGGCATCATCGAGAACCCGCCCGACGCGCGCGGGCGCGTCAGCGTGCTGATGGACATCCTGCGGCAGCAGACCCGCGTCTCGCTCGACGCCGCCTGGCTGGAGGACGCATGAGAACCGTGCTCGCGTTCGTGCTGGCCGCCGTCGCGGCGGGATGCGCCGGAAGCCGCGGCCCCACGCCGCGGGAGGACCTGCGCGTGCCGGCGGCCGACCGCGGGCCCTCGGCGCGCGAGCAGGCGCGCATCCAGGAGCTGTTCGTCGCGCGCACGCGCACGGCGTCCGACTACTGCCTCGGTCCGGGCGACGTGCTCACGATCAGCGTCTTCGGATGGGAGGCGATGCGCGACCAGCAGGTGCGCGTCTCCCCGACCGGCACGATCGACCTGCCGCTCGTCGGCAGCATCCCCGTCGCGGGGCGGACGGAGGGACAGGCGCGCGAGGCGATCGAGCAGCGCCTCCGGAAGGACCTCATGCGGGATCCGCACGTGTCGCTCTTCGTGCAGCGGTTCCAGAGCCAGCAGGTCTCGGTGACGGGCGCGGTCGCCCGGCCCGGACTCTACAGCCTCACGCGCGACAACCGCACGATCTACGACGTGATCGCGCAGGCGGGCGGCCTGACCGACCAGGCGGGCGGGCGGATCCTCTTCTCGCCCGCGACGACGGGCCACTGCGGCGCCCCGAGCGCGCCGCGCACGAGCGTGCAGACGGCGAGCCTCCGGACGGCGAGCGTGCCGACGAACGCCGCCGACGCCCTGGCGCCGATCGAGATCGAGGTCGACGCGCCGCTCGCCGCCGGGCAGCCGAACCCGCTCGCCATCCCGGTCGTCGGAGGCGACTCGATCGTCGTGACGCACGGCCGCTTCATGGTCGACGGGTGGGTCCAGCGGCCGGGGCTCTACAGCTTCACCCCCGGCGTGACCGCCTTCGGTGCGATGACCGTCGCCGGCGGCGCGCTCTTCCCCGCGGACCTCCGGCACGCCGAGATCATCCGCGCGAAGCGGGACGGCGGCAAGGAAGTGCTGCACATCGACCTCGAGAGCGTGGGCACGGGGCAGGAACAGGACGTCTCGCTGCGCGAGGGCGACGTGGTGCGGCTCAATGCCTCGCCCCTCAAGATGATCCCGTACTCCGTCTACTGGACCTTCAACAACCTCTTCCGCGTCGGAGCCGGGGTGTCGGTCGCGGGCGCCTGACGGGTCCGCATGCACCCCCGCCTTGCAGTGGAGACCGGCGTGACGAAGGAAACCACACTGCTCCCCGGCGACGTCGCGACGGCGGCCGCCGCCCCGTCGCAGCTCGCGGCGGTCGCGTTGATGGTGCGCGCCCGCTGGCGTCTCCTCGCCTGCTTCGTCGCGGGCGGCGTCGTGCTCATGGCGCTCGTCACGCTCGCGATGGACCGGATGTTCACGGCGACCGCCCTCGTCCACGTCGAGAGCGAGATGCCGCACGTCGCCACCAAGATGGAGCAGGCGGACACCGGCCCGAGCTATCTCGAGACGGTCGAGTACTTCCAGGACCAGGTGAACCTCCTGAAGAGCCGGACGCTCGTCGCCGCCGTCGCGCGCGAGCTCGGCCTCGAGCGCGATCCGCACTTCTGGGCGCGCCCGCCCGGCGCGGTCGAGACGAGCGTGGACGCCCTGCTCGGCCTGATCGGGCGGCTCGGCGAGCCGTCCGGCGACGGCGCGGGGGGCGGGGCGGCGAAGTCGGCGGCGGTCGAGGGCGTGCCGTCGCGCGTCGTCAACCGCTACCTCCTGAACCTCGAGGTGAAGCCGATCCCGAACTCGCGGCTGATCCAGGTCCGCGTCTCGGCGCGCGATCCCGACCTCGCCCAGGCGATCGCGAACGCGCACGCGAACGAGTACATCCGCCGGACCCTCCAGGCGAAGTTCGAGCTGACGGGCGAGGCGCGGAAGTACCTCGACCAGGAGATCGCCCGCGTGCGCGAGGAGGTGGACGCGAGCGAGGCGGCGCTCAACCGCTTCCGGCGCGAGCACGACATGGTGGTGGGCGACGAGCCGCAGGGGAACGCGGACATCGACCGCCTGGCCGACCTCTCGCGCCGACTGACGCGCGCGCAGGCGCAGCGGATCGAGCTCGAGGCGCAGCACCAGCTCATCCAGAAGCGGGACTACGAGGCGCTTCCGGTCGTGCTCCAGTCGACGCTCATCCAGACGCTGAAGGCCGACCTGTCGCGGCTCGAGGCGCACGAGGCCGAGCTCGCCCGTCTCTTCCTCCCCGCGGCCCCCGAGCTCCAGCAGGTGCAGGCGCAGGTCCGCCAGCAGCGGGAGCTGCTCCAGCGGGAGATCGGGCGCGCGATCTCGGGCGTGGAGTCGCAGTACTTGGCCGCGCAGGCGACGGAGCAGGCGCTCCGCCAGGAGCTCGAGCGCCAGCAGGGCGCGGTGCTCGACCTGAAGGAGCAGTCGGGGCAGTACGTTCAGCTCGAGCAGGCCGTCAAGGCGAACCGCGACCTGTACGCCGCGCTCCTCCAGCGACGCGGGGAGACCGACGTCGTCCGCGGCGTTCAGCTCTCGAACATCACGCTCCTCGACCCCGCGGAGCGCCCGACCGAGCCGTCGTCGCCGCACACGATCCTGAACCTCCTGTTCGGCCTCGTCCTCGGCGCCGTCTTCGGCGTCGGCACGGCCGCCGTGCTCGAGAACGTCGACACCTCGATCAAGACGCCGGCGGACGTCGAGCGCTGCCTGGCGCTCCCGACGCTCGGCGTGATCCCCGACTTCCGCCGCACCGGCGGCGTCGAGCGGATGGTGGCGGACCACCGGAGCGCGAGGGGCAACAACGCCGTCGCGCGGCCGCCGAGTCGCTCGCTCGCGGCGGAGGTCTTCCGGACGCTCCGCACGAGCATCCTCTTCTTCGACCCGAAGCAGCCGCCGCGGGCGATGCTCGTGACGAGCAGCCAGGCGGGCGAGGGCAAGACCGCGACGGTCGTGAACCTGGGGCTCTCGCTCGCCCAGCTCGGCGCCCGCGTCCTCCTGATCGACGCCGACCTCCGAAAGCCGCGCTGCCATCATGCGCTCGGGCTCCCCGAGGGGCCGGGGCTCACCGAGTGCCTGCTCGGCGAGCTCGACCTGCCGCAGGTCACGCGGCAGCTGGCGCTCCCCGGGCCGATGGGGCCGCACCGGGAGCGGGCGGCGGGCGCGCAGCTCGACTTCGTGCAGAGCGGACGCCTGGTGGCGCAGACGGCGGAGCTGCTGTCGTCGGCGGCGATGCGGGCGCTGCTCGCGCGGACGACGGCGGCCTACGACATCGTCCTCGTCGACTCGCCGCCGATCTTCCCGGTGGCCGATGCGAGCCTGCTCGCGACGCTCGTCGACGGCGTCGTGCTCGTCGTGCGCGGCGAGCGGACGCCGCGCCACGTGACGCAGGAGGCGATCGGCCGCCTCCGCTTCATGCAGGCGAAGGTCCTGGGCGTCGTCCTGAACGGCGTGAACCCCGGCGCCGGCGAGTACTCCTACCGCTACTCGTACTACTTCCGGGACGCGGCGGAAGCGTGACCCACGACCGGGCTCCGCGCGGGGCGGCCGGCGTCGATCCGAGTCTCGTGATCGGCGGCGCCGTGGTCGCCGGGGGGGCGGCCGTCGCCGGCTACGGGGTCGATCCGCGCCTCGGCCTCGCCGTGCTCGCGCTGCCGATCGTCGTCCTCGTCGTCGCGTCCCCGGCGATCGGCGCGGCACTCCTCCTCTTCGCGCTGCCGCTCGAAGAGCTGGCCGCCGTGAGCCCGGGCGGAGCGATCACGCTCCACAAGCTGCTCGGCATCGTCGTGATCGGGGCGTGGCTCGTGGGCGCGCTCGTCCGGCGCCGGCCGATCCGCGTCCCGGTCGTCGGGATTCCGCTCGCGGCGCTCGTCCTCTGGGGCGCCACCTCGGTGCTCTGGTCGTTCGACCCCGGCGAGACCATCCGCGCCACGGTGACGCGCGTGCAGCTGTTCGGACTCTATCTCCTGGTCGTCAACGTGCTCGATCGTCCCGACACCCTCCGCCGCGCCCTCTACGCCCACCTCGGCGGGTGCGTCGTGCTCGCCGTCGCGGGCCTCTATCTCGCGGGCGAGGGGATCCTCCAGGCCGGCCGCGCGGCCCTCGTCGTCGACCGGCAGCTCGTGCTCGAGCCGAACGCGTTCGGCGGGGCGCTGATCCTCCCCGTCGTCGTGTCGCTCGTCGTGAGCCTCGATCGGGGGCGCGGCGCGCTCGAGCGCACCGCGCTCGTCGGGACGGGCGTCCTCTGTCTCACGGCGATCGCCTTGACGCTCTCCCGGGGACCGATGCTCGCGCTCGCCGCGGCGCTCCTGGTCGTGACCGTCGTCGAGCGGCGCTTCCGGCTCCTCGCCGCCGGGGCGCTCGTCGCGCTGCCGGGGCTCGTCCTCGCGGGAGGCGCGCTCTGGGAGCGGCTCACGGAGGCGGCGACGCTCGCGGACCGGGGCGCGGGCCGCCTCGACATCTGGCGCGTCGGCTGGGCGGTGTTCGCGAGCCACCCGCTCGCCGGCGTCGGGCTCGGCTGCTTTCCCATCATCTACCTGAGCTTCCTCTCGCGGGCGACGGGCATCAGCGCGAAGCACGTCGCGGCCGTGCTCGAGAAGAGCCTCAAGTTCCCCCACAACATCTACGTCGGCACGGCGGCCGAGGGCGGGCTCGTCGGCGTCGCGCTCCTCGCCGCGATCCTCCTCGCCCATCTCCGCTCGGCCTTCGGGGCGTGGCGCCGGCTCGCGGCGCTCCGCCACCCGGCGACACCGCTCGCCTGCGTCGCCGTCGCGGCGCTCGCGGCCTTCGTCGTCGAGGGCGCGACGTTCGACATCGCGCATCGCAAGTACTTCTGGATGACCCTCGGGCTCGCCACGCTCGGACGCCGCTGGCTCGCCGCGGAGGCGCGGCACGCCGCGCCGCTCGTCCGGAGGGCCGCATGAGGCGACGTGCCTTCCCGCCGTCGGTCGCGCGCGCGCTCAAGGGCGCGGCCGAGCTCACCGTCGTCTCGGCGGCGTTCGTCGTCGCGTACCTGCTGCGCTTCGACTTCTCCCCGAGCCCGGCGGACTGGATGCGGCTCACGGCGGCGCTCCCGTTCGCGATCCTCGCGCGCGTCCTCGGGCTGTGGGCCTTCGGGCTCTTCGGCAACTGGTGGTGGCGGTACGTCGGGCTCCCGGACCTGATCCGCATCGCGAACGCGGCGACGTTCTCGAGCTTCGGGACGGCGGCGGCGACGCTCGCCCTGGTGGACGGCTTTCCGCGCTCGGTCTTCGCCATCGACTGGATGCTCTCGACGCTCGTCCTCGCGGGCGTGCCGGCCGCCTCTCGCGTGCTGCGGGAGTGGGGCGTCGTGAACGCCAGCCGGCGCGCCGGACGCCGCGTGCTCGTCGTCGGCGCGGGGGAGGCGGGCATCCGGCTCGTCGGCGAGCTCCGGCGGAACGCGCAGCTCGCGCTCCGCCCCCTCGGCTTCGTCGACGACGACCCGGCGAAGCAGGGCGCCTGGGTGCAGGGGCTCCGCGTGCTCGGCCGCCGCGAGGACCTCCCCCGGCTCGTCGAGCGCCTCAAGGTCGAGGAGATCGTGATCGCGATCCCGTCGGCCGGGCGGCGGCAGATCCGGGAGATCGTCGAGACGTGCAAGGCGACGGGCCGCCCGTTCCAGATCGTGCCCGCGACGCGCGACATCCTCGCCCGCGATCCGGATCAGATGCGGCTCCGGCCGGTCCAGATCGAGGACCTCCTCGGCCGCGCCGCCGTCCGCTTCGAGCGCACGCGCGTCGAGCCGGCGCTTCGCGGGCGGACGATCCTCGTGACCGGCGCCGGCGGGTCGATCGGCTCCGAGCTCTGCCGGCAGATCGCGTCCTGCGCGCCCGCGCGGCTCGTGCTGCTCGACCGCTACGAGAACATGCTCTACTACCTCGAGCACGAGCTGCGGGAGCGCTGCCCCGCGCTCGTCACCGTGCCGGTCGTCGCGGACGTGATCGAGCGGCGCCGCATCGCCGCCGTGCTCGCGACGCACCGCCCCGAGGTCGTCTTCCACGCCGCGGCCCACAAGCACGTGCCGCTCATGGAGGAGAATCCCGGCGAGGCGGTGCGCAACAACGTGGTCGGCACGCGGAACCTCGCCGAGCTCGCGCTCGAGCACGGCGTCGACCGCTTCGTCTTCATCTCGACGGACAAGGCGATCCGGCCGCGCAGCGTCATGGGCTGCACGAAGCGGGTCGCCGAGCTGCTGCTCCAGGCGCTCCAGACGCGCGGGGGGACGCGCTTCGTCACCGTCCGCTTCGGGAACGTCCTCGGGAGCGAGGGCAGCGTCGTGCCGCTGTTCGCGCGGCAGATCGCGCGCGGGGGCCCCGTCACCGTCACCCATCCGGACGCCGTCCGCTACTTCATGCTCATCCCGGAGGCGGTGCATCTCGTGCTCCACGCGGGCGTCCTCGGGCGCGGCGGCGAGATCTTCTTCCTCAACATGGGGGAGCCCGTCCGCGTGCTCGACCTCGCGATCGACATGATCCGGCTCTCGGGCTTCCGCCCGTACGAGGACATCGACGTCCGCTTCACCGGCCTGCGGCTCGGCGAGAAGCTCGCCGAGGATCTCTGGGGGGACGACGAGGAGCTCGGGCCGACGGAGCACCCGGCGCTCCGCGTGCTCCGGAACGGCCATCCGCCGGCGTGGACGGCGCTCGAGCCGGCGCTCCGCGAGCTCGAGCGCCTCGCCGTCACCGGCGACGGGTCGGCGGTCCGGGCGTGGCTGCGCCACATCGTCCCCGACTACGCGGGCGTGCAGCCCGGCGACGTCGCGATCGTGACGGCGCCGCGCGACGCGGCCCGCCGGCTCGCGACGCCGCGGAGGGCGTGATGCGCGCGCGGCCGCGGATCGCCGCGCTCCCGCGCCGGCTCCCCTCGAACCCGTACTGCGCGCTGCTCTACGGCGCGGTCGAGCGCCTCGGCGTCGAGGTGGTCGAGGGCGCGAGCGGCGTTCGCTGGCTCCTCCGCGCGCGCCGGCGCGTCGCCGTGCTCCACTTCCACTGGCCCGAGCGGCACTTCGACCCGCGTCGTCTGGCGAGCGCGGTCGCGTTCGTGCTCCGTCTCCTCCTGGCGCGCCTGCTCGGCTACCGCCTGGTCTGGACGGTGCACAACCTCCGCCCCCACGAGGGCGACACCCCGGGCCACCGGCTCGTCCGGGCGGCGCTCCTCCGGCTCGCGACGCCGATCGCGCACTGCGAGGCGGCGCGCCGGGCGCTCGGCCGGGCGGCGGCCCGCGCCGTCGTCGTGCCGCACGGAAGCTACGTCGGCTGGTATCCGAACCGCGTCGGCGCCCGGGCCGCGCGCGCGCGGCTCGGCCTCGCGGCGGACGCGCGCGTGCTCGCGTGCTTCGGGCAGATCCGCCCGTACAAGGGCATCGAGGAGCTGCTGCGCGCCTTCGCGGCGATTCCCGACCCGGACGTGAGGCTCGTGATCGCGGGCGAGCCCGTGGGCGGTGCGGACGCGCGCGTGCTCGCGGTCGGCGACCCGCGCGTGCAGCTCGTCCTCGGCCGCATTCCCGACGACGAGGTGCAGGTGGTGGTGAACGCCGCGGACGTGATGGTCGTCCCCTACCGCGACGTGCTCACGTCGGGTGCGGCCATGCTGGCGTTCTCGTTCGGGCGCGGGATCATCGCACCCCGTCTCGGCTGCCTCGCGGACCTCGCCGAGACCGGGGCCGCGATCCTCTACGACCCCGACGAGCCCGGGGCGCTCGCGGCGGCGCTCCGGCGCGGGCTCGCGGCTGACGCGACGGCGCTCGGGGGCGCGGCGCGACGGCTCGCGCGCGCACTCTCGTGGGAGGCGATCGCGCGCCGCCACCTCGCCGTCTACGGGCTCGCGCCGACGCTCGCGCTCGTCAGCGGGCGCGACGGCGCACCCGCGGCGCGGAGCGCGCTCCGGAAAGGATGACCGACGGATGGACCTCGTCGACTACTACGACACGCACTGGACGGAGCTGCCCGAGGGCGACGTCGACTGGGACCGGCTCCGGATGATCGTGGAGCGCGTCCGGCCCGGCGACCTCGTCCTCGAGGCGGGCTGCGGGCCCGGGTTCCTCGCGAAGCTCTTGAAGGACAAGGGCGCGCGCGTGATCGGGACCGACGTGTCCCGGGTGGGGGCGCGCCGGACGGCGGCGCGCGGCATCGAGACCCACCACGTCGACCTCGACACGATGCGGCTCCCGTTCCCCGACGAGCACTTCGACACGGTCGTCTGCAACTCGAACCTGGAGCACCTCTTCTACCTCGACCGGAACGTCGCCGAATGCCTGCGCGTGCTCCGGCGGGGCGGCACGTTCATCTGGATGGAGCCGAACAGCGCGCACTGGCGCTACCGGCTGTGGCTCCTCTTCGGCCGCTGGCCGTACATCCCGAACAGCCCGACCGACCCGTACCACATCCGTCACCTGACGATGTACGAGCTCGTCCGCCACTGCGCGCGGAACGGCGTCCGGGTGGTGGAGCGGCGCGGGCACGCGGGGCTCTGGTGCCGAGGACTCTACCCGCGCTGGTTCTCGCGGCGCGGCATCGGGCGCGTCGTCGGCATCGTCTACCCGTGGCTCGTGCGCCTGCGGCCGTCGTTCTTCGCTCGCTACCTGTTCGTGCGGGGCGTCAAGGTCGAGCACGTGGCGGCAACCGAGGGAGTGACGAAAGATGGACACGGGCACGCTCGCGCGGCAGGCAAGGCAGCTTAGGGCGCGGGCGAACATGCCCGTCAAGTGGGCCGCGTATCAGCGCGGCGCCACGCACGGGCGGTTCTTCCCCGACCGGCTCTACGTCGAGTCGACGAGCTTCTGCAACCTCCGCTGCGTCATGTGCCCCACGGGGCTCGGCACGATCCGGCGGCCGAAGGGCTACATGACGATGGACCTCTACCGGCGCATCGTCGACGAGGTCGCGCCGATGGCGCCGGCCGTCGTGCTGCATTCGTGGGGCGAGCCGGTGATGCACCCGAAGCTCTTCGACATGATCCGCTACGCCCGCGCGCGCGACGTGTGGACCGAGACGTCGACGAACATCACGCTCCTCACCGAGGACCGCGCGCGGAAGGTGATCGACGCGGGGTTGAACCAGCTCTTCCTCGCGATGGACGGCGTCACGAGGGCGACGTACGAGCGGGTGCGCGTCGGGGCGAGCTGGGACGCGACGGTCCGGAACATCGAGACGCTCCTCGAGCTGAAGCGGCGTCTCGGGAGCCAGATGAAGATCGTGATGCAGATCATCGCGATGCGCGAGACGCGCGACGAGGTGGGCGAGTTCGTCCGCCGGTGGACGCGCCCGGGCGTCGACCAGGTGAACGTGAAGCACCTCGACACGTGGGGCGACCAGGCGGCCGAGATCACGGCCCACGCGATCGACAAGGTGGAGCCGCCCGTCCGGCGTCCGTGTCCGAACCTGTGGTACCACGGCTACATCTTCTGGGACGGCACGCTCGTCTCCTGCGAGCGCGACTACGACGCGCGGACGCCGCTCGGCAACGTGCGCGACGGCGTGCTCGCGACGTGGCACGGCGAGCGGATGCGGGCGCTCCGCCGGATGCACGTCGACGGCGACTTCCAGGCGCCGGCGTGCCGGAACTGCGTCGAGTGGAGCTGGTGGACGCCGGGGCCGTTCAGCTCCGCCGGTACGGCGCCCGCGGTCGACGAGCATCAGGCGACGAGGCCGGAGGCGGGCTGAGGCCGAGATGCGGCTTCGCGTCGTCGTCGCGTACCTGGGGCTCCTGGCGGCCTTCGGGACGGTGCTGCTCGTCCTGGCGGACCGGGTCGTCGGACGCTTCGTCGACGCCCGCTTCACGCCGCTCGCCGGCGCGCCGAACGCGCGGACCGTGCTCGTCCGGCCGGAGTTCCGCATCCCGGTGCGGACGAACGCCGCGGGCTTCCGCGGCGGACCGCTGCCCGGGCCGAAGGCCCCCGGCGTCTTCCGGATCGTCGCCCTCGGCGACTCGTTCACGTGGGGCTACGGCGTCCGCGCGCGCCAGGCGTACCCGGCGCGGCTCGCGGCGCGCCTCGACGCCGCCCTCCGCGCGCGCGGCCGCAGGCGGCGCGTCGAGGTCGTGAACCTCGGCGTCCCGGGTGCGGGGCCGCTCGACTACCTCTGGCACCTCGAGCACACGGGCCTCGCGCTCCATCCCGACCTCGTCCTCGTCGGCCTCTTCGCGAACGACGTGAACGACCTCTACCAGCTCCGCCGCTTCGGGGCGCGGAGCCCGCTCTTCGCGCTCGACGAGCTGCGCGCCGGCGCGGGCGCGCGTCCGGCACTCTGGCGGCGGGCGGTCGCGGCGGCCGTCCCGACGCTCTGGACGCTCGCCGGCCGGGCGCGCGCGCGGCTCGCGGCGAGCGTGGCGCCGCGGGACGCGGAGGCGGCCGCGGCGCCCCGCGCCGACCCGGGGGCGATGCTCGACGCGCTCGGCGCCCGGTACGGGCGCACGGCCGCGCTGCGCGCGCGCTACGCGGCCCTCGCCCCGGCCGACCGCGCCGCGCTCGACGGGCTCCTCGCGGGTCGCCCCGTCGGCAGCGACGTGCGTCCCGTGCTCCTGCTCGCGGCGCTCGTCGATCCCGACGCGGAGGCCGACGCCGTGCTGCTCCGCTCGCCCGAGCGGCGCGCGGCCTTCGAGGAGACGGGCCGCGTGCTCGAGCGGCTGATCGACGAGGCGCGGCGTCACGGCGCGCGCACGACGCTCGCCGTCTTCCCGGCCGCCGAGCAGGTCGACCGCTCGCGCTGGCCCGTGCTCGCGCGCGCGGGATTCCGACTCGACCCCGCGATGCTGACCGACACGACGTACGCCGACGGCTTGCGCGCGATCGCCGCGCGCGCAGGGGCGGGGTTCGTCGACCTCGTGGCCGTGTTCCGCGCGCGGGGCGCGGCGGGCCGCTACTTCCGGCAGGACGAGCACTGGAACGCCCGCGGGCAGGCCCTCGCCGCCGCGCGGCTCGCCGCGGCGATCCTGCCCGAGATCCCGGATACCGACGGATGATCGAGATCGCGTGTCAGACGTACAGCCTCCGCAGCCGTTCCGGCCCCGACATGCTGGAGAGCGTCCGCAAGGCTGGCTTCCGCGCCGTCGAGCTCTGGGTGGGCCACGCCGACTACCGGGCCGATCCCGGGTCGGCGGCCCGCATGCGGCGTGCGGCGGAGCGCACCGGCGTCGCGCTCCAGAGCTACT
>Ga0070741_10016986_pt1 | contig 12024 bp, 12 predicted proteins | sample Coa_R1_4_FD_66440 | JGI IMG/M metagenome (GOLD analysis project Ga0070741, IMG submission 66440) | Surface soil microbial communities from Centralia Pennsylvania, which are recovering from an underground coalmine fire - Coalmine... | ecosystem: Environmental > Terrestrial > Soil > Unclassified ...
ATCGGCGACTACGCGGTGGTTCACCCGCGCGAGTCTTCATTGCCGCCGCAGGACATCGAGCGTCTGGGCCTTCCGGTGTTCGTCAAACCCGCGCGGGCCGGGTCGTCGATCGGCGTCAGCCGGGTCACCTCGGTCGAGGCACTTCCGGCCGCGATCGCCGAAGCGCGTGAGCACGATCCAAAGGTGTTGGTGGAGAAGGCTATTCGCGGTCGCGAGCTGGAATGCGGTGTGCTTGAGCTGCCTGACGGGTCGCTCGTGGCGAGCACGGTCGGAGAGATCCGGGTGGAAGGAGTACGGGGCCGCGAGGACGCCTTCTACGACTTCGCGACCAAATATCTCGACGAAGGGGCCGAGCTCGACGTGCCGGCCAAGATCGACGACGATGTGGCCGACCAGGTGCGGGCGCTGGCCATCCGCGCGTTCGGCGCGATCGACTGCCAGGGGCTGGCCCGCGTCGACTTCTTCCTCACCGACGACGGGCCGTTGATCAACGAGCTCAACACGATGCCGGGGTTCACGACGATTTCGATGTACCCGCGGATGTGGGCCGCCAGCGGTGTCGACTATCCGAGTCTGCTTGCCGCGATGGTCGAGACCGCGATAGCGCGGGGTACCGGCCTGCGCTGACCAGGCCGCGCAGCGCCTACTTCGGAGGCCCGGGTCGAGGAGCCACCGCGGGCAGTTTGGCTGCGAGGACATCGGCGATCTCCTGAACCGGTGCGCCTCCGCTTCCGTCCGGCACCGTCAGTGCGACGTACACCGGCCGGTCGACGGCCAGATAAGTAGTGCGCGCGGTCGCGGGATCGGGTAGCGGAAACCACTCGACTCCGTTGATCTCTTGAAGTTGCACGCCGACGACGAACTCGGCGGGCTGACCGACCCCGCAGCGAAGCACGACTGGCTGGGCGACCTTGGCTGATCGCCACGCGGCGGTCGCCGGCGGCACCGGGTCGGCGGGCGTGGCACGCTCGAAGTCGGCGAGGTGCTGCGGTAATGCCGCCATCAGCGTCTTGCATTCGGGGGTATCCGCCTGCGGCGCAGGCACTGCCGAAATCTCCAGCGGACCCTGCTGGGCCACGCGATGCGACCGGACGATCGCGATCGTCAGCACCGCGACAGCCGCCGCTACGGCTACCCCGAGCGCGACGAAGAGCAACACCCGCGGCGGACCGTCGCGCATCGTTCGCCTCTTTCGTTGGGGCAACCACAAATACACTGGCCGGTGCTCGTGCCGGCCGGGTCAAAAATACCGAAACACGGTCGGCCCCATGACGCAGGAGTGACCGATGGCCAACGAGCCCACACTGGGCGATCTCGGGGAGTTCGCCGTGATCGGCCGCTTGCTGAAGGGGCGTCGGCATCGCGCCATTGTCGGGCCTGGCGACGACGCGGCTGTGCTCGCCGCACCGGATGGTCGCGTCGTCGTGTCGACCGACATGTTGGTCGAAGGCAAGCACTTTCGGCTCGATTGGTCGACGCCGCACGACGTCGGCCGTAAAGCCATTGCTCAAAACACCGCAGACATCGAGGTAATGGGAGCTGCGGCAACGGGTTTCGTTGTCGCGTTCGGTGCGCCGGCCGACACGCCCGCCGGTAAGGTCGACCAACTTGCCGACGGCATGTGGGAAGAGGCCGACCGGGTGGGGGCCGGTATCGTCGGCGGCGATCTGGTGAGCAGTCCGCAGTGGGTGGTCTCGGTGACCGTGCTCGGCGACTTGGCGGGCCGCGTACCCGTGACCCGGGGCGGCGCGACGCCCGGATCGGCAGTCGCGGCCGTCGGCGAATTGGGACGTTCCTATGCCGGATATGCGTTGTGGCACAACAATATTCATGAGTACGACGGCCTTCGTCGCCGCCACCTGGTACCCGAGCCGCCGTACGGGCAGGGCGTGGTCGCCGCCCGCTCCGGTGCTACGGCGATGACCGATGTGTCCGACGGCCTCGTCGCCGATCTGCGCCACGTCGCCGACGCGTCCGGAGTGGGAATCGCATTGTCGACCGAGGCGCTGGCTTCAGATCACGGCGCGCTCTCGGAGGCGGGTGCTGTGTTGGGGGTGGATGCGTGGACGTGGGTGCTCGGCGGCGGCGAGGACCACGCGTTTGTCGCCACCTTTGCCGGGCGGGTGCCCGACGGGTGGCGGGTGATCGGCACTGTCGTCGACGGCCCGCCCCGGGTGCTTGTCGACGGCGAGCCGTGGCGAGGCTCGGCGGGCTGGCAATCGTTCGCGTAGTTACGGTGTCGGGGTGACGGTGTATGCGATTGCCCAGCTGAACTTCACCGACCGAGCGGCCTATGACCGGTATCAAGCCAAGTTCATGGACGTCTTCCGCCGCTTTCGCGGGACGCTGCTGGCCGCCGACGAGGCGCCGCGGGTGATCGAAGGTAGCTGGGATCGCGAAAAGCTGGTGCTGATGTCGTTTCCCGACGAGCACGCGTTCCGTGAATGGGCGGAATCGCCGCAATACCAGGGGATTTCCGAAGACCGGCATGCCGGCGCCGACACGGTGGTGTTACTCGTGGACGGTCTGGCGTAGGTTGTCGCCGTGGCGCGCCCGCTGAAGGAGTTGGTCGAGGACGGCTGGGCGTCCGCGCTGGAGCCCGTTGCCGATCAGGTCGCGGCCATGGGGGAATTCCTTCGCGCAGAGCTCGCCGCGGGACGGCGATACCTGCCCGCGGGCTCAAACGTATTGCGGGCGTTCACGTTTCCGTTCGACAAGGTTCGGGTTCTGGTGGTGGGGCAGGACCCGTATCCCACACCCGGCCATGCGGTCGGGTTGAGCTTCTCAGTCGCCGCCGACGTGCGGCCGTTGCCGCGCAGCCTCGAGAACATCTTCACCGAATACCGAAGCGATCTCGGTCACCCCCCGCCGTCGTGCGGTGACCTCACACCGTGGGCCGAGCGCGGCGTCCTGCTGCTCAACAGGGTGCTGACGGTGCGGCCGGGCAATCCGGCGTCACACCGCGGGAAGGGCTGGGAAGCCGTCACCGAATGCGCGATCCGAGCTCTCGCGGCGCGCCCGTATCCGTTGGTGGCGATCCTGTGGGGCCGGGACGCCGCGACGCTGAAGCCGATGCTCGCCGCGGGCGACTCGCGGATCGCGACCATCGACTCGGCTCATCCGTCGCCGCTTTCGGCGCAGAGGGGGTTCTTCGGGTCGCGGCCTTTCAGCCGAGCGAATGCGTTGCTCGCCGAGATGGGCGCCGAACCAATCGACTGGCGCTTGCCCTAGCTCAGCCGCGGCTGACCTTGCCGGCCTTCAGGCACGACGTGCACACGTTCAGCCGCTGCTTGTTGCCGCCGGGGCGGCTGACCGCGCGGACGGTCTGAATGTTGGGGTCCCAGCGCCGGCTGGTCCGCCGGTGCGAGTGCGACACCGACTTACCGAAGCCCGGACGCTTCCCGCAGATATCGCAGACGGCAGCCATGACAGAAACTCCTTGGATTTGCTAAGCAACCGGCCCAGGATACCGGCCGTCTCAACGATCGCCAAAATCCCGCGACCTGCGATCGACGGCCCTCGAGACTGAAATGTCGGCGGTCCGCACCGGCGAGTCGTCACCAAGAGTGCAGTGTCGCGCGCGGAATGGGCTGGGGGCAGCTGGCCCAACGATGCCCGACGCTGTCAGCAGCAGTGTTTAGGCTCGTCCCATGTCGGGTCGGCGGTTGGATGCGTCCGGCCTGCTGGACTGGGCACACGCGGCAGTCGGCGGCCTGGTGGTGCATGCAGAGGAGATCAACCGGCTGAACGTCTTTCCCGTTCCCGACTCAGACACCGGCACCAACATGCTGTTCACCATGCGAGCCGCTCTCGCGGATGCCCAACGTCGGGCCAAGAAATCCGGCGATGTGTCGCGAGTGGCGGCGGCGCTCGCGCGGGGCGCGCTGCACGGCGCGCGGGGCAATTCGGGAGTGATCCTGTCGCAGATCCTGCGCGGGCTGGCCGACGTGACGAAATCCGCCGCCGCCGACACCCGAAACCAGCTCGCGGAGATCGACGCGACGCTGTTCGGCGCGGCATTGCGCCACGGCGTCGTACTCGTGGTCGGATCGATGGGAGAGGAGGTGCCGGGCACGATCGTGTCAGTGCTGCATGCCGCCGCGACCACCGCCGAACACTGTGCCGCCGACGGCGACTCGCTTTCCGACACCGTGCTCGCCACTGCCGACGCGGCCGTCGCCGCGCTCGAGCGAACCCCCGACCAACTCGCCGTGCTGGCCGAGTGCGGGGTCGTCGACGCCGGCGGACGCGGTCTGCTGGTCCTGCTCGACGCGCTGGCCGCCACCCTCACCGGTCACACGCCGGTGCGCAGTGAGTACGTCCCGTCGCCGGCCGTCGCGGACCCCGTCGCCCTTAGTGCCGACGCGGACGCGCGCCCGCCGCACTACGAGGTGATGTACCAGATCAGCGGCAGCGACCAACGGCTCGACGCGCTGCGCCAGCGACTCGAAGAACTCGGCGACTCGGTCGCGATCGCCGGCGACGGCGGCGAGAGGTACTCGGTGCACGTCCACGCCGACGATGCCGGCGCGGCGGTCGAAGCCGCATTGGCCGTCGGCACGCCAAGCAACATCCAGATCTCGACGCTGCGCGGCGGAGCGGCCCCCGGCCGGTGGACACGCAAGCGCGCGGTGCTCGCGGTCGTCGACGGTGAGGGAGCCGGGCAGCTCTTCGCCGCCGAAGGCGCCCACATCCTGCGCTGCGACGGGAACAACCCGGATGCGGTCACCGCCAAGGAGCTGACACGCGCGGTCGTCGATACCGGCGCGGGTCAGGTCGTCGTACTTCCCAACGGCTACGTCGCGGTCGAAGAGCTCGTCGCGGGTTGTACTGCCGCCACCGGATGGGGCCTCGACGTCGTGCCCGTCCCGACTGGCTCGATGGTCCAGGGGCTGGCCGCCCTGGCCGTTCACGAGTCCGGCCGCAGCGCGGTCGACGACGGGTATGCGATGGCACAGGCCGCCGGTGCCACCCGGCACGGTTCGGTGCGCGTCGCCACCGAGCAGGCGCTGACCTGGGCCGGCCCCTGCGAGCCCGGCGACGGGCTCGGCATCGTCGGCGACGAAGTGCTGGTGGTCCATCCCGAAATCGCGGTCACCGCATGTGGATTGCTCGATCTGCTGCTGACGGTGGGCGGCGAAATGGTGACGGTGCTGATCGGCGCGGGCATCGACGACGGCGTCGGGGCGGACCTCGAAGCGCACGTGCACCGCTACCACCCGGGCACCGAGCTGGTGACGTATCAGACAGGCCACCACGGCGACGCGCTACTGATCGGAGTCGAGTAGCGGTGGCCACGCTCGACGACCGGCTCGACTACGTCCTCGGCGCGAGGACAGCTCGGAAGCTCAAGGAGCAGTTGGGCTTTCAAACCGTCAACGACCTGGTGCGTCACTTTCCGCGCAAGTACAGCGAGGGCATGACGGTGCGCGGCGACGAGGATCGCCAGTTCGAGGAAGGCGAACATGTGACGTTCGTCGACGTGATCACTGAAACCAAAGTCGGGGACATGAAGCCGCGGCCCGGGACGCGAAACCCACACCCCAAATTCCTGACCGTGACGCTCGGCGACCATCGTCCCAGCGTGAAGGCGACCTTCTTCAACGCGAACTGGTTGATTCCCAAGCTGGTCGAAAACACCCGGATCATGCTGTCGGGCGAGGTCGAATACAAGGGCGGTCTGCGACTGAGCCACCCCGCCTATCTGATCCTGCAGTCGCCCAAGGGCAAGACCGGCGGAACGAAGTCGCTGGCAGCCATCGCCGAGACTTCGGGTGCGGCCGGCGAGGAGGAACTCCTGGCGGCGTTCGAGCGCGAGTTCTTCCCGATCTACCCTGCCACCGCCAAACTGCAGAGCTGGGAAATCTACGCGTGCGTCCGTCAGGCGCTCGCCGTGCTCGACCCCGTGGCCGATCCTCTGCCGGAACCCTTTCTGCGACAATGGAATCTGATCTCAGAAGATGCAGCGCTGCGTTCGATTCACCTCGCCGAGAACACCGTGGAACGGGATAAGGCGGCCCAACGTCTGGCCTTTGACGAGGCGGTTGGACTGCAATGGGCTTTGGTGGCTAGGCGATACAGCGAAATCGGTGAGTCCGGGCCCCCCGCCCCACTCAGCGACCGCGGGTTGGCCGCCGCGCTACTGCGGCAGTTGCCGTTCGAGTTGACGAACGGTCAGCGCGAGGTACTCGGTGTGTTGTCAACGGAATTGGCTGGCAGCCGTCCGATGAACCGGATGTTGCAGGGCGAGGTCGGGTCCGGCAAGACGATCGTTTCGGTGCTTGCGATGCTTCAGGTGGTAGACGCGGGCTACCAGTGTGCGCTGATGGCGCCGACGGAAGTGCTTGCCGCACAACATGCCCGCTCGATACGCGACATTCTCGGTCCGCTCGCGATGGCCGGTCAGCTCGGCGGAACGGAGGATGGTACGCGGGTTGCGCTGCTGACCGGTTCAATGTCACCGCAACAGAAACGTCAAGTGCGCGACGAGGTGTCGACGGGCGAGGCCGGTATCGTCATCGGAACTCATGCGCTGCTTCAAGACGCGGTGGAGTTCAGGCAGCTGGGTATGGTTGTCGTCGACGAGCAGCACCGGTTCGGCGTGGAACAACGGGATCGCTTGCGCGGCAAGGCTCCTGATGGCCTGACTCCGCACCTGCTGGTGATGACGGCCACCCCGATTCCGCGCACTGTGGCGCTCACCTACTACGGCGACCTGGAGACGTCGACGCTGCGCGAGTTGCCACGGGGCCGCCGCCCGATCACCACCAACACGATCTTCATCAAGGACCAGCCACGGTGGCTGAACCGCGCGTGGCAGCGGATCACCGAAGAGGTCGCGGCGGGGCGGCAGGCTTATGTCGTCGCGTCTCGCATTGACGCAGAAGACGCATCGACGTCCAAAGAGGCCGGGCCGCCGGCCACTACCGTCGTCGACTTGTACGAGAGTCTGCGGTACGGGGAGCTGTCAAAGCTGCGACTCGGCCTGATGCACGGCCGGTTGTCATCCGACGAGAAGGACGCGGTGATGTCCGTCTTCCGCGCCGGGCAGATCGATGTGCTGGTGTGCACCACGGTAATTGAGGTCGGTGTCGACGTACCGAATGCCACGGTGATGTTCGTGATGGACGCTGACCGCTTCGGCATCAGCCAACTGCATCAGCTGCGCGGGCGCATCGGCCGCGGCGAGCATCCCAGCCTGTGTCTGCTCGCGACGAAGCTGCCCGAGCGCTCGAAGGCGGGGGAGAGGCTGAAGGCCGTCGCTGGCACGCTGGACGGGTTCGAGCTCGCCGACCTGGACCTCAAAGAACGGCGTGAGGGAGATGTGTTGGGCGTCAGCCAATCTGGCCGGCCGATCACCCTGCGGTTCCTCTCGCTCTTCGAGCATCGCGAAGTCCTCGAGTCGGCGCGGGAACTGTGCGAGTCCCTGTACCAACAGGATCCGCGGCAGCCCGGAATGGCAATGCTGGCAGCCCCATTCGTCGACACGGACCGTGTCGAATACTTGGAAAAGTCGTGACTCGTCGCACGTGGATCTGGCTGGCCGCGGCGGTCGTCGTCGCGTTGGTGGTTGCGTTCCAGGCCGGCACGACGGCGTGGCGGCATCGCTCTGAGGCGTTCACCGCGCAGGCGGACATCCCGACCCTCGCGCCCGGCAGCGACGTGCTCGCGGGCGTCGCGGTGATACCGGTTCGAGTGCGGGGCTACGACTACCGTCGCGCCGCGTTCGGCGATCCGTGGACAGACGACAACGACGCGCCGCTGGGTCGCAACGGCTGCGACACCCGCGACGACATCCTCGACCGCGACCTCGTCGACAAGACGTATGTGTCGATCAAGCGATGTCCGCATGCCGTGGCGACGGGCATCTTGCACGACCCCTACACCAACGACACGATCGCGTTCACGCGGGGAGAGAAGACCGGAGCGTCGGTGCAGATCGACCACATCGTGCCGCTGGCCTACGCATGGGACGAGGGTGCACGTAACTGGACCGACGAGCTGCGGGTGCGGTTCGCCAACGACCCCGCGAATCTCCTTGCGGTCCAAGGGCAAGCGAATCAGGACAAGGGCGACCAGGGCCCGTCGACATGGATGCCACCGAATCACGCGTTCTGGTGCCAATATTCGGTGCAGTTCGCCGACGTGCTGCGCGGCTACGGTCTGCCCGTGGATCAGGCGTCTGCGGACGTGTTGCGGCAGGCGGCAAGCACCTGCCCGGCCGGCTGAGCGCTACGTCCCCGTGTACGTCGCCGGGTCCGGGCGGAACCGGGTGCCGTCGTCGAGAGCGTTGATCGAGGCCATCTGGTCGTCGGTCAACTCGAAGTCGAACACGTCGATGTTCGCCTTAATCCGCTCCGGGTTGCCCGAGCGGGGGATCACGACGTTGCCGAGCTGAAGGTTCCACCGGATCGCGACCTGCGCGGGCGACTTGCCGTGCGCCTCCGCGATCGACGTCAGCGTCGGGTGGTCGAGAACCTTGCCCACTCCCAGCGGGCTGTACGCCTCGGTGACGATCCCGCGTTCGGCGTGCAGAGCGCGAAGCTCCGCCTGGTTCAACAGCGGATGCAGCTCGATCTGGTTGACGGCCGGGTGCGTGTAGGTGAGGTCGGCGATCGTCGACAGCTGCTCCTCCATGAAGTTGCACACGCCGATTGAGCGAATGGTGTTGTCCTCCAGCTGGATCTTCTGCATGGCGCCGTAGGTGTCGACGAACTTGCCGAGTTGTACTGCGGGCCAATGGATCATGTACATGTCGACGTAGTCGAGCCCTAGCCGTTCCAGGCTGGCGGCGAGCGCGGCCTTGGTGCTGTTGAACCCCTGGTCGGCGTTGGCCACCTTCGTGGTCACGAAAATCTCTTCGCGCGGGATCCCCGACGCGGCGATCGCACGCCCGACTGCTTCCTCGTTGCCGTACACCGACGCGGTGTCGATCAGCCGGTACCCCGCTTCCAGCGCGGCGCTCACGGCTCGTTCGGTGCCGTCGTTGTCCAGCTCGGCGACGCCGAGACCGAGAACGGGTATGACGTTGTCGTCGCTGAGGGTGATGGTCGGCGTCATCTCACCTGCCCGTGAAATTGAAGGTGCGGGGGTCGGGTCCCAGGCGGGTGCCGTTGTCGAGCGACGAGATCGACGCGACGTCGTCCTCGCTCAACTCGAAGTCGAACACGTCGAAGTTGCTCGCAATCCGCTCTGGGTTTACCGACTTGGGGATGACGATGTTACCGATCTGCAAATGCCAGCGGATAATCACCTGGGCGGCGGTCTTCCCGTGCGCGTCGGCGACTGCGGTGATCGTCGGAAAGTCCAGCAGCCGTCCTCGTCCTAACGGACTCCACGCCTCGGTCGCAATCCCCAACTTGGCGTGCACTTCTCGCAATTCGACCTGCGTCAGCAGCGGATGCAGCTCGATCTGATTGATCACCGGGACCACGCCGGTCGCGTCGATCAAGGTGTTGAGGTGCTCGGGGGCGAAGTTCGAGACGCCGATCGACCGGATGTGACCCAGGTCGCGCAACGCGCTGAACGCCCGCCAGGTGTCGACGAACTCGCTGCGCGCAGGCACCGGCCAGTGGATCAGGTACAGATCGAGGTAGCCGCCGTCACCGTCGACTCCGAGCAGCCGCGCGCTGCGTTCGAAGGCCTTCATCGTGGTGTCGTAGCCCTGGTCGGCGTTCCACAGCTTGGTGACGATGAAGACCTCGTCGCGCGGGATGCCTGATTTCGCCACCGCCAGGCCCACTTCGCGCTCGTTGTTGTAGCCAGCAGCGGTGTCGATGTGCCGGTAACCCGCGGCCAAAGCGGCGCTCACCGCCTGCTCGGTTGCTTCCGGCGGCGTCTGCCATACCCCCAGCCCCACGCTTGGAATGGCGTTGCCGTCATTGAGCGTGATCACCGGAGCAGTCATGGCGACAAGTGTGCCAGCGCAACCTGAAGGGATTACCGTCGACAAACGTGACCCACAGCACCAAAGCGCCCGCGGACAGTCCGGCGTTCAACCACCAGAACGAGCAATCCCGGCTGACCAGAGCACGCGTCGCCGCCGGCGCGATCGCCAATCGGGTGGGGGCTGGCTTGATGCCGGCGATACCCGACGCCGCGAAGCGGATGATGGCCCGGGCTATCACGATCGACGGCAATACGCTCGACCCGACAATGCAACTCGCGGTGCTGTCGCTGAAACTGTCCGGGGAGCCTGGCCTGATCGCCCGCGAGGACGCGGCATACTCCCGTGAGCGAGTCCGGCAGACGACGGCAGCCATCGATCGCAATCCGGTGCCGGTGAGCGCGGTCACCGAACTGTCGATTCCCGGTCCGGCAGGCGACATTCCAGCCCGCCACTACCGCCCCGAGCACGACGATGCGGGCGCGCTTCTCGTCTACTTCCACGGTGGCGGCTGGGTGGTCGGTGACCTCGACAGCCACGACAACCTGTGCCGACTGCTCTGTCGTGACGCCGGCATTTCCGTGCTGTCGGTCGGATACCGCCTGGCGCCCGAGCATCCGGCTCCGGCCGGTCTCGACGATGCGTATGCCGCCTACCGGTGGTCGCTGGAGCACGGCGCGGACCTTGGCACCAGGTCCGGTGTCGTTGCCGTCGGCGGCGACAGTGCGGGCGGCAACTTCGCCGCGGTCGTCGCGCGCCAGGGCCGTGACGACGGAGTCGCCCCAGCGCTGCAGTTCCTGCTGTACCCGGCAACCGATCAGCGAGGCGGCACGCGGTCGCGGGCGCTGTTCGCGAACGGGTTCTTCCTGACAGCGCAGGACATGGAGTGGTGCCGAGACCAGTACCTGCGCGGATCGCAGCTGGATGCCACCGACCCGCGGGTTTCGCCGCTACTCGCCGACGACCTCACCGGCCTGCCGCCCGCGCTCGTGGTCACGGCGGGTTTCGACCCGCTGCGCGACGAAGGGGAGTCCTACGCGCAGCGGATGCGCGAGGCCGGCGTCACCGTCGACAGCCGCCGGATGTCGTCGATGATCCATGCCTTCGGGAACTTCTGGCCGCTGGGTGGCGGCAGCGTGATCGCAATGGCAGAGGTCACCTCCGCGTTACGCGCCCACCTGTGCTACGCAGCGCCGCCGGTAGTGTGACCCCGTGGCCAAAGACATCAAGCGCTATGACCTCAAGGCGGCCGACCGCCGACGCAACAGGCTGATCCAGGTTGGGCTGACGGCGATCGTGATCCTCTTCGCGGTGGGAGTCGTCCTGGCGATTCTGCAACCGTGGAAGCACAAGTCCAGCATCGGCCAGGCGGTCACCGTCTCAGCGCCGGGCAAGCTGATCAAAGACAATGCCGGCAAGCCGAAGGTCGTCCTGTCCATGTACGAAGACTTCCTCTGCCCGCACTGCGGCAACTTCGAGAAGCGGATGGGCTCAACGGTCGGCGAGTTGATCAATTCCGGTGCCGTGCAAGCCGATTACTACATGGTCTCCCTCGTGGATCGCGGCGACAACGGCTACTCGACGAGGGCCGCCAACGCGGCGTACTGCGTCGCAGAAGCCGACAACTCGCCCGGCAAGGACGCATTCGTGCGGTTTCATTCCGAGTTGTTCGCGCAGCAGCCGACCGAGGGGACGTCGAACTACCCCTCCAACAAAGATCTGATCGAGAAGGCCCGGCTGGCCGGTGTTGCCAGCGACAGCCTCAGCAACTGCATCAACAGCGGCAAGCACTCCAAGATGGTGGAGGACCTGCTGGCGTCGGCCGGCATCAACGCCACGCCGACGATTCGAATCAACGGCCAGGACTTCGCGTACACCGAGAACACCACGCCGCAGCAACTGATCGACGCCGTCACCAAGATCACCGGTCCCGTTGCGGGCTTGACACCGCAGCCGCCTGCGCCTGCGCCGGCTCCCGCGCCCGCGCCCGCGCCATGACCGTCGCCGCGCCGCACCCCGCGCCGGCAGCGGAAGGACCGGCGGATGCGACCGCATCTGACGGCGTCGCGACCGTGCGGGCGGCGAGCGCGTGGTGGGTGTTGCTCGCGGGCGTGATCGGGCTGGCGTCGGCGTTCATG
>Ga0070741_10016987_pt1 | contig 12024 bp, 13 predicted proteins | sample Coa_R1_4_FD_66440 | JGI IMG/M metagenome (GOLD analysis project Ga0070741, IMG submission 66440) | Surface soil microbial communities from Centralia Pennsylvania, which are recovering from an underground coalmine fire - Coalmine... | ecosystem: Environmental > Terrestrial > Soil > Unclassified ...
CGGCGGCCAGCGCGGCCTTCACCGCTTGCCGATCCCGTTCCGCAGAAGCTGCCGCGTCTGCGCGCCCACCAGCGCGAAGATGCAGGCGTCCGGCACCAGGCCGGCGAGCCAGGGGTTCATCCCGCCGGCCGCGAAGGCCATCGAGACGCGGGAGAGCGCGTAATAGGCGATGAACACGCCGACCGTCATGAGATACGCCACCCCGCGCGAGCCGCGGGTCACCAGCGCGAGCGGGACGCTGAGCAGGGCGAAGGCGAAGCAGGCCAGCGGCATCGCCCAGCGACGCACGCGCTCCAGGCTGAGCCGCGCGGCCTCTCGCGGCGCCGTCTCCCGGAGCTCGATGGCCCTGCGCCGCAGCTCCGGGCCGGTGAGCGCCGCCTCGTTCCTGCTGAACCGGTTCTTCTGGTTGACGGGCCCCTGGACGCCGACGAGGAAGGTGCCTTCGCTGAAGCGGGCCACGGTCTCGCCGTCGCCCTCCAGGCGGTGGAGCTCGCCGCGCGAGAGGCGGAGGGCCAGCGCTTCCCCTCCCGCGTCCTCGATGCGCCCCACCTCGGCGAGCGCGAGCAGCGGCGCGCCGTCGCCCACGTCGTCCTCGATCAGCACGCCGCGCCAGGTGGCGTACGCGCTCTCGGGGCCGCGTTCCTCGCTCGCCACGTAGATCATGAAGCGCGGCAGCCCGTCGTTGAAGACCCCGGGCTCCAGGCCGGTCTGGAGGTTCCGCTTGATCACGTCGTTGAGCACGCCGCTGAGCTGCCGGAAGCCCCACGGCTCCGCCCAGTGCGCGAGGGCGGCCACCAGCAGGGCAAAGGCGACGCCGATCGCCGCGGGGATCCGGTAGAGCCGTAGCGGGTGCGTGCCGGCGGCGGTGAGAGCGAGCAGCTCGTGGTCGGCGGCGAGGCGCCCCATCCCCAGCTGGATGCCGAGCATCAGCGCCAGCGGCACCGCGGTGACCAGGAAGTGCGGCGCGAGCGCGGCGGTGACGCGCGCCAGATCCTCCAGCTCGACCGCGCTCCCGAAGACCACCTCGTTGAGCTGGAGGAGCTGGAGGATGACGAGGAGCTGGAGGATGGCCAAGAGGCCCACGGCGAGGGGGACCGCGATCTCGCGCAGCACCAGGCGGTCGAGGAGCGGGAGGAAGCGCGCGGACATCGCGCGCACTGTAGTATGCAGGTGCGCATTGGATCGCCGCAAAACCGCCGCGCCCTTGGCCGCCGCCTCTCCGGAACCCACCGCGACCACGCTGCAACGCGATCATCGCCGGGTCCGCGCCGCGGGTGTCCTGGTGGCCGCGGGCCTCCTCGGGCACGCTTTCTTCCTCTCCGTCTCGATCGCCGGCATGCAGATCGCGCTGGCCGTCGCGGCGCTGGGGATCCTGCTCGCGCCGCCCGGGCGGCTGCGGACACCGCTCGCGCTCCCGGTGATCGCCTTCGTGGTGGTGGCGGTGATCTCCGATCTGATCTCGCCCTTCGGCCCTCCGCCCCTGGCGTTCGCCACGCTCTGGCGCTCCGCCCTCGGCTATTTCGTCGTGGCCCTCGGCCTGCGCTCGCTTCCGGAAGGATGGCCCGAGCGCCTGCTGCTCGCGGCCGCCGCGGGGCTCGCGCTCGCCGCGGTGGTCGGGCTTCTGCAATACCGGACCGGACTCGATCCGGTGCACGCGCTCGGGCTGCGCCCCGAGGCCGCGATGGTGCAGGCGCCCGGGGTCGCGGGCCGCTTCGGCGCGATGGGCTTCTTCACTTCCCGCCTGACCTTCGGGCACAACGCCGCCATCCTGGTCGCGCTGCTCGCCGGTGCGCTGGCCACCCGCGCGTTGCCCTGGCCCGCCGCGATCTCCGCGGCGCTCGGGCTCGCCGCCGTCGCGGTCACCTTCGACCGCGCCGCGTACCTCGGCCTCTGCGCGGCGGCGTTGGTGATCGCCCTGCGCGCGGGCCGCCGGTTCGCCCTGCTCGCGCTCGTGCTCGCCGCGCTGGCGGCGCTGCATCCCGGCGTGCGCGAGCGATTCGCGACCTCCTTCTCCGCGGTGAAGAACTCCGACCGCGTCTTCATCTGGTCGCGGGGGGTGGAGATCGTCGCCGACCACCCGCTGCGCGGCATCGGGTTCGGCAACTACCAGCGCGTCGCCGGCCAGTACTACGACCGCGTCGATCCCGGGTTCCCGATGCGGACCTGGGCGCACAACCTGGAGCTCTCGACGCTGGCGGAGACCGGTCCGCTCGGCCTCCTGGCGATGCTCTGGATCTGGATCGCCGCGGCGCTGGCGCTCCTGCGCAGCGGCGACCCGCTGGCGACCGGGGCGCTGGCCGCGCTCGCGGCCTTCCTCACCATCACCCAGACGCACGATCTGTTCTACGACACCAAGGTCATGTACGCGCTGTGGTTCGCGCTAGGAACGGCGCTGTCGCGAGCACCGCGGCCGGCCAAAGCTGGATGAGGATCCGGTCGGCGGAGGTGCGGAAGATCCAGTCCAGCCGGTGCGGCTGCAGGGCATAGATCGGCGCGAACGCCGCGCAGGCGAGGAACAGCGCGGTCCCCAGCACCGAGGGCTGCTGGCGCCGGACGAAGAAGGCGAGAAAGAGGGCTTCCGCCGCCACCCAGAGAGCGAAATCCTGGAAGTAGACGATCCGCCGCAGCGTCATCAGCGCCAGCTCGCCCCAGCGGCGCAGATCGAGCGCGTTGTGGAGCAGCGTGCCCGCCGTCGAGAACGCCGCGAGATCGTTCGGCGGCGCCAGCGCGAGCTTGAACCAGAGGAGGAGAAGGGCCCCGGGCAGCACGCCGCCGGCGAAGGCTGCGGCCGCGCGAAGGTCGCGCGTGCGCCAGAGCAGCGCCGCCAGCAGGCAGATGGCGTACAGCGAGCCCTCGTTCTTCGTCCACATCCCCAGCCCGGCGGCGAAGCCAGCCAATGCGAGCTCTCGCCGCGAGCCCGCCGAAGCGAGCAGGGCGGCGGCGATCGCCAGGTAGACCGAGAGCGGAACATCGGACTGCTGGTTCGAGACGAAGACCGGGAAGCAGGGCAAGGTGGTGACCGCGAGCCCGGCGAACAGGCCCCAGCGGGCGCCGAACTTCCGCGCGACGGCGAGCGCGACGACCGCGACGCCCAGCGCTCCGAAGATCGCGGCCACCAACGCCGGGATGGCCCGCGACTCGCCGAACGCGGCGAACGCCTGCGCGACGGCGCCGGGCAAGAGCCACGGATAGTCCTGGTGAGCGAGGAAGGCCATGTCGGGCGAAAAGGCGGTGCGGAAGTCGGCCGCCCGCGCGAGGAAGCGCGCGCGCAGGTTCCAGATCATCCACGCGTCCCAGCCACCGTCCGGAAACCGGAGCGTGTGCTCGACGAACGCCGCCGCGGCCACCGCGCAGGAGAGCGCGAACAGCAGCCAGAGCCAGCGCGGCGCCGCTTCCGCCTGCGACTCCGTCGCAGGCTGACGGCGGCGGAAGGCGATCCACAGCGCCGCTCCAGCCGCCGCGAGGGCGAGATCCTTTCCCGGGCCTGCGATGCCCGCGCCCATCAGCCATCCGGCATAGGCGGCGGACCAGGCGCCGATCCCCAGCGCCAGGGCGACCACGGCGCGAAACGCGCGCTCGACGCCCGAGCCGGCGCTCCGGGGAAAGCCGGCGGCGACCGCGCCTGCCCCGAACAGCGCGATCGCCAGAACGCTCATCGCGGCCGCGCCACCGCCAGCCCCGGACCGGCCTCCGCCAGGAGCGACAGCGAGCGCTGCCGCAGCACTTCGGGCAGCATCGCCGGGTTGGCGACGTTCGCGATCACCACGTTCGCGCGCGCGTCGTCGTAGCGGAGCACCACGGGCGCGAGCGCGAACTGCGTCTGCAGATACATGCGCGTGCCCAGTCCCGCCGCGTCTTCGCCGAGGTGGACGGCCACCGGCAGGTCCGAGACGTACCCCGCCTCTCCCGACGGGACGAGCCTGCGCAGCGCCTCATAGCGCGGATCGATCGGCGCGCGAACCGGCTCGCGGCGCGGCTCCGAGACGAAGTGGACGAAGAGGATGCGCAGGATCCCGGCGGCGGCGAGCAGCACCAGCGCCGCCGTCACCCGGCGGGGATTCACGGCTCGGCGTGCGCTTGCGCCGGGACGGGCTCCTTCCGCGGAGGCGGCGCCCACAGCCCGTAGCGGAGGATGCAGTACACGGCGCGGAACGCGTCCTTGAGCCCGATCTTCTTCCCCTCCTCGACGGAGCGCGGCTTGTATGAGATGGCCCGTTCGACGAGGCGGATGGGGTCGCGGCGGTGCCGGTGCGCGAGCAGCGCGGTGACCTCGGGCTCGAACCCGAACCGCTCCTCGCGGAGGTGCAGGTCCTTGATCACTGCGGCGCGCATCACCTTGTAGCAAGTCTCCATGTCGGTGAGGTGGAACCCGGTGACCAGGTTGCTGGCGAGGGTGAGCAGCCGGTTCGCCAGGGTGTGCCAGAAGGGGAAGCCGCTGTGCCCGCGGAGGAACCGGGACCCGTAGACCACGTCCGCCTCGTCCGCCCGGATCGGCTCGATCAGCGCCGGCAGCTCCATCGGGTCGTACTCGAGGTCGGCATCCTGGACCACCACCACGTCGCCGTTGGCCTCGGCGAATCCGCGGTGCAGCGCGGCCCCTTTTCCCCGGTTCACCGGCTGGTGGAAGATGCGGATCTCGGTGCGGCCCTGGGCCCCGGCGAGCACGGACCGCGGATCGCGCTCCACGCCCTCGAGCACGTGCCGGGTCCCGTCGCGGCTGGCGTCGTTGACGATCACCAGCTCCTTGTCGACGGGAACGGCCGCAACGCGCCGGAGCACGTCGAGGACGTGCCGCTCTTCGTTGTAGACCGGGATGACGATCGACAGCTTCACGGCAGGCGTACGCTCGTCCGGCGGAGGGTCAAAGTCAACGAGTTGATTTTACCCGATCGATCCGCTATTGACTCGCACCCTTTTCGTCCCGGCGGAAGACCCCGCGCACCTGCGCGAGCAATCCGCGGGCCTGGCCGAAAGAGTACACATGCGCGAAAACATCCACCCCGCCTACCCCACCGCCAAGGTCCACTGCGCCTGCGGCGCCACCTGGGAGACGCGGTCCACCCACGGCGACCTGCACCTCGACATCTGCAGCAACTGCCATCCCTTCTTCACCGGCAAGCAGAAGCTGATCGACACCCAGGGCCGCATCGACCGGTTCAAGAAGAAGTATGCGAACGCGCCGGCCACGCCGCCGAAGAAGAAGGCGGCCCCGAAGAAGGAAGCGGCGGCCAAGGCCGAGAAGCCGAAGAAGAAGAAGGAGCCCGCCGCCAAGGCCTGAGCAGGCCGGGGGCCTGGAACGTGCGAAGGGCCGCCCGCCGGGAGGCGAGCGGCCCTTCCTCTTTCGCGGGCCCCGAGGGGGAAGTTCGAAGACCCGGAAGAAAAACGGCGGCGGCGGTCTCCGCGGGCGAGGGGGGGAATCTCGACCGCCGGCGGCCGCCACCGCCCGCCCGATCACTTCTCGCGGGCAGCCACGCGGTTCAGGCCCTCTTCGTCGCGGAGCACCAGGAGCCTTCCCTGGTTCGCGAGCAGGGCGTCCCGCTTCATCTTGTTGATCAAGGTGGACACGAACGAGCGCGAGGCGCCGACCAGGTCCGCCAGATCCTGCTGGGTGATGCCGTGCAGGCAGAGCTCGTTTCCGGGCGCGATGCGCTCGCCGTGCGCCTGCGCGAGCGAGATCAGCATCTCGGCGAGCCGCGCGGGCACGTCCTTGCGGGTGAGGCCGAGGACGCGCTGCCGCAACTGGCGGACGCGCTCGTTGAGCGCGCGGATCACGTCGACGGCCAGCGCCGGGCGCGCCTCGAGCAGCGCGCGGAAGTCGCGGCCCTCGATGCTCCACACCTCGCACTTGCCCGAAGAGACGGCCAGCTCCTCCATCAGCGACCCCTCGGGGCGGAGCACTTCGCCGAACAGGTCGCCCGGCTTGAGGATGGAGAGCACCGAGCGGCTCTTTCCCTTGCCCTGCCGCAGCAGCCGCACCCGCCCCGTGCGCAGCAGGTAGACCTTGTCCGCCGGCAACCCCGGCCGGTAGATGACGGCGCCGTGTCCGAACGTCTCCACCTTGAAGTAGCCGCGGAAGTCGACGACGTCGGCGGGCGGCAGGCTCGGCGAAGCGAGCGGCTGGAACTGGGGCTGGAATCGGGGGTCGGTCGTAAGCGGACGCATGCAGGGACTCCGGGCGAAAGGGGTGTTGCCCGCTCGTCAGAGCACCGTGCATGCCAAGGCGCGAGTATTGAGAAATTACCGTATTTTCAATGCGGTGAACGCTAGTCCACAGTTCGGGCAGGCGCGCGCCTGAACGGATCGTTCGATCATGTCGTGCAATGGCTGAACGGAGCGTTCAATCGCTTGCGGCGATCCCGTACTTCTTTAGCTTTCGTTCCAACGTGGGGCGGGAGATGCCCAGCATCTGACAGGTCCGGCCCTTGTGGCCCCGGGTCAGGCCCCAGACGCGGACGATGTGCTCCCGCTCCACCTCGTCGAGCGTGGCGATGCGCCCGTTGCCGCCGGAGGCGGCGGGGACTCCATCGACGCCGGGGACCGGCTGCTCGACGAGGTGCTCCTCGAGCAGGATGTCGCCCTGGGAAAGGACGGCCGCCCGGGTGAGCACGTTCTCCAATTCGCGGACGTTCCCCGGCCAGGAGCGCTTCTGCAGCTTCTCGATCACCTCGCGCGGCACCCGGCGCAGGTTCTTGTGCAGCCGCTGGTTGATCTTCACCAGGAGGTGCTCGACGAGGAGGGGGATGTCCTCGACGCGCTCGCGCAGCGGCGGCAGGCGCAGGGTCACCACCTTCAGCCGCTGGTAGAGGTCCTCGCGGAACCGGCCGGTGCGCACGTCGTCCGCCAGATCCCGATGGGTGGCCGCGAGGATCCGGGCGTTGATGGGGATCTGCTTCACCCCTCCGACGCGCTCGACCTTGCGCTCCTGCAGGACGCGGAGCAGCCGGGCCTGGAGGTTCTGCGAGAGATCGCCGATCTCGTCGAGGAAGATGCTGCCGTCCTCGGCCAGCTCGAACTTGCCCGGCTTGGTCTGCACCGCGCCGGTGAACGATCCCTTCTCGTGGCCGAACAGCTCGGATTCCAGCAAGGTCTCGACGATCGCCGAACAGTTGATCGCGATGAACGGCTTCTGCGGCGCCGAGTAGCTGTGGATGACGTTGGCGATCAGCTCCTTGCCGGTGCCGCTCTCGCCCTGGATGAGCACGGTGGCGCGCGAAGCGGCGACGCGGCCGAGGTCCTTGAAGAGCCGCTGCATCACCGGCGAGGAGCCGACGATGTCGTCCATGTTGTAGGCGGGACCGCCGTCGACCGCGAGGTAGTCGTTCCCCCGGGAGAGGCGGCGCACCTCCAGCGCGCGGTCGAGGGCGACGTCGAAGGCCTGGATGTCGATCGGCTTGTGGATGTAGTCGAAGGCGCCGGCCTTCATCGCCCGGATGGTCGTCGCCATGTCGTGGTGCGCGGTGATCATCAGGACGGGCGCTTCCGCGGCGCGCTTCTTCAGCTCCGGGATGAGATCGATGCCCGACGCGTCGGGCAGCCGCATGTCGAGGACGATGGCGGAGGGAGAGGTCTCCTCGGCCAGCCGGAAGCCCTCGGCGCCGGTGGCAGCCGAGAGTACGCCGAATCCGCGCTCCTCCAGATGCATGGAGAGGAGCTCCCGGATCGACCGGTCGTCGTCGACGATCAGGATGTGGTCCATCGATCACGCGGGGAACGTCAGAGAAATAACATTTCCGCCGCCTCGGCGCTCCTCGATGCGGGCGGTCCCGCCGTGCTCGCGCGCGATCCGGGCCACCACCGCGAGCCCGAGGCCGCTGCCCCGGGCGCGCTGGGGGGTGAAGGGCATGAACGCCTTCTCGCGAACCTCGAGCGCGAGAGTGCGTCCCGGGTCCGCCACCGACAGCTCCCAGCCCGGGGAGAGCTCCCGGATGGCCACCTCGACGGCGCCGCCGCCCGCCTCTTCCGCGGCGACCGCCGCCTGCCGGCAGAGGATCTTCGCGGCCGTGCGGACCCGCACCGGATCGATCGCGCCGGGCGTCACCCGTTCGGGCATCTTGCGGACGAAGGTGACGCCGCGCGCCGACCACTCCGCCTCGACGCCGGCGACCGCCTCTTCCACGGGGCCGCGGGGATCGGCGGGCACCAGCGAGAGCGAAGGGGGGCGGGCGAACTCCAGCACCTCGTTGAGCAGGAGCTCGATGTTCAGGACCTCGCGCAGCGCGATGGAGGTGCGGCGGAGATCGTTGGGCGTCAGCGTTCCGTGCCGCTCGAGCGTCTGCAGCGCGATCTTCACCGCGCTCAGCGGATTGCGCACCTCGTGCGCGACCAGCGAGGCGAATCGCGCCAGGTCCTCCGCGCGCAGCGCCGCGTCGGCCTGCTGCCGGTTCACCGTCAGATCGCGGATCAGCGCGACGGCGCCGCCGGTCACTCCGCGGAGCAGCAGCTGCGCCGGGAACGGCTTCCCGCCGCGCAGCATCGGCCGCTCCTCCGCCGCGGGGACGTTCGCGCAGAGCGCTGCGAGATCCCGCGCCGCGCGCTCGCCCCCGGAGAAGAGGATGCTCGCGGGCCGGCCCACCAGCTCGCCGGCCTTCGCCTGCAGGACCGCGTGCGTGTCGCCGGTGGCAAAGATGATCTGCGGCGACTGGCCGTCGTCCCAGGCGACGATGCAGGAGTCCGACGACGCGCCGACCGTGCGCGCCAGCTCCTCGCAGATCTGCTCCACTTTCCTCACCCGCACACACCGATTATCCGCCCCGCAGCGCGCGCCGCCACTTGTCTGACGAAGCGTCCGATCGTCGACCGATGCCCGACACCTGCGGTTCGGAGGTACGGTGCCCGCCGAAAGGAGGGTTGAATGGGAAACTTCGTTCGCCGGCTCGCGCGGCTGGAATCGGGGCAGGGCCTGAGCGAGTACCTGATCATCGTCGCCCTGGTGGCCATCGCCGCCATCGGAGTGGTGACCGTCTTCGGCCGCGACATCCGCGAGCTCTTCGCCGGAACCACCGATAGCCTGGCGGGCAACCAGGCGAGCAACACCGCGAAGAAGGCCACGGTGAAGTCGAGCAAAAACCTCAAGACCTTCGGGAAGTACAACGCGGCGTCGGGCGACTGAGAGGCGGCTCGGCCGGGGCCGGAAACCGGCGAAACCGCGGAAGGTTTGCGCAGTCTTTTCGTGTTATCTGAGGGCCCATGGGTCGCGACAGCCGCGGACAGGACAAGATCCTCCGCTCCGACGAGCACAACTCGCGCGGGATCGAGCTGGCGGACCGGGGATGGCTCGACGAGGCGATCAAGGAGTTCAAGAAGGCGATCGAGCTGGACCCCGACTCGGCCCACGCGCACGACAACCTCGCGACCGTCTACTCGGAAAAGAAGCTCTACGCGCAGGCGCTGGAGGAGTACCTCACGGCGCTGAAGCTGGAACACGAGAGCCCCACCGCGCACTACAACCTCGCCTGCTTCCTCGCCACCCACGCGCACGACATGGCCGTCGAGCAGTACAAGGAAGCCATCGAGCTCGATCCCGAGTACCCGGACGCGCACCTGAACCTCGGGATGACGTACGCGGACCTCGACCAGCGCGACGAGGCGAAGGCGGAGTTCAAGGCGGCCATCGAGCTGGACCCGCAGGACCCGCTCGCCCGCCACGAGCTGGCGGCGATGCTGATGGACGAGGGCGACTACCGCGCGGCGATCGGGCTGCTCAACGAGGTGGTCCGCCTCGAGCCGGAGAACTACGAGGGCTGGCTCGACCTGGGGATCTCGTACGCGCAGAAGGGCTTCTACCAGGAAGCGGAGCGCTGCTACGTCAAGGCGCGGGAGCTCAATCCCGACGACGTCCTGCTCAACTACAACGTCGCCGCGCTGTATTCGCTCTGGGACCGCCACCCCGACGCGCTGGCGGCGCTGCGGAAGGCGCTGGAGAAGGAGCCGGCGAAGGTCCGGAGCTGGCTGGCGGCGGATCCGATGTTCGACGGCATCAAGACCGCTCCGGAGTTCGAGCAGCTGCTCGCGCTCAACTGAGGCGCGGCGGGCGATTCTGTCAGGACTGAAATCGCGGATTGCAGATCTGCAATGAAAAGCCGCTGTGGGCGGATGTAGTTCTCTCGGAAAATCGGGATGACGCGGCTTGGCACGGATGCTGCTCCAGTAAGTGGCTGAAGCGTTCGTCCGCCGGGCGAAAGGTCCCCCCCCGCCAGTCCGGCATCGAAGCGCTTCAAATCTCAAGCCCCCGGACATGAAGTCCGGGGGCTTTTTTCTTGTGCGCCGCGCGCCGCTTGAACCGCAGGGTGGCTGGGGATAGACCGCGCCGGATGAAGCTCGCCACCATCGCCGTCCACGCCGGCGCGCCGGAAGGCGCGAACGCGCCCCTGACCACTCCCATCGTCCAGTCCACCACCTTCCGCTTCGAGAGCGCGGAGGCGGTGCAGCGGTACAGCCGCGGCGAGAGCGGCCTCTTCATGTACAGCCGCGACGAGAACCCGACCGTCAGGGCGGCGGAGGACGCCGTGGCGCAGATCCTCGGCGCCGAATCCTGCATGCTGTTCGGCAGCGGCATGGGCGCGATGACCGCGGCGGTGATGGCTCTCGTCTCCGCCGGGGACGAGGTCCTGGCCTCGACGGCGCTGTACGGCGGGACGTACAAGTTGCTGCGCGACGTCCTCAGCCGATTCGGCGTGAAGGCCCGGATGGCGGAGCCGGAAGGGCTGATCGACGCCTGCGCCCGGGGCGGCGCGCCGCTCTGCGTGTTCGAATCGCCGACGAACCCGACGCTGCGGGTGATCGACGTCCAGGCGGTGGCGCGCGCCTGCCGGAGCGCGGGCACGGTCTCGCTGATCGATTCCACCTTCGGTCCGGCGCTGGTGCAGCAACCGCTCGCGCTCGGGGCCGATCTGGCGATGCATTCCGCGACCAAGTTCCTCAACGGGCACAGCGATCATCTTTGCGGGGTGATCGCCGGCCGCAAGGAGCTGGTGGAGCGGATCCGAAAGGTGGCGGGCCGGCTGGGAGCGGTGATCGACGCGCACGTCGCCTACGATCTCCTGCGCGGCCTGAAGACGTTCGGCGTTCGCATCGAGCGGCAGTCCGCGAGCGCGCTCGCGCTGGCGCGCTGGCTCGAATCGGAGCCTTCGGTGAAGCGGGTCTGGTATCCAGGGCTTTCGAGCCATCCCGACCACGATCTCGCCCGGCGCCAGATGAGCGCGTTCGGCGGCATGGTCACCTTCACGCTGGGCAGCAAGGAGAGAGCGTTCCGGTTCTGGGATCGGTTGAAGCTGATCGCGCGGGCCGCCAGCCTCGGCGGGCCGGAGACGCTGACCAGCCTGCCCATCCTCTTCAGCCACACCGGGTACAGTGCGGAAGAGCTGCGGCGCGCGGGCGTCGACGAGGGGATGGTGCGGATGAGCGTCGGGCTGGAAGATCCGGAGGACCTGATCGCCGACCTGCGGCAGGCGCTCTCGTGAGCGCGTATCTGTTCATGCGGGGCGTGGTCCGGCAGGGCCGGCTGCACGAGTTCGTGCAGGGAGTGAAGGCGTTGCGCGAGTACCGGAAGGGCCGCGCCTGCTGCGTCCCCGAGGTCCTCTACGGCCTGTCCGGGCCGATGAACACGGTCCTCCTGCGGTTCGCCTTCCCGGACCTCGGCCGGCTGGAGGAGGAGGAGCGCGAGCTGGAAGCGGATCCGGAGCACGCGCGGATCAACAACGCGCTGCCGTGGGTGGAAGGGTCGATCGGGTACGAGATCTTCCTCGACGACCGGTTCGGCACGCCTCAGATCCCGGAAGAGGCCTGAGGAGCTCAGCCGAGCGGGACGACGCGGGCCTCCTTGCGGGCCAGCGCCACCGCGTCCCGCAGCCGATCGTAGAGCGGCTTCGCGCCGGCCACGGGCCCTACCAGCAGCTCGGGCTCGACCTGGTCGGTGGAGAGAACGGTGATCCGACCCACCCCGCGCAACCGCTCGACCAGGTTCTGCTCCAGCACCACGTCGCGCACGCGCCAGAGATCGATGCTCTCGAAGCGGCGGCCGAGGAC
>Ga0070741_10016988_pt1 | contig 12023 bp, 14 predicted proteins | sample Coa_R1_4_FD_66440 | JGI IMG/M metagenome (GOLD analysis project Ga0070741, IMG submission 66440) | Surface soil microbial communities from Centralia Pennsylvania, which are recovering from an underground coalmine fire - Coalmine... | ecosystem: Environmental > Terrestrial > Soil > Unclassified ...
CCGGCGAGCTCGCCCATCTCCTGCAGCTCCGGCGTCGTGAAGGCAGCCTGCGCCGGGCCGCGGCGCCCGACGACGACGATCTCCTTGAGGGACGAGCCGGCGATCGCCTCGATCGAGGCGTCCGTCGCGTCGGTCGGCGCGAGCTCCTCCTTCGTCAGCGCGAGCATCCGCGCGATGTCGAGCGCGACGTTGCCGACCCCGATCACGACCGCCCGCTCGACGTTCAGGTCGAACTCGATGCCCTGGAAGTCGGGGTGGCCGTTGTACCAGGCGACGAACTCGGTGGCCGGCCACGAGCCGGGCAGATCCTCCCCGGGGATGCCGAGCCGGCGGTCGGTCTGCGCGCCGACGGCGTAGATGACTGCGTCGTAGAGGCGGAGGAGGTCGTCGTGGTGGAGATCGCGCCCGACCTCGACGTTGCCGAGGAAGCGGAAGCCCGGCAGCTCGGCGATCCTCTCGAAGGCGCGGGAGACGGTCTTGAGCTTGGGATGGTCGGGCGCGACGCCGAGCCTGACGAGTCCCCAGGGCGTCGGCAGCCGCTCGAGCATGTCCACCTCGGCCGGCGGATCGGCGGCGAGCAGCGCGCCGGCGGCGTAGAAGCCCGCCGGGCCCGAGCCGACGATCGCGACGCGAAGTGGCCTGTCCACGAGACCGACTTTAGTGCGGCGTCAGGGCTTGGTGATGCGGGATTCCACGGAGACCATCACCTTGCGCAGGAGCCCGTTGAGCTGTTCCATCTCCTTCGGCGTCAGCGCGGCGGCGAGGAGCTTCTCCTTCTCGCCCTGGACGCCGACCGTCTGCTCGACCTTGCGCCGTCCCTTCGCGGTGAGCTCGACGATGACGCTGCGGCGATCGCCGGGATCTCTGGTGCGGCGGACGAGGCCCTCCCGCTCGAGATGATCGAGGCGCGTGGTCATCGTCCCGCTCGTGAGCTCGGCGCGGCGGGCGAGCTCGCCCGCCGACCGCCGGCCCGTCTCCGCCCAGCGCAGCGAAGAGAGCACCTTCCAGTCCCCGTGCGACATCCCCTGCTCGTCGAGCGTCTCCTCGAGCATCTTGCGGATCCGCCAGTCGAGGCCGTGGATGCGATCGACGATCCCCTCGACCTCGAGATCGACGGACGACGGGAGGCGAGGGGCGATCTCCTCGAGCCATGAGTCGATGTGGTCGCGGTCCGGGCTCTTCTTGGCCACAGGGGAAGTGTCGCAGGAATTTTCTCTTGACGTCAAGACATCCGATCTGTTAGGTTCCACTCAATAGTTTGAGATCAAGAGATTTGAGCTCGAAAGGAGGCATCACCACGTTTCACCAAGACCCGCATTACGCTCGACTCGTCGTCGACGAGCACCAGGCCCGGCTCCGGGCCGCGGCAGCCACACCACTACTCGGGAGGAACGGATGGCTACGACTGAGACTGCATACGGCGTCGTCTCGCTCGGCGAGCGGCTCGCCGAGGCCGAGGACGACCGCGGCTACGTCCGGCTGCGCCACGATCTCGACGTAGGCGCCTTCGGCGTCAGCGCCGTGTTCCAGCGCAAGAGCGGCGAGGAGCTCATCCGCGAGCACGACGAGGTCGGCCCGGCGGCCGACCGGCACGAGGAGCTCTACGTCGTCGTCCAGGGCTCGGCGACGTTCACGATCGACGGGGAGGACGTCGAGGCGCCGCAGGGCACCGCGATCTTCGTCCGCGACCCCGAAGCGAAGCGCAGCGCGGTCGCGACCGCCGACGGGACGATCGTCGTCGCGGTCGGCGGCCGCCGTGGCGAGGCGTACCGGCTCGGCCCGGCGATGGCCGCCGACGGCTTCTTCACCGCGTACCAGGCGAAGGACTACGCCGGCGCGCTCGCCGCGACGAACCGCGGTCTCGAGGCGTATCCCGGCAACGCCTTCCTGCTCTACAACGTCGCCTGCATGTCGGCCCTGCTCGGCGACGGCGAAGCCGCCCTCACGGCTCTCGCCGAGTCGGTCGCCAAGTGGGAGCCCTACAAGGAGCTCGCACGCAAGGACGACGACTTCGAGTCGATCCGCGAAGACCCGCGGTTCGTCGAGCTCGTCGCCTGAGTCCGAGAGACACGCTCGGTGGACGCAGCCGGATCCGCAGCCGGCTGCGTCCACGCGCGCGCGACGCTCAGGCGGGCGCCGTCTCCGGCGGCTGCGAGACGGCGTCAGCCGCCTGCTGCGTCCAGGCGCGATGCGCAAGCAGGGCGGACGCCGCGTAGATCGCGAGGGCGTTGATGCCGTGCAGGAAGCCGACCGCCGCGGACTTCGTCGCGAGCCAGGCGAAGACCACCTGGAGCGCTCCTAGCACGACGAGCCCGCCGGAGATCCGCTTCTGCCTCGACTCGGCCTTGGCCAAGAAGGCGAAGACCACGACGAGGACGATGAGCGCGAGGACGATCGTCCCGAAGAGCCCGTGCGGGTCGAAGCCGTTCTCGATCTGCTTCTTCGTGATCGTGTGATCCTGGCCGGCCTTGTCGATCGCGTTGAAGGCGCCGACGCCGGCCATGCCGACCTGGATCAGGATCCCGAGAAACAGCAGGGACGTGAGGTACTTGAAGGCTGCTCTCATCGGCCGACCGTACCGGCCGTGGCGGCCGGAGACCTAGTGCGCGCAGCCGGAGCCGCAGGCGGGGCCGTCGGAAGGCGCCTCGCCCTCGGCGACCTGGAAGGAGTGGCCGCAGCCGCACGACGCGACCGCGTTCGGGTTCTCGATCTTGAACCCGGACTCCTGGATCGTCTCGAGGTAGTCGACCTGGGCGCCCATGAGATACGGCGCGCTGAACGGATCGACGACGACGGAGACTCCCTCGCACTCGAACTCGTGGTCGCCCTCCTGGGCGCCGCGGTCGAAGCCGAGGCCGTACTGGAAACCGGAGCAGCCGCCGCCCTCGATCGCCACGCGGAGGACGGAGACGTCCTCCTCTCCCGCCATCAGGTCGCGGATCTTCGCCGCGGCGGCGGGCGTGAGCGAGACGATGCTGTCGGTGCGCTCCTTGATCTCCATGGCCGTCATGGTACCAACGGGATAGGGCGCTACCGGGTCGCGGGGCTGCGGGAAAGCACCGACTTTGTAACACCCGCTGCAGGCTCCGCTACGCGGATTCGGTACCCGTTCGTGCAGCCCGGTCTGCGTTGATAACGTCAGCCGTTCGGTGTGTGCGCGCGCGTGCGCGTACGGGTAAGGGGAGACGCGCTACATGCTCCACAGCTGGCTGCCATTCCTCATCTACGGGATCCTCGCGCTCGCTATTCCGGGCTCGATGCTCGTCATGTCCTTCAAGTTCGCGCAGCGGCCGGCGCGGCGGACGCGCGCGCGCACGGTGCCGTTCGAGTCGGGCGTCTCGCAGGGGCCGATGAAGGCGCAGCGCTTCAACGTGAGCTTCTACCTCACCGCGATGCTGTTCATCGTCTTCGACATCGAGATCGTCTTTCTCTATCCGCTCGCCGTGCAGCTCCACGCGCTCGGCTGGTTCGGCTTCTCGGAGCTCGCCTTCTTCGTCCTCATCCTGCTCGTCGCCTACGTCTTCATCTGGAAGAAAGGCGCGTTGGAGTGGTAGATGGCTGACGAGCCGGTACAGGAGCCGACCCGCCTCCGCGACTACGGCCTCCAGTCGGAGCGCCTGCTCTGGCCGACGAAGGGGCCGTCGCGCTTCGAGGAGGAGCTCGGCGTCGAGGAGCTCGAGCGCGCGCTCGGGCTGACGACGCTCGAGAAGGCGGTGCGCTGGGCGCAGACGAAGTCGATGTGGCCGGACACGTTCGGCCTCGCCTGCTGCGCGATCGAGATGATGTCGATCGTCTCCTCCCGCTACGACCTCGCGCGCTTCGGGATGGAGGCCTTCCGCTCGTCGCCGCGCCAGGCCGACCTGCTCATCGTCTCGGGCCGCGTCGCGCACAAGATGGCCGAGCCGCTCCGGCAGATCTACGACCAGATGCTCGAGCCGAAGTGGGTGATCGCGATGGGCGTCTGCGCGAGCTCCGGCGGGATGTTCAACAACTACACGATCCTCCAGGGCGTCGACCGGATCGTTCCCGTCGACATCTACGTCCCCTTCTGCCCGCCGCGGCCGGAGGCGCTGATGGAAGGGATCATCCGCCTGCACGAGGCGCACCTCGCCGGCGTCCCTCCCGCGTACGAGCGGAACGGAGTCGCCACGTGACCCAGTGGAGCGAGCTGCCCGGCTACGTCTCGGAGCAGGACGGGCCGGAGATGCCGACGGTCACCGTCGAGCGCGAGCGGATCCGCGAGGCGTGCGAGTACGCGCGCGCGCAGCTCGGCTTCGACATGTGCGTCGACCTCGTCGCCACCGACTACCTCGGCTGGGGCGGCAAGGGCGTCTCCGGCTACATCGGCACGGCAAGCGGCCGCGATCTGATGAAGCCGATGACGCAGGGTCTCCAGGTGCTGCCGGAGCCGAAGCCGAAGCGCTTCTCGATCAGCTACCACCTGCTCGGCCTCCGCCACGGCGCGCCTCGCGTCCGCCTGCAGTGCTGGGCCGACGACGGCGAGACCGTGCCGAGCGTCGTCTCCGTCTGGCCCACCTGCGACTGGCACGAGCGCGAGCAGTTCGACCTGATGGGGATCGTCTTCGACGGCCATCCGAACCTCGAGCGGCTGCTGATGCCGGAGGACTGGGAAGGGCACCCGCTTCGCAAGGACTACCCGCTCGGCGGCGAGCCCGTCCGCTTCAGCGACGAGCAATGAGCGTTATCGAGAAGACACAGATCTACGAGGGCTCGCGGATCCCGTCGCGCGTCCCGACGATCCTCGACGTCCCGGCCGACCTCGCGGCGACGGACGACGTCCTCCAGGTCAACTTCGGCCCGAACCACCCGTCCACGCACGGCGTCCTCCGCCTGATCGTCGACCTCCACGGCGAGGAGGTCGTCGGCGTCTCGGCCGTGATCGGCTACCTCCACACCGGCTTCGAGAAGACGATGGAGTCGAAGACGTACTGGAAGTGCGTGACGTATCCGGAGCGGATCGACTACGTCGGCTACCAGAACAACGAGCTCGTCTTCGTCCTCGCCGTCGAGCAGCTGCTCGAGCTCGAGACGCCGGCGAAGGCGACCTGGATGCGGATGCTGCTCTGCGAGCTCAACCGCATCCACTCCCATCTCGTCTACCTCGGCACGTCCGCGCTCGAGCTGGGAGCGATCTCGATGTTCTGGTACTGCTTCCGCGAGCGCGAGACGATCCTCGACCTGTTCGAGCTCGTCACCGGCCAGCGGATGCACACCCGCTACTTCCAGGTCGGCGGGCTCGCGGAGGACATCCCGTCCGGCTTCTTCCCCGAGTGCCGCAAGTTCGTCGACTGGATGCCGCACGCGCTCGACGACTACCGCGGCCTCCTCGACAAGAACCAGATCTGGCTCGAGCGGACGGTCGGGATCGGGCAGCTCAACGCGCAGGACGCGATCGCGCTCGGCCAGACCGGCCCGAACCTCCGCGCCTCGGGCGTCGACTGGGACCTGCGCCGCGACGCGCCGTATCTCGCGTACGAGCAGGTCGACTTCCGCGTCCCGGTCTATCCGAACGGCGACGTCTACGACCGCTACCGCGTCCGGATGGACGAGATGGCGGAGTCGACGAAGATCGTCCGCCAGTGCCTCGACAAGCTCGAGCGGATGGAGGGCATGCCGTGGATCGCCGACGACCGCAAGGTCGTGCTGCCGCCGCGCGAGGAGCTCCACACCTCGATGGAGTCGCTCATCCACCACTTCAAGATCGTCACCGAGGGCTTCCGCGTCCCCGCCGGCGAGATCTACACCGCGATCGAGTCGCCACGCGGCGAGTCCGGCTGCTACCTCGTCTCGGACGGCGGCCCGAAGCCGTGGCGCGTGCACTTCCGGGCGCCGTCGTTCGTCGCGCTCGAGGCGACGGCGACGTGCCTCCACAACGCGCTCGTCGCCGACCTGATCGCCGTCGTCGGCTCCCTCGACGCCGTGATGGGGGACACGGACCGATGAGCACGTTCTACGACGACGTCCAGAAGATCCGCGAGCGTTATCCGGAGGGCTCGCGCTCGGCGACGCTGCCCGCGCTGCGGCTCGCGCAGGAGAAGCACGGCTGGCTGAGTCGCCAGGCCCTAGAGGAAACCGCTGAAGCGCTCGACGTGACGCCGGCCTTCTGTTACGCGGTCGCGAGCTTCTACGACATGTTCCACCTCGAGCCGGCGGGGCGGCACACGATCGAGATCTGCACGAACCTCCCGTGCGCCCTGTGCGGCGCCCAGAAGGTCGTCGAGGCGTTCGAGGACGCGCTCGGGATCAAGGCCGGCGAGACGACGGAGGACGGAGAGGTGACGCTGAAGGCGGTCGAGTGCCTCGGCGGCTGCGGCTACGCGACCGTCGTCGCCGTCGACCACCGCTACCGCCACCACGTCACGCCGGAGACCGTGACCGAGATCGTGGAGGGGCTCGGCGATGCCTGAGCAGAACGTCCTCCTCGCCGGCACGGACGAGCACGACCTGACGAAGCTCGCCGAGTACCGGGCGATCGGCGGCTACGGCGAAGCGCTCGAGCGGGCGCGCGCGATGTCCTCCGACGAGCTGATCGACGAGCTCCAGAAGGCGAACCTGCGCGGCCGCGGTGGCGCCGGCTTCCCGATGGGGCGGAAGGCCTCCCTCATCGACCGCAAGAGCGCGAAGCCGAAGTACCTCGTCGTCAACGCCGACGAGTCGGAGCCCGGCGCGTTCAAGGACCGCCAGGTGATGGCGACCGTGCCGCACCGGCTGATCGAGGGCTGCCTGATCGCCGCACACGCAATCGAGTCGAAGGACGTCTTCATCTACATCCGCGGCGAGTACCTGACGGAGTACGAGATCCTCCAGGCCGCGGTCGACGAGGCGCGCGACGCCGGGCTGTTCGACGGCGTCGAGATCGTCGTCCACCGCGGCGCCGGCGCCTACATCTGCGGCGAGGAGACCGCGCTCCTCGAGTCGCTCGAGGGGAAGCGCGGCCAGCCGCGCCCGCGGCCGCCGTTCCCGCCGATCCAGGGCCTCTACATGGCTCCGACGCAGATCAACAACGTCTGCACGATCGCGACCGTCCCCGTCATCCTCGAGATGGGAGCCGAGGAGTTCGCGAAGACCGGCGTGCCGAGCTCGCCGGGCACCGCGATCTTCTCCATCTCCGGCAACGTCGTTCGCCCGGGCAACTACGAACTGCCGCTCGGGACGCCGATGCGCGAGCTCATCTACGAGCACGCCGGCGGGATCGCGGACGGCCGCGAGCTGAAGGCCGTCATCCCCGGCGGCTCGTCCGTGCCGGCGCTGACGCCCGACCAGATCGACGTGCCGCTCGACTACGACTCGCTCGGCGCGATCGGGACGTTCTTCGGCGCCGCGTCGCTCATCGTCGTGGACGACCGCTGCTGCATGGTGCAGCTCGCCCTCCGCTCGACGAAGTTCTACATGCACGAGTCGTGCGGCAAGTGCACGCCGTGCCGCGTCGGGACGCGCTGGATGGTGCAGATCCTCGAGTCGATCGAGAACGGCACCGCGACGCGCGCCGACCTCGACCTGCTCGACAACGTCGGCGACAACATCCTCGGCAAGGTCCTCTGCGCGCTCGGCGAGTTCGCCGTCTATCCGGTCGCGAGCTACCTCCACAAGTGGCGCGACGAGTTCGTCGCCCACGTCGAGCAGGGCGGTTGCCCGTTCCACGGCTCCTCGTCGCTCGAGGGGATCCTCGCGCCGTCCGACCAGCACGCGCACACACCGGCGGGCCAGGAGGCACTCGTTTGAGCGCCGAGCTCGTCCGCGTGACGATCGACGAGCGTGACGTCCACGTCCCGAAGGGGACGGGGATCGTCGAGACGGCGCTCGCCGCGGGGATCGAGATCCCCGTCTTCTGTTACGAGCCGCGGCTCGGCGCGCCGGTCGGCGCCTGCCGGATGTGCCTCGTCGAGGTCGAGGGGATGCCGAAGCTCCAGACCGGCTGCACCCTGACGGCGCAGGACGGGATGGTCGTCAAGACCGCGCGCACCTCCGAGAAGGCGGCCGCCGGGCAGAACGGGACGCTCGAGTTCATCCTCGTCAACCATCCGCTCGACTGCCCCGTCTGCGACAAGGGCGGCGAGTGCCCGCTGCAGGATCTGACGTTCCGCTACGGACCGGGCAACACGCGGATGAGCTTCGAGAAGCTCACCTTCGAGAAGCCGATCCCGATCTCGCCGACGATCTCGCTCGACCGCGAGCGCTGCATCCTCTGCTACCGCTGCACGCGCTTCAGCGAGTCGGTCTCGGAGGACGGGCAGCTCGTCGCTGCCAACCGCGGCGCGATGTCGGTGATCACGACGTTCGAGGATCTCCCGTACACCGGCGCGTTCACCGGCAACGTGACGGAGCTCTGCCCGGTCGGCGCGCTCCTCCCGACCCAGTACCGCTTCGAGGGGCGGCCCTGGGAGATCGTCGACGTCCCGACCGTCTGCGGCCTCTGCCCCGTCGGCTGCAACATCAACGTCACCGTCCGCGAGGCGAAGGCGAAGCGCGTCCTCTCCCGCAACCACCCGGAGATCGACGAGGGCTGGATCTGCGACAAGGGCCGCTTCGCGTACACGCACCTGCGCGCCGAGGACCGCCTCGCGCAGCCGCTGCAGCGCATTCCGCGCCGCGGCTTGGAGCAGATCTCGTGGGAGGCGGCGGTGGACGAGGCCGAGCGGCTGCTGCGCGCGGCGCGCGGCCGCGTCGTCACCGCACTCTCCGGCTCGGAGACGGTCGAGCAGGCGTACGCGCTCGGGAAGCTGCTGCGCCGCGGCCTCGGCTCGCACCAGGCGATGCTGCCGGAGGAGATCTCCGGCGCTCTCGACGGCTACCGGCTGCCGCTCTCCGCGATCCGCGACGCCGACGCCGTCGTAGTCCTCGGCGACGTGCCGGTCGTCGAGCGCGCGCCGGTCGTCGATCTCTGGATCAGGGCCGCACGCCGCAACGGCGCCCGGATCCTCGACTCCGCCGACGATGTCGGAGACGCGGAGCGCGTCGTCCTGATCTGGTCCGGCCCGGGCGGACGCGGCGGCGCTTCGGTCGCGAAGCTCGCGGAGAAGCTCGGGCTGTCCGGCCGCGAGGGCTGCGGCGCCTTCTATCTCCCGGAGACCCCGAACGGCCGCGGCGTCACCGACGCCTGGGCGGCCTGCTGCGACGAGGAGGGCGACGAGCCCGAGTCGATCGGGCTGCTGATCGTCTCCGGCGACGAGGCCGCCGCCGACCCGAACGTCCGCGCGCTCGCCGAGCAGGCCGAGGCGACGATCGTCCTCTCGATGTTCGGCGGGCTGAGCGCCGGCTGGGCCGACCTCGTCCTCCCCGGTACGAGCTACCTCGAGCGCGACGGCACGTTCGTCAACCTCGAGGGACGCCTGCAGCGGCTGCGCCGCACCGTGACGCCGCCCTGCCCCGACGAGCTCGAGTGGATCGCGGAGCTCGCGGCACGCTTCGGCGTCGACATCGCCCCGTACGCGGCCGGCGTCTTCGCGGAGGTCTCGGAGAAGGTCTACGGCGGGCTCGCGTTCGGCGAGGTCGGCGAGCGGGCCCCGCTGCGCGTCTATCCGGAGGCGCCGGCGCGGATCGAGGCGAAGCCGCTGCCCGAGCGCGAGGCGAAGCCCGGCAAGAACGAGATCCGCCTCGTCGCGTACAAGCCGCTCTTCTCCGGCGCCGCCGTCGAGCGCGTCATGGAGCTCCAGTTCCAGCGGCCGCAGCCCGAGCTCGAGCTTTCAGTGGACGATGCTGCCTGGCGGAACATCTCCACCGGCGACCTCGTCACCGTCGGGACGAACGGCAGCGCGATCACGCTGCCGGCGCGCGTCAACCGGCGCCTGCGCAAAGGGATCGCGCGCGTCGCGATCGAGCATGCCGACGGGCTCGGCGGCATCGTCGAGCTCGAGAAGGCGCGCGAGGAGGTGAGCGCGTGACCCCGTCGGAGCCCTGGTGGATCGCCCTCATCGAAGCTTTGGTGATCGTCAACATCGTCCTCGGCCTCTTCGCCTACCTGACGCTGGTCGAGCGGAAGCTGATGGGCCGGATGCAGCTCCGCTACGGCCCGAACCGCGCCGGCAAGTTCGGCCTCCTGCAGCCGATCGCCGACCTCGTCAAGCTCGTCCGCAAGGAGGCGTTCTCGCCGTCGTCGGCGATCGAGCTGCCGTACATCCTCGCGCCGGTCGTCTCCGCCTTCACCGCGATCGCCGCGTTCGCCTTCATCCCGTGGGGGCCGGGCTGGACGGTGCACGGCTGGCGGATCAACGGCGAGATCGCGAACGTCTCGATCGGCCTGATCGCGATCTTCGCGCTCGGCTCGATCGGGATCTACGGCTTCATCGTCGGCGGCTGGGCGTCGGAGTCGAAGTACTCGATCCTCGGCTCGATGCGCACGTGCGCGCAGCTCGTCTCCTACGAGGTCTCGCTCGCGCTCAGCGTGCTCGGCGTCGTCATCCTCGGGCGGAGCTTGAACCTGCCGGAGATCGTCGCGCGCCAGGGCCACTTCCTCCCGTACGCCGCACCGGAGTTCATCGGCCTGATCGTCTTCTTCTTCGGCGGGATCGCGGAGACGAGCCGCGCGCCGTTCGACCTGCCGGAGGCCGAGCAGGAGCTCGTCGCCGGCTACCACACCGAGTACTCGGGGATGCGCTGGGGCCTGTTCCAGATGGCCGAGTACATCAACATGATCACGCTCTCCGGCCTGATGACGACGCTGTTCTTCTCGGGCTGGCACGGGCCGTGGGACATCGGGCCGATCTGGTTCCTGCTCAAGACGATGGGCGTCCTCTTCGTCTTCATCTGGCTGCGGACGACGCTGCCGCGGCTGCGCTACGACCAGCTGATGCGGTTCGGCTGGAAGATCCTGCTGCCGGTGGCGACGGTCAACGCGGTGATCACGGCTGCCTTCGTCGTGGGGTTCGGCGGATGAGCAGCATGCAGCCGATCTCGACGTTGAAGGGCTTCGGCGTCACCTTCAAGCAGATCTTCAAGAAGCCGATCACGCAGCAGTACCCGGAGTACAAGCGGCCGGTCTATCCGCGCTTCCGCGGCCGCCACCGGCTGTGGCGCCACGAGAACGGGCTCGAGAAGTGCGTCGGCTGCTCGCTCTGCGCGGCCGCCTGCCCGGCGGACTGCATCCGCGTCGTCGCCGCCGAGAACACGCCGGACAACCGCGTCTCGGCCGGCGAGCGGTACGCGCGGATCTACGAGATCAACCTCTCGCGCTGCATCTTCTGCGGCTACTGCGAGCTCGCGTGCCCGTTCGACGCGATCACGCTCGGCAACGAGTACGAGATCTCCGAGCACAACCGCGACGACCAGATCTACACGAAGGACATGCTCCTCGCGCCGCCGGTCAAGGAGATCCCCGTCGCCGACCGCGACCTCTACGACACGCCGATCCCCTTCTACAAGAGCGATTCGTGAACCTCGTTCTCGCAGCGTCCGCCGGGAACGTGCTCGTCTGGATCGTCTGGGTCGTCGCCGGCTTCTCGTGCCTCGCCTCGGCGGTCGCGGTGATCTCCTTCTCGAACCCGTTCTTCTCGGCGCTCGCGCTCATCGGGAACCTCGCCTCGCTCGCGGTCATGTACCTGCTGCTGAGCGCGGAGTTCGTCGCGGCCGCGCAGGTGCTCGTCTACGCGGGAGCGGTCGTCGTGATGTTCCTGTTCGTGATCGCGTACGTCGGGCCGCGGCGCGAGGAGCCGTGGAGCGGCGGGCCGAGCTGGCAGACGGTCGGCGCGGTGCTCGCCTCCGGCGCGCTGCTCGTCGAGATCGTCGTCGCGATCGGGCTCGCGGCGGGTCACGACCTCAGCCACGACGGCAAGGTCGGCCCCGCGTTCGGCACGCCCGGCTGGATCGGCCGGCTCTTCCTCGTCGACCACCTGCTCGCGTTCGAGATCACGTCGGTCGTCCTGCTCATCGCCGCGGTCGGCGGCGTGATCCTCGGCGCGCACACCCGCCGCCCGGATCCGCCCGCGGAGGTGTCCGCCTGATGCTCGGCCCCGACACCGCCTGGTACCTCGCCGTCGCCGCGTTCCTGTTCGGGATCGGAGCGCTCG
>Ga0070741_10016989_pt1 | contig 12023 bp, 14 predicted proteins | sample Coa_R1_4_FD_66440 | JGI IMG/M metagenome (GOLD analysis project Ga0070741, IMG submission 66440) | Surface soil microbial communities from Centralia Pennsylvania, which are recovering from an underground coalmine fire - Coalmine... | ecosystem: Environmental > Terrestrial > Soil > Unclassified ...
CCGCGCTGGCCCCTTTATGCTCGCAGAGAAGTAGTGCTAGTACCTTGGTATCTTCCCGCTACGCTCCCGGGCGTCCCTTCACTTGCAGTTCGTTGACCACCTGCGCAACATTGGGAACGGAAGAAGCTACCTTCTGCGCCTCTTGGCGTTGGGCTTCGGTATCAACCGTGCCTTTCAGCGTCAGCACGCCATTCTTTGCGCTGGCGCGAATGTGCGCCTTGTCGAGTCCATTGGCGGTAATCGCTGCCTTGAAGTTCTTTTCGATCCCGTCATCCACGTTGGAAGCGATGCTTCTTGCCCGCGATTCCGCACCCACCGGCTGAACGCTCACCTCGTTCGCGATGATGCGTCCCGGAGCAGCGGATTTCGCCACTTCGGCCGCTTTTTCTTTTGCCTCTGGAGAGTGCACAACTCCCGTCAGCGTCGTCACGTTCTTGTCATTGTCATCGCTGACGTGAACATCCTTCAGGTCGGCCTGTTCCAGGGCCTTGCTGACCGCATCCTTCACGTTCGCCGTGTTTGCGGGCGCTGCATTGTTCGTATTGGGGTTGCTGGCATTCTCCGCTTGTTTGTTGCAGCCGGTTCCCACCAGCAGCAGCATGAGAACGGCGACTACAACGTAGTTCAGTCCGCGCATGTTCTGATCCCTCCCGTGTGTCTTTTTTCGGGGAACAGAACGATTCGATGCGTTACCCCACTGGTGGGAGGGCTTCCCGGCAGAACTCCGGAACGTGAGCTTCCGGCGCGTGCTCCGGGCTACAAAATTTTGAAATGAGAATGTCGGATGTACTACTTCACAGCCATGGCGGCCATCAACGATTGAAACACTTTGAATCCGTTTTTTCCGCCGAGCAGCAGTTCGCTGGCCCGTTCAGGGTGGGGCATCATGCCCAGTACGTTTCGACCGGAGCTGCAGATTCCGGCAATATTTTCCAGTGACCCATTCGGATTGGCGGCGCTGGTGATTTCACCATCGGCCGTGCAGTACCGGAACACAATCCTCTTGTCCCGGCGAAGTTCGTCAAGCGTGCTCGGATCGCAGAAATAATTTCCTTCCATATGCCCGATGGGAATCTGCAGTACCTCGCCTTCCAGGCAGGCGTTGGTGAAGGGAGTATCCGTGCTCTCCACGCGCACATGCACCGGCTTGCAAACATACTTTAGACCCACGTTCCGCATAAGCGCGCCGGGCAGAAGCCCTGACTCGCACAGAATCTGGAATCCATTGCAAATTCCTAACACGATGCCGCCACTCTCCGCGAACTTTCGCACTTCCTGCATGACCTGCGAGAACTTGGCGATCGCCCCGGTTCGCAGGTAATCGCCATAGGCGAAGCCGCCGGGTACGATGATGGCATCACAGTCTTCGAGATTCCGAGATTCGTGCCACAGGAATGTGACCGGCTGGTGCGCCACCTGGGAGATCGTCCAGTACGCGTCGTGGTCACAGTTCGACCCGGGAAACACCAGCACGCCGAATTTCATCGCTTGCTCCGCAAATTGTGGCTGAGTGGGTGGTTGGCCCACTTCGAAGTTTAACATGGCCAAACGCGGCTTCCTCGATACCGGAGAAGGCTCTGAACATGGATTTTAACGACCACGTGCGCACCACCGGCGGCGCCCTGAAAAATTGGTTTGTGGCCCAGTGTTACGACGCATTATGCGTTGCCGCCCTTTGGCTCGTAGGGTTGTTGATCATCCGTGTACCCTGGGCCCCGCTCTGGGCATTCCTCGGTGGCGCCCTGCAGTTCATCCCCAATGTTGGGCTGGTGCTCGCCCTGGTTGGCCCCTCGATCGCTGCCCTGGCCAGTGGCGGCTTCAACCGCTTTCTGTACGTTCTGATCCTCTACGCCGTCCTCGTGGTCGTGGATGGTCTCTTCCTGCAGCCTTATCTCATGCGCCGCACCGCCAAGGTGCCGATCTGGGCTTCTCTGATCACCCCCATCGTGCTCGGTATCCTGCTGCCCTTTTGGGGTGTATTGCTGTCCGCGCCGCTGCTAGCCGTGTTTTTCACCTATCGCGCAAAAGCCCGGGAGCGAAGTGCTCTGCCGCGTGGCAATTACAAACTTCCAACGAGCCAGCGCCCGCCCAATTAGGGGATGAATTGTCATACAAGCTGGATGACTAAACGTATGCTATAATAAGGGCGGTTCGGGAGGGTGGATCAATGCCGCGCCAACGGAAGGCAATACGACCGAAAGTTTCGACGACAATTGCTCTCGAGAATTACAAATTTTTGGAGTATTTGGTTAGCTCCGGTAAGGCGCAAAACATCTCTGAAGCTTTGGACAGCGCCGTTGAAATGTTCCGCAAACTCGAGAACCGGCGTCGCTTAGAGCACGCCACAGCGGAATACTTTGATCGCCTCAGTCCAAAGGCGGAACAAGAGGAACGCGCGCTCGGGGACGCGTTGTACTCGAGTACAAGTGGTTTGGACTTCGATGCTGAGCCATAGCTCACGGCCTCGCCGAGGCGAGATCTGGCGGGCCGACCTGGGTGACGGGAAAAAACATGCAGTCGTCATCATTTCCATCGACGCGCGCAACCTCAGCGAGCGCAGCAACTCAGTTCTGGTATTGCCTTTTAGTAGCTATGGGATCGCGGGTCCTACTACGGCGAGAATGGAACCGGGCGAAACCTGCCTTCCAGAATCATCTTTCCTCAAAGCACACTTTATCCAGATACTTCCTAAGAACAAACTTATAGACCGCTTGCCAAGATCAATGTCGCACTCGCAAATGCGGGGATTCGTAGCTATGGTGAACCGTGCAATTGATCCGGACGCCCCCTACGATCCGAGGAAATGAAGCGTTGTCCGTTGTTGGGAACGGGAAGGGCCAACTTGCCGCCATGGTATAATTTGCCTTCGCCTGCATTCGTTTCGAGGCATCCTGATTTCCTCCACGGGCGACCTGCGCATTCAAGATTCTGAGAGAGGTTCATCATGTCAGGCCACTCTAAATGGGCCACAATTAAGCATAAAAAGGGCGCCCTGGACGCCAAGCGGGGCAAGATTTTCACCCGCCTGATCAAGGAAATCACCATCGCAGCCAAGAGTGGCGGCGACCCCGACAAGAACCCGCGTCTGCGCGGCGCCATTGCCGCTGCCAAGGCCGAGAACATGCCCGCCGACAACATCAAGCGCGCCGTCCAGCGCGGCACCGGTGAGCTTCCCGGCGCCACCTATGAAGAGTTCCAGCTTGAGGGCTATGGTCCTGGTGGGGTGGCGGTTCTGGTCGAAATTTCAACCGACAACCGCAACCGTACCGTCAGTGAGATCCGCCACGCCTTCGGCAAACACAGTGGGAATCTCGGCGAAGCCGGCTCCGTCTCCTGGATGTTTCATAAGAAGGGCGACATCGTTGTCCCGAAGGCCGCCGCCAAAGAAGACGATCTGATGAACATCGTGCTCGAACACGGTGGTGAAGACCTGCGCGATGACGGCGAGAACTGGGAGGTTCTCACCGAGCCCAGCAGCTTCGAAGCGGTGGTTGAGGCCGTCAAGAAAGCAGGCATTCAACCGGCTTCGGCGGAAGTTGCCATGCTGCCCCAGAACTACATCAAACTCGAAGGCCAGCACGCCACCCAGATGATCCGCCTGATGGAAGCCCTGGAAGACTGTGACGACGTGCAGCATGTCCACTCCAACTTCGATATCGATCAGAAGCTGCTCGAGGAAGTCGCCACCTAAGAGTTTGTAATTTAGTAATTTTGTAATTTGGTAATTTGCAATTTTGTGATTTGGTAATTCACTGAGCTCGTCCGTCTTCAAATTACCCAATTACCCAATTACAAATTACAAAATTACTAAATCCGCAAAGTCCTTTCCCCGAGTCCCGCTCTCCTGTTACATTTTTAGGCCGTCCCCAGAGTCTCCCGAGGTTAATCAATGAAGATAATCGCAGCCGTCCTGCTGCTGTCTGCGGTGCTATGCGCGCAGGCGCGTCCGGAGCAGGGTGCTCACGAGATTTCCTTGTGGACGGGCGGCGGTCCCAGTGTCGCCAACAGAAATGGCGCCGATGCCGTCTGGAACCTCAACGCACGCTACGGTTGGGTCTTGACTCACCCCATTGGCCCCGGTTTCCTCGCCGGACGTTTTGAATATGCCGTGGATGCCACCCCCGTTTACCTCGTCTTCCAGCGCAATACCGTCTATGGCGCCGGATTTACTCCGGCGGTCTTGAAATGGAATTTCGCCACCCGCGGACGCTTCGTTCCCTACGTCGACGTGAGCGGCGGTGTTTTGTTCACCACGGACGAAATCCCCCGCGGCACCTCCACCGTGAACTTCACCCCCGGCGGCTCTTTCGGTGTGCACGTGCTCGGCGAAAAAAACAACGTCAGCTTTTCCATTCGCTACGGACATATTTCCAACGCCGGGCTCTCCCGCAATAATCCCGGCATTAACACCGTGCAGTTCACGGTAGGAATCGGCCGATTTTCCAACGGGCACGGCGTCCACAAAAAACCTTGAGGTTGCGGCTGGCCCGATCCCCCGGATATTCTTGCCCTTATGTCCACGCTGGTTGAATGCGTCCCTAATTTTTCCGAAGGCCGCGACAAGAGCAAAGTAGACGCCATCCTCGCCGCCATGAAGATGGACGGCGTGTTCCTGCTCGATCGCGAAATGGATGCCGACCATAACCGCTGCGTGATCACTCTGGTGGGCGAACGGGATGCCATCGGCGAGGCTGCCGTTCGTGGTGTGGGCAAGGCGGCCGAGCTGATTGATCTCACCAGGCATCAGGGCGCGCATCCCCGCCTGGGCGCCGCCGACGTGATTCCCTTTATTCCCATCGACGGCCTCACGCTGGAAGACTGCGTGGTGCTGGCCCGCCATGTGGGATCGGAAATTTGGCGCCGTTACCAGATTCCGGTTTATCTCTACGAAGCCGCCGCCACGGTGCCTGAGCGCCAGAACTTGGAAAATGTGCGCCGAGGTCAGTTCGAAGGCATCCGTGACGAGATCGCGACCAACCCCGCGCGCAAGCCTGACTTCGGCGAGTCTAGGCTTCATCCCACGGCTGGGGCGACCATCGTCGGTGCCCGCAAATTTCTCATCGCCTACAACGTGTATCTCAACACTCCCGATGTGGAGATCGCCAAGAAAGTCGCCAAGGCCGTGCGCTTCTCCAATGGCGGCCTGCGCTACGTGAAGGGAATGGGTGTGCCGGTCCGCGGCCTGGCTCAGGTTTCCATGAACCTGACCGATTTCGAGCAAACCCCGATCGGGCGCGTCTTCGAGTTCGTCAAGCGTGAGGCGGCGCGCTACGGCGCGATGCCCCTCAGCAGCGAAATTGTCGGCCTCATTCCCAAGAAGGCGCTGGAGAGCGCCGCCGAGTGGTTCCTGCAGGTCGAAAATTTCGATTCGTCCCTGATCCTGGAAAATCGTCTGGCGGCTGTGATGTCCGGAAAGATGGCGGTCGGCGGCATCCGCTCTGGCATCGAGCCCTTCCTCGAGCAGCTCGCGGCCGCCACGGCAACGCCCGGTGGAGGCAGCGCGTCCGCGGCGGCAGGTGCCATGGCCGCAGCCCTCGGCCAGATGGTCGCGTCCATGTCCCGCGGCAAAAAGGCCTACCTGCAATACGAACAGGAACTCGGCGAAGCCATCGCCCATCTCACCCAGCTTCGCGAAGAGTTGAAGGCCGCCATCGATGCCGACGCCGAGTCGTACAACGCCGTCGTACGCGCCTACAAGCAAGCCAAAGAATCGGCGAATGGCGACGGCATCATCAATGAGGCGCTGAAGGTCGCGACCAATGTGCCGCTGGGTGTCGCCGAGAAGGCGCGGGATGTCGCACGGGTGATTGACAGCTTGCGGGAGATCAGCAATCCGAAAATGGCTTCTGATCTGACGGTCGGGGCGGCGCTCGCCCGCGCGGCCATCCAAGGTGCCCTGGCCAACGTGGAAATCAACCTGGAATCACTCAAAGATGAGACCTTTGCCGGCGCTGTAAGAGAGAAAGCCGCGGCCCTCAAACCCTGATTCTGGGCCAAGACGTTTCCGAACCTTGGAATGCAAGTTCCCCACGTACCCGCGTTCTAATCCCCAGCGCGGCCAATTACCAGCTCAAACCGCTTACAATAACAGCAGGGCTGCTGGTTGACCTTCCTGAGCTGGATGGCATCTAAGCCTTGTAAGTCATAGACTCGAGGTACTCATGAATCGGTTCGCCCTTGTCGCTAGTCTTCTTCTGATCACCATCTCTGCCTGGAGTCTTCCCATTGGCACTTCAGCGCGGCAAGTCATCCCCGACTCGGTGCAGCAGATCATCTCTGTGGACTACCGCGCCTTGCGCGATTCACCCACCGCACAGGCTCTCAAGTCGCAGGTTCTTCCTGAGAACCTGAAGCAGTTTGAAGGATCGCTCAGGGGCATTGGCATCGACTCCGAGCACGATCTCGACCAGCTCACCTTCGTTTCCTTCCGTGCCGCAAAAGACTCCCTTAAGACCGTCGGCATCGCCCAGGGATCGTTCACGCAGAAAGCCGTATTGCGTAAATTGCAGCTCAAGAAGATCAAGCCACTGCGTTACAACAACGTGAGCACTTATCCGATGGGCGGCGGGGGAATGAGGATGGCGTTCCTTGACGAATCCACGCTGCTGTTCGGCGACGCCAGTTCGGTGCGCTCCGCCCTCGATGTTCGTGACGGTATGTCTCCCAACCTGGAGAACAACGAGCAGATTTCCGACATGATCGGAGGCGTCGAGTCCGGCCCCGTGTGGAGCGTGCTCGATCAGAAGGGAACCCAGAACATGATGATGTCGGCTCTGGGAGATGCGGCGCGCCTGGCCGATTACAACGTTCTCAAAAAACGGCTGCTGTCGTCCCGTTACACGATGAATTTTTCCAATGGCGTCAAATTCGACTTGGATGTCGCCACTTCCGACTCCATGACGGCTTCCACTCTTTCCTCTCTGGTCAAGGCCGGCATGATGTACAAAAAGATGAATGCATCGCCCATCGAGAAATTGGCGATCGATAGTTGTACGGTTGACAACGATAGTTCGAACCTCAAACTGCACTTCAAGACCGATGACAATAAATTCCAGTCGCTGATGCACTCCCAACTGTTCGCCGCGGTTTCCAAGTAAAACCTTTGTTATCCAAGAAAAAAGGACGGTCATCTGACCGTCCTTCTTTTTTGTCGTGAATGCCCCTAGGCCGCGCGATCACGAATCGCGCTGCGCACCCGCTGCCGCGAGTCGCTGTCCATCTGCTGCAGATTGTGAGCCTGGCGGCCGTGCTGTTCGATCTGCGGCATCAGCTCCTCTTCCGACTGGCCGCTCACTTCCCAATTGCACTTATGCCCCAGGTCGGAGCAGCGAAACGTCTTCTTCTCTCCAGGATTATTGCGAGCTACATTAGCCATGCTTTTCCTCCTTAGCAAAAATTATGGAGAAAAATCAGAGCTGGTTGGGCAGAATTCGAAAGCTGCTGCGGGATTTGTTTCAGCGCAAATCGAGAGTGACAAAGCTCCAAGTCGCTCTTGCTAACTGCTGGTCTTCTTTGCTCCTGCCCCGCGCTTCTCTCGTGCCCACCCCTCTTTGACCACCTGCTGCCCGCGTGCGATCGCCAGCGCGTCGGCGGGAACGTCCTGCGTGATGCACGACGAGGCCCCCACATAGGAACCTTTGCCGATCTTTACCGGAGCCACCAGCGTAGAGTCGCTGCCGATGAATGCGCCATCTTCAATGACCGTCTCGTGTTTGTTGACGCCGTCGTAATTGCAGGTGATGGTTCCCGCACCCACGTTCACGTCGTCCCCAATCGTGGCATCGCCCAGGTAAGTCAGGTGATTCGCCTTCGAGCCGCGCCCCAGTCTGACTTTTTTCGTTTCCACAAAATTGCCTACATGGGCGTTCTCTCCAATGTCGCTGCCGGGACGTAGATGCGAATACGGCCCGATGATGGCGCCCGCAGCAATCCTTGATTCCTCGATGATGGATCCCGGCCGCACCAGCACCCGGTCGCCAATTTCGGAGTTGTTGATCACGCTATAGGAACGGATCCGGCACTCCGCACCCACCCGCGTGTTTCCCAGCAACTGCACAAACGGCTCAATGATCGTGTCCGGTTCAATCTTCACTCCTGCATCGATCACGCACGTTTCTGGCCGGTAGATAGTCACGCCGAAATCCATGAGTTCGGCGCATTTCCTCTGCCGAAAAACAGCATCTAGTCGCGCGAGTTCTGCGCGGTTGTTGATGCCGAGCACTTGGTCGAAGTCTGGTGTGGAAACGGCGACCACGCGTTCACCGGCGCGCGACAGGATTGCCGCCATGTCGGTCAGATAAAACTCGCGGTGCGCATTCTCCGTCGTGAGCTTGTCAATATTCGCAAACAGCGTCTTCGTCGTGAACGCATAGACTCCGGCGTTCATTTCCCGAAACTTCATTTGCGCCGGCGTCAGCGCCTTCTGTTCGACGATGGCAGTCACCGCCTCGGTAGCCTTGCCGCTTTTTAGTTTGCGAATGACCCGGCCATAGCCCGTCGGATCGGGAGGTGTGGCGGCCAGCAACGTCATTGACGCCTTGTTTTTCAGGTGGGAGTCGCGCAACTCGCGAATCGTTTCCGGACGAATTAGCGGCACATCACCCGACAGCACCAGGAAGTGGTCATATCCGGACAGCACCTGGCGGGCCGACATGATGGCGTGCCCCGTTCCCCGCTGTTCTTTTTGTAAAACAAAATTCACGCCGGTATGCTGCAACGCTTCACGAACGCGATCTGCTTCGTAGCCGATGATGGCGTAAATATCGCCGGCGGGAACAACTTGCGTCGCTGCGGCAATCACGTGCTCCAGAAGCGGTTTTCCCCCGATCTGGTGAAGCACCTTGGGATGCCGCGATTTCAGACGCGTGCCTTTTCCCGCCGCCATAATCGCGACGGCAAAACGCGGCTCCTTCTTTGCCTGCGCACTTTTGGATTTAGTTTTTCCGGCCTTTGCCATGAAAGGTCACTATATCGCGGCCTAGCGGCGCGCGTTAGCTTTCTCGCGAGCGTCTTGTTTGCCCCCGGGAACGGCGCCAAATGCGATTTGCATCAGATCGTTGGCCACCCGCTCGGCTGCGTGACGCACCACATCGCCTTCATCCAGATACCGGCCCACAACCGGACGTATGCCCATCGCTTCGATGGCCTCGATATCGTTGACGATCTGCGACGCTCCTTCCAGCGCGTACTTGGCTTTCATCTCGTCGGAAACCTCGGTGCCGTTGATCAAGGCGTAATCGAAAATGCGTGACTGGGCATGCTTGCATAAAGCACGCATGTGATCGGCTGCGGTCAGTCCCAGGCTCTCGTTGGCCTGCGTCATGAGGTTGCAAACGTAAACCTTCACCGCCGGGGATGCCCCAATAGCTTCCGGGATGCCGTGTACCAGCAGGTTGGGAACCAGGCTGGTGAAAAGCGAGCCCGGGCCGATTGTGATCAGGTCGGCACTGGCGATCGCCTCAAGCGTTTGCGGCAGTGGACTCACGTCCGCAGGCACCAGGCGAAGTTCGGCGATCCGTCCCTTGCTCGCCGTGATCTTGGTTTCCCCACATACCCGCGTGCCGTCTTGCATAAAGGCTTCGAGCTCGACATCCGACGTGGTCGCGGGATAGATATGTCCACGCGTCGCAAGAATCTCCGACGATTCCTTCACCGCCTGCGAGAAGTCGCCGGTGATCTCGGTCAGGGCAGTGAGGAAAAGGTTTCCCAGATTGTGTCCTTCCAGTCCTGAGCCGGTACGGAACCGGTACTGAAACAGGCGCGAGAGCAGCGCTTCATCGCCCGACAGCGCAACAATGCAGTTGCGAACATCGCCCGGCGGCAGCATGTTGAATTCTTTGCGCAGACGCCCGCTCGATCCGCCGTCATCCGTGACTGTCACCACCGCGCACAGCTCCCCGATGCTTGGCCTGAATTCCGCACCTCCCGCGTGCATCCTCGCCGCCTCCGCTGGAGAGAGGACGTATCCTTTCAGTCCTCGCAGCAGCGTGGACAAGCCGGTGCCTCCTCCCATGGCGACAACGCGTATCGGCTTCCGCGCAGCCTCAACAGAAGACACTTTTTCTCGCCTGGGAAAATTCATGAGATCTAATTACAGCTGTCTATGATCAGCTGCTCCGGGGAGATGGAGGTAAGTCGCTGACCTCAGGATACAACAATTCCGTAAAACGTGGATCTTCGGACAGGTTCTGGAAATCGGAGTCATTGCGCGCTTGGAAACGGTTGTTGGCATTCAGCCGGATCGCCTCGTCCAGATACCGTAGCGAATCCTCAAAGTGGCCTGTCAGGCAGCAAAGCGCCGCTAGCCCATACTTAACGTAATCGGCTTTGGCCGCTTGCTTCTCCAACTTCTCCAGATGCTCGCGCGCCGTCACGTAGTCGCCGACATTCATCAGCGACACCGCGTAGTCGTACTGTTCCTCCGGCGTCTTGAAGGTCGTGGATCCCGCCCGCGCTAGCTGCTGGTTGCACGTGTTCAGATGCACCATGGCGCGGTCCGCCAGCTCCTTGCTTGGGCCCGACATTACCTTCTGAAATATTCCCTTGGCTTTGTCAAATTTTCGCTCCTGCATGGCCCGTAATCCGGCCTCATAGTTTTGCACAGCCTGTGGAAAACGTGGATCTTCCGTCAACGGGCGCTTGGGTTGAACCGATTGAGCCATGTGCAGAACTCGTCCCTTGTCTGAGCCAACCTGTTGTGTTTTCTTAGACTTGCTTGACGAAAACTTAACCGTTTCTGCGGGTTTTTTCTTCATCGGTTTACGCCCCGGTCCCAGCTTCCCAGCCAGCTCCAGATCAAGGCTGTGGAAAACTCTCCGGCTTTAGGATGCCGAGCAGGTTATACGCGCTGTGTCTCAGCACGTCAACCCGACGGGCGAAAACCATCAGTTAGGAGCCAGTAGTTAGGACTTAGTAAATAGTTCCACCCAATTCGCGGCACGTCCGAGTCAACAAACTCCTATGCCTGATTCCTGCCTCCTGACTACTGACTACTGACTACTGACTCCTGACTACTGCTTTTCCAGATCCACCTGTTGCCACTCTCCGCCGATGATGCCTTCGCGGATCTGTTTGGCGGTTTTGTGTTTCTCGTGCTCGTTATACGAGTAGTACAGCTCTTTCAGGCACACGGCGCAATTCGCCCCGTGGGTGGATTCAAAGCAGCTGTGCAGACTGTTGTGCCCCATGCGGTCGCAATAGCAGTAGCAGGGCTGCTGGTGCAGGGTTACCGGAATCTTCGAAGCCAGCACATACGCCTTCGCCTGGTAGGGGTGCTGAAAACTTGCTCCCCAGAGCTGATCCTTGGGCAGAATGGGCGGCAGTTTCTCGCCCTTTTTCGGTGGCCCAGGATTATACGCGGGAATCGCGCCCTTCGGTTCGGCCCACTGCGCCGACATGCTCAGGGTCAGCAAAAAGACAAAAACGACTGCCAGAATGCGTTGGCTCAAAAGTTTTTTCAAAAACATGTGGATATGACCCGTTTGTTCCCCATGATTCAGACTCGAATCGCGTCCCGATATTGTACCCCGTGAGAACTGTTCAAGAAAGCGTGCTGAGGTTCTTCATCTGCGCGATTCGTCGCAAGGTGCTGCCGGGTATTGTCAGCGCATCAGCGGGCTTGCGCTTCCGGTTCTCCGCGCATTTCGTGACTGACCCCCTCTACCTCACGGAAGACGCGCAGCACATTGCCGCCCAGGATCTTCTGAATCTGCTCCCGCGTGTACCCCCGATCGACCAGCGCCTGGGTGATCTTCGGCAGGTCGGCGACCGAGTCCATTCCTGCAGGCAGCGCCCCCGACACACCATCGAAATCTGACCCCAGTCCGACGTGATCGATGCCCGCCACTTTGGCGACGTGATCAATGTGGTCAATCAGCACGCTGAACGGGGGCCGCGGAATCTTCGCCGTCCACTCCCGCTGGATCCTTTCCTCATCCATGTAGTCCACCGGCAGGCCCTTCTCGCGGCGTGCTTTCAAAGCGGTCGCAATCGCGGCATCCTGCTGCGGCTTCTGCGCCTGCTCC
>Ga0070741_10016990_pt1 | contig 12022 bp, 12 predicted proteins | sample Coa_R1_4_FD_66440 | JGI IMG/M metagenome (GOLD analysis project Ga0070741, IMG submission 66440) | Surface soil microbial communities from Centralia Pennsylvania, which are recovering from an underground coalmine fire - Coalmine... | ecosystem: Environmental > Terrestrial > Soil > Unclassified ...
GATTTCTCCTTGTTGGGATTTGGTTCACGGATTCCGGTCGTCAAACCACTGCGCAATGGCATGAACCACGAGCACAAAGCCAGTCACCACCGCCGCGAGGACAATCGGGGCGAGCAGGATTCCGATTCCGAACCGTTCGGCAAGGTCGGAGAGCGGTGGTATCACGGGCGGCCTCCGGCGAGGACGTCCAAGCCCTTCTCAAACCCGTGGGCGTCGAACGCCTCTTTGCGCTTCTGGTTGTCATAGGGATCGTTCGTATAGAGCCAATAGCTGCGGCGGTCGACGTTGAGATTGGCAACCCTGGCGAGTTCCGGCGTCTTGATGAGAAACTGGCGCTTCGGGATGAGCGTTGAGATCCACTCGATTTCGGTTTCGTTCAAATGGAACTGCCGCCGATAAAGGTCCTGGTCCATATCGGGGTTGGCGAGAAAAATCTTGGTCGCGCAGCTCTCCACGATGATGTCGAGCAGTTCGGAACGCTTCAGCTCGTCGAGCGATTGCGTGGACAGAATCATCGCGGCGTTGTGCTTCCGCCAGGTCTTGAGGGCTTCGGTTACGTACTGCTGGATGCTCGGGTTTCGGAGGAAGACCCAGGCCTCGTCGATGAAGAATGCCTTGAACGTTGAAGCGATCTCGCGGTTGGCAATGACTTCGTTCGCGCGGTGCAGGATGTAAAAGAGCAGGGGTTCCAGCAACTCCGGGTACCGGCTCATCTGCTGGAAGTCGAAGCACTGGAAGCGCGAGAAGGAGACGGTATCCTGCGGGTTGTCGAACAGGAATCCGAACTGTCCACCATGAATCCATTTCGCAAGTGCGTCCGACAGGCTCCGGGGAAGGGTGTTCGCCAAAGCATCCAGGGTGCGGAGCGCGGGATCGAGCGAATACAGATTCTCGATTTGCTCGTAGAGCGTCCGCTCCGCCGAAGGGTCCAGTGCGTGAGTGCTGGTCCCAAGGAGGACTTTGACAAAGAGCGCAAGGAAATCGAAATTTGCCTTCGTCGGCGGCAGGCAAAAAGGGTTGATGCTGAACCCCGCGGACTCGAGGCCGACCCGGAGATAGGAACCGCCAAAAAGCCGAGTGAGGCTCTCGAAGCTGCCGCCCAAATCGAAAATGAAGGTGAAGGGATCGTATTTCTGGAGATTGGTGATCAGGAAATTGAGAAGGAAGGATTTGCCGCTGCCGGTCCGCCCCAAAATCATGGTGTGGGCGGTGTCGTGGTAATGCAGATTGAAAAAGTACGGCGTGCCGTGGTTGGTTTCGAGCACGGCCAGGTATTCCTGCCGGAGTTGGTGGTTGCGCGCTTCGCCTGAGTGCAGAGTGAACAGAAACGACAGATCGGCGTAATTCGTGTTCAGGAGATAGAGGTAGCGGAGATTGAAGGCGTAGTTCCCGGGAACTGCGGCTAGAAAGGCGTTGAGCAGGTTGTAGCGCTCTTCATAGAGCTGAGCATCATGGACGCTGAAGACTTTGTAGAACTCGGCGGCAGCACGTTCGACGGCGGCAAGGCCGCGGTCATAGATGACGACGGTTAGTGAAAAAAGGCCGAAGTAGTTGCCCCGCAACTCGATTTCCTCGATTCCCTTGCCTAATTCCCGGACTTGGGAATCCTTGGCGGAATCGAGCAGGGTATCCTGCACCGGCGCATCATTCAGGTTGACCTGGCTGAAAAATGAACGCTTGGTGTTGTGAAAGTGGCGGCGCCGAGCTTGAATTTCGCGACGCGTCTTGCCCGAGTCCTCCTTCTTCCATTCCGTGACCACATGATAGTTGGCACGGACTCCGAGGAGGCCCTTGAGCAGGAGCGGAAAGGTATGCGCGGAAGGTTCCTTGAGCGTGAGAACCTTCACGTAGTGATCGCCGACCCGCAGATAGCCCCGGTGGCATTCAAGATGCGATTCAGCAAGGTAATAATCGAGGAAGGTGTCGTATTTTAGTTTGGCCGCTTCGAGCTTGAGAGGATCAAAGTTCAGCGTGCCTTTCAGAACCCGGAATGCTTCTTCTTTTCCGAGAATCCTTACCTGCACAAAGTCGCCGACGTGCGCCCGAAAGTTTTCGGCCTTCCGCAAGAGGATAGATTCCGCTCGGGTAATCTCCTGGGCGTTCAGACGCACGCTGGCCGTTGAGGAAAACCGGCTTTGGATGTCGGCAAGCGCTTTGCGGGGATGTTCGGGGAGTTCGACGATTGCCGATGCAAGAGAGCGCCGAGTGGCAAGAGCCGGGCACAGGACGACGAAATATGCGGACAGAGAAAATAAATCGTCGGCTTTTTCCGCAAAATAGGCGATGCGCTCGCGGATCGCGGAGTCTACGATGGGCTTTCCGCAAAAGGTGTGGGGGATCGCCTGCTGGTTGCGCCTGAAGAGCAACTGGTAGACGCGATAGCTTTCGTCGAACAGGCGAAGGGCGGCTTCCAGGCGTTTCGTCAGGCTGTCAACGGCAGGAGCATCGAGGCATTCGTAATCGACGCCATGCATTTCCAGCACGATGCCCACTTCGCCTGATTTCGTGAGGAAGGCCTGGCGGCCGATGAAACCAAAGAGGTTGATCAGCCCGTTCAGGGAGCCGGCTTCCTCGTAGTTCTTGAAAACCCGTTTTAGGTTCAGCATGGCTCGCCCCTCGCGATGCTCACGGGAACGAATTTCATCGGGTCGTATTGGCTGCGCAGTCTTGCGGCGCGGAGGAGCAAGCGCAGAATCTGCGGATCGGTAGCCGTCGCCCAGCTGGCGACAAAATAGAGAAGCAGAAACATGAGAATGCCGCCGAGAAGGCTGCCAAGCAGATTGAATGTTCCGGCACCAAGACACATCGCGAAGAAGAAGAGCTTTCGCTCCGCGCTAAGGATGGTCAGCGGCCGCGAGAGGGACCGCTGGACGGGATTGATGCGTCGTTCGTAGGCCATGAGAAATTCCCCGGTTCCAGACCGCCTCATGGAAAGAGCCAGGCGAGAAAGTTCACGGCTGCGATAGCCATTCCGACGCCAAAAAGAACACCGGCAAGAACGCGCTTTGAGCCGCCTTCGCCGAACGCGAAGGTCAAACCCGAAACGACAATGGCGACGAGGGAGAGTCCGCGAGCAATGGTGCTTGTGAAAGCCTGCTGCAAAACGTTGACGGCGTTCTCCCACGGGGAGGCTCCCTGGGCAAACGCAGGAGCCGCAAGCGCGAGTGCGACGAACGAGATTGCGAGACCACGCGCGATGAGAAAGGATCTGCAAACATTCAAGTACAGTCTCTTCATGAGTCCCCTCGCTAGTTTCGATAGGCCCAGTTCGGGGAAGTTCACGCGTTCCACGGCGGTACTTTTGGCCGCAGCGGAGGCACAAGGACGGCGGACAGGCTTCCATTTGTCCCGCCATACGCTTCCTTGCCGCGCGACCCCTTGGGCGTGAACTCCCCTCTATTTATCCATTCAGCGGGAGCGTGAAAAAATGTGTCGCGCGAGGTTCGCGTGCCGTAAGCGACGTGCGTCTGCTATTTCGCTGCCGAGCCATTGCCAGCGAGCCGACGAAGTTTCGCCAGAAGGCGCTTCATCCTTTGGCGTACGGCGTTTGACGTGATCGAATTCGACTCCGCAATCTCTTCGCCGGTGTTGCCGTCCAGCTTGATCTGAATGAGCAGGTCTACCTCGCTGTCACTGAGTAGTCGTTGCCCGAGACAACGATGCAGGAAGTGCCTCAATGTGGCATGGCGTTCCATGATTTCGTTGTCGTCTCCAACTTCAGAGCGAGTTTTGGGGTCTGCGCGCGTCGCTGGTTCGAGGACTGCTCCTTCCCGGGTCGCCCACTCAAACAGCTGTCGCTTGACGGCGCGGGAGATGGCGAAGGCTAGGTGCGATTGGCGTTTCCGCGTCTGGTCGGACCGCAACACTTGAAGAAACACACTTACCGCCTGTTGAACAATGTCGGCACGGGTAAGCCGGGATTGTCGTTTCGCGATGCGGCGAACGGTGCCGTGAAGGACCGGAACAAAGGCCACGATCAGGAGGGTTTCGATTAGCTGCGGATGGAGAGGACGAGCGGCGAGCAATTCGCGGAACAGTTCGTCGGAGGAAGGCCCGGCTTGAGTGGCCCTCAGGTGCGATAAGAGATCGAATGGCGAAATGAATTTGCTTAAGCCGTTCGCCATAGAGCCGCGAAGCGCTTCATAGCTGGCAATGGAGGAATGGAGTTCCGCGCTAAGTTGTATTTCAATCCGGCAGAGCAAGCAACGACACGTTGGTCCCGGAGGCATGGGCGCCCCTTCTCTTCAGGCCGCACACCGATTCCGTGCGGGAGAGCGGGGACAAGCCCTCAGCCGTGAAGGGCATCAGGATTTCTGGCGCCGGCAGCGGGGACCGAACCGACGATCCGCAAGACGCAGCTGTCCGCGGAGGACGCGTATCGTGCGCAATCTCGAGAGCGAAGTGACAGATTTGTTCGGAGTGGCAGGGATGCAGGACAAACGAAAAAGGCCCTCCAGCGTTAGCCAGAGGGCCTTAGTTGCGCCGCGATCAGAACGGCACATCCCCGGTTTCGGCACCGGGTTCGGAAGTCGTTGTCGCCGGCGCTTCGGCCTCGGCGCGGCTCAGGCGCCGCACCGAGTTCGCGCGAACGCTCCAGAAGACAACGTGCTTCGCGGATTTGCCCCTCTTGGACTTGCCATTCTCGCGCCCGTACTTCGAGCTGACGAGCATGCCGTCCACGAGGACGTGGTCGCCCTTGTGGAGCGTTTGCGCGATCGATTCGCCAAGGCGATTAAACGCCACGACCCGGTGCCACTCCGTCTTAGACTGCCACTCTTCGTTGGCATCTTTCCAGGACTGCTGCGTCGCAACGGACAGCACAGTGAAGCTCGTGCCGTTTCCGCGGACTTGCCGCTTCTCCGGGTCCTTGCCGAGGAAGCCTATGAGCTGGACGTGATTGAGATACATACGATTTTTCTCCATTTCTGCCCCATTTCCTTGGGGCACCCGAGGGCGGAGTGGATACTGCTCCCAAAGCAAGCGGCTGCATTCTGGGAGGGACCCAAAGATTCAGAGGGAGGAACCGAGAAAGCAGAAGACGCGAAGCTGCCGGGCGCAGGAATTATCCCGAAGCCGTGCCCAAGGAAAGGAGGGGAAGAAATGGAGCAGAATGGGAGCAGCGGACCGCCCGGCTGTTTTCCTGAGAAGGCAGCGGCCCAGAATACGGAATGCCAATCGTCTATGACAGCAGCGGAGAGGGAGAAGACGGCAAATCGCAGCCCTGCGGCAACATCATTCTCGGATCGGCGGCGATCTCATTGATGATACGAGATTCAGCTTCCTTCAGAATTCCTGCGAACTCCGCTGAAACTTCCGGTTTGCACGAACCGTTGCGGTCAGCATTGTTCGGAGGCTACCGGAATTCGGCGAAAAAAATTTCATTGGCTCGTCCATCGGGAGCCACCGTCCAAACGTGAAAGGTAACCTGTCTTTCAGTCGAACCGACACCAAGCGAGCTTGCAATGACAACGCGCGCGAAAGCAAGAACGTCTACCAGTCCCGACGGTATTTCACGCGTTGGCGAACCGTCGGACCAGCGCAAAAAAGCAACGCCTGTAGGTTGATGGGGGAACGCGGTGAAACACAGCGCGTCGGCGGTCGCGTTTGTGTGTAACTCTGCTGGAATGACTGTTTTACCTTCGGGTCCGTTTGTGAATGTGTTGAATGCGAAGTGAGTTTGAGCGTGCGGTCGCGAGGTGCTGAAACTCACGTTCCGACGCGGACGTATCTCTCGGAGGTTTTTTGGAGGAAGTTTTTCTAAGAAATCCAAAGCAAATCTACCACTTCCCTCATTCGCTCTTTTTCAGTTCCGCAAGCACCAATTTTGCTACTTCTTTCAGTGTCTCGAATACGCCCTGGCCCTGGATAGCCACGGCTTCCATCACCGGCTCGCCTTTTTTCTGCAGTTTGCTTCGTCCAGTGCCGACAGAGCCATGGCGTTCGACGCGCCTAGCTTGTCACTTGAGACACAGCTTTGCCGCGATGACCTTTGCGGCCTCGCCCCCTGGAATCGCTTCGCGCTTTTTGCCGTGGCTCGACGTAGGACATGGGTACGCCGACCAAACCGTTCCGCCGGTACCGCGCGGGCGACACTCCAAACTCGCGCTTAAAAACCCGGCTTAATGCCGCGGTGGATTCATACCCCACGCGCTCCGCAATGTCAGAAAGCGAAAGCGTCCGGTCAAGCAGAAGCTGCGCCGCCAGTTGCAGCCGCCAGTGCTTCAGGTAAGACATCGGCGATTGCCCCACTAAGGCCATGAACCGCGCGGCAAATGGCGATCGCGACATGCCCACCTCCGCCGCGAGCTTCGCGACGGTCCACGATTTCTCTGGACTCTTGTGGATCAGTCCAAGCGCCGCACCGATCGACGGGTCTCGCAACGCTCCCAGCCATCCCGCCGCCCCTTGCGGTTGGTCTTTCAACCACGCACGGATCGCTTCCACAAAAATGACGTCAATCAGCCTCGCGATAATCGTTTCCGAGCCGATGCCCGGGTCTCGCGTCTCGCTTTGCAGAAAGCGCAGCGTTGCGCTCAGCCATTGGTTCGATCGCGTTTCATTTTTCGAGACTCGAATCCACTTAGGCAGCACTGCCAGAGAAGCTTCTGCCCGCGGCCCTCGAAAGTCGAACGCTCCGCAAATCAAGCCCGTTTCCCGGCCTCCGGCCCCGTGCCGGATGACCGCTCGCAGACCCCCTTGGCTATTCCCGATCAGCTCCATCAACGGGATCGGCGGCGTGCTCGGGTCGTCGCAAAGCTGGTAGCCCGCGCCGCGTGGCATCACCAAAACCAGGTCCCCTTCCTCCAGTTCCACAGGAGCAGACCCATCCTCAAGCTTTAACCAACACGATCCGCTGGTAATGACGTGGAAATGCGAGAAGAACCCCGCGCCAAAGCCTATCGCCCAGGGGGCAGAAAGCTCGCAGCGGCAGAAAAACCGGCCTCGCAATTTGAGGGAGTCCAGGACGTCCGCCAGCACATCCGTACCTTGGTATTCTGAGTACTCAGACATAACAAATGCTCAATTCTTGCGAAATAGGAGAATAGCGAATAAGGACGATCAGTCACATCTTCAAGCGTCTCAGTCATGGACGCTCTGGAATTCGGTTCGTATCCTACCAGTCTTAATCAAAGAAAAGTTCTGCGCGGTTCTGGGGGTGATTCGCGTGGCCACCACTCGTCTTTTTGTCAACGGCAAACCTAGGGAATTGAATATCGATCCCGCGACGCCGCTTCTATGGGCGTTGCGCGAACAGTTAGGCCTGACCGGCACGAAGTTCGGCTGCGGCATGGCGCTTTGCGGCGCGTGTACTGTGCATGTTGACGGCAACGCCCTCCGCTCTTGCGTCACTCCGCTGAGGGCGGTCGAGGGCAAGCGCATCACGACCATCGAGGGGCTGTCGTCCGACCTCTCGCATCCCGTGCAACGCGCGTGGCTCCAGGTGCAGGTCCCTCAATGCGGTTACTGCCAGCCGGGACAAATGATGAGCGCCGCGGCGCTGCTCGCCGTGAACGCAAACCCATCGGATGCCGACATTGATGACGCCATGGCGGGAAATCTCTGCCGCTGCGGAACCTACGCGCGCATCCGCAAAGCTATTCATCTCGCAGCGGACCTAGCTAGGAGCGCGAAATGACTCTTCGCCACCAAAACCGCTTTCTCTTTTGCGTATGCCTGGCAACGCTCTTGCTGCTCGCCTCCATCGCGGACCTTCCGCCGCGCGCATCCGCGGGTGCCCAAGCAAGCTCCGGAAACAATGAGAAGAGCCTTTTGGCCTTTCGTTCTGTCGCTTCCGTTCTCACCAGCCCGCGTTGCCTGAACTGCCACTCTTCGTACGACGGCCCCTTGCAGGGTGACGACCATCATCCGCATGCCATGAACGTCCGCCGCGGCCCTGACGGAAAAGGCTCTTCCGCTTTGCGCTGTTTCGCGTGTCATCAAGCGGAAAACGGCAAAATGCTGCATTCGCCTCCCGGCGCAGCCGACTGGCAGCTTCCTCCGGCCAAAACGCCGATGGCCTGGAAGGGCCTGAGCATGGGCGAACTCTGCCGCACGCTGAAGGATCCCGCGAAAAACGGAAACCGCTCCCTGCAAGACTTAGTTCCCCACATGGACACTTCCCTGGTGCGCTGGGCCTGGAATCCCGGCCCCGGACGGACTGTGCCGCCGCTGTCTCACGACGACTTTGTTTCCCGGCTGAAAGAATGGATCGATACCGGCGCGGCATGCCCCGAATGAGGCCAGCAGAGATGAAAACAATGGATGCGTTGAAGAAACAAGCGGCAGCTTCAATCCAACTTGATCGGCGTCGATTCTTGATCACCGCCAGCCTGGCCGGCGGCGCGCTCCTTCTGAAATGCGCGGTTCGCCCCGAAGAAGCTTTTGCTTCGGAGCAAAGCGCGACGGCCAAAGTGATCCCGTTGAACGCATGGCTGAAAATCGGCACGGACGATTCCGTGACAATTGTCGTGTCGCAGGCCGAGATGGGCCAGGGCATCCGCACCACTCTCCCCGCCATTATCGCGGAGGAACTCGGAGCGGATTGGTCGCGCGTGCGCTTGGAAGAGTCTCCCACGGACCCTGCGTATCGCAATCCGCGCGTCAACTGGCAGTTCACCGGCAACAGCGAAAGCACCCCTTCCTTCTTCGAACTGATGCGCCAAATGGGCGCCAGCGCGCGCGAAATGCTGATCGCCGCCGCGGCCCAGAAATGGCGCGTCGATCCCGCCACGTGCCATACCGAAGCCGGCAAAGTGCTCCACAAGAATTCTCGTCGCGGCGCGAAATTCGGAGATCTGGTCGAAGCCGCCTCGAAAATCACGCCTCCGGCCAAGCCGCCCCTGAAAAGCGAAAAGGATTGGACGCTGCTGGGAAAATCCTTGCCGCGTGTGGAGAACCCAAGCAAGATCGATGGCAGCGCGATTTTTGGCCTCGACTTTACTTTGCCTGGAATGGCGTACGCCGCCGTCAAACACTGCCCGGTTTTTGGCGGCGATGTCGCGTCCTTCGATCGCTCTTCCATCGCCGGTTTTCCCGGAATTATCGATGTGGTGAAAATTCCCAACGGCGTCGCCGTCGTTGCCGAGAGCTATTGGCAAGCCAAATCGGCGCTCGACGCTCTCAATGTCACCTTCAACGAAGGCCCCGCCGCAAACGTCAGCAGCAACTCATTGCGTGACGATTACCGTCGCGCCATGGACGGCAACGACTGGCTGCTCGTGCACGCCGAAGGAAACCCCGACGCGCTGCACCACGATTATCCGAGCGTCCCGTTGGCGAAAGACACCGTCCCGGCAAACGCTTCGGACGCCGCCAAAGAGACCTATCCCACGGTTTTCTCTCAGGAATATGAGTCCCAATTCCTGGCTCACGCCACCATGGAGCCGATGAATTGCACCGCGCGCGTTTCCGGCGACACCGTCGAGATTTGGGCCCCCACGCAAGGTCAGGAGATTACTCGTCTCACGCTCGCCGGCGCTTTCCAGCTGCCGAAAGAAAATATCCAGGTTTCACGCACTCTGCTCGGCGGCGGCTTCGGCAGGAGACTCGTGGCTTTCGACTTTGCGTTGCAATCGGCTCTCCTCTCGAAAGCCGTGGGACGCCCGGTGAAAGTCATCTGGTCCCGCGAAGAAGACCTGCAGCACGACATCTACCGCCCTGCCACCATGCATCGCATCACCGCCGGAATCAACGAGTACGGCAAACTTCGCGCCATCTCGCATCGCCTGGTTTCGCCTTCCATCCTGCAATACGTCTTCGCTCCCGCGGTCACCGATGTGTACGACCCCAGTTGCCTGGAAGGCATTCTCGAAACGCACTACGAGATCCCGAATATCCGCGTGGATTTCAAGCTGCTGCATGTTCCCGTGCCCACTTCCGTTTTGCGCACCACCGGCTACGGCCCCAATATTTTCGCGTTCGAAAGCTTCATCGACGAGCTCGCTTCGCACAAGGGTACCGATCCCTATCGCTACCGTCGTGATCTTCTGGCCAACAGCCCGCGTTCTCTCGCCGTGCTCGACCTGGTCGCGCAGAAATCCAACTGGGACACCCCGGCGCCCAAAGGAAATTACCGCGGCATCGCCTATGCGGACGCCTTCGGAACGCATATCGCTCACGTTGTGGAGCTCTCCGTCTCCAAGGACCGCCAGGTAAAAATCCACAAGGTGATTTGCGCCGCGGATCCGGGCACGGTGCTCAACCCGGATATCACCGCCAATTCGCTCGAAGGCGGAATTGCCTGGGGCCTTTCTTGCGCCTTCAAATCCGAAATCACTTTCGAGCGTGGCCGCGCAATGCAGAGCAATTATCACGACTACCTGATTGCTCGCATGCCGGAAATGCCGCCCGTCGAAGTTCACTTGATCAGCAGCGGCGCTCGTCCGCTTGGAGGAGTCGGGGAAGTCGGTCCCGTTACCCTTCTTCCCGCCATTGCGAACGCGATTTTTGCCGCCACGGAAACTCGTTTTCGCTCTTTGCCGCTCAGTAAGCAGGGCTTCTCGCTCGCCTGAGCTTGCGCAAAAGGGGGTATCTTGCTCCGAACCAGGTTCTTACTCTGTGTTGGACTGCTGCTGTCTTTCCCCGCAATCCTTCGCGCGCAGTGCGATAAACAACGCCCCACTCTCCAGCCGCTTCGCTATGAAGAAAATTGGAGCCTGCTCGCAAACCCTGAATGCAAGAAGGAAGCTCTCGACGATCTGAAATATATCTCGCTGGGGCGCGAAAACTGGTACGTCTCCCTCGGCGGTGAAATTCGCTATCGCTACGAAAACTACGAAAACTCCGGCTTTGGCACGGACCCGGAAACACCCTCCGGGTATCTTCTCCAGCGCTATCTTCTCCACTCGGATTGGCATTTCGGCTCGCGCGTTCGCCTCTTTGCCCAATTTCAAAGCGGCCTCGAAGAAGGGCGCATCGGTGGCCCCCGCCTGACCGACAAGGATGTCGCTGATCTGCACCAGGTCTTCTTCGACATCACGGACAGCTCGCAAAGTCTGCGCCTGCGAATCGGCCGCCAGGAAATTGAATTTGGAAGCGGCCACATCATCGGGGAAAGCGAAGGCTTGAATATCCGCCGCGCGTTCGATGGCTTCCGCCTCACGTTCAAGCATGGCCGGTGGACTTGGAATTCCACCTTGACGCATCCCGTTCTGCTTCGGCCGGATGCGTACGCCATCCCCAACCACTCCCAGACGGAGTGGGGCGCGGGGTTTACTCGATCCACCGAGCGCGGCGGATGGGCCAGCTACTATATCGCGCTCAATCGCAAGGCTGCCTCGTTTAACGGGAGAACCGGACAAGAAGTTCGCCATACCCTCGGCACTCGTCTTTGGGACAAAGAGGGCATTTTCGATTACGACGCCGACTTCATCTTTCAGACCGGCACCTTCGCCAGCGGCAATATTTACGCCGGAGCCATTTCCACAAATGACGGCCTGACGTTGCGCCGTCTGAAATTTCAGCCGCGCCTGGGTGTTCGTTTCGACTACGCCACCGGGGATTCTGGCTCCGCCAGCGGCAACCTCAATACGTTCAACCCCCTTTTCCCCAATCCGACCTACTCCAGCCTGTCCGCGTTGCTCGGCCCCTTGAACCTCACCGATGTTGGCCCGACCATTCGCCTGGCGCTCGATTCCAAGACCGCGGTGTCCGCGGAACTCCCGTTTTACTGGCGTAGTTCCATTCACGACGGCGTCTACAATTTCGCGGGAATCACGATCCGCCCCGGAAATCACAGTTCCGCAACATTCGTCGGCTACCAACCGGGGTTGAACCTCGATCGCGCTTGGTCGCCGCACTTCGCCAGCACCGCTGGATACTTTTACCTCTTTACCGGAGATTTCCTGAAGCAAACGCCTTCTGGAAAAGATGTCGGCTACTTCTACACCTCATTGAGCTTCCGTTGGTAGTGTCCAGAGTTTTTCGCACTTTTGTTGAGGGCATTGGGCCTGGTTTGGTGCTCGGCTCCCCCGAGGGGGAGCCGAAATGTTTTGCGCCGCGATCATGCCGCTTCGCTCGCTTC
>Ga0070741_10016991_pt1 | contig 12022 bp, 12 predicted proteins | sample Coa_R1_4_FD_66440 | JGI IMG/M metagenome (GOLD analysis project Ga0070741, IMG submission 66440) | Surface soil microbial communities from Centralia Pennsylvania, which are recovering from an underground coalmine fire - Coalmine... | ecosystem: Environmental > Terrestrial > Soil > Unclassified ...
CCCGTCGGCAGGTGCGTGATCCGCACGGCCGAGTCGGTCGTGTTGACGCTCTGCCCGCCGGGCCCCGTCGAGCGGTAGACGTCGATCTTCAGGTCGTTGGGGTCGATGTCGACCTCGACCTCCTCTGCTTCCGGCATCACGGCGACCGTCGCGGTCGACGTGTGGATCCTCCCCTGCGACTCCGTTTCCGGAACACGCTGGACGCGGTGCGTTCCGGCCTCGTACTTGAACACGGAGTACGCGCCGTCGCCCTTGACCGCGAAGACCAGCTCCTTGAAGCCGCCGCCGTCGTTCGGCGACGCGGAGAGCTCCTCCGGACGGTAGCCCCGGCGCTCGGCGTAGCGGGTGAGCATGCGGTAGAGGTCGCCGGCCCAGAGCGCCGCCTCGTCGCCGCCGACGCCCTGGCGGATCTCGACGATCACGTCCTTGCGGTCGGCCGGATCGGTCTCGACGAGCGCCAGCTTGAGCTCCTCCTCGATCTCGCTCACCCGCTGCTCCAGCTCGGGGACGAGCTCACGGAGGTCGCCGTCGGCCCGGGCCGCCTCCAGATCGGTGCTCGCCGCCCGCCACTCGACGGCGAGCCGGTGCGGCCCCTCGAGCTCCTTCAGGCGCCGGCCGACCTCGGCCGCCTCGCGGTGGTCGTTGTAGACGGCAGGGTCGGACATCCGCTCCTGCGTCTCGCGGAACGAGCGCTCCAGATCGTCGACGAGCTCTGCGATGCCGGCCACGGTCACAGCCTAGACAGGGGCGGAGCGGTTCCGCCCCTGTCCGCGGCACCGCTACTGGAGGCCCTGCGCCCTCCACTTCGCGTAGAGCGTCCGGAACTGCCCCTGCATCGACCGCGCGGCGTCCTCCGCGGTCATCTTCCCCTGCGCCACCTGGGCGAACATCTGCGGGATCAGGAACTGGTTGAAGATGTCCCCGACCGCTGCGTTCGCGAAGCCCGGGTAGCCGACGTTCGTCGTGTACCGCTGGGCGATCGTCGTCAGGATCGTGTACTTGCCGAGCGGCTTGTGCTTGTCCGCCGCGGCCAGCTTGTTCATCGCCTTGAAGCCGCCCTTGACCGCGTTCGTCCAGGCGGGGAAGTTGTAGAACTTCGACTGGAGGAAGTGGTCGCGGTAGGCGAGCTGCTGGTCGACGAGGTACTGCTTCGCCGCCGGGATGTTCTTGGCGAACTTCCAGATGAAGTAGATGCCCATCACGTGCTCGTTCCCGAGCGCGCGGACGTCGCCCCGCGGGATCGGCCGCAGCCACGTGTCGTCGGAGAGGGCCGTGTTGCCCGAGTCTTCGGCCGTACGCGCGATCGAGATCGCGTTCACCGCCAGCGACAGGCGGCCCGCGACGAACGCCTGGTTGTTCGAGGCCGCCGTCCAGGCGAACACCTCGTCCGACTCGCCCTGCTGGTAGATCTCCTTCATCACCTTCAGGGCGGCGATCGTCCCCTTCGTGTTGATGTTCGGCTGCCCCTCGGCGGTCTGGAGCGCGCCGCCGTAGCAGTAGAGGAGCGACATCAGGAACATGTTCGAGTCGAGCTCGTTCGACATCCCGAGCCCGACCGGATGCCCGGCCTTCTTCAGCGTCGCCGCCGCCTTGCGGACGTTGTCCCACGTGTTCGGGGCGACGCCCGCGTTGAACCAGAAGCTCTTTCGGTACTGGATCGGGTCGGGGACGTAGTTGTCCGGGAAGCCGAAGTAGCGCTTCGTCTTCGGGTTGTACGTCGACTTGTAGGCGACGTCGGTCATCTTCCCGAGCTTCTTCGTCACCTCCTGGACCAGGTCGTTGACCGGCACGACCTGCTTCTCGAGCGCGGACGGCGGGAACAGGAACTGCACGAGGTCGTGGCCGTTCCGGGCCGCCACCTCCGAGGCGGCCGCGCTCGGCAGGAGCGCGTTGTTGATGTGGTCGACGTGCACCTGCACGTCGTTCTTCTCGCCCCAGTTCTTGATGTACGTGTTGTCGAACCACGTGTCGTAGTCGGGGACGAAGTGCGCCCACTGGAGGATCTTGAGATCCCCCTTCAGCTGCCTGTCCTTGAAGCGCAGCGGCCCGGCGAAGCTGTGCGCCTTGTCGGCGAGGCCGCCGAACATGCTGATCGCGAACGCGCCGGCGGCGCCCCGCTTCACGAGCTGCTCTCTGGTCAGCCCAGGCCTCTCTGCCATCCTCCCTCCCTCCTTTCCCTGGTCGCGGCTCACCGGAACGCCCCGCCGGTGAAGCCCTTGATGAACCTGTCGAGGAACGCGTTGTAGAGCAGCGCCAGCGGGATGCTCGGGATCAGCACCGCCGCCATCAGCGACTGCCAGAAGAAGACGTCGCCGCGGATCAGCTCGTTCGGCACCCCGGCCGAGAGCGTCCGCTCGCCCGTCGACGAGGTGAACGTGAAGGCGTAGATGAACTCGTTGACGCAGAGCGAGAACGCGAAGATGACCACGGTCAGGATCCCCGGCAGCGACACGGGGAAGACGATCCGCCGCAGCGCGCGCAGCCGAGAGCAGCCGTCGACGAGGGCCGCGTCCTCGAGCTCCTGCGGGATTGTCTTGAAGAACCCCATCAGGAGCCAGGTCGCGAACGGCACCGTGAACGACGGGTAGACGAGGATCAGCGACCAGAGGCTGTCACGCAGGCCGAGCTCCGCGACGAGCCGCGAGAGCGGCAGAAAGAGGAGCGTCGGCGGGACGAGGTAGACGACGAAGATCCCGACGCCCGCGCTCTGGCCCCAGCGGCCGGAGAGGCGCGCGAGCGCGTAGCCGGCCGGCAGGGCGAGCACGAGCGTGATCGCCACGACGGCGACCCCGACGATCACGGTGTTCTCGAGCCACGTCGGGTACTCCGTGTGCTTGAACAGGAACGAGACGTGGTGGAACGTCATGTAGTTCCAGAAGTCCCAGTGGGCGTGGCCCGAGCCGTCGTTGTAGACGTACGGGTTGCTCTGCGCGTTGTAGAGGTCGCGGTCCTTCTTGAACGCGGTCGTCAGCGCCCAGTAGAACGGGAACGCGAGGACGATCACGAACGGCCCGAGCACCACGTACGTGCCGGCCTTCCGGCGCATCGCCCGGAGGACCTCCATCAGGTCACCTGTGCCCGTCGCGCGAAGAACAACATCAGGACCGTCACCGCCAGGAGCAGCGGGAACAGGTAGAGCGAGATCGCCGCGCCCGCGCCGACGCGCGTCGACTCGACCCCGATCGACTCCGACCACGTGGTCAGGACCTGCGTCGAGTTGAACGGCCCGCCGCGGGTGAGCACCCAGACGACCGCGAAGTCGGCCGCGGTGAAGACGATCCCGAACAGCACGGCGACGAGGGCGATCGGGAGCTGCAGCGGCAGGTCGACGTACCACAGCTTCTTCAGCGCGCTGGCGCCGTCGATGCGGGCCGCGTCGTCGACCTCGGTGGGGATCGACGCACGCCCGGCGATGAAGATGATCACCGCGAACGGGAGGATCCGCCACGCGTGCACGACGATGATCGAGAACATCGCCAGCTTCGGGTGACCGAGCCACGGCGGCGGGTTGGCCGCGCTGCAGCCGTGGATGCCGAACGCCCCGCACACGGGGCCGAGCAGGTGCATCTTCCCGAGCGTCCAGCTGAGGACGCTGAGCAGGGAGTCGAAGATCCAGAGCCAGGCGATCGTGACGAGGGCGACGGGAGCGGCCCAGGGCAGGATCACGAGCAGCCGCACGAGCCACTTGCCGCGGAAGTCGCGCACGAGGTAGTGGGAGACGATCGCGGCGCCGACGACGACGATCGCCTGCGACGCGAAGGTGATGATCAGCGTGTTCTCGAGGGCGTTGCGGAAGTTCTGGTCGTGCCACGCGTCGGTGAAGTTCTGGAAGCCGACGAACTTCCCGGAGAGCGAGCCTCCGGTCGCGTCGGTGAGGCTGAGGTAGATCGCCCAGATCAGCGGCACGCCGACCACGACCACCACGAAGACGACGGCGGGCGCGATCAGGAGCGGCGCGAGGACCCGGCGATCCTCGAGCAGGTGCCGCCGTCGCGGGCGGCGCTCCGCAAGCCCCCCGGCTGCGACTGCCACAGCTCCGGATCGTACGAAACGCGGCCGCACTCTGCGGTCGTCTAGATTCCGGACCGAAGGGGGAACCGTGGCGGCGATCGGTCTCGACAAGCTGACCAAGGTCTACGGGGACGGGACGCAGGCCGTCTCGGAGCTCGACCTGGAGATCGAGGACGGCGAGTTCGTCGTCTTCGTCGGCCCTTCCGGCTGCGGCAAGACGACCGCGCTGCGGATGATCGCCGGGCTCGAGCAGATCACCGGCGGCACGGTCCGGATCGGCGAGGAGGTCGTCAACCTGCTCCCGCCCAAGGACCGCGACGTGGCGATGGTCTTCCAGAACTACGCCCTCTACCCGCACATGAGCGCCTACGACAACATGGCGTTCGCGCTGAAGATGCGCGGCCTCGCGAAGGGCGAGATCGACCGCCGGGTGACCGCCGCCGCCGAGACGCTCGGCCTCGCGGAGGTCCTGAAGAAGAAGCCCCGCACGCTCTCGGGCGGGCAGCGCCAGCGGGTGGCGATGGGCCGCGCGATCGTGCGCGAGCCGCAGGCGTTCCTGATGGACGAGCCGCTCTCGAACCTCGACGCGAAGCTCCGGGTCGAGATGCGCGCGGAGATCCAGCGGATCCAGCGGGCGCTCCGGGTGACGACGATCTACGTCACGCACGACCAGGTCGAGGCGATGACGATGGGCGACAGGGTCTGCGTGCTCCGGGGCGGCGTGCTCCAGCAGGCGGCGTCGCCGCAGGAGCTCTACGACCGGCCCGCCAACCTCTTCGTCGCCGAGTTCATCGGCTCGCCGGCCATGAACCTCGTCCAGGCGCAGCTCGCCGCCGTGGACGGGAAGCTCGAGGCCCGCTTCCGCTCGGGCAGCCTGCACGTGCCGGACGGCGTCGTCGCAGCGCGGCCCGGCCTGAAGGGCTACGAGGGGCGGGCGATCGTCGTCGGCATCCGCCCCGAGGACATGGAGGACGTGGCACTCGCCCGGTTCCCGGCGACCGACGTCCTCGGCGTCCACGTCGACATCCGGGAGGACATGGGCGCGGAGGTCTTCGCCCACTTCCGCGTCGACGCCGACCCGGTCGCGACCGCCGAGGTGCTCGAGGCGATGGAGGAGGAGGACGTCCCGGGAGCGGTCCGCGAGCGGAACCGCGCCGGCGTCCCGTTCGTCGCGCGGCTCGAGCGCGGAACGGCCGCGAGGGAAGGCGACCGGCTCGACATCGCCGTCGACACCGGCCGCCTGCACTTCTTCGACCCCGAGACCGGGGCGGCCGTCACCTAGCTGTCGAGCGCGGCGTCGAGCGTGATCTCGACGTTGCCCTTCAGCGCCTGCGAGACCGGGCAGTTCTCCTTCGCGCCCTCCGCCGCGGCCCGGAAGCCGTCGGCGTCGAGACCGGGCACCCGGCCGGTGAGCTGGAGCCGCATCGCGGTGATGCCCGTGCCCGGGACGAAGGTCGACGTCGCCGTCACCTCGAGCCGCTCGGGCGGGGTGCCGCCCTGGGCGAGGCCGTGCGAGAGGGCCATGCAGAAGCAGGCGGCGTGGGCGGCGGCGATCAGCTCCTCGGGGCTGGTGCGGCCGGACTCGTCCGGCTCCGACCGGGACGCCCAGGTCACGTCGAGGCCGGACAGGGCGCCGCTGCCGACGCTCTCGATCCGCCCCGCCCCTTCGAGCAGGCTCCCGCTCCAGGTCACCGTTGCACGACGCTCTGCCGCCATCAGGCCATCACCTCCACCTGTCGCCCGCGGTCGCCCGCGGTTTGCTCGCGCTCCACGACCTGCTGGAGCGCCCGGATCGACACCTCGAGCTGGTCGAGGCTCGGCTGCCTCGTCGTCAGCCGCTGCAGCCACAGTCCCGGCGCGAGCAGCGTGCGGACGACCCGGTTTCCCGAGTGCTTGCCCGCGAAGCGGATCAGCTCGTAGGCGAGTCCCGCGATCAGCGGCAGCAGCAGGATCCGCGTCGCGATCAGCCAGTACCAGGACGGACGGCCGAAGAACGCGAAGACGAAGATCGCGATCACCATCACCCAGAGCAGGAACGCGGTGCCGCAGCGGACGTGGATCAGGCTGTGGCGCTGGACGTTCTCCGGCGTGAGGTCGTCGCCGGCCTCGTAGCAGTTGATCGCCTTGTGCTCCGCCGCGTGATACTGGAACACGCGCCGGAGATCGGGGAGCAGCGAGATCAGGGCCAGGTAGCCGACGAAGAGCGCGACCCGGATCGCCCCCTCGACGACGACGAAGCCGCTCGTGTCGTGGATCGGCAGCCAGTTGGTGATCAGCGCCGGCGTCACCTTGAACAGCATCACCGCGAAGCCGATCGCGATCGCGAAGGCGAAGATCAGCTGGCCCCGGGAGAGCTCGGTCGGGACCTCCTGCTCCTCGTGCTCCTCCGCGGCCGCCGCCTCGCCGCGGGCGGCGCGATCGTCCTGCGCCGCGTAGTTGGCCGAGATCGCCAGCGCGCGGAAGCCGATCGCGAGCGACTCGCCGAGCGCGATGACCCCGCGGATCACGGGCAGCCGCCAGATGCGGCGCTTCGCCATCGGCGAGGCGATCTCGTTGACGACCTGCGCGATCTTCCCGTCGGGCTTGCGGACCGCGACCGCCCAGCTCGACGGGGAGCGCATCATGACGCCCTCGAGGACGGCCTGGCCGCCGATCGCGGTGCTCATGGCGCTCTAGGTTCGCTTCGAAGCGGCGGCGGCCTTCTCCAGCTTGCGCTGGAACCGCTCGACGCGCCCGCCCGTATCGACCAGCTTCTGCTTGCCGGTGTAGAAGGGATGACAGGCCGAGCAGATCTCGACGTGCAGCTCGGACTTCGTCGAGCGCGTCTGGAACTCGTTCCCGCACGCGCAGCGCACGGTCGCGAGAACGTACTCGGGATGGATGCCGGCCTTCATCGTGAGGCCAGGATAGCAGAGGCCGTTTCCGGCACCACGTTGCCTCCGGAGACGACGGCGACCACCTGCTCGCCGGGCTCCGGCACCACCTTTCCGGCCAGGAGCGCGGCGGTCGCGGCGGCTCCGGCCGGCTCGCAGGCGAGCTTCGCGCGGCCGTAGAGGACGCGGAATGCGTCCCGGATCTCGTCGTCCCCGACGAGCACGATCTCGTCGACGAGGCGGCTGCACACGGCCAGCGTCCCCTCCCCCGCGAAGGGGGCGGCCAGGCCGTCGGCGACCGTCTGCGGGGCGATCGGAACCACCGCGCCGGCGGCCAGCGCGGCGGTCATGTTCGCGGCGCCCTCGGGCTCGACGCCGATCACCCGGATACCCGGGGCCGTCCCCTTCACCGCGACCGCGAGCCCCGAGATCAGGCCGCCGCCGCCGACCGGGACGACGACGGTCGTCGCCCCGGGGACGTCCTCGAGCACCTCCAGCCCCAGCGAGCCGTGCCCAGCGTGCAGGACCGGGTCGTCGAACGGGTGCACGAAGACGGCGCCGGTGTGCTCGACGTGCGCGAGCAGGCGCTCGTGCGCCTCGGCGGCGTTCTCGGCGTCGAGGTCGACCTCGGCCCCGTAGCCGCGCGTGGCGGCCACCTTCGTCGCATTCGCGGTGCGCCACATGAACACGCGGCAGGAGATCCCGGCCGCCGTCGCCGCCCACGCCACCGCCTGGGCCGCGTTGCCGGCCGACCACGTGACGACCCCGCGCGCCCGCTCGGACTCCGGCAGCGAGGCGATCTTCGCCAGCACGCCGCGGGGCTTGAACGACCCCGTGCGCTGGAACAGCTCGGCCTTGAGGTGGACGGACGCGCCGACCTTCTCCGAGAGCGTCCGCGAGCTCAGCGTCGGCGTGCGGAGGATCCGGCCCGCAATCGTCGCGCGGGCGCGGAGGACGTCGTCGAGGCCGATCGCCGGCTCCATCGGCCGAGTCTATTCGGGCGTTGCCCCAGGGACAGTCCCTGGAACAAATGCGTCACGAGCCGTCCACACGGGAGTCGGGGAACGGCGGCCTACGGCGCCGGGTCCAGGCGGTAGACGCCGCCGTCCGTGGCGGTGACGTAGATCCGGCCGATGCCGTCGACGCCGAACGAGTCGAGCGTCGGCAGCGTCAGCCCGGTGTCGACGACGTCGCCGGCCTTGCCGTCCGTCACAAGCGTGCTGTGGATCTTCCCGTCGCAGTAGTCGCCGAAGAGATACCGCCCGGCGAGCGACGGAAGCCGCGGATCGCGGACGACGACGCCGCCGATCACGGCGCAGCGGCCGCCGCCGTGGTCGTAGTCGTAGATCGGCGCGACCGGGTCGGGGCACGTCTTCGCCGTCGGGTGCGCGACCGTGCCCTCGAAGCAGGGCCAGCCGAAGTTCAGGCCGCCCGTGTTGCCCGCGACGTAGTCGATCTCCTCCCGCTCGCCCTCGCCGGCGTCGCCGACGTACAGGTCGCCGGTCACGGGATCGATGGAGAACCGCCAGGGGTTGCGGAAGCCGTAGTCCCAGATCTCGCCGCGCGCGCCGGCACGGCCGGCGAACGGGTTCGAGTCGGGGATCGAGTACGGCGCCGAGCCCGTCGGGTGCAGCGGATCGATGCGCAGGATGTTCCCGATCAGGTCGTCGAGGGTCTGCGCGAACGTGCCCGGCGGATGCAGCACGCCGGAGTCGCCGTCCCCGACCGCGACGTAGAGGTACCCGTCGGGGCCGAACTGGATCATCCCGGCGTTGTGGTTCTCCCACGGCTTCTCGATCTCGAGGATCTGGCGGGCCGAGTAGGGATCCGCCTGGTCGGGGTCGGCCGCCGAGCGGCGGTACTCGACGACGTTGAGGTTGCCGTTCCCGGTGCGGTCGGTGAAGTCGGCGTAGAACCGGCCGCTCGTCGCGTAGTCGGGCGCGAAGGCCAGCCCGAGGAAGCCGCGCTCGCTGACCTCGAGGACGCGGTCGGTGACGTCGAGGAACGGCGCCGGCCGGACCTGGCCGTCGACGACCTCCTGGACGGTCCCGCGCTGCTCCGCGACGAACAGGTGGTTCGGGTCGCCCGGCGGGGCGGTGACGAAGATCGGCCGAACGAAGTCGCCGATCTTGGTCAAGGTCAGGGGGACGGGCGCGGCGGTCGTCGTCGGCGCCGTGGTGCTCGGGGCCGGTCGTGTGGTCGTGGCCGGGGCGGGCCTGCCGACCGTAAGCGTGCCCTTCATCCCCAGCGCGGCGTGGCCGGGCACCGTACAGCGGTACGCGACGCGCGCGGCGCGGGCGAAGGCGACCGTCAGCACCGCCGACTTCCCCGGCCCGAGCAGCGGCGTCCTCCGTCCCGCGATCGCGAAGTCGTGGGCGACCCCGCCGCGGTTCACCACCGTGAACCGCACGCGCCCCACCGGCACCGCCGCCCGCGAGAGCGCGTAGGTGAAGTCGCGCGCGACCACGCGCACCGCCGTCGGCAGCTTGACCTTGGGCCTCGGCTTCGGCTTCGCGGGGCCCGTGGCCGGGATCGCGCCCGCCTGGTACCCCGCGGCGGCCAGCGCGAGGACGGCGATCGCGGGCCATGACCGGCGCAGCAGCCGGTCAGACACGGGCGGGCTCCGCCGCCGGCACCGCCAGACGGACGGTGAAGACGGTGAGCCTGCCGGGCTCGCTGGTGACGTCCACGGTTCCTCCCATCGCCTGGGTGAGCTCCTTCACGATCGCCAGCCCGAGTCCTGTTCCGACCGGCCGCTCCCGCCCGTAGCGGGAGTGGAGGTAGAACCGCTCGAAGGCACGCTCCCGGTCGTCGCCGGCCAGACCGGGCCCGGTGTCCTCGACCCGCAGCTCGCCGGGCTCGGCGACGACGCGGACCTCGCCGCCGGCTGGCGTGAGCCGGAGCGCGTTCTCGACGAGGTTGGACACGACCTGGAGCACCCGGTCGGCGTCGGCGACCGCCGGGGCCGCACCCTCCGCAACGGCGGTCAGGGAGACGCCGAAGCCCACTGCCTGCGGCTCGTACCGGCGGACGGCGTCGGCGGCGACCTCGCCGAGGTCGATGTCGGTCGGGTGGACGGCGAAGTCCGTGCGGTTCATGCGGGCGAGGTCGAGCAGGTCGCCGACCAGCCGGCTGAGCCGCTCGGCCTCGGCGCCGATCGTGTCGGCGGCGTCGTCGACCGTGACCACGCCCTCGCGCATCGCCTCGGCGTAGCCGGCGATCGCGGTCAGCGGGGTCTTCAGCTCGTGGCTGACGGAGAGCAGGAACGAGCGCTCCGCCTCCCGGGCGCGGGCGAGCTGCTCGGCCAGGTCGTTGAACGACGCGGCGAGGGTGGCCAGCTCCGCCGCCCCCTCCACGGGCACGGGCTCCGGCTGGCGGCCCGCGGCCATGCTCCTGCTCGCCGCCGCGACGCGCGCGACCGGCCGGACGATCCGCCGCGCCAGGAAGAACGCGGCGGCCGCGGCGAGCAGGCCCCCGATCACCGCCGCGGTCACGATCGCCTCGACGAACGGCGTCCAGCGCGGAGTGGTCAGGCTCCTGGGCCGGAGCAGGATGAAGGCCCGCTTGCCGACCGGCTCGGCGGCGTAGTAGTACGCGGTGCCGTCCAGGGTGACGCGGCCGGTGACCGGCCGCCCGTTCGCGAGGTCGCGCTGCGCGTGGTCGGGCAGCACGGTCGGGTCGATCAGGTAGCGCTCGTGCTGGCGGGCGAGGTACGGGCGCAGCTGGGGCAGGTGGGTGAGCGGCGACAGCGCAGCGCGCTCCTCGCCGACGATCAGCGCCGCCTGGTGGCCGAGGTCCTTCAGCGTGGCGTCGCCGACGGCCCGGCGGGTGAGGACGAGGCCGAGGCCGAGCGTGACCGCGACCGCCAGCGCGACGATCAGGCCGATCGCCGCGAACAGGCGCGCCCGCAGGCTGTGGAGCAGGTTCACGTCGCCAGAAGCTTGTACCCAGCGCCACGGACGGTGTGAATCGCCTCCGCGTCGCCGAGCTTGCGCCTGAGCTGCGCCACGTGCATGTCGACCGTGCGCGTCCCGCCCGGGTACGACATCCCCCAGACGATGTCGAGCAGGCGCTCGCGCGAGAGGACGATGCCCTGGTGCTCGAGGAAGCACGTGAGCAGGTCGAACTCCTTGGCGGTCAGCTGCACCGTCTCGCCGTCGACGGTCACGTCGTGCGAGTCCCGCCGGAGCACGATGCCGCCGGCGGTGAGCACCTCGTCCTCGGAGCGCGGCTCGGCGCGGCGCAGGATCGCCCGGATGCGCGCCTCGAGCTCGCGCGGCGAGAACGGCTTGGAGACGTAGTCGTCGGCGCCCAGCTCGAAGCCGACCACGCGGTCGGGCTCCTCGTCCCTGGCCGTGAGCATCACGATCGGCACGCTCGACTGGCCCCGGATGCGCCGGCAGACCTCGAACCCGTCCATCCCGGGCAGCCCGACGTCGAGGACGATCAGCCGCACGGGATGGCGGCGGAGCTCGGCGACGGCCTCCTCGCCCGTGCGGAGCCAGAGCACGCGCCAGCCTGCCTGCTGCTCCAGGTACTGCTTGACCAGCCGTCCGATGGCGTCGTCGTCCTCGACGAGGAGGAGAACGCTCCCGGTCGCCTTGCCCGCCACGGAGCGTTACCCGCCGGCCTCGACCTGGATCGTGCTGGCCGGGGCATTCGCCTTGCGGACGACGAGCACGCGCATGGCCGGCCGGAGCTGGGCGACGCTGAAGACGCGCCCGACGACGCGTGCCCTGCGCGCGACCGGGATGGTGACGACGGTACCGTCGCGTTCGCGAAGGTCGATCGAGCCCGGGGTGACGGCGGTGATCACGCCGCGGTCGAGGCGGAAGTCGTTCACGGCGCCGCCGGGCGCCTGGACGATCACCTCGGCGCGGATCATCCGCGGCCCGAAGAAGCGGTCGATCATCGCCCGCGGCAGCGCGAAGCTTCCCTGGGCCAGCCAGAAGAAGGCGTTCACGGCGACCACGGCGCAGAGCAGCACGCTGAAGCGGCGGCGGGTCATGGACACATGATCGCCCGGAATCCGGACCCCGACGTAAGAAGAGCGTAAAACGTGGGCGGGGTTACGTCCGGCTGTACTCGGGCCCGGAGCCGCCCTCGGGGGGCGTCAGCCGCCCGCCCTTCGCGGTGAT